>FWWM01005734.1_pt1 | contig 26854 bp, 22 predicted proteins | sample 2228351 | NCBI WGS metagenome assembly FWWM01 (sample SAMEA103939774, study PRJEB20133) | metagenome | reverse complement strand
ACGAGAAGCCAAAATGGGTTTCTGAAGATCTAATAAACCCTTTTGATATAGAAGCTTACAACGAGAGCGACAATCCGGTAACAAATTACATAATGGGCCGAAAGATCGTACGCTATAAACTACCGGTCATGGTAACAATAGAAGAACAACCCCTCTACACAATAGCGGTTGAAAAAAGCAGGTGCTGTATATACGCAAAGGAGGAGGAAAAAGTGGTGGGGTTATGTCAAAAATAAAGTTACAACTCGATCTACCTGTTAACAACTCGCTCACAAATCTACTATTGTACGAGGGAATTATATACCTCTTAGGGAAGAATGCTCAGTCACAATTTAATAATAATACTTTAACTATAAGCGAAGAAGACTTCAAGACAACCATCTCAAATTTAAACGACAATAACATTGAAACAATAACACTACAATTCGTGGGAAACGATATTAAGAAACCTAGGGAGAAAGAAACAGGAGAGGAGAAACCATCCGTTGTCCAGAGATTCCTACAACAGTTGAAAATCCCCTATAATGAACAGGATAGAATAAGAAACTACGGAGAGCTGCTTAGACTCATTAAATCCCACGCCGAACAGCTAAAGCTAACTACAGACTCTATTCGACTTAACCTGTCGATAGATAAGGCAATCTACATAGGTAATGTGAAGGACAAAAACGAGGGAATAAGCTTCCAGCTCTTCAAGACGGAACGCTACACCGGCATAACTTCGACTGAATATATAGCACCAACGGAACAGCTAACTACTTATCTATCGAGCGAAGCAGTACTAATAGCACTATTGGGGATATACTCATCCTTCGTAACACGTATATCCGAAAAAGAAAAAAAAGAAAACACCTACTATTTCTTTCTGTTCTTTTCCTCCGATAAAATCAGGGAGATACTTTCATCGGAGATGGGCATCTACGAAATGCTACGAATAAAAAATATAGTGAGAGAGGAGCTTAAAGAGATAATTAATCGTAGCTTCAGCGAAGAGCTTCTCATTACAGAAGTTTTAGTGAATGTAAGTATCCAGGAGAAGCTATCCGAACATAAGGCTATAAGTGAGGTCTCTTTGCTGTTAGTCAAGATCGCTCAGGAAGGGCAGACTTACAAGATATACGGGCTTATTCCTTTTATAGTATACAGACGTGAGAATGCTGAACAATTTAAACTCTTAAGCAGGCTTCTAAGACCTGATGGGATTATCCTCGAGAGGCTAAGACGACGCGACAATATTGAGTACAATAACCTCCTATTGGCTGTAATCGGCATGTACAGGTTCGCTATCCTACACGATACACAAGGACTCTTAACCATGATTAGAGAAATCCACAACGCATATCATAAAGTAAAGACAGATGAGAAAATGAAGAGGGTGGCAAGAGAATACGAAGACATAATAAGAGAACTAAGCCATGCTACGAAATTATTATAAAAAAGTCATAGCAACATACGGCTATGCTAAAGAACGCCCATTCTTATCAAAAGCAATAGACATCATGGAAGATCTGTGGGAGAAGAAAAACCTATTTATCATAGAGGCTCCAACAGGGTACGGAAAAACAACAATAACAGCAACATTGTCGTTAAAGGCCTACGATGAGAAAAACAAATTAATAATAGCACTACCTCTCAGAACACTGCTGGAAGATCAATTCAACAAACTAAGAACCGTGATAAGGGATCATAAAGCACTGGGGAAACGCTACATGCATGAACATACATCCCCTTATCTGATTAAACCGATAACGCTTACAACAATAGATACACTATCTTTAACAATGTTTGGCATAGCGCCCGAAGACCTAAGCAAAGTAGCTAGAGGCTGGGATGAGTGGTCAGGGACGCTCCAAGGAACGGCAGGTCACTACATATTCTCATGGTCATCAGTAATGCTATCGGACATAATACTGGATGAGGCTCACCTACTGGTTGATGAAACAAAATCGCTAACCTACTTAATAGCTTTAATTAAGCATATGATAGAGAACCAGCAACACGTACTACTGATGTCAGCTACTATTCCGGGCAATTTCGAAAAAATAATCACGCGATACTTATCAGCTTACAGCAATAAAATCGAAACGATAAAATTCGAGGATGGAAAAGATCAATACGTAGTAGATAAACTAAACAAGGTCTACGAATTAAAAATCGCACACTTACCTCTAGATAAAAAATACGACGTAATACTTAACTGGATTAAGGAGGAAAAACTAAACGGCTTAAACAGGATTTTAGTCGTATTTAACACGGTTAACGATGCCATCAAATTCTACAACAGACTTGACTGTAAAAATAAGCTCCTTATACACTCACGTTTCTCATCGGAGGATAGGCAGCATAAATATGAAAAGCTACTAGATCTCAAAGAAAAAAGCGACGAATACATTATCGTAGGTACACAAGCAATAGAAGCCGGTATAGATATCTCATCAACACTACTAATAACTGAGCTTGCTCCTCTTAATTCACTGATACAGCGTTTTGGCCGTTTTCTAAGATATGAAGAAAAGTTTGGAAAGGCCTATATTTGGTACGAGGATGCGACATCAAAAGATATGTATAAGGTTTATCAAATGAGTCTCTGCAAAGGAACGCTTGATCTATTAGTAAATAATCCGAGCATCAATCTACACCTACCATACGCTGAAAACGGCTATAAAACACTGATTGACCAGCTGTATAAAGATGTTATAAGCTTACCTTCTGAAACTGAAACCCAAATTAAAAATATGCTTAACACTTTCCTTAACCTCGATACAATCTCTAACGCAATAGACTTATTCTTCGAACTTGAAGGAAGTTTCGTAAGAAAATCTTTCACAATACCTATCAGAACACCAGATATCCAAGAGCCTATACCTATCGACTACGCGCTCTTCCGTAAGTTACTTGAAAATGGCAGAATAAAGCATGTAGTAATTCAAGATGATGAACGTCCAGTAGATGATAAGATTAGAGAAAGATTTATGAACACGAAGAAGGCCATCAGGTATCTATACAGGATGGGCATCACGTCATTCATCGTTGATGCTACCTATGATTCTGAATATGGGCTACAACTTGAGGAAGAAAACCATGATTGACGAAGAGATCCTAAGTTATTACGTCGAGTATAAAAACGGTGTGAGAAGGAAGGAACTGTTACGTGATCATATAAGGGTGGCCCTGAGCTATTCGGACGAAATTGAGGGCTCACGGGCAGGCATATACGCTATTAATCAACTTGGGTGCAAGGATTTTAAGGAGTTGCTTCAATATGCCATAATATTCCATGATATAGGTAAGGTGTTCTACCAGACTGAGAAGCATCTTAAACAAGGCCAAGAAGCAAGTTACTTGAGCTTCATAGGGCATGAGTTTATTTCGGCAGTGCTAGCGGATGAATTTTTAACTGAAAAGTTAAAACTATCTGACAGGTCGGAAGACTATACTCCTGTTACTTTTTCTGTTCTTTACCACCACCATGCTATGAATCCAGAAACACGACAGAAATACATAAAACAGCTAAACAAAATTTTATCTACGCCAGCAGAGAAACAGTTGTATAAAGACAAGATTTACGATGTTTTATCTGACTTTCTAAATAGCGAGGATCGTAAGCTCCTATCAGATTGTCTTAATAAAATGGTGGGCACCTCTCCGCAGTACTTGCAAAACTCTCTAGAGCACTTGCAAAGTAAAATCATTAATAAGATATCGCTCGGCAGTAAACCTTCTGTTAGAAAAATTTCTCTCCTTTTGCTAGATTGTTTAATTGCATGCGATTATCTGGCTGCCCAAGATAGAGAAGAGGGGAGCTCTACCTTTTTCCACACAATCTCTGAGTTCTATGATATATGGATGAGGGCATAGTATCCAAGATTAATCTGGATACAGATATCGGCTTTCCAAGCGCGTCAGTAGATAGTGTGAAAGGCTGAGAGGACGCTATCTTTAGTTAAGAGGGTTTTGGGATAGGTAAAGAAACATCCAGAGAAAACGATTGAGGCAGCAAAAATTCTTAGAGAATCCTCAAAAAATCAAAATAAAGAAGCACAACAGTTACGCTAAAGGTAGCTGGTCATAAGTTACGTAGATTTGATAATTGTTTCCTCTGATTTCAGAGGGCATCACTCATAGAGACCTACATGTTGGCGGATTGCATGGAGTTTACCGGTTTCCCAGCTATAGAGACCACTTAACTATTGAAGAACTAGAGGAGAAATAGTGCTATTATTAATGACACCTTAAAGTACTTGATAGAAATCGGAGTGGCACTGTTAGAGAGCACACTATTTCCTATCTCTTTCACCTAAGCTAGTAACTAACGAATAGTTTGCGCAGTAAAGAAATAACAACATGTGTCATATTCTATGTAAAGCTACTGTACTGTCGGGTTTGTATTGCCGCTTTAGCTTTAAGATGGCTTTTGGCCGTTATTAATCCAATGTGTTTGTTAGAAAAAGTTTTGGTTACCTGATGGGACAGATTATAACAGGTGATCGTCGGATGACCGTTGGGCTGTGTAGAAGGCTTGGAAACTTCTTTAGTGGTTATCGTAAGATGTTCCTGTTCAAGTAACAGGTTTATGTAATGATAGACCCTCGAGCTTCTCCAAAACATTTCGTACTATTGTATCGACCTTTTTACCGTCTATACCGTGGCTTGAAAGCATCTTCTTAACCAACTCCTCAACCATCCTATAGCTTTTGTACTGCTCATTTAGGCTTCTCCATTTTATATCGGCCAAAGGCCTTGCAACCTCCTCATCGTATGGTAGGACATTTTTAACCATCAGGAAAGCTATTATAGGGTATCCAACGTAGTTCCTGTAAACCGTCCCGTTATCATCGCTATTTGCCAAACGTTTCTCAAGGTCAACTGAGACCCTATATGTCCTTATACCCTCGGATGAGTAGACCTCTGCCTCATTATCTGAGATTATTCTAACCCTTCCACCGGCAACTGCACCAAGGGCCTCAAGGACCTTTATACGCGGCGGGTTTGACAGCCTCAAACCCTTCATAAATACACCAATAACCTATGCTATAGCTTTACCCCTTTACTAGAGAGGAAGGACATCGACACAAGGATGGCCAGTAGAATGAGAACGGATGATGCTCCTGGTGCCGTTGCAGCATAATATGATAAAACTATGCCGAGGAACAACGATATCTCGCCGATGATTATCGAATAGATTATGGCCCTCTTCAGCGATGTGGATATCAACGAGGTGGCGACTGTTGGTATAACAAGGAGAGCAGTTACAAGGAGTACGCCGGCTATTTTAACCCCTGAGACGATCGAAAGGCCTGCTATTACTGACAGCAACATGCCGTAGAGGTTGACTGGGACACCTCTGATCCTTGCCAGCTCCTCGTTCACAGTATACATAACAACTTGTCGAAACCTTGTAAAGATAAAGAGCGCCGTTAAGATGGCTATGACAAATCCGGCCAACAGATCTTCAAGCTGGACAAGCAAAAGGCTTCCGAAAAGAACCGCGTTGAGGTTTATCCTGGCCCCAAGGGTTATAGCCAACGACGCCGTTGCATTACCTATCGATAGTAAAATAGCCAGGGCTTGGTCGCCAGCCATTCCCAACCGTTTTATCATCTGAAGCATCCCAAAGACAGCTAACGCTGCTGTTGGATATGCGACGAAGCCGCCTCCAACACCAATCAATGTAGAGACGGCGAGCGATGCGAAGACAAAATGGGACGATGCATCACCTAGGAGCGATAGTTTTTTTGGGACGAGAAAGTTTCCCAGCAACGGCAGTAGAAAACCTGCTATAAGGCTCGCGGCTAATGCACGTAGCATAAATGGTTGCTGAAATAGGTCGATCATTTCCAAGACCAGCGATGTCCATGCCTCAAGCCGTAGACATGGAACCCATATATGTTACACAGCTGCTCTGATGCTGTCAAATCTTCGAGGGAGCCGTCAAACAAAGCCTCTTTATTTATACATATTACCCTGGAAGCATATGTGGAGATGGCTGCTATATCGTGTGTTGCCATGACGACGGTCAGCCCCCATTCTCTATGAAGCTTTTCGAGTAGCTGCATAAACGCCCCTACTCCCTTCTGATCAACGTATACTGTAGGCTCATCCAGCAAGAGAAGGCTAGGTCTGTTGATTAAGGCTAGGGCAAGCATGGTCTTTTGGAGCATGCCAGCCGACAGGTCTGTTATCCGTTTATTTAAAAGGGAAGGTGGATCATCAACGCCTGCCAGCCTCAACGCATCTGATACGGCCATGCCTCTACCTGGGATGGCTGCTGCAGCAAGCAGCTCGAAAACGTTCAGCGGCATTTTTTCAAACAAGGTGGCAGCGTTCTGCGGCAGGTATCCAACCTTCCACCAATCCTTAAAATCCTCAACATCGGCCCCGAATAGCCGTATAACTCCACTTGTTGGTTTTACGCTTCCGATGATCGTTTTGAGAAGGGTCGACTTCCCGCCACCGTTTGGACCTGTAACAAAAATTATTTCACCCTCAAAGATGGATAGTGATATATCCTTCAGGGCAACTGTCTCCCTGTCATATGATACCGTGACCCTTTCAAACTCTACAACAGGGCTAATGCTTTTCAAAGCCTTCCACCAAGGTTTTTACATTCAATCGCATCAGCTCTATGTACGAACGGCCTTTCTTCACTTCCTCTAGCGTCAACCCTTCTCCTGTGTAAAGCATCCTTATAGTTAAGCCAAGCTCGTCGGCTATGCTGCGTATAACTGGATGGATGAAACCATCTTCAGCGTATATAAACTTCAACCCTTCACTCTTTATTATATTATACAGCTGTGCTAGGTATATTGCTGAGGGCTCTTCCTCTTCAGGCCCCAAGACAGCCAGGTATCTTAACCCATATGTGTTTGCAAAGTAGCGGAAAGAGTCGTGCTGCGTGATGAAAAGACTTCCCCTGTATCGTTTCAAAGCGTTCTCTATCTCTTTGTGAAGATCCATCAGCTCAGAAATTAGTTTTTCAGCATTTTGTTGTATCATTGCCCTTTTTTCCGGAAAAGCCTCGCCCAATGCCTCGGCTATGTTCTGGACCATTTTAACCATGTTTAATGGTGACAGCCACAGGTGCGTGTCGTAACCATGGTCTAAACGCAGCAGCTCTATCCCCTCGGCGCTTTTGACGGACTTCTCTGCAAGGTCTGCAGCCCACCCGTCAAACCCTTCAACCGTCCATATAACTAGTTTGGATGACCTGGCTATTTTGAGCGCCTCGGCTGTAGGCTCCCAGTCATGTATCTCAACACCAGGCGGCAGAAGCTGATAGACATGTATTTCCCCACCGCCCAACCTGTATACTATTTCGGCCAGAAGACCCCAGCTCACGGCTACGGTGTCCGACGGTGCCTCTACAGGTCCTGGTATTGGCTGGTAAATAAGTAGGAGAGCGGCTAGCGCAGCTGCTGTAACGATCGTTGACAGGGCTATCTTCCTCCGCATGAATCATGCCTCACCTCAAGTCCATGTATACACCTATCTGGGAAACGGAGTTTTTCGCAAATTTTCCGTATTACTATCTCTCCTAACAGATAGTCTATCTTTGAAGCCTCTTTGCATGCGTCTTCTGCAGGTATTCCGAATCCTTGGTTGAAGTATAGCTCCAAGACCCTGTGGTTATGGATTATCTGGGAAGCCAAGATCGTTCCCTGTCTGGTTAGCCTTATCCTTCCCCAGCCTTGCTTCTCAACCAACCGTTTATTTCTCAGCCTGTTTAAAACGTCAACAGCCGATGCAGGTCTTACGTTGAAGGTCTTTGCCAACCAGCCCGTCGTGACCTCTGAAGATCGTTCTATCGCTCGGTATATCTCTCGCAGGTAGTTGGTTTCTACCTGGTTTAGGCTAGTTTTAGGCACACCCTAAATTAGGGTTAGCCTAAATTTTAAATATAAATCGTTAACAGCCGACAAACAAGCCTATGGTAAGGGTCATCAGCTCAAGAACCGTGTTTAATGGACGCCTCTTCTCAGTAAAACAGGACATACTAGAATCCAAAGGCAGACGGCTCTTGAGGGAGTTTGTTGTACATCCTGGGGCAGTTGCGGTAATAGCCGTTGATGATGACGGCCAGCTATACCTGGTCAAACAGTATAGACATGCGGTAGGAGCAGAGCTTTTGGAGATACCCGCTGGGACTTTGGAAGATGAAGACCCAAAAGAATGCGCCGAAAGGGAGCTTCGTGAAGAAACAGGCTTTAAGGCCTCCGTCTTTGATAAGCTTGCAGAGTTTTACCTAGCTCCTGGATACAGCAACGAATTGCTACATCTCTATTTGGCGAGGGGTCTTACAAAGACCTCTGCCTCGCCAGAAGCAGATGAGGAGATCTCACTGGTTAGGGTCTCAGTTGAAGAGGCTTTAAAGATGGTCTTGAAAGGGGAGATAAAGGATGCAAAAACAATTGCCTCGCTTTTGTTATTCAGGGAGATCTACGGGATTCGTTGAAATGCCTCCATCCCCTTCTCTCGATCTCCCTCTCAACACCTTCAGCCATGAATTTTATGGTCCGTGAAGATGTTGCCCTACCTATGATTATGGGCTTTGTACCTGTTTTCTCAAGCATCTTCGTAACAGCCATTTCCCATCCTTTTTTTATCGTGAAGACAAGCTCGTATTCCTCACCGCCGTAGAAAACAGCCTCAAATGGGTCAATGCCGTTGGCGTGACAGTATCTTTCGGCCTCGCCGTCAAGCGGAAGGCTTTCTACGACAAAACCTACACCGCTTGCCTCTGAGAGTAAGTAAAGCGATTCTGCCAGCCCATCGCTTGAATCTATACATGCAGATACACCTCCCGATGAAGCCAAAGCTATCCCTTCCTTTACCCTGGCCTGAGGTCTGTAAAGGCTGTCTAGAATTGTTTCAGTAGCATTTGTTCCATTTATCACTGAGTGGAGAGCGGCGTAGGTCTTCCCAAAAAACCCTGTTGTCGCAAGGACGTCCCCTGGTCTTGCACCTCCCCTGCTGATGATGTTCTCTGCAACGGCTAAGACCGTTGCACATAATGTCGGAGAAGACTGCTCGTTCAGGTCGCCTCCTATCAGTCGTATGTCGTAGCGCTGTAAAGCTTCCTCTATACCTTCGACAAGCTGTTTGAACTCTTCAAAATCCATCGATGGGTTAAGGCCTAGCGAAAGCAGCAAATACCTTGGCCTGGCACCCTTAGAGGCAGCATCGCTAACCGCTGAAACTACAGCCTTCGCAGCTACTTGGCGCCAGCCCATCCCAGGTGGGACATCTGTTTCCCAGACGAGCATGTCGACACAGGCAACCAACAGCCCGTTGAACCAGAGCGCAGCCGCATCGTCTCCTGGAGGTAGATATAACTCCTCCGAGCCTCCGGCTCTTTCTAGGATGTATTTTATAAGATAACGTTCTCCAAGCTCGTAAAGCTTCGGCAAATTTAACCCCTCAACAGCCTTGAAAATAGTGCAGATAAACACCAGCAGGTGAAACGGAGTATCTCCACTGCTGAAAGCTTCGACTTCCCAGAGGCCCTTTTTGTGAAGACGAAGGGAACTTCAACGATTTTAAAACCGTCACGTATAAGCCTGTAGAGGATCTCGACCTGAAAAACATATCCTTTTGAAAATTTCCCTTTGAGTAGGTGCTCGACTGCCCTTGCTCTGTATGCCCTAAAGCCTGAAGTTAAGTCCTTCAGTTTAACCCCTAGGGATAGCCTGGCCAGCTTGTTAGCCATAAGGCTTACCATCATTCTTCCCAGCCCAGCCGACCACCTCCCACCCTCGACGTACCTTGAAGCCACGGCCACGTCGGCATTATTTTCTACCGCTTTGACAAGCTCTGGGATCAAATTGACCGGATGTGAACCGTCAGCATCGATCGATACGATTATATCAGCCTTTTTTTCAAGGGCTAGCCTAAACCCATCCTTGTAGGCTGAGCCTAGACCCATCTTCCTACCTCTGTTGAGAAGCATTACCCTTCTCTCTTTCCTCATCAGTTTTTCGACAACGGCCGCCGTCCCATCTGGGCTCCCATCATCGACTACTATGACCCAAGAATCTAAAGTGTTAAGGACCTCAAGGATCAACCTCTCGATATTTTCCGCCTCATTATATGTAGGAATGACAACGCAGACAGTAGGCCCCTCAGCCATCCCCCTTTTATGAGGTACCGTTCACGTATTTTTAGATAAATACCGTTGAGACGCCTAACCACTTTCAAGACATCCCTTGGGCTTTGGCTGACCCTATCGGCCTTGCTCTTCAATTTTTTAATCTCGACCAGGAAGTTGAACTCATCGGTGGTTATCAAATCTTTGATCATAAGGTCCGTCAATAAGTCATAGTAGTTTTTACCTATAACGACCAACCTTGAGGCTTTACAAAGTGTCGACACCAACTCCTCGGCTGCTTGGAGGCAGAGCTCTAGTACCTCTTTAGGAGAGGCCCCAGCCCGCGCAGCAGCCTCAGCCCGGCTGAGGGTCTCTTCAACGCCGCTGAAGTCTTCCTCCTTTATACTTAGCGATTGGGCAGAGCTGTCATGGAGGGCTAGTATTGTTTTGTAGGCAGTATTCAGCCGCATAATTTGTTCCTCATAGATTTTCCTCAGCCGTAGAGGGGTATTTGGAGGTAAACGATCGGGATGGTATCTTTTAACAAGCTCACGGTAGGCCCTCTTAACGGCCTCTAGCGATGAATCAGGAGAGACGCCGAGTACGGAGTAAGGCCATTCGCGGCTGGAGCGACCTGACCGCCATCCCTTTAGAGCATAAAGGGCTACTGCAGCCGTCAAAGATGTAAACAGGAGGGCTCCAGCCTCAAGAGGGGTCATGTCGGGCTTGAAAATAATGGTGGATATTACTTTTTCATCTTCGATTTAGTTCAAATATCTGCTTGAGCCTGCTAGGCATCTCTGTTGAACGGCCGCTTTCAAGGTCTACAAAGATGTAGGTTATTGAGCCTGTGGCAAGCTCTTCGCCGTTGGCTGCATCTGTTAAAGTGAAGGAGGCTGTGACAACCTTGTTGCGCAATTCCTTTATCGATACGTTCACGTTGACAACGTCGTCGTATTTGGACGGCTTCATAATACGGCATCCATATTCTCCGACGACAAAGGTCTTGTTCAGATGCTGCCCTTCAACTATTAACCTTCCGATCCTATCGAAAACGACCCCGTTTTTACGTAGAAACTCTATGAATGCTATATCGAACCAGCGCACATAGACTGGAAAATATATTCGAGATGTTGAGTCTGTATCTTGAAAACCAACCCTAAACCTTTCGGTATGGGCTATCATTTTAGCGGTCTAAACTTGTAAAGGCTTATCTCGGGTGTGGCCTCTTCGAAGGCTACTTGGACCCTCATCCCAGCCTTGACCTCGTCGAGTTTAACCCCCTCGAGCCTTGCATAGATCCTTACACCTTCATCGAGGTCTATCTCGGCTATGGCGAAGGGTATGTCCCTCTCGAAATCGGGTGAGTTTGCGACAACACGTCTTATAACGGTGAAGCTGTAAACTGTTCCAACGCCCTTGGAAGGAACCCATTCAATGTCCATCGAGGCGCATCTTATACATGAAGGTCTAGGGTACCATTGATATCCTCCGCAGGTTTTGCAACGCTGGAGCATAAACGTGCCCCTTTTCGAACCCTCCCAGAAATATCTTGTATAGTCGGAGATTTGTGGTAACGGTCGTTTATACTCGCTCAAGCATCATCCCTCGAAAATCACCGCATAGCTGTTGATAAAGCTCCCGCCATGGGCTAATGCACCTAAAGCGGTCACCAAGGCATAACGTGCATCCTTGACTTGTCTCTCACCTGCTTCTCCCCTTAGCTGTTGCACCGCCTCGATAAGGTGGTGGAGCCCGCCGGCCATCCCTACCTGACCGAATGATAGGAGCCCTCCACCGGTGTTTAAGGGGAAGCTGCCTTTATAGGTAATATCATGCTCCTCTATGAACCTTCCAGCCTCGCCTTTAGAGCAAAACCCTGCATCCTCAAGCTGCATTAGCACTACAGGCGTATAGTCGTCGTATGGGTTGAACAAGTTTATCTTGGAAGGGTCTAAGCCGCTCATCTCGTAGGCCATCTTTGAGGCTATCTTCAGCCCAGTTGAGGTTATGTCGGGCAATGTATTTGATGCCTCCATGTTGTGCCACTCCCCGAAACCCAGCACCTTAACAGGTTTTTCTGTCACCCTGTCGGCTATGGCTGTTTTTGAAAGGAGGAGGGCGAACCCCCCGTTCACGAATGGGCATATGTCCAACATACGGAGAGGATCCGAAATAAAGGGCGAAGATAGGTATTCTTCCAGCTTCAGGGGTGTTTTGAAATAGGCTGTAGGATTTTTGGTCGCGTTTTCCCTTTGAGATACTGAGATCTTCCCGTAGTGTTCAGGTTTATAACCGTAAATGTCCATCTGCCTTCTCATGATCATCGCTGCCATGCTGTTTGGCCCCATCATGCCAACGGGTAGGAGATAGTCCAGCTCGTAACGCCATGTAAGCGAGCCCCCAGCTGTGATGTTCATCGGTGTATCGGCGCCGAGTATAAGGAAGTGGTCAACGTATCCGCTGTATATCGCAAGGACGCCTGTGACAAGTAGGGCTGCACCGTTTGCACCGCCGTGGTCAGCCCTGGCTAAAAACTTCGGCTCAAGCCCAAGGTTTTGAACAACCTCGGCCGACCAGATCTCGGCCCTTGGAAAAGCGGACCCTGTCACACCTACCCCTTGCCCCTTCAGATCCTTCAAAGATAGGCCTGTTTGTTTAAGCAGCAGATTCAAAGCCCATGCGTAGTACTCCTCAAGCCCCAACCTCTTTTCTCCTCTGTCCACACGTGCACGGCTCAAGGGCGTCTCGGCATAGCCTGTTACCGACACAGAACCGGCGAACATATCAGCACCCACCTGATTTGTGCAGAATTTATCGGTTACGTGTTGTTTTGGAAATGATGCGGTATATATCCTCGGCCCTTATGTGCGAAGAAGTGATCTCAGCATCAAAATCCCTCAGAGCATCTTCTACAGCTGCAACTATGGCCGGTATAGGGGCTCCGCACCCCTCACCAACACCCTTAGCTCCAAGAGGGGTGAAAGGTGATGGGTTGGATATCCTAGCCGTCTTGAATGATGGTATCTCGACAGCTGTAGGTACGAGATAATCCATAAACGATGGGTTGAGGAGGTACCCGTCCTCGTATTCGAACCTTTCGTAAAGGACGGCTCCAAGGCCATGGCATGCGGCGCCGTGGACCTGTCCATCTACTATCAAGGGGTTTATCACCGTCCCAACATCGTCAACTATAGCATAGTCCAGAACTTTCACAGCACCGTTTTCAGGATCTATCTCTACAACCACAGCATGGGCCTGGTATGAGTAGGTCAGGGCCAGGTTCCCTATCCTCTTCTCGTTGGGTGGTTTGAAGTCTGGGCTGTAAACAGCTGTGGCCGTCAGACCAGGCTCCATTCCCTTCGGAAGCTCAGAAGGGTTTGCATAGGCCGTTCTAGCTATTCTCTTAAACGAAACTTTTCTTTCTGGGTAATCTTTGACGTAAGCTGTACCGCCTTCGACGACTATATCTTCCTTCCGTGCCTCAAGTATATTTGCTGCGACGGCTTTTATCATTTCCCTAAGCTTGAGGGCTGCGTTATACACAGCCACTACCCCGGTCCCAGCAAACCTGCTTGCATATGTCCCTGAGTGGAGGGTATATGGATGTGATTCCGAGTCGAAGCCCGTGGCCACTGCGACGTCCTCATAGTCTATTTTCAAGACGTCGGCCACTATTTGGGAGGCGACGGTCTCGTGGAACTGGCCCTGAGGAACAGTTCCCAGCCTGACCAGTATCTTTCCGTCAGGTGTCATCTGGACCATTGCGGCCTCGCTTGTCCCAACGTTTGGAAGCTGTGGGTTTAGCATACGGACCTGTCCGAAGTTTGCTGCACCGGAGTCGATTGTAACGCTCAAGCCTAAACCTATCAAACGGCCTGAGGACCTTAGCTCCTTCTGCCTCAGCCTCCATTCCCAGTAGTTTATCATCGAAGCTGCTTTTTCAAGGGCCCCATAATAGTCTCCTCCATCGTATACGCATCCGTTGAGCGTTGTGTAGGGCTGCTCACCCTTCGATACATAGTTGATCCTCCTCACCTCTATAGGGTCCTTTCCAACATGTTTTGCCACAAAATCCAACATCCTTTCTATCATAAATTGATGTGGAGCTCTTGAGAAGCCCCTGTTAGGCCCTGCTGGGCATTTGTTGGTAAAGACAGCATACATTCTTTGACGTAAGTGTTTGAACCTGCAGCAGCCTGAGGCGACCTGGGCCCAGACGGTCAGCCCTGCCGGCTCATGCCTAGCATATGCTCCTATATCATCCACAGTTGTAACCTTCAGCCCTAGAAGGGTACCATCGTTCTTCACAGCCGCTTCCACATCAAAGTATCTGTCCGCTCCATGTGAGCTCGCCATCATATGCTCTGATCTTGTCTCTACCCATTTAACAGGCCTCCCAACAAGCTTTGACAAGGCTGCGACTAGAACAATGTAGGTATAGTTGAGTATCTTTACGCCGAACCCGCCTCCTATGTCGGGCGTAACTATCCTTACCTTTGTCATGTCTGTGTCCAACGCTCTTACAATCGAAGGTAAGAGGAACATCGGCATCTGGTTATTGCAGTAAATTGTGTAACCTCTGTCCCTGTCGTAGCTGGCTAGTACAGAGTTTGGCTCTAGAGGTGTCGAGCTGAAACGGTGGAAGACAAGTTTCGTCCTAATAACTTTGTCCGCACTTCTTAATGCCTCGTCGTAGTCCCCATAATCATAATCTACAGTGGCAGCTATGTTTGTCCCAGCTTCTTCATGTATCAATGGGCCCTCGCCGTTTAAAACATCCAGCGGGTTAGTGACAGCCTTCAACGGCTCATAATCTACCTCGATTAGGTCTACAGCATCCCTTGCATGGTATTGTGTTTCGGCCACTACGGCTGCGACGGGCTCTCCGACGAAGCGTACCTTCTTCACAGCCATCGAATAATCGACCACCTTTGCTGCTGGAGGTACTGTGAGCTGGGGGAAGGGTTTTGTAATGGAGGCGATGTCGTTCCCTGTGAAAACAGCATATACGCCTGGTGCTTTCAAGGCTTGTGAAACGTCGATGGACTTTATCAGGGCATGGGGGTATGGGGAGCGTAGGAGCGATGCGTAAACAGTTCGGGGCAGGTTTATATCGTCAACAAACCTACCGAGCCCTTTAACATGGCGGTAACCTTCTTTAGTTTTTACAGACCTTCCAATAAAAGAGAAATTCATTACGCTATAAAACAGTTGTTCTTTGATTAATAAATATGTGATGCGTTTTAGAAGGTCCTCGGCATGTTTAACACCCTTGTCCCTAAAAGGTGGAGCACCATCTCCTCGGGTACAGGTGCTGTTCTGAAAAGCCTGATATCCCTGAAGAACCTCTCTATGTCGTATTCCTCAGCAAAACCCATGCCGCCGAATGTTTGCATGGCCCTGTCGGCTGCTTTAAAGGCCCCTCTCGCAGCTATGAAGGCGGCTATATTTGCCTCGATGACGCAGTCCCTGCCTTTGTCGAAGAGCCATGCAGCTTTTTGGGTCATAAGCTTTGCCGCCTCAAGCTCAGCCTTGGCCTCGGCTAGGGGGAACTGTATCGCTTGGTTGCTCCCTATAGGTTTACCGAAAACCTTTCTGTTGCATGCATATTCTACAGCTCTCTGCAAAACGTACTCCCCACATCCAACGGATATAGAGGCTGTTGAAATACGTTCAGCGTTAAGCAAAGTTACAAGCACCTCCCAACCCTTATCCACCTCACCTAAAAGATTTGATTCAGGAACCCATACATCCTCGAAGTAGACTAGGCTGCTCGTTAAAGGCCTGAGGGCCATCGAAGGTATCTTCGATGTTTTTACACCATCCTGTTTTACGTCGAGCAGGAATAGGCTGAGGCCCTCGGATCTTCTGCGGACCTTCTCCTTCTGGGTTGTACGTGCGACGACTATCATGATATCGGCCATGTGGGCGAGGGTTATCCAGATCTTCTGGCCGTTGAGAATAAACCCACCGTCCCTTTTCTGGGCAAAGGTTTGGATATCGAATGTGTTTACTCCAGCGTCAGGCTCCGTGTGGGCGAAAGAGCAGATAAGCTTACCCTTTGCGAGGAGTGGCAAATATTTTTGCTTAGCCTCATACTTACCAAAACGGTCAATAACCATCCCACCGAAGACCAGCGTCCGCATCAAGAGGTCTCCAGCAGGAAGTCCACCGCCAGCCCCTGCAACGCACATCATGGCCGTTGAGGCCTCGTAAAGCCCTAAACCAAGTCCGCCATATTCTTCAGGTATGTTTATGCCTAGAAGGCCTTGTTCTGCAGCCATCCTCCAATACTCTTCAGGAAACCTCCTCTCGCTGTCGACCCTCCTCCAATAGTCCGATGGAAATTTTTTCATAAACTCGGTTACAGTCCTCTTAAGAATGGTAACATCTTCTGCCTCGTCAAAATTCATAGAAGTTTTTCAGCAGCTCTCAAAATTAGTTTATCCTTGGAGGTAGAGTCACGATAACGCTTTAAATACCGTGGGCACAGGGGATGTCTTGGAAAAAGGGACTACAAATCTTTAAATACAATCAAAAAAGTTTATATTTTTCTTATTAAAAACAACTACAACGTGCAGTCTAAAATAATCTTAGACGAAGATAAAATACCTAAAGCTTGGTACAACATTCTACCTGACCTTCCGAAACCCCTTCCACCGCCTATTGACCCATCGACAAAAGCCCCAGTCGATCCTAAGAAGCTCGAGAGGATCTTCGCGAAGGAATTGATAAGGCAGGAGCTAAGCTCCGAAAGATGGATACCTATCCCTGAAGAGGTTAGGGATGTTTTTAGGCTATGGAGGCCTACACCACTTTATAGGGCTGTTAGACTTGAGAAGGCCCTTAAGACCCCCGCACGAATATACTACAAGTACGAGGGCGTCTCCCCGCCAGGCTCCCATAAGCCCAACACAGCTGTTGCTCAGGCCTATTATAACATGAAAGAGGGTATCGAGAGGCTTACGACTGAGACGGGAGCGGGTCAATGGGGTAGTGCTTTAGCCTTTGCCACAAACATGTTCGGATTGAAATGCACGGTTTACATGGTGCGCGCCAGTTATTTCCAAAAACCTGCAAGAAAAATGCTTATGCATTCATGGGGCGCTGATGTTTACCCAAGTCCCAGCGATAAAACAAACTTCGGCAGGTCCCTGTTAAGCAAAGACCCTGACCATCCAGGAAGTTTAGGTATAGCGATAAGCGAGGCCCTTGAAGACTGTGTTACACATGATAATACAAGATACAGCCTGGGAAGCGTGTTAAACCATGTCCTGATGCACCAGACAGTCCAAGGCCTTGAAGCCTTAGAACAGCTTAAACAGGTCGACGACTATCCCGACATAGTGGCTGGATGTGTGGGTGGGGGGAGCAGCTTCTCAGGACTGTTCTGGCCATTCTACTATGAGGTCGTCACTAAAAAAGCTCCTAAGCAGGTTAAGTTTGTCGCAACAGAGCCGACGGCCTGTCCAACGATGACGAAGGGTATCTACACCTACGACTTCGGTGATACGGCGAAGATGACACCGCTCCTTCCCATGTATACTCTGGGCTCTGACTTTATACCGCCTCCTATACATGCAGGGGGGTTAAGATACCATGGTGATGCACCAACGCTATGCCTTCTACTCCGCGAGGGGTTGATAGAGCCGCATGCATACGACCAGGTATCAGTGTTCGAGGCCGCTGTACAGTTTGCAAGGGCTGAAGGTTTTCTGCCAGGTCCAGAACCGGCGCATACGATACGCTACGTGATAGATGAGGCGTTAAGATGTAAACAGACAGGGGAGGAGAAAGTTATTCTGTTTAACCTTTGCGGACATGGCGCGTTCGACCTGCATGCGTATGAAGAGTTCTTCGAAGGCAAGCTACCTCCATGGTATTATCCAGAAGAAGAGATAAAGAAATCCATCGAAAGACTAAAGCAGGAGCTTAGCTGGCTACCTGAGGTTGAGAAACAGTTCCTAGGAGGTTAAAACATCCACATCATTTTTTTCCTTTATATTCGACGTTTGCAACGGTTATCATTTTCTTCAAGGTCTTTTCTGGGATTTTTCTACCACCTACCTTGATTTTTCTCAACTCGTCCATCATCTTTGGGTTAGACTGGTCAAGCGCTGTGAAGACATTACGTAGAGTCTTGAAATGGGCCAGCAGAGATTTAGCCGTTTCATGTCCGCATAACCCTTCCAGAACATATAGCGACTGCTCTTCCGGTGACATGCCTTTACGTTTTAGCCTCAAAGGATACTCTTTGAACTCCTTAACCTCGCCGAGCGATTTGTTTTTCCAAACCAAATAAGTCATAGTCCCCATCATATCTGGTGTTGGAATGATCGGAATACCCCATTCGTTGACTATCCTGTCCATCAGAGCAAAAATCGAAACTTCCTTCCAGCCCCGTTCTCTGTAAAGCCCCAAATAGCCCTCTAGGATTATGAACTTCTCTCCTTCAAACTCTTTGATGAGCGAGAGCTGGTCCCAAATCCTTCCCTTCAAGCTGTCGAGAAAATCCATTATCGTCTTCCTCTCTATCAGCGCGTTGACTTCCCTGCCTATTATAAGATAATCCCCTGCAGGGAGCGGTCTGACGGCTGTCTCCACGACTTTCTGCAGCAACCGTAGAAGACTATTGTTTGCAGCAGCCTCGTTGCTGTCTACCACTATCATGCTCTTCGGCTACCTAGACTCATAGTGTAGTGTGATGTTTAAACATCCCTTCCTATTCACTAATTAACTATTTATAGAAAAACTTAAATAATTGAGTTATAACTTAGATTTCCACCATGCCATCGACCCCTTGTTCAGAAAACCCTCAAATTAAGGAACTACCTGAACCTCCAGAGCCTCGGATCGGTTCTTATCTGAAAGCCATCGGCCCTGGATTGATACTAGCATCCTTGGCTATAGGTATCGGCGAGTGGATACTCTTTCCTACTCTTATTCTTAGGTTTGGTCCCCTATTGATGTGGACCGCAGCGCTTGGCTGCATCTTTCAAGCTGTATTGGGGCTGGAGTCCATCAAATACACGATATACTGTGGTCAGCCAATCCATAGGGCATATATGAAGATAGGGCCTTGGCCAAAACTCTGGGCTATAGTATGGACCCTATTGTTATTCATACCAGTCATGTGGCCTGCATGGGCTCTAGCCTCAGCTACAGCCATTACAGCCATTCATCTTGGAAGATTGCCCGTTGGAGCTGATGCCCCTCTTTTGCTCTTCTGGAGCTTGGTGGCCATCACCGTTGGAGTATTTATAATCCATCTTGGCAGAAAGATCCAGAGGACGTTAGAGATCCTATCATGGCCTGTCGTAATTATTATGTTCGCTGTAGTGCTCGTCGGTGTAGTCGTAGCTGCACCTTTAAGCGCTTGGATAGAAATAGGCAAAGGGCTCTTCACCCCCTTCTTTCCAAGAGGACAGGATTGGTTCATCTTAGCAGCCGCAATTGCCTATATACCAGCTGGGTTTGGCTTTAATTTGATGCTTTCAAGTTATGCGAGGGATAAGGGATGGGGGATGGGACGTGAAATTGGCTACATTTCAGGGCTCATAGGAGGGAGAAAGATAAGCCTGCTTACGGATGAAGTACCGTTCGACTTAAACAAGGAGAATTTGAGGAGATGGAAGGGTTGGATAAATGTTGCACGTATAGATTGTTGGATAGTCTTCTCGTTCCTTACGTTCTTAACAGTATTGATGACCAGCGTAATGGCCTATGCTATTTTAGCCCCTAAGGGATTGGCGCCTGCAGGGTTTGCTCTAGCTGCCGCACAAGCCGAGGGCTTAAAGCCAGTATTAGGTGTAGCTGCATGGTTCATAGTCCTTTTAGGCGGATTCTTTATCCTCTTTGATACTCAGTGGGGTTTAATGGATTCTGTGAGCCGCGTCATAACTGAGTGCCTATGGTTCTCTAGCAAGAAAGTTAGGGAATTTTGCAGGGAGGATCCACGACGTGTGTACTACGCCTGCGTGTACACTCTGTACATAATAGCTGTGGTCTTGCTGGTTGGTGTTACCATTTTCAAATGGGTCCAGCCCTTCGAACTTGTAGCCCTAGGAGCAAATTTAGGTCTGTTTGCCCTAACAGTTGCTTATCCATTACAAATCGTAGTGAGCAAGCGGTACCTTCCCAAAGAATTGGGTCCGGGCAAAATTACCTTCATTTTGCTTTTCCTCGGGATGGTGTTTTATGGTACTTTCTTGACCGGTTTAATACTACAAACGCTTTTTGGAATAAGGCTCTAGGCTAGAATGATATGTGCTTAATATGATAGCAAGTAGCTCTGTTAGCTGGAACTTAAGAGGAATTGGTCTTTGAGCCCAGCCGTCAGTTTAATCTCCTAAAACGCACCGCTCACCTAGAGGCATAAGTTAGATTAGAAAGCGCGAATAGTGGGTCCACTATTAATATGAAATTCTGATAATTAAAAGGCTTAAGCCGAGATGCTATGACCGCTATTGATCTTAATCTTTTCTAGGTATTAGTGAACTCTTGTGGTCCATACCAAAATAAATGGATTTGTTCTGAGCCTAGAGGGGCTTGAGATCTTCCGTTGGTCCAATCTATTGGAGGATCTTAATTTCAGGTGATGGTATGAAAACTAGCTAGAGCTGACGAGGGCCCAGCTATGAGCTGGTGGCTAAGGGATTGGTTATATAGTTGGAGAGGAGACGCTCTCTTCCCCGACATATCTGTTTATAAGTTTCAACGCCTGAGCCGTTGAAGTGGAGTAGAAGAAGCTAAAACCTTCACGCAGTTTAACACCATGCTATAGGGTAATGGTAAAGGCAGGCCTTCCTATCGGTGGTTAGTATTGATGGTTAAGAGAAAATTCACCAAACTAATGATAGTTGATCAAGCATAGGGCGACACGTAATCACACCCCAAGGTCTTCTTCATCAACCGCGCTTCAAAAACCTCAAGTTATCCTCTATCATAATAACGCCTAACCTCTTACCAAACAATATTGGGTTCCGCGCCCAAAGGGATGCGTTTTCGCCCAGACGGCCTTCCTTAGGCCACTCGGGCTGTTGGGAGCGGCGGGCTGAGGATGTCCGGCCGAAGCCTCCATCCGTACACCCCCGCCCCATCAAACCCGTCTTCTACGGGAGCCCTCGTCGCCGGAACGAGCCTGTTACCAGGCCCTAATCCGGCGATTGGCTGCCTATTTTCGGGAGCGGCTTCGGGCTTAGATGCTTTCAGCCCTTATCCGCAGGGGCGCAGCTGCCCGGCGTTGCCCTGTAGGACAACCGGTAAACCGGAGGCCCCGGCGCTCCGTTCCTCTCGTACTGGGAGCACCTTCCCCTCAGGCAGCCAGCACTCCCAACAGGTAAAATCCGATCTGTCTCACGACGGTCTAAACCCAGCTCACGTTCCCCTTTAATCGGCGAACAGCCGCACCCTTGGCCGCTGCTGCACGGCCAGGTTGGGAAGAGCCGACATCGAGGTACCAAGCCGCGGGGTCGATGGGGACTCTCGCCCGCGACGAGCCTGTTATCCCTGGGGTAACTTTTCTGTCACCACCGGCCCCTACTGGTAGGAACCGATGGATCGCTAGGCCTGGGTTTCCCCTCAGGGCCGCTTGCTTTCAACGGCCCTGTCAAGCCGGCTTTTGCCCTTGCACTTCACGGCGGGTTTCTGTCCCGCCTAAGCCGACCTTTGGGCCCCCTTGATATCTTTTCAAGGGGGTGCCGCCCCAGCCAAACTGCCCACCTGCCGTTGTTCCAGCGCAACTGCGCCGGTGAGAGGTGCAGACAAAGGTGGCCGGTGTTACAGGGGCGCCTCCCCCCGCCCCCGGAGAGGCGGGGATCTACGGCTCCCGGCTACGCTCTGCACCCTTGCCCACACCCCAGCGGCAGGCTGCAGTAAAGCTCCACAGGGTCTTCTTTCCCCGTTGGGAGTTCGTGGACTGTTCGCCCACGTTATGTGGGTTCACGGGGCTCCAGGCGGGGACAGCGGGGCCCTCGTTGATCCATTCATGCACGTCGGAACTTACCCGACAAGGCATTTGGCTACCTTAAGAGAGTCAGAGTTACTCCCGGCGTTTACGGGCCCTTATGCCGGTTGAACCCGGCTTTCGAGTACCCGCACTGGCCAGGATTCGATAGCCGTTCAAAACCTTTCGGTCTTGCGGCTACCTATGTTTTTTAACCGGGCAGGAGCACCGTAGATTTGCTAGAGGAGAGCCTTTCTTAATGTTCTTAGTTACCAGCTGAAGTCAAACGCCAAATTCCATGTGATATCGATCAAATAGTGCTCTCCTCGCTACGGTGGCCACGCCCGTTTATTAAACAGTCGGGACCCCCTTGTCACTGCGACCTAAGGCCCCAGCCTCGTCGGCCAAGGCCTCAGGCACCCCTTCTCCCGAAGTTACGGGGCCAATTTGCCGAGTTCCCTCGCCTGGAGTGACCCCAGACGCCTTGGGCTTCTCACCCAGGGGCACCTGTGTCGGTTCTTGGCACGGTCTTCGGGGATCCGTCCCAGCATCCTTTTTACGAGCTCCAGGGATCAGCTGAACCGCCCGTACGGGCGGCCATTCGCGCTTTCACCTGGTTCTCGGCTTTACGCCACTCCCCAGGCTTATACGCTTAGACAGGGCTACGGCCCTGCTCAGCCTACCCCGAAGCGTCGGATGCTGGGCTTGCGTCGCCGCACGTACCCCGAAGGCAACGGAATCTTAACCGTTTTCCCTTTCGGCCTACCCGGTTAAGGTCGGCCTTAGGACCGGCTTACTCCCGGCTGACGACGCATTGCCGGGAGACCCTTGCCCCTTCGGCGGCGGGGATTCTCACCCCGCTTCGCTGTTACTACCGCCGGGATCTACATTGGAGGTCGGTCCACAGGACCTCACGGCCCTGCTTCTGCCCAACCTCCACGCCCCCCTACCTCCACCCAGCAAACGCTGGGTGAACCCGGGTTTCGGCGGCTCGCTTAGACCCGTCAATTTTCGGGGCCCCCCTCCTCGGCGGGTGAGCTGTTACGCACTCCTTAGAGGATGGCAGCTTCTATTCCTACCTCCCCGCTGTCTTAGGAGAGGGACGCCCTTTGGTTTGTCACTTAGCGAGCACTTAGGGGCCTTAACCCGCGGTCTGGGTTGTTCCCCTCTCGGCGTGCGAGCTTACCCCGCACGCCCCACTCCCGGCATCTACGGCGCCCGCGGATTCGGAGTTCGAAATGATGGCGGGCCCTTTCGAGCCCTTACCATCACATCGGTGCTCTACCCCGCGGGCCACCTCCGCCGAGGCTGTCCTGCGAGACATTTCGGGGGGAACTAGCTATCACCAGGCTAGATTGGTTTTTAGCCCCTAGCCCCAGGTCAACGCACCGAATTGCACGTCAAGACGCGTTCGGGCCTCCACCGAGCTTTCGCTCGGCTTCGCCCTGCCCAGGGCTAGATCGCCTGGTTTCTAGTCTCACCGCCGTGACTACAGGCCCTATTCGGACCCGGCCCCTCACCAGCATAAGCTGGCTGCGGGCTTCTCGCTTTCGCTACGCCTACCGGCTTTATAGCCGTTAAGCTCGCCACGACGGTGAACTCCCCGGCCCGTGATTCAAGACGGAGCAGGTGACACCGGATAATCCATCCTCCACACCTATTCGGTGTGTTCGGATGGAGTACCTTGGGTGCCACCTTCGTCCGTTACCAGCCGGTTTCAACCGCTTTTCACCCCCCTCCCGGGGTAGTTTTCAACTTTCCCTCACGGTACTGGTGCGCTATCGGTCTTGGGAGGTACTTAGGCTTGGAAGCCAGTAGCTCCCTTATTCCCGCACCATATCCGAGGTGCGGTACTCGGGTACCAGCCCATCTCCACTCCCAGCTTCCCCTACGGGGCTATCACCCTCTATGGCGGACCTTTCCAGGTCGCTTCGGGTCGCTGGGCACAGGAGGGCGGCTGGCCCATATCACTCCACATCCCCCCATGTTTTCACATGGGGGTTTGGTTTGGCCTGGTCCCTTTTCACTCGCCGTTACTCAGGGAGTCTCGTTTTGATTTCCTTTCCTCGGCCTACTTGGATGTTTCCGTTCGGCCGGTTCCACCTCCACCGCTCTAGGCAGTGGAGTGACGTCCTATGCCGAAGCATAGGACGCCAGGAAGTCCCATTCGGGCATCCCCGGATCGACGCCTGCATGCGGCTACCCGGGGCTTATCGCAGCTTGCCGCGCCCTTCATCTGCCTCCCAAGCCGAGTTATCCACCGGCTGGCGTACTCTGGCCTAAGGCGTCTGGCCGTCCGGTTGGCGACGCATCAACCCTTTGGGCGCGGTCATCGAAGTTGTAAGCTTCTACCGCTTCTGGTGTTCATCCGAGGATGAACACCTTCATCAAAGGCATTAGATTATATTGTTTGGTTTCTTATAAAGATGTTGGGCTTTCTATGGCCCTTTAAAAAAACATGTAGGACATATGTATGGCTTTGATAGTTCTCTGCAGATCTCGCAACGCCATATAGTTGACCTTCCACAGTTTGGGCATGGAAAAGAGACGGCCGACTCGGAAGGGATAATAGGTCTGTGGCACCAAGTGCATAGCGGCAGCTTAGGCCCAGTAGACATTATGTTCACTGTTTTAATCTACGACAATTATTTAACCTTAGCCTGAGAGGAGATTCTTCAACAAAGAAGCCGCCAGCTTCAATGCCTGGAGGCCTGAAATGGTCTTTACTAAAGTAAACATATGTCTATCCATCTCACCAACCTCGCCAACCTTTTTGTCGAAGCCGCTGTCTCTGATCGTTTGGAAAAGGATATCAAACATATGGGATGGGATGAGCTCATAAATTTTTCTCAGCAAATACATTCTGTTCAGTTCCTTTAGAAGGGGCTTTAATAGCTCTTCGTAAAGCCCCTCACCGGCAGCATGTTTGGCCGCAGCAAATGCTGCCATCCCTCCAGTGATAACACCTCCGCCTGTTGTGGCTTTTGTCTGTCCAGCAACGTCGCCTACAAGCATTACTGGACCCCTCCTTGGGTTCTGCAATGGTTTTCCAACATAGATCGATGACGATGAGACCCCTAAAAGCCTCGACCTAGGGAAGAACTCTGAGATGAGCTTTGCAGCCAGCCTATCGGGGCTCTTACTGGCTGCCACACCAAGCTTTCCGATGTCATCGTCGACTGGGACGAGATAGCCGAAGAAATCTTGTAGGTAATGTCTAAAATATAGGTAGACCATGTCTGGGCACTGTCCATGGTTAGATATCTGGTACTGGATTATTGGCAGCCATTTACCGAGCCTATAGTTTGGGAAAATTTTACGGGCTGTTGACGCAGCCCTCCCCTCGGCGATGACCAAATAACGTGAAAGAACCTCCAAGTCTTTTGCCCTAGTCATGACATGGTCTCCGACCAATACCGTTTCGGTGACACGCGTATTCAAGAAAAGCTCAACGCCCATGCTTATGGCCTGCTCAGCCAAAAACTGGTCCATCCTTTCCCTGTTACAGACGGCGGCCACATCCCTTCCTGCGTCGACCTCGAAAACCCTGCCAGATGGGGAGACAAAAACAGCCCCCCTAACAAGCCTCTGTAAATAGGGCCCATTCACAGGTATCCCAAGCCTTTTCATCCCATCCACGCTGTAAAGCCCTGCGCACCTCTCAGGCCTGCCTATGATAGGATCTTCTTCAAAGACAGCCACGTGAAGCCCTCTAGCTGCTGACTCCCTAGCCGCTATCAATCCAGCCGGCCCACCACCAACAACGACCAGATCAAACAAGTTTACCGTCGATAAGGTTATCTTCTGAAGGTTTAAACATATTGCCGTGACGACCGTGGCTATGCGTGTAAAAATTTTTGGGAGGGTCCAGGGTGTGTTCTTTAGATCGTCGATGAAGGATTTGGCTGACGAGTTAGGGGTCGATGGCTGGGTAAGAAATCTACCCGACGGCAGCGTCGAAGCCTTCATCTCAGGTGAGGAGGAGAAGGTGAGGAAGCTCATCGAGTGGTGCCATAGGGGCCCTCCGCTGGCCAGGGTGACACGCGTAGTAGTTGAGAAGGAAGTTAACCCATCAAGAGAAAAAGGTTTTCGCATAATTTATTGAAAACGGGCCCGGTGGGACTTGAACCCACGACCTTCGGCTCCGAAGGCCGATGCGCTGTCCACTCTGCGCCACGGGCCCACATGTCAGCTTTTTACAAACATGATGGCTACAAACCGCTAGTATGTTGGAGATTTTAAACCATCTTTGTTAGATGATGAGCTATAGTTTTATAAAATACCGGTGAATACTGGAACGAAGACTATCGCCACCGTATTTAACACTTTTATCACAGTGTTCAGCGAAGGCCCTGCCGTGTCTTTGTATGGATCTCCGACCAAGTCGCCTGCAACTGCCACAGCATGTTCAGGGGTCCTCTTCATCCCAGCATATTCGAGATATTTTTTGGCGTTGTCCCACGAAGCGCCGCTGTTGGCCATATGGTATGCTAGGTAGAGGCCAGTTATAACGCCGCCCATCAAAACACCTGCGACGGCCTCTGGGCCTAGCAGGACACCGGTTATTATCGGAGTGATGACCACAACAGCTGCAGGAACAGCCAGCTCCCTAATAGCGCCTGAAGTTGCTATCGATACGACTTTCCCATAGTCAGGGCGGGCTACCCCTTCAAGGATGCCTTTCACTGTTCTGAACTGATGCCTAACCTCTTCCACTATCTTTGAAGCGGTTGCCCCGACAGCGGAGATGAGCCTGCTGCTAACGTAGAAGGGCAGCAAACCACCTATCAAAAGACCTACTATCACCGACGGGTTCGAGAGGC
>FWWM01005730.1_pt1 | contig 26869 bp, 24 predicted proteins | sample 2228351 | NCBI WGS metagenome assembly FWWM01 (sample SAMEA103939774, study PRJEB20133) | metagenome | reverse complement strand
AAGATTACCACAACTTTTGGAAATTGCTAAAAAATTCAATTTGAAAATCACATCTGTAGCACAGATTATCGAGTACAGAAGAAAAACCGAAAGTTTGATTAAAAAGGTTGCTCAGGCATATCTTCCAACAGATTATGGTGAATTCCAAATCATCGCTTACGAAGATATTCTAACAAAAGATACGCATTTGGCTTTAGTGAAAGGCGACTTAAAATCAGACAAAATTCCACTTGTCAGAGTACATTCTGAGTGTCTGACGGGAGATGTTTTTGGTTCAAGACGTTGCGATTGTGGACCACAACTTCACAAAGCTTTGGAGATGATAGACCAGTGTGGTACTGGAGTTCTTCTCTATATGAGACAAGAAGGACGTGGTATAGGGCTTGTTAACAAACTTAAAGCTTACAAATTACAAGAGGAAGGCTACGATACGGTTGAAGCTAACGTGAAACTCGGCTTTCCACCTGACTTGAGAGATTACGGAATTGGAGCACAGATACTGAAAGATTTGGGAATTTCCAAAATAAAACTTTTAACTAATAATCCTAAAAAGATCGCCGGACTTTCAGGCTATGGAATAGAAATCGTGGAAAGAGTTCCTATCGCTCTGCCACCAAATAAACACAACGAATTTTATCTAGAAACAAAAAAATCAAAACTTGGTCATCTTCTTGAAAACTTAGGTTAAACGAAGATTGTCAAAAGGAGGCCTATGCTTTATGAAAATCTACGAAGGAAAACTCAACGGTGAAGGAGTGAAGTTTGGTATTATCGTATCGCGTTTCAACTCTTTTATCACAGAAAGACTACTTGAAGGTGCTTTGGATTGTCTAAAGAGACACGGGACAAAAGAAGAAGATATCGAAGTTTATTACGTTCCCGGTAGTTTCGAGATACCCCTGACTGCAAAACTTCTAACAAAAAAGAAAAAATACGATGCGATAATCTGCTTAGGTGCGATTATTCGAGGTTCAACACCACATTTTGATTATGTAGCAAGCGAAGTATCAAAAGGAATAGCAACAGTGTCACTTGAAAGTGAAACTCCTGTAATTTTTGGAGTTCTAACAACTGATACTATAGAACAAGCAATTGAACGAGCGGGAACAAAGGCTGGAAATAAGGGCTGGGAAGCAGGATTGACAGCTATTGAGATGGCTAATTTAAAGAAAATGATATAAAAAAGCGGGACACTTGTCCCGCTGATTTTTCAAACTTTTTAATTATCTCTTCCCAGAATGTTTTTTCATATGATAGATGAATTCAGCATTTAATCTCTTACATCGTTTGTACCGGTTGCTTGCTGAACAGCCGCACCAGCTATAGCATTTGGAAGAGAATGCACACGTTTTGATAAACTAATATGTTGTGGAAGAAACTTGGTTTTTTATTTGGCCCTTAATATATCTTTTTTGTTGTAAGCGACTCGAACTTTGCCAGACAAGAAAATCTCAAAACACAGAAATCTTTACTCAAAAATATTGAATAAAAATACAATATAAGTAGAAAAAAACACTAAAATGAAAAATATCCCATATTTTTAGGAAACTTTTAAATTTAAAAAAATAGATATTGGTATATAATTAAAACGAAAACTAAATAAACAACTACTACTTTAGATGCTAAGGGAACGCTGGTGAAAGTCCGGGGCTGCCCAGCAACCGTGAGCGGGGACGAAAGCTGCAGTATGCCACTGGAGGTAAAATCTCTGGGAAGGCGCAGCGAGTAGGATGATCCACGAGCCGGGAGACCTATCTAAAGTAGATTTCTTTTCCTGAAGCTTGGGCTGAAGGGAAGTTTTTTCGTTATATACTTGTAAATAGAAAACTTTGAAATTTTAAATTATTGGGGATGAATAGGTTGAGAAGATTTGATTTACTTGTTTCATTGAATTTAGAAAAGTTGCAAATCTTACTTGTAGGTGGAGGAAGGGTAGCTTTAGAAAAACTGAAAACCATTTACGAAAGTGGAGCAAATGTTAAGGTCATCGCAAAAGATTTTTCAGACGAGATGATTGTTTTTTTAAGGGCGAATAAAATTTCCTACGAGGAACGAGAAGTTAAAAAAGAAGATTTTGAAACGTTTAAGTTTGCTGTCGTAGCAACAAGAAAAGAAGATGCTTTAAAAATCAATGAATTTGCTGGGAATTGCTTGGTAAACGACGTGCCTAAAACAATTCCTGAAGAATTAGAAATAAGAAATAATTTCGGTTATGAAAAGAGATAGTCCATTCGACATACTAATAACCAACGACAGTAGAAGCGTATCAAAGTTACCTATTGGTGCAAAAAAACAAACTTCCAAGTTCTGACTGGACTGTTAACACCACCGACAAGATATTGCTTTCCTAAAGTCCATAGTCTCACCTTCTAAATTCAGAATTGAAAAGTGTACCTTTGTATGTTTCTATCGAATCTAATAATTTCTCAAACGAAAATATCTCAAAACACACAAGTGGAACTTTTAAAATATCAAACCAAAGTTTGTTGAATATGATTTCACAAGTTTCTTTATCGAGTGGCAAATGGTCTTTACCTTTTTCTAAATCAACTCCCATTATGTGAAACTCGACAAAGTTTTTGAAATCTCTTGGGACTTTCTGTCCCAAGAGATGATGTCCTATATCAAACGTTAACCTGTTGTGAAAAACAACCTTTTCTTTCAAATTCTCAAGCGAAACTTTTTTGTTTTTCAAAACTTTTTCATCCAAATTATCAAGTGGGTGTAGAACGTAGTTCAAAATATTCAGATCACTTCTCTCAAAATATTCAAGAGCTTTTAAAACGTTTTCTGCGTTATCTGTTGGTAAATGCACAGTGTAGAAAAATTCTTCTTTTTGAAGTTCCTCCAAACCTCTTATCTCTTCTTCAAAAAGTTTTTTAGTCTCTTCATCCCAAGTGTAGACCAGAAGTTCAACAAAATCTACGTACTTTGAGATCAGTTTTGCATTCTCATAGTAGGTACCGGGTATAACCCAAGAAGTGCTACCGATAAGTTGTTTAAACTTTTTCACTTAATCTTCACTCCAATTCCGGAAATCATAAGATAAACTTCATCACTTAGAAGAGCGAGTTTTGAGTTCAAAATTCCTAATGTATCGACGTATTTTCTCGAAACTCTGTCAGCAGGAATAACTCCAAGTCCAACTTCGTTCGTTATTATTATCTCCTTACCACTCAATGAATTCAAAAATTTTTCTATCTCCTGCTGTATCCTTTCAAGATCATTTTCAAAGTGATAGAAGAGATTTCCAAGCCAGGTCGTCATACAATCGATGACAATCACATCATAATTGTTCTTAATTTTTTCAATAACTTCATAGATTTTCACAGGTTCTTCGTAAGTATCGAAAAGGTCCTTTCTTTCTTCTTTATGCCTTTCTATTCTTCTCACCATTTCTTCATCAAAAGGAACCCCTGTTGCCAAAAATGCTCTTTTTTTGTATCTTAAAGCAAACTCCAAAGCTTTTGAACTCTTTCCGCACTTAACACCGCCAGTCAAAAGTATCAAGGTTGGTCACTACCTTTAGATACCCCTGCTGATTCAAAAGTTGCCATCTCTTTTATCATCTTTATACTCGCTTCAATTATCGAAATCGAAAGAACAGCTCCAGTACCTTCTCCAAGTCGCATATCAAGGTCCAGTATAGGTCTAAGTCCTACACTCTCTAAGATAACTTTGTGACCTTTCACTTTTGATTTGTGACCTGCGAAGATATAATCTACTATAGAATTATCTATGTTGTACGCTATCAAAAATCCTGCGGTAGTTGGGAAACCATCTACAACAACAGGGACTCTTTTTTCAACAGCTCCCAAAATAAATCCCGCCATCTGTCCTATACAATAGCTTCCAACTTTTGAAAGAACATCTATTGGATCTTTCGGATTAGGTTTGTGAAGTTCGATGGCTTTTAAGATCGCTTCTCTCTTTCTTCTTAAACCATTTTCATCAAGAGGGGTACCTATATCAAGAATATCTTCTACATTGTATCCAAATGCTACCGCAACAGCGGAAGCTGTTGTTGTATTACCAATTCCCATATCACCTACCGCAAGTAAATCGGCTCCTTCTTCGATAGCCTTGTAAGCTATTTCTTTACCGTATTCAATACATTTTTGTGCCTCTTCTTTCGTCATAGCTGGTTCAAAGACAAAGTTTTTAGTTCCATGTCCTATCTTTTTCTTGATAAGATACGGATGGTCTTCAAATTCTCCGATAACTCCCGAATCGATAACGTAAACCTTTGCACCAACGTGCCTTGAAAAAACATTTATCGCTGCACCACCTCTCAAAAAGTTCAAAACCATTTGGTATGTGACTTCCTTTGGATAAGCTGAAACTCCATAATCAGCAACTCCGTGATCTCCGGCAAATACGTAAACTCTCTTGTCCTTAGGTAAGTCTGGCAAAACTTTTCCCTGAATGAGCCCCATCTTAAGTGCGATCTCTTCAAGATATCCTAAGCTTCCAATAGGTTTTGTAAGGTTGTTTAACCTGTGAACTATCTGCTCTCTCAAATCCATAGTTTCAACCCCCCTAACTTAGATTTAGAAGATATCTAAAATATAGCTTTTATCTGTCTTAATTACTTGACCAACTTCAAACTTAACAGGATTTTTAAAAATAGGTCCATTGTAAACAAACGTGTGAAATTCACCATTTTCTCCACATTTGTCTATCCCTAGGCTTTCCATTTCTGGAAAGAGTTCTTCACTCAAATCTTTTCCAAGCAATTTCTCAGTTCCAGGAAATTTTTTTGAAGTTGCAACGATTTTTGCTTTAAAACCAAGATTAATAAAATTTTTAATAAGTTCTTCCCTATCCCTTTTCCAAAGTGGTTCGATAACCTTTACATTCGCTTTAGAACAAACTCTTTCAACCCAATCAAGGTGCTCTTGTAGGTCTATATCTCCAAAGATACCAACGCCGTTTTTAACTCTCTCCAGAAGAAAGTCCGTGAAAACTTCTTCGTACGTTTCCCAACTTGCACATCTTGTTTCAGACAAGATTCCCAAGCTCTCAGCTTGGCGGAGTATGAGTTCCTTCCTAAGTCCGTGAGCACGGGTTCGCTCGCAATTTTCATCAAGCATCGTAAAAAGAATGTCAACTTTCCCAACTTCTTTTAACGCATAATACAAAGCCAAACAAGAATCTTTTCCACCACTCCAAGAACAAAATACCATTCTTTCCACCGCCTTCTTTTTAGAATTCTATCCCTTTTCTTGCTAAAACACCTTTTTTGTAATAATGTTTGATTTCCTTCATTTCCGTTACTAAATCTGCATAATCGATAAGTTCTTGTGGAGCGTACCGTCCTGTAATCACTACTTCAGTCTTTTCGTGCCTCTTTTCTAAAACTTTTATGAGCTGCTCAACTGTGAAAAGCTTATAGTAAAGCGCTATATTCGCTTCGTCCATAACTACAATGTCATATTCACCACTTGTAATCTTTTCTTCGCACGTTTTCAAACCAAGTAGTGCAAGTTCTATATCAATTGGATCAGGATTGTTGAAGATAAAACAATCACGTCCAAATTGTCGAAGTTCAATATTTGGAAAGTACTCAACTATCCTAAGTTCGCTGTATTCCATACCTTTGATAAATTGACCTATAAATACCTTATGCCCCGCACAAGCTGACCTAACCGCAAGTCCAAAAGCAGAGGTTGTTTTTCCTTTTCCATTCCCCGTGTAAATATGTACGTAGCCCATTTTCAAAAACCTCCTATCTCCTTCAAAGAATTGACTAAAACGTCATTTGATTGACTATCTCTCAATCCAATTCGCACGTATTCTCCAATTTCAAAATTTCGGGCATCACGAACCGTAATTTTCCTTTCACGGAGCTTTTCCAAAATATAGTCAACGTTTTTAACTTTAAGCAAGAAATAATTTGTATCTGACAAAACCGTTGGAAAATCTTTAAACTTTTGTTTTTCGGATGCTATAAACTCTCTTGTCTCTCTTAGAAAGTGTTCTGTATTATGTTTGCGAAGATTTTCAACAAATGAATACCCAACTCCACCTATCGCCCAAGGGATTCTGCGTGTTTGAAACAAACTTTTGTATTCTCCACTTTTCACATATCCAACCCTTATGCCGGGAACTCCAAATATCTTTGTAAAAGTCCTAAGTCGAATTACTTTTTCAGGATATTTCAACTTTTTTTCGAATTCATTTACCTTTTCAACATCAACAAAATCGATAAACGATTCGTCCAAAATACATACAACTCCAAGCTCAACAAGATTGTTCAAATACGAAGACAAGTCTAAAAATTTTCCAACAGGGTTGTTCGGATTACTTGTTATAAACACGACCTTTTTATTTTTTTCTCTAAGTTGTGTAGCCGTTCTGATTATCTCTTCAAAGACTTCTAAAACGATTCCACTGTTAAAGATTTTAATAGATACAATTTCTTGGGCACAAAATTTTGCAACTCGGGAGTACTCGTAATAATTTGGTACAGGTACTATTACTGTTGAATCCTTCATAATCTCGTAGGCAATTATTTGGAGTGCTTCGCTACTTCCTGCGGTAATAACAGTATCTTGCCCGAATTTTTCTCTAAATGCATCTTCAAGCCATTCCACGTAGGTGTAGCGATAGTTTTCCTCAAAAGAAAGTTCATTTATCCAAGAAGGTTTTAAAGGATTAACTGATATTGAAAAATCCAAAAAATCTTTTTCTTTCACTCCGCCGTGGATTTTCATACGATCACCTCTGGGACATGGGAGATGGGAGAAATAGGACGAATAGGACGGACAGGACTAATAGGAAGATGGTTTTTGTGTAAAGAGAAAGAGCTTTTTTGATATCAGCTAATTCTGGTTCCTTTCCTTCAAAAGAATAATATCCAATCTTTTCGAACTTTAGTCCTAAAACCCCCGCAAAAGCACTCATCGGATAAGTTGCGTTTATCTTTATCCCACCGTATTTCTTTATGTATCTAAATGCACCTTTCGGATTAAAAACTGAGATAAAAAGTGCGGTGATTCTTGCTGGCAAAAAGTTCAGTATATCATCGAACCGAGCAGGAATTTTTCCAAACCATTCGTATTTTTCGTTTCTATAGCCGAACAAAGCATCAAAAGTATTAACAACTCTGTAAAAAACCGCTCCAGGAAGTCCGAAAAGACAATAGTAAAAAAGTGGGCCCGTTACACTATCTGAAATATTTTCCGCCAAACTTTCTATCGCAGCTGAATAAAGATGCCAAGCATCTAGTTTAGAAGTATCTCTACTGACAATGTAAGATACCCTTTTTCGTAACTCTTCAATATCTTGCGTTTCACAAACTTTGACGTGTTTATAGAGACCTTTTATCGAAAACGTTGACTTAAGCAAGAAGCCCGATAACAAAATACTGAAAAATGCGTAATTTATTTTTGTAACAAAATATGCTGAAAAAACCCAAAGAAATAATTCCGTTGCTAAAGAAATGAACCCTAAGATAAACAACAGCGAATTAGAAGAAATATTAGTTCTCTTCTTGTCGATGATTTTTGCTATCTTTCCCATATAAAAAACCGGATGAGATTTGTTTGGAAGTTCTCCTATCGTTAAATCAAAAGTCAAAGCTAAAAGAAAAACTAAGATTTTCTCGTTCATGTAAACCTCCAACTTAGATTTATTATCCAAAAAATACTTGCTACCCCCAGGGACCGTGGTAGGTAGCCAATTTTCCAAAATCTTCAAGTATCCCGACTCACGGATCGTCCTACTCACTGCGCCTTCCCAGAGTTTTTGCCCCCAGTGGCATCTCGCAGCTTTCGTCCCCGTTCACGGTGCCGGCCGCGTGCTGGATTTTCACCAGCTTCCTTGAAGATTATGGAGATATAATATACGTTTTTTTAATTTTAAAACTTTAAGTTCTATTTGTCAAACCTAAATAACTGTAAAAAACAGAAAATACACCTTGTCAAGTAAAAGATAAATAAGTATACTAATTTTAGCACAATATGTTAGTAATGGGGGAGACAGATGAGAATAATTGCCAACTTTCTAATCGCTCTTACTTTTATCTCAAGACTTCCAGTGAAAATATCAAATAGACTCTTTGAAAAAGGGAATATAAAAGATTCAATCATCTTTTTCCCCGTTGTCGGATATTTACCCGGAGTCATTTATTTTGCTTTTCTAAGCTTTTCAAAAGATATTTTAGTACGTTCCCTTTCTGTAGTGCTTGTTTTTTGGTTATTTGACCTTTTCCATTTCGATGGACTGCTCGATACCTTCGACGGTTTTTTCAACCAATCAAACAAAGAACGAAGACTTGAGATAATGTCAAAAGGTAACGTAGGTCCATTTGCTGTCTTTTTTGGAACACTTTACGTAATCACTCTCTGGGAGCTTACGAAGATTTCTAATCCTATCAGTTTCCTTTTTTCTTCAATCTTCGGCAGATGGGCGATGGATTTGATGATAGTGATAACTAAGCCTGCAAAAAACACAGGACTTGGAAAGATGCTTTATCCTAACAAAACTATAAACGCATTTTACTCTTTTCTTTTTACTATTCCTTTAGTTTTTATAAATTTTAAAATTTTCTTCGTCACATTCTTTGTTACAGTAGTAACCGTTCTTATCTTCAGAAAGATAGCTTACCAAAAAATAGGCGGTGTTACCGGAGACGTCCTAGGTGCAACGCATCTTATAGTGAGTATGGCTATTTTACTCACCATGCATTTTGTTTTTAGAAGTTAGAATCGTTTTTGCTCTGTTCTTTCCTTAACTTGTATATCCCCTTTGTGAAACCGCCTTCTTTTAGAAACTGTTCTTCGAGTTTTTCAAGTTGTCGATCTAAAAGGTAACAAGTTTGGTGAATTAAAATGATGATTGTGTTAACGAACACCTCTGGGAGAGCGGAGTCGAGATAGGACTTATAGGACGAATAGGAACTATTAGAGGTTTTTACGATTGCTCGAATTTTTAACAATCTTGAATCGTCTTTAGCCAATAGTTTTAATCCTCTTAGAAAATTCTCGTAGCCTAATCTTAATTTCTCTAAGCTTGCTCGTGCGATTCCAAGAAGTTTGAGTTCAATCTTTTTCGATGTTCCTGAATTGATGGACCGTCAATAAATCGATTGCAAAAGCAAACTGTCGCATAGTATATTATCTCAGACATTTGATACGATTTTAAATTCTTATAACCCCCGTGTGAAGGAATTAGTCTTTCGTTTTTCAAAGTTACTTCCCTCTATCCCCGATAACCCAAAAATTCTTCTATAGTTTCAATCTTTAAATATTTTACAATATGCTCTGTTATACGCTCTATCTCTATGTCCAAATTATACGGTTTCAATTTTACCACATTTTTGCCACGTCTTTCGGCTAAGTATTCAAAAAATCTAACGAAAAATTCATAATTGTGGAAGAGGTTGTGAAAGTAAGTCCCTATTACATTTTCAGTCATAGCTCCTTCTGAAAAATTGACAGTTTTTTTATTTTGCAAAAAGACATCTGAGAAACTTTTGACATCACCTTTGATGGTAGTAACTCCTTGATGTATCTCATATCCTTTTATAGTCGTACCAAATAGATTTTCCTTTCCTTCAAGCCAGGAAGTTATCTTTGTCGGGTAAAAAACAGTCTCGGTTGGTAATAGTCCAAGTCCATCTTCTCTGTCTAAAACACTACTGCTTTCATCAACTTCAACAAGTTGCTCACCTAACATCTGATATCCACCACAGATACCTAAAACAAAAGCTCCACTCCTCAATGCATTCTTTATTTGGTCTACCTTAGTCTTCAACCATCTCAAATCTTCTATCGTCGACTTCGTTCCGGGAATGATGACTAAATCGACACCTTCTCTTATATCTTTCACAAAAGCTGTGTCAAAATTTTCAAACAACGGCTCAAAATCAAAGACGTTTGACATCCTTGGAAGTCTAAGGATGTCTATTTTAATCTCTGAGTCTTTACCTTTTCTTTCTCTCACAATGTCTTCTTCGGGCAAATTATGTTCTATATAAGGTATCGTACCTAAAAACTCTACACCATACCTTTTCGCAAGTGTTTCTGGATAATTTTCCAAAAGTGATGGATCTCCGTAGAATTTGTTGAATACAAAGCCTTTCACAAGTTTTCTTTCCCCTGGTTCAAGAAGTTCCATCGTTCCAACGATTTGAGCAAACGCACCACCTTTTGAAATATCAGCTACCAAAATAACAGGAGAGTCTATCGCTTTTGCCAAAGGAAAATTATTGATTTCTTGAGTTTTTAAATTCATCTCAGCACACCCACCAGCACCTTCTAAAATTACAACGTCATTTTCTTTTTGAACTTCCGAAAAAGTTTCAACAACAACCTTAAAAATTTCTTCTTTTTTAGAGTACATATACTCTCTTGATGAGCTTGTCTTTAGAACTTTCCCGTTGATGATAACCTGAGTCCCTTTAGGATCCGGTTTTAAAAGGATAGGATTCATTTTAACAGATGGCTCTTTCTTTGCTGAAATCGCTTGAATATACTGTGAAAGAGCCATCTCACCACCTTCAATCGAAACTATACTATTTAAAGACATATTTTGAGCCTTAAATGGTGAAACATTTAGCCCTTTGTTTGCAAAGTACCTACAAAGAGCGGTGGTTATTAAACTTTTCCCAACGTTTGACATTGTTCCAAGAATCATAATTTTTGGCATAGGTTTCACTCCTTTATAATGTCTTACGAATATTTTATCACACATTAAATTTGAATTCTCTCACTTTTTGAGTTAAAATATATTTAGCAAAACAAATTTTTCGGAGGTGTTGAAATGATTGGAAAATTTTTCTTGCCAACGAATGTGATATTTGGTAAAAGTGCGATTAAAGAGAACGGAAATTTAATTGCAGAGCTTGGGGAAAACTTTTTGGTTGTTACCGGGAAAAGTTCTGCTAAGAACGGAAGTTTAGATGATTTGCTAAACGTTTTGAAAGACAAAAAGGTGTACATATTCAACGAAACACCTGAAAATCCACCTATTGAGATTGTGGATAAAGTGGTTAACGAATACAGAGACAAAAACATAGACTGTGTAATCGGACTCGGCGGTGGAAGTCCGATGGATTTGTCAAAAGCTATCGCTGTTCTACTTAAAAACCTTGAACTACCTGCTGAGAAATTGTACGACCAAACAAGTTACGAAAGTGCTCTTCCGATAGTTTGTATACCAACAACATCGGGAACAGGTAGTGAAGTGACACAATATTCCGTCCTTACAGTGAACGGTACTAAAAAAGGCTTTGGAAATCCTAAATGCACTTTTCCAATTTTAGCGTTTGTGGATCCTAAATACACGGTAGACCTTCCTAAAGACCTTACAATTTCAACAGCTTTAGATGCTCTTTCACACGCGATTGAAGGTTACATTTCAAAAAAATCCAATGAGTTCAGTGATTTGTTTGCTTTAAAAAGCATTGAAATTATAGCTGAATATCTTCCGAAGGTTCTTTCTGACCTACAAAACTACGAATACCGTGAAAAACTCTCTTTAGCTTCCGTTTACGGCGGTATCACAATAGCTCAGACAGGTACAGCGATTGGACACGCCTTAGGTTACCCACTCACAACTTACAAAAACATTAGGCACGGTTCTGCTACAGCTGTATTTTTACCATTTGAACTCGAGCAGGTTAGAACTGAAGTTGGAGATAAAGTAAAAGATATAGAAAACATCTTCGGTGGTAGTTTAGATAAATTCTATAATTCAATAGGTTTCAAAATTCAACTTTCCATTACCGAAAAAGAAATAGAAGATTGGTCTATCTTAACTTCGAAAGCAACTCACATAGCAGTTACTCCGGGAAGTTGGACGATTGACGTAATTAGAAACGCATACAAATTTATTTCAAAATATATCGAGGTGTTGTGATACGGAATTTAAGTTAAAAAGTGATTTTCAACCCACTGGTGATCAACCACAGGCAATTGAAAAATTAGTTGAAGGATTAAAAAAAGGTTACCGATTCCAAACACTTTTAGGTGTTACTGGGAGCGGTAAAACATTTACTATGGCGAACGTTATCGAACGTGTTCAAAGACCAACGCTAGTTATTTCCCCAAACAAAACTCTTGCAGCACAGCTTTATTCAGAGTTTAAAGCTTTTTTCCCCGAAAACAGAGTTGAGTTTTTCATAAGTTACTACGATTATTATCAACCTGAAGCTTACGTTCCTACAAAAGATCTGTATATTGAAAAAAGTGCCGATATAAACGAGGTTATCGCAAGAATGAGGATGAGTGCGATAAAGTCTATAATGACTCGAAGGGACACAATAGTTGTCGCAAGTGTCTCGGCTATTTATGCTTGTGGAGACCCAAGAGATTTTTCGACTTTGAATATAAAAATTGAAAAAGGACTAGGACTTGATATACAAGAACTCACTAAAAAACTTGCAAAAATAGGTTACGAGCGAAGAGAAGATATCTCAAACGTTGGAAGTTTCAGAATCCGTGGTGATACGATAGAGATATTTCCAAGTTACCAAGATGAAGGTATAAGAATAGAACTTTGGGATGACGAAGTTGATCAGATATTCACATTCGATAGATTGAATAGAAATATTATAGAAAAGCTCGATATGATCACAATCTATCCAACGAAAGAGTACGTTACCACCGAAGAAAAGATAAAACGTGCGGTAGTTCAAATAGAAGAAGAACTTCAAGAAAGACTTGAGCAGTTGAGAAAACAAAATAAACTTGTCGAAGCACAACGGCTTGAGCAGAGAGTCAGATACGATATAGAACTACTGACAACTCTTGGATATTGTACTGGAATTGAAAACTATTCAAGACATTTCGATGGTAGAAAACCAGGGGAGCCACCTTACAGTTTATTAGACTATTTCGACAAAGATTTTTTAACCATCATTGATGAATCACATATATCGATTCCCCAATTGAGAGCTATGTACCACGGTGAGCGTTCAAGAAAGATGAATTTAGTTGAATATGGGTTCAGGTTACCTTGTGCTTTTGACAACAGGCCGCTTAAGTTCGAAGAGTTTTTGAAGATGGTCAATAGAGTTATTTTTGTTTCTGCAACACCTGGACCATATGAGCTTGAAGTTTCGGAACAGATTGTCGAGCAAATAATCAGACCAACTGGTTTAATCGATCCAAAGGTAGAAGTCAGACCAACACTTTACCAAATCGATGACCTTGTCAAAGAGATTCAGCAGGTTAAAGAACGTGGTGAAAAAGCACTTGTCACGGTTCTTACGAAAAAAACTGCTGAGCAACTTGCTGAATACTTAGTAGAGTTCAACATACGAGCACTGTATCTACATTCCGAACTTGACGCTATAGAAAGGTTTGAAGTTCTCAAGAAGTTGCGCGCTGGTGAAATCGACGTCGTTGTTGGTGTGAACTTACTTAGAGAAGGCTTAGACCTTCCTGAAGTTTCATTAGTAGCTATTTTGGATGCAGACACCGAAGGCTTTTTGAGAAGCGAAACAACGCTCATACAAATAATCGGTAGGACAGCAAGAAATGAAAATGGAAAAGTTCTGATGTACGCTGATAGAGTAACACCAGCTATGCAGAAAGCTATCGAAGAGACGAATAGAAGGCGTGAAATACAGATAGAATACAACAAAAAACACGGAATAACTCCGAAAAGTATTGTAAAACCTATAACTGAAGATATATTTGCACCTTTCAAAGAAGAGGAAGAAGAAAGTTATATCAAAACCTACGAAAACGCTATATTCGCTATGAAAGATTCACTGCCAATATACGACTACATAGCTCTTCTTGAAGAGGAAATGCTTAAGGCTGCTTCGGAGCTTAGATACGAAGATGCTGCAAAAATAAGGGATGAACTTTTTAGAGCAAAAGAAGAATTGAAGAGAGGTGAGAAATATAAATGAGAATAACGGATATAGAAAAAGCGGTATCCATATTTGTTGATGAGGTTAGAAAAAATTCAAATATAACTGTTTTGACAGGTGCGGGAATAAGTACGCCAAGTGGAATACCTGATTTTAGGAGCAAAAATGGTGTTTATGCAAAATACTCCCAAAAAATATTCGATATCGATTATTTCCGTTACGATAGAGAAGCTTTCTACAACTTCGCAAAAGAGGAAATTTTCAGGATGATGAATTTGAAGCCAAACTCTATACATTATTTGTTTAAAAAGTTGGAAGAAATGGGGAAAATGAAAGGATTTATAACCCAAAATATCGATAATTTGCACATAAAAGCCGGTATCAGATACGTTGCGGAATTACATGGTAATGGGAACAGATGGTACTGTGAAAAGTGTGGCAAAACCCTATTGTTAACTGAAGGTATGGATAAATACTTAATTGAAAACAATTTTAGATGTGAGTGTAAGGGCTTTTTTAGACCTGAGATAGTCTTTTTTGGTGAGATGTTGCCTTTCAACGAATTTTCGAAAGCTGAAAAATGGACAAAATCATGTGATTTATTCATAACTGCAGGAACATCTTTAGTTGTCTACCCTGCTGCACAGCTTCCAGTTGATGCTAAAAGAAACGGAGCAAAACTTTTAATAGTGAACAATCAGTCAACCCCACTTGATGAGTTAGCTGACATTGTAATAAACGTTGAGCTTGAGCAGTTTTCAAAAGAGGTTCTCAAATCTCTTTAAAAATCTCACTCAAAAAGTTCGAATCCAAATCCTGCCATACCGGGTCCTACGTGAGTGGTAATCACTTTTCCAGTATAGCTTTTGTAGGTATACCTTATTTTAAACCTACTTTTCACCATATCCTCAAAGTATTTTACTAAATCTTCTTCACCGCTATTTATGAACATCAATCCAACTTCACTACCCTCTTTGAATCCCATCTCTTCAGACTTTTTAAGAAGGAGTTCAACAATTTCTTTCGTTGTTCGTGCTTTTGTGAAAGGTACCATCTTACCATTTTCATCCAAATATATTCCAACCTTTATTCTGAGAATACTTCCCAAAAGCCACTGAAGTCTGCTAACTCTTCCGCCTTTCACAAGGTAATCGAAATTCGAAACAAAGAAAAAGCCTCCGATCTTTTTTCGCCTTTCTTCAACAGCTTTTGCAACCTCTTCAAGTTCCAAACCGTTATCGAAAAGCTCGCGAGCATATCTTGCAAGTGCCGGAATAACAGCTGAAGCCAATCGTGAATTTACAACCCTAACTGGAAGTTTAGTTTGTTCAGCTGCAAGTCTTGCGGAATTGAATGTTCCAGAAAGTTCCTTGGTGATGGTAATAACCAAGGCACCATCGTAACCTTCTTTTTCAGCTTTCTCATAATGTTTTAGAAAGTCTTCAACAGAAGGTTGCGACGTTTTTGGAAGTTCTTTGGCTTGTAAAAGTCTCTTGTAAAAATCAAACAACTCTTTTGTTTCCTGAGTGCTGTCAGGTTCGTTCTTACCGTCAGGCCAAATAACATATAGTGGAACGATATCTACATCAAGTTGCTTTATCCACTCAATAGGAAAGTCAGATGTACTATCAACAATAATCTTATATTTTCTCATCGAAATCCCCCCTTGGAAACGCTTTATTCATACCTCATTTCAATATATCTATTAGACGCGTTCCAGAGCATATAACTATTTACTCCTAAATCTTTCAAAGCCTTAATCTGTTTTTTTATTTCCGCTTCTCCATAAGTTATGTGTCCTGGTACCCAAGTTGCGGTGAACGATTGAATCCAAGGTCTATAAATAGCAGGTGTCGGTATATTGTTATTCCTCCAAAAGACATCCTTCGTAGCTTTGTAAATGGTCTCATAAGGATACGCATCTGGAACAGTAAGGCCAAAAAACCCGTTTGCATAATGACTTGGATAAATCATTGGGCAAATTACATCCACAACGTTTGAGATAGCCTCCCAGTATTGTCCGATTCCAACATCATCTATAGCTGTTGGAACAAGTCCGAAAACATCAGCTGCCAACAGAACATTGTATCCTTTGAGCTCGTTTTTTGCGTACTTAACGAATTTGTGAATCGCTTCCGCAAAAGACTCATCAGTTACCTTTCTTAAATTAACCCTCGCTTGTTGCTCTTTCGTAAGCTCCGGAAATCTTACATAGTCATATTGTATTTCATCAAATCCAACTTCGACAGCTTTTTTTGAGACCAAAACGTTGTATTTCCAAAGTTCTCTGTCATAAGCTGAAGCCCAAGGAACTTTGTATTTTCCATAATAGAGTTCTCCAGTATCTTTGTAAACTATAGCTCGTTCAGGATGAGCTTTTGCATACGCAGGGTCTTTGAAGACGACAATCCTTGCAATGAGAAAGATTCCATTGTTTTTCATATGCTGTACTAATTCTTTCATCTTTTCAAATGAATAAATTGCATTTTCTCTGGCCTCTGGGGAATAATTACTAACTTCTGGTATATCAAAAAGAAGAAATCCATCGTCGCCTTTAACATCGATCACAAAAGCGTTTAAGTTCGTTCTCTTTGCAAAATTAATCCAATTTTGAATTTTTTCAGGCGTATTAACAGAAAGCTGAGTCAAATAGATTCCTCTGACATTTTTAACTTTTGGTTGTATTTTTTCAAAAGGTTCAAATGTAATCTCATCGTAATCTTTACCCAAATAACTCGAGAGAGGGGTAACTTGCGAACTTTTAACCCAACCTTCCTTAGGATCCGAGAAATTGTACTGAACTTTAATCATACTGTCTTTTTCTTCGAGTTTTTTCAAATATGTTCCGATACGTACTTCATCTATAACTTTGCTTGTTGTCGTCGCATCTTCAAATATGCTCGCTCTGAAAGATGTGCAATAGTAAAGATCTGATTTATCGAACTTTATACTGTTTTGCTCTTCTTTCTCTTCGCTTTTGATTTCTAAAACTTTTTTAGTTTCTTCTTTGTTCTCCTCATTGCTGTTTTTTTCAACTTGCTCGGTGGCTTTAGCATCATCGTTGATTTGTTTATTATTGGAAATTACAGGTTCAACAATCTCCACTGGAGTTTTAACAGTTTCTATCTCATTTGACTCATTTGTAGTCGTAGATGAATCTAATAATTCGATTTCTTCAGTATTAGATGCATTTGTCGTTCCTTGAATAACTGTCGTATCTGTTGCAATAGATGTTTCGACCTTTATTTCAACCTTTTTTTCAGAGAAAGATCTTAAAACCGCAAAGATAACAATAGCAAAGACAAAGATAAAAATAAACGCACTTACTTTTGGTAACGTAGAGAAAAAGTTTTTTTTCTTCTCCTGCTGTTTTTTTTGTTCAGTCTCTTTGACTCTTTTTCTCATACCAAAATCTGCCCTCCGTATATTCAACGATTTTTAACAGAAATGATTATACCATTATAACAAAGCTAATGCTATAATCATTCTGTATTTTCTCAAAAAATTTCGGGGGTGAACTTAAAAATGGGAATACCACTTTTTGATCTTACAAGGCAGTACAACACTTTAAAAGAAGAAATACTGAAAGAGATCGATTCTGTTCTTTCAAGTGGACAGGTCATATTGGGACCTAAGGTTGAAGAATTTGAAAATGAACTTGCTAAATATCTTGATACTAATTATGCTGTTGGAGTTGCAAATGGAAGTGATGCATTGTATCTGGCAGTTCAAGCTTTAGGCATTGGAAAAGGAGATAAAGTAATAACAACGACCTACTCCTTCTTTGCTACAGCTTCCTGTATCACAAGAAATGGTGCTATTCCAGTATTTGTAGATATTGATCCACAAACTTATAATATCAACCTGAATGCCGTTGAGAAAATCCTCAAGACCGAGAAAATTTCAGCAATCATACCAGTTCATCTGTTTGGACAAAGTATAGATTTTAACGACCTACTACTGTTAAAAGAAAAGTTTAATGTTAAAATAATAGAAGACTGTGCACAATCAATAGGAAGCGAGAGCAAACTTGGAAAAAAAGTCCTAAAAACGGGAAATATAGGCGAAATTTCCACTATCTCATTCTTTCCAACAAAAAATCTCGGTGCTTACGGGGATGCAGGTGCAGTAGTTACAAATGATGAAGAACTTTATAAGAAAGTGAAAATACTCAGACAGCACGGAGCTTCAAAGAAGTATTACCACGAAACTGTTGGTATAAATTCAAGACTTGATGCGTTGCACGCTGCGATTTTGAAAATAAAGTTAAAATACTTAAACTCTTGGATAGAAAGAAGAATTGAAATAGCAAAGACTTATCAAAGATTTTTCGAAAAGTTTGGAATAAACATTCAGTATCCAAAATTGGAAGAAAAAGGTTACAGATATCACGTATTCCACCAATATGTTGTTCAGTTTGAAGACGAAAAGACAAGAAACAAAGTTGAAAGTCATCTAAAAGAAAAGGGAATTGGAACTGCGATATATTATCCAAAACCATTACATTTACAAAAATGTTTCGAAGAATACGGTTACAAAGAAGGAGATTTTCCTGTAGCAGAAAAAGCATCAAAAACAACGCTTGCATTGCCTATATTCCCAGAACTTAGAGACGAGGAAATTGAGTACGTTTGTGAAGAAATTAAAAACGCATTAGAAATGTGAGGTGAAAAATATGGAAGAACAACAACTTATGGAAACTCTTGAGAACTTGGTAAGAAGGTACTTAAGGATTAAAGACACAATCAGAGAACTGAACAAAGAAAAAAAAGACATTGAAGATGCAATCATCAATTTGGTAGAGCACACAGATATTGAGAGAATAACCGTTGACGGAACAGTTGTAGAGTTTGAAAACTTAACAAAGATAAAGATAAAATAAAGCGGATTCAAACCGCTAAAAAATTTACACTTTAGAAGTGGGGGGCTAAAAGATGGAAAAGGTCGACAGGTACTTCGGTATTTCTGAAGCTGGTTCTACACTTAGACGGGAGATTGTTGCGGGCTTAACTACCTTCCTGACGATGGCTTACATAGTCTTCGTTAACCCGTCTATTCTCATCAACGCTATTCCCGGTATCTTTGAAAACGGTCAAGTCGTTAACCAAGCGCTCTACAACTCATATTACGGTGCCCTTATGGTTGCAACTATAATGGGTAGTTTCATTGCAACCCTCATAATGGGGCTTTATGCAAACTATCCATTTGCTTTGGCTCCTGGTATGGGACTAAACGCATACTTCACCTACACGGTTTGTCTACACTTAGGCATCGGTTGGAGAGCAGCACTCGCTGCAATATTTGTTGAAGGTGTTATATTTGTCCTTTTAACAATTACTGGTGGAAGAACGTTTGTTGTTAAGGCTGTTCCACAGCCCGTAAAAGCTGCAACAGGTGCAGGTATTGGACTTTTTATAGCTTTAATAGGACTCAAAAGTGCTGGTATAGTCGTTGCAAACCCTGTAACAGCAGTTTCACTCGGTAAACTCGGCGATCCTGCAACGTTCTTAGCTATAATAGGTTTCTTCATAACGGCTGCATTGTTTGCTTTGAAAGTTCCTGGTTCAATCCTTCTTGGAATAATAATCACCACCGTTTTGGGTGCAACGCCGTTTTTCAACGTAACAAAATACCAAGGCATCATTGGTAAAATTCCAGACATTTCACCAACATTCATGAAACTTCAACTCGATACTAACTCGCTCCTTTCAGCATCTTTCTGGATAGTAGTTGGTACGTTCTTCTTCGTTGACTTTTTCGATACACTTGGAACAATTACTGGGCTTGCAGAAAGTGCTGGTTTTACAAAAGATGGTGGAGAACTTCCAAGAAGCAAAAGAGCTTACTTAGCTGACGCAATAGGAACGGTTGTTGGTTCGTTGTTTGGAACATCAACGGTAACAACTTACATCGAAAGCAGTACGGGTATCGCAGCAGGTGGTAGAACGGGACTAACAGCTGTAGTTGTCGCCATAGCAATGCTTCTTATGATATTCTTCTCACCACTTGCACTTACAATCCCTGCAGCAGCAACAGCACCAGCCCTTATATTCGTCGGAGTTTTGATGATGGGAAGCTTGAAAGGAATAAAATGGGACGATGTTACAGAAGCGATTCCGGCATTTATAACAATGACTATGATGCCTTTCACTTACTCGATAGCCAACGGTCTTGCACTTGGTATAATAAGCTACCCGTTAGTTAAACTTCTTTCGGGAAAAAGAAAAGAAGTTCACTGGTTCACATGGGTTCTCGCAGCATTATTTATTGCATACTTAACATTCTTTAGAGAATAATATTTACTCACATATTCCAAAAAAATGCGCACCGAAAAGGTGCGCATTTTTTCTTTCCAATATTCTTTATTCCAGATTTCTGTTCTTAAATCCAATAATTATAGCTGCTACATACGCCCAGGATATTGACAAGAACGAAATGTAAGCGGCACTTTTTGCCCAAAATAGGTCAACTATGTTGATAGTCAACATAACTGCTCCAAAGAGAACTGAAATCCTCATTCCGCTTTTTATATCGAGATTTGAAAATTTCTTGGCTATCAAAAATGCAAAGATTGCTATCAAAGTGTAAGCTATAGGAGATATTGAAAGCCCTAAGTTTTTGAAAAATCCCGCAAAATCAGCGGAAAAAAATCCTAAAGAAATAAAAATGTAAGCAATTGAAATAGTTGTTACTATGTTCATTGATGCTTTTGACTGTTGGAGTAGACTTAAAAGTATCGGTATAGCAATTATAAGATTTGCTATGAACATTAAAACAGGGTAAGCTTGAATTTGAAGCACATTATTCCCCCTTTTCTAAGAATTCTTTGTATTGCTCTTCCGTCATAAGATCGGATAGTTCTGATTGGTCAAAACTTTCAAGTCTAACGATCCACCCCTCATCTTCAGCACTTTGGTTGATAAGTTCTGGATTTGAGCTGAGTTTTTCGTTTACCTCAGCAACAACACCACTAACTGGTGCATAAACATCGCCAGCAGCTTTAACGCTTTCAACTGAAACAAGTATTTCGCCTTTTTTTACCTGTTTTCCAACTGCTGGAAGATCAACGTAAACAATATCCCCGAGTTGATCTTGAGCATGGTTTGAAATTCCAACTTTTCCACTTTCTGTGTCAATCCATTCATGGGTTTTTGAGAACAGTTTCATACTTTTAACCTCCCCAATATGAATTTTAAGGTTACAGGTATATTATATCACTTAATTTCGAATAATCAAATAAAAATTAAATCTGCAAAAATGAGAAAACTGTCATTCAACTTTCAAAACAAATCTAAGAGTCCCCAAATTCTCGATATTTGCAATAACCTCGTACTCTCCTTTTGGAAGTTTACCGATTTCGACGTACGCAGTTGGTGTTGTGAATGCTTGAGTAACCATCTCACCCTTTCCGGGAGTTTTGAAATACCCAGTTATGACAATTTTTCCCTTATTGTTTCCAACAGGAAAGACAATTTCCGGTTCGTTAGTTTGAATACTGTATCCGCCTGTTGGGAAGGTACCTGCAACTATTTTTATATAAACGTGATCTTGTGTTGTAACAGCTTCTCGTTCCACATACCTGCCGTTTTGAATAACCGAAGCAACAATATAAGCTCCTACCATCTTTTCATCTCCTTCGACTGGAAGAACGGTCTTTTTAGGTTTGTAAAATTCAACATTATCGATCAAAATCTTTGAATTTGCAGGACATACTATAAGAACTGGATTAAGATAAATATACGAACCTTGTCTTTTCCCATCGAAATAATAGCTTGTTTCTCTTTCACTAACAACTTTTACTTCAAATTTTTTTGAATCGATCTTTTGCGTACCAACGAAGTACCAACCTTTTACAATCATTCCAACAAGGTCGGTATCTGCAAAAAGTTCGATGTATTGAAAATTCAAAGTTCTTGTTCCTACTTGTTTGTAAAGCATTTCGGGGAATTTTGTAGATACCTCTTTTACAATAACTTGTGAAAAATTTAGTGTAACTAAAAGTAAAACCATCCAAAATGTAACCACTTTTTTCATACTTCTTTCCTCCTTCTTGAAGTTTTAGTTTTTTCAAACCCCACTTGGTGGGTTGACTCGCACTTCCCAATCTCCAAGTAATGTTTGTTTGATTTCTTGAAATTTCTCAATTAAATCCTGCACATAATTTGTCTTCACCAAAATCTGATATCGATACTTATTTTGAACTTTAAAAATAGGATGTTCAACAGGTCCTAACACATTAAAACCTTCTTGAGCTAACAGTTCTGCAGCCTTTTGAGAAGTTTCTTCTCCTAAAACCATATTCGGGCTTGAGTAAGTAATATAAACAGTATCAATAAATGGAGGATAGAGAAGTTCTTTTCTTAGATTTAGTTCATATTCATAGTATTCTCGTACCGCTTGTTCTGTAGCATATTTTATAACAGAATGTTCTGAGTTACGAGTTTGAATTATTGCTTTCCCCAAATCTTTTCTTCCAGCCCGTCCAATGAATTGCACCAGCGTTTGGAAAGTTTTTAATTGCGCGTTGAAGTCAGGGTAAGAGAGCAAAGCATCTATGTCTACAACGCCAACAAGACCGATTCTGTAAATATCAAGTCCTTTAGTTATCATTTTAGTACCTACCAAGATATCTATCTTTCCTTCCCTTAGCTTTTCCAAAGTTTCTTTAATTTTTTCAGGTTCATCAGCTACTTCTGTATCAAATCTTGATATTTTTGCTGAAGGAAAGAGCGTCACCAGTTCTTTTTCCACTTTTTCAGTTCCAGTTCCCTTGTCAACAAAGACACTACTTCCACAATTTGGACAGGTACTTTCAAATCTTTTAGATCTACCACATTGGTGGCACCTTAAAATGTTACTGTCTTTGTGATAAGTGAGCGAAACATCACAGCTATCGCATTTTAGAATATATCCACAGATCATACACTGAACTCTTGAAAAACCTTTTCTTCTTACAAAAATAAGTGAACTTTTACCATTTCTCAAGTTTAAATCAATTTCGTTTACAAGTTTTTCTGAAATTGAACTGCTAACCAGTTTTTCGTTTCTTAAATCGACGACTTCTACAAACGGAAGTTGGATATGATATCTTTTTGTTAGAACATGAAAATCCATCTTTCCCGTCTTTGCAAGATAATAATGTTCTAAAGATGGTGTAGCCGAGCCAAATATGACTTTTACCGGGAAATGTGTCAAAAATTCTCTAAGATCATAGTAAGGATCCGAGTGGTTGTAATAACTATCGTCGTGTTCTTCATCAACAATTACAAGTTTGAGATCTTTTAAAGGTACGAAGCCAGCACTTCTTGTACCTATAAGTATTTTTGTAACACCATTTACAGCATTTGCCCATTCTTCGACTTTTTTTGACTTTGTGAGATACGAATGAAAAACACCTATCTTAACTTCTTTGAATTTCTTTCTAACCCTCGCAACCGTTTGTTCTGTTAAAGAGATTTCCGGGACCAAATAAAGCACGCTTCCTTGTTTTAAATATTCCTCCATAACACTCAAATATATCTCCGTTTTTCCACTTCCGGTAGGTCCAAATAACAAATGTTTAGAGCTTTCTGGGGAGTTAAGAATGCTTTCAACAACCTTTTTCTGTTCATCGCTAAGTTCGATTCTGTCTTCGTAACTTGGTAAATCTGGATGTTCCTTTAGTTCTAAAATTCCTTTTTCTTTCAAAGATAAAAGTACAGGACGTTCAACACCAAATTCCTGTAAATCGTCGACGATGGTACTAACTTTCGAAGTCCCGTTAATTAGAAGATAGTTAACGACTGCTTGCTGTTTAGAAGTTAACTTGGCTTCTGTTAGTTTTGAAATTTCAGATACTATCGAAGCATACTCATCTTTCCTTGGTTTTGGTACTTTTACAGAAAAATCTCTGTAAATTCTAACAAGTCCGTCTTCAACATATTTTTTCCAGTTTTTGTTTGTGTTTTTGAAATCTTCATATTTCATCTTTGGGATATTCATCAAAATGTTTTGAGATTCAACATATAACTGAAAATATTCATCAAAATCTGGTGGAAATGAAAGCGAAAAATACTTTCCAACGGCACCACCATACTTTTTTGAAAGTCTATAGAGGGCATCAACTCTCCATTCTTCAAGGTATGATTCAAAATCCAGTCTGTCGATTATTTGATTTAACTCTAATCCAGTAACAGTTTCAGACTCGTTAACAACAAACCCAACAGTTTTCTTATCTCTGAATCTAATCAGAACTCGTTCGCCTTTTTTCAATTTGAAATTTGATTTATACAAGAAAGTTTTATGTATATTGAGATCTTTTATAGCTATTTCGTAAACAAACACAATTTTTTCCCTCACTTGTTATAAACTTTGCTAATTTCTTTGGCTATTATTTGTACAACATCAAGATCCCTTGTTGTCGAAGTCAGATAATAACCGTATACATATTGATTACTCATCTCAATTATTTTAATCGCATTCCTCAGTGAATATTCCTTGATTTTTTCATCGCTTTCAGCGTTTTCTTTATACTCTTCAGGAATATAAACACCTGGAACTTTTGAAAAATACTCCATCTGAGATACTGTTTCAAAAACCATCAACGAAAGGTATATTTTAGACTTCAACTTACTTTTCATTTTTTTCAAAACTTTTTCAACCGTTGAAAATTCAAAAACAGGTTGCGAGACGAAAAATTTAGCACCATTTTCTTCTTTCTCCAAAGCTCTTGAAAGTGTTTCTTCAATATTTTTAACGTGCGGAGTAAAAACACCACCTGGGTTGAAATCAAACTCACCGTAGAGTTTAACTCCAGCAAGGTCTGCCTTTTTCTCGTTCATTTCTTTTATAAGTTTAAAGACATCATAAATTGAAAAATCTTCAACTGAAGTGGAGAAAGGGTACGTTCCCTCACGAGGGTCATCTCCGGAGAGAACAAGTAAGTTTTTTATGCCTAACATATGACAGGCAAGCAAATCGCCTTCTATCCTAATAGCATTTCGGGTTCTTCTTGAAAAGTGCATAAGAACATCTATTCCTCTTTCTACTAAGAGATGCGCAGGTGCAAACGGAGAGACACGGGCGCTTCCCATAGGGAGGTCTGTGACAGCAATAACTTGTGCACCATTTTCAACAGCACAGATGCAAAAAGAGATATATTTTGTAGGATCCGTTCCTCGTGGGGGGAGGGTTTCAAAAACAAATTTTTCCATTGAACCACCTACCTTTTTTGTGGTATAATTATACCACAAAAAGAAGGTGGAAAAATAAAAAATCCCCCTTACGGGGGATACTTAGAATATTTCCAAGGGGGGATAGGGGTTGCAATAATATAATATAGTACGCTTTGTAAACTTTCAACGCCTATTTTGTTAAATGTTTCTCTTGTTTCTAAAGTTGTTTTTAATGAGTGGTAAAGAATCATATTGGTCAAAGGGGGTTTTTGGATGAGAAAAGTTATTTTCGTTTTTCTGGTGATGTCTATTCTAATGATGGTTTCCTGTGTTTTACAACAGTCTGGAAGTCTAAAAGTTTCCGTAAATGATTCTGAGTTATCCGATGGTATTTCGCTAACGAGAAATGATTCAATAACAATTACAGTCTCAGGGATTCAACAACCATATACGTACAAATTAGTATTTGGTGATAAAGAGATTACAGTTATCTCTAATACTCAGTCAACTGCACAAACATTTAAACTCAAACAATTTAACCAACAGCTTAGTTTCACCAAAGAATCCTTTAACACAGAAAAAGAACTTAAAATCACTGTCTTAGGTGCTAACAATGCTTCTATATCAAAAAATTACAAAGTAAAACTCTTAAACAACGCCCCAAAAATTATATTAACTCCAGACCAGATAACACAATCCACAAAAGAAATTAACATATCAATAATCGATGAAGATGACGATCAATTTACGTTTGAAGTCACTTTAACAGACGCTTCAGGAACAACCAACATTTACCAAACAAATAACATTCGTCTCGATACATTAAAACCTTCAAGTTATACATTGAACGTAACTGCTACTGACTCTTTTGATGAAAAAAGCGAAGTAATTCGGACATTTAAAATTAGTGAAAGTGGCGTTGTAACAACTCAAAACTCAACTCCTACTGTACGATTTATTCAACCACACGACAATGAAATAACTCCAAGATCTCTAACTTTAAGATGGCAAGGTTACGATCCTGACGAAAACGAAAATCTAAAGTACACACTGGAAGTTGCTCAAAGCAACAATAAAATATACGAACTTGAAACTTCATCATCTGAGGCAATTTTGCCTAACCTTCAAGTAAATACACTGTATACAGCTACCGTAACGATTTTTGACAAATTTGGGGCATTCTCAAGCGATACTGTTACATTTAGAACAGAAAACTTTCCAAGTTACAGTTATTCAATATCAAGAACTGGGGACGGGAAATCTTTGCTACAGATATTGAAAGTTTTTAATCCTGAGAGTATAACTTTGCTTGGTTACTGCGAAGTTGATAAAGTTTTGGTTGATATGGATATGGCAGAAGAATACATTTATGCAGTAGGCGATACTAAACTGTATGTTATATCCGCACACGATAAAGAAAAACCGAAAGTTATTAAAGAAATTGAACTTGGAGGTACAGCACACACCATCAGACTTTACAAAAACTATGCAATAGTTGGTCTTGGAACAGTAGGAATTACAGTAGTAGATCTCAAAAATCCCGCTGACCCTGTTGTAAATAGCAGAGATTTTGGAAAAATTGTTTCAAAGATAGATTTAAAAAGTTCTTCTCAAGTTTTATCAAAACTTTCAACCTCTCCAAACAGAATAGATATAACTCGCGGACTAATTTCCAAAATGGACATTTTGGGTGATAAACTTTACGTAGCTGCGGATATAGCAGGATTGCTCGAAGTAAACCTCGAAAACCTTCCAAAATTAGATATACGTGATGTGAATATTATTGATGGAAACTCCGAAGTTTCGACACTAACTGTGGGAATAATTGATGGAAAACTGAGTGTTGTATACGTTAAAGATTCAAATAAAGTTGCAATTTATGATACAC
>FWWM01005729.1_pt1 | contig 26876 bp, 26 predicted proteins | sample 2228351 | NCBI WGS metagenome assembly FWWM01 (sample SAMEA103939774, study PRJEB20133) | metagenome | reverse complement strand
CGGCGGAGGAAATCGCGTCGCTCCCAGTCCACCCCGAGCACGGGGCCGCCCCAGCGGGCGACGGCCTGGGCCACTCGCCAGGTCCGAGCCGGGCCCAGGACGCGGAGCAGGCGCCACCACATCGCCCAGCCTGCGGAGACCCGGCAGTGGAGGTTCACCTCTCCAACATCCACGCCCGCGAACCGTTCCGTCATCACTCTTGGCTCACTCCCGTTTGCATTGGTCAGGTCTACGGCTTCGGCGGGTGGAGTTATTTGCTGGGGCTGGAAGGGTTGTTGAGTTTTCTGCAAGAACGGAGCGCCGCGCGGCCCGATGACTCCCCCAGCCCTCGTTGAGGAAACGCCTGGCCGAAATCCGGCCTATCTTCAGGCCCTGGAACACCCATGGTCATCTCCAGAAAACTCCGCAGGCGTGACCTTCCGCCTGCAGAGGTGTTCTCTATTGGAACGCTTTCGCCGGTGGCCGCTGGCAGGCGAGCACCCGGGAGACGGGCGAGCGCGAGGGGCTGGGCTTCGCGGACGATTTTTGCCCCGCCGGGCCCGGCTTCGGCCCGCCAGCCGCTGGAGCCGGTGGCCCATCCCTGAGGGCGCTGGTTCCCGCAGGGAGCAGCACGCTGGCAGGAGGCGGCGGATGAAGGGCGGGCGTCCATGGCGTTTCCGCTTGACGGGACCCAGCCAACCTCATCCCGGCCTTTACTTCTCGATAGGCTCCCCGTCCAGCCCGATCACATACCAGCGATTGTTGAACCCCTGGCCTTTCGTATCCCCGGGCTCCTTGTCGCCGGAGTAGCGATAGAGCGGATGGCGATTGTAGGTCACAATGTCGCATCCACTGTTTGGGTATGGGGCGGTGCCGAGGAGGGTGGGGTCCACCTTGTGCGGGCCAATCGGCTCGCCGGCAATCGGCTGCCTGTCCCTGGCTATGAGGAGCGGCGGCCACTCCTTGGCGCACTCGTCCACACAGGTGGGGGTGTTCGGCGGATCGTCCTTATTTATTTATATAGAATAGAGGGTGTGGTGCTCCTCATCCGTGAGGAACCAGCGGACCTTGCCCCCGATGAGGGCTCGTCCCACATTCAATGTGACCTCAGACGGGCACATCACCGTCGGGGTGGAGGTCGGCGTCGGGGTGAAGATCGGCATCGGGGTGAAGGTCGGCGTCGGGGTGGGGATCGACGGCTGGGGGGTGATCGGCGTCGGGTACAACAGCACGTACCACGGCACCCTGGGAATGAGCCAGCGGCAGAATACGGACAGGATCAGCCCACATATGAGCAGGGCCAGCGGGGGGAGGCAACCCATCCAGCCCCAGCGGCGCCATTGTATCTGGCCGATCCGGCGCACCATACGAATGCGTAGAGGGCCCATCGCCTCGCCTCCTTAATAGCAGAGTAGCGGGCACAGCCCTTTTCGAAGATAACAGGATGTACCAACAAACCCCACTCTCCGCGGTGGATCATGCCTAAGTCTATAGTATGCCTGTCTGAGCGTTGCGCCAGTTTCTCGAGGCGTTCCGCCCTTGTTTCCGCCAGCGCCAGTGGAAGTACTTAGTACCGCGCCTATGGAGAGTTCTTCAGCATTTTGGTAGTAGCCCAGCCCTACTCCCACCTGCCTCAAGTCTACCTGGCCAAGTCGCCCGATGTAGGGGCGGGCCGCGGGCGGATTTCGGCTGGGATCTGATCGAAGACCGCTTGAGCAGACCACGGCGAGTCAAACATGAACTGTTGCAGATTCTGACCATTGTCATCCGGATCAATCACCTGGCGGGCGATGTTGGTAAAGCGGCGTTTGGTTTCCATTGCCTCTCATTTTATCCCCCGGCTCGTCCCCGGTCTTCCTCATTTCAATGAATTTCAGGCCTCCCCTTTCCTCAACATTGGAGGAATCCCGCCCTCCGCGCCGATCAGCCGGTCTTCGCCCAGGGGTGGAGGTTCCTCCAGATCGAGCAGGGGGGCGATGCAGGGATCGTTCAGCCGTCCCATCCGCACCCACTGGCGCACCGCCACCCGGTCCGGCAATCCCAGGCGCTCCAGATAGGAGGCGCGCTGAGATCGGTCAACAGGGCCTGGAGGCCTAAAGCGCGCATAGTGCAGCGACAGATCAGGGCGACCGCCATCCCAGCCTTCCTCCAAAATCAATACCCGGGGAAGGACTGCGAAGATGGGGGGCGGGCGGGGATCCGGCGCGTGGAGGCGGGGCGGGGTGCTCGATGTGGACCCTTTGGGGGAAGCGTTCGTGCGTTCGGCCCGCGCCGTTCGCCCCCATCCGGAAGCCACGGCCATCTCTTCCCCTGCCGGAACGTCAGCTCGATTGTAATGGGCGCCCGCGCTTCGCACCAGGGGATTTTCCGCAATGGTTTTTGCGGATTTCCACAACGGGGGGTTGTGGAGATCCCCAGGGGGAAGGCGATGCCGGGGTGTCCCCCGAGGGGACGCGCTCACAGTATCATTAAAGAGACATCAAGGGGCGATCGGGCCCTTCCCGACCCGAGGTGGGGCGCACCATGCCGGAGCAGGCGATCGAGGGGGATGAGATCGCTTACGCCGTCCACGCGGATCCCGGGGCGCGCCTTTCCCTCCTTCTGATCCACGGGGCGGGGGAATGCCGCCAGGTGTGGCCGGCGGCGTTGCGGAACCTGCCCGAGGCCGTCGTCTACGCCCTGGACCTCCCGGGCCATGGGCGATCCCGGGGGCGCGGGCGCTCCTCCATCGCCGAATACGCCGACGCGATCGTCCGCTGGATGGAGGCCATCGGGCTCCCGACGGCGGTCTGGGTCGGGCATTCGATGGGGGGCGCCATCGCCCAGTGGGCGGCCCTTCATCACCCCGAGCGGGTGGCCGGGCTGGTCCTGATCGCCACCGGGGCGCGGCTGCGGGTGAGCCCTCGCATCCTCGAGGGCCTGCGGTCGGATTTCCCCCAGACCGTGGACCTCATCCTCGAGTGGAGCTGGGGGCCCGGTGCGCCGGCCCGTTGGGTGGAGGAAGGGCGCCGCATGCTGCTCGCAATGGATCCGGCGGTCGTGGAGGGGGACTACCGGGCATGCGACGCGTTCGATGTGATGGACCGCCTGGGGGAGATCCGGGCGCCGACCTTGGTCATCGGCGGCACCGCGGATCGTATGACGCCGATGAAGTATGCGGAATACCTGGCCGCCCATATCCCCGGGGCGGAGTTGGTCCGGATCGAGGGGGCGGGCCATATGGTGATGCTGGAGCAGCCGGAGGCGGTGGCCGAGGCGGTGCGCTCGTTCCTTAACCGCCTAAGGTGAGCGGAACAGGGCGGGCGTCCCGCGCCTTTTCTCCCGAGCGGGGGAAGCGATGCTGGCGATCGGGGTGGACATCGTGGAGATCCAGCGGGTGGAGCGGGCCGTCGAACGCTTCGGGGAGCGGTTTCTGCGGCGGGTGTTCACGCCGGCGGAGCGGCAGGCGTGCCGCGGGCGGGTGGCCGAGTATGCGGCCCGCTTCGCTGCCAAGGAGGCGGTGGCGAAGGCCCTGGGGGTGGGCCTGCGGATTATGGCCCGCGAGGGGATCAGGTTCCACGATGTGGAGATCCTGCCCGACCACCGGGGGCAGCCTCACGTATACCTACGGGGCTGGGCGGCCGAGTGCGCGCGGGTGCTGGGCCTGAAGCAATGGGCGGTGAGCATGACCCACGACGGCGGCTTCGCCATCGCCGTGGTGGTCTCCACCGGGCCCTGAGGCGCGGGCACCGGGGCCTCCGCCCGAGGCGAGCGAGGAGCGCTATGGCGCACATCCCATGGCTGCGTCCGGCGGAGCACTCTCCGGTCCCCCCGGACCCCCACGATGTGCGGGTGTCGGATCTTCGGGTGGAGGCGCCGGAGGCGGCGCATGTCGCCCTCCTCGGCGTCCCCTTCGACACCGCGGCGATCGGCCGCCGGGGGGCGCGCGAGGCCCCGGCGGCGATCCGGCGCGCCCTCTTCCGCATGACGGCGTTCGATCTGGAAAGCGGCATGGATCTGGCAGAGCGGCTGCGGTGGGTGGACCTGGGGGATGTGGCGGTGGTGCACGGGGATCCCCACGAGACCCACCGCCGGACAGCGGCCGTGGTGGCGGAGGTGGCCCGTCGCGGGCTGCGCCCCCTGATCCTGGGCGGCGATCACAGCCTCTCCTACGCCACGATCCGCGGCCTGCGGGAGGGCCTCGGGGGCCAGCCGATCGGCGTGATCCAGTTCGACGCCCATCACGACCTGCGGGAGCCCCTGGAGGGGGAGATCATCAGCGGGACCCCCTTCCGGCGCCTGCTGGAGGAGGGGATCCTGGAGGGGCGGCGGCTGGTCCAGATCGGGCTGCTGGGCGGGCGCAACAGCCGGTTCTACGCCGAGGCCGCGCGCCGGTATGGGATCCGGACGATCCCAGCGGCCCGCGTCCATCGGGGGGAGCTGGAAGCGATCGCCGCGGAAGCGCTCGCGGCGGCCGCCGAGGGGACGGCCGGCTTCTTCATCAGCTTCGACATGGATGTATTCGACCCGGCGTATGCGCCGGGCGTCTCCGCCCTCAGCCCGGGGGGGTTGACGGCCGTGGAGGGCCTGACCCTGATGCGGCGCCTGGCCGCCCATCCGGCCTGTCTGGGGATGGATCTGGTGGAGGCCGCCCCGCCGCTGGATCCGGACGGCCGCACCGTGGCCCTGGCGGCGGCCGTCGCCTACGCCTTCCTGGTGGGGCAGGGAGCGGCGCGGGGCTGAGGGTGATCGCCTGGAGGGGGCGGAGATGTGGACGGTCGAGCTGGGGCGCACCGGCGTCCGGTTGCCCGTCCTGGCCCTGGGGACGTGGAACATCCGCGATCCGGCGGCGATGCGGGAGACCATCCGGGCCGCGGTGGACCTGGGGGCCTTCCACATTGATACCGCTGAGCTGTATCCGGGAGCGGAGGAGGTGGTGGGGGAAGCCATCCGGGGGATCCGCGAGCGGGTCTTCCTCACCACCAAGGTGGATCCCCGTCATGCCACCTACAATGGGACCCTGGCCGCCTGCGAGGGGAGCCTCCGCCGGCTGGGCACCGCTTACGTGGATCTCTACCTCCTGCACTGGCTGGAGCGGGACACCCCCCTGGAGGAGACCCTCCGGGCCTTCCGGACGCTGCTGGAGCAGGGGAAGGCGCGGTTCGTGGGTGTGAGCAACTTCGGGGTGCGGGAGCTCCGCCGAGCCCAGGCGATGTTTCATCCGTATGCCCTGGTCAACGATCAGGTGGAATACAATCTGACCCGCCGGCGGATCGAACGGGATCTCCTCCCTTACTGTCGGGAGGCGGGGATCACGGTCTCGGGCTACTCGCCCTTCTGGGAGGGCCGGATCCCGCGGCGGAGCCCGCGCTGGCGGGGGATCGAGCGGATCGCCGCCCGCTACGGGCGAAGCCCGCACCAGGTGATCCTCAATTTCCTGGCCCGGCAGCGGGACGTGATCCTGATCTTCAAGACCGAACGGATTGAGCACCTGCGGGAGAACATCGCGGCGCTTGACTTCACCCTGGAACCCGAAGACGTGGCCTGGATCGAGGCCCACTTCCCGGCCTGATCGGCCGCCCAGAAGGGAAATGATCCGGCCACGGCGGGGGATAGGAAGATGGCCCGCGCCGGATGATCGCTCTGCGATGAGCGATCGTGCCGGGTTGGCGCGGCCGCGCGCCGCCCGGGTTCGGGACGATCGACCGTGATCACGGGAGGGGCGATGGGAGGGATGACGATCCACGACGCGCCGTCCTGCCCTCGGATCCGGCCGGTGGATGTGCGCCCGATCCGCCGCAACGGCCGCCCGTATCTGCTCCTCCGAGACCCTCTTCGGCTCTCAGAGCAGATGGTGCTGATCCCCCAACCCCTGGGGCCGATCCTGGCCCTGTGCGACGGCACGCGGGACCTGCGGGCCATCCGCGCGGCCCTGATGGTGCGCTACGGCGTCCGCGTGGATGAGGAGTTGCTCCGCTCGCTGATCGCGGCGCTGGACGAGGCGTATCTGCTGGAGAACGAACGCTTTCGGGAGGCCCAAGCCCGCGCCCTGGAGATCTACCGGAAAGCCCCCTTCCGCCCCCCGATGCTGGCGGAGGAGGTCTACCCGGAGGACCCAACGGCCCTGCGCCGGCTGCTCCGCCGGTTCGAGGAGGAAGCGCCGGGGGAGGATCCGGCGGAGGACGGCCGGGGCGTGCTCAGCCCCCACATTGACTACGCGCGGGGCGGGCGGATCTACGCGCAGGTCTGGCGGCGGGCCGCCCCCTTCGTCCGGGAGGCGGATCTGGCGGTCGTGCTGGGGACGGATCACTACGGCGAGGACCGCTCCATCACCCTGACTCGGCAGCATTACGCCACGCCCTTCGGGGTGTTGCCCACCGCCCGCCCGATCGTGGACGCCCTGGCGCAGGCGCTGGGGGAGGAGGCGGCCTTCGCCGGCGAGCTCCGCCACCGGGGGGAGCACGCCATCGAACTGGCTGTCGTGTGGCTGCACGGGATCCGCGAGGGGAAGCCGTTGGAGCTGGTCCCCATCCTCTGTGGCCCCTTCGCCGCCTTCATCCGGGAGGACCGGGACCCGCTGTCGGATCCGACGATCGCCCGCTTCGTCGAGGCCCTGCGGGCCGCCCTCGCCGGCCGGCGGGCGGTGGTCGTGGCGGCCGGGGATCTGGCCCACGTCGGCCCGGCCTTCGGCGGACGCCCGCTGGACCTGGCGGGGCGGGCCCGCCTGAAGGCCGACGACGAGGCCCTGATCGCGTGCATGGCCGCCGGGGACGCGGCGGGTTTCTTCGCCGAGATCCGGCGGACCCGCGACCGCAACAACGTCTGCGGGGTCTCGCCGATCTACCTCGCCCTGCGGGCCCTGGAGCCCACGACCGGGGAGCCGGCGGGCTACGCCCTCTGCCCCGCGGATGAGCAGGGGACCTCGGTGGTCTCCATCTGCGGCATGCTGTGGCGATGAACCCCGCCGTCGCCCTTTTCGCCTTTCTCGTCGGGCTGGGGATCGGCTTCGGGGTCGGGCAGGCGATCCGGGCCCTGCTCCGGCCGGCCCGGCGGCGCCCGGACCCCCGTGCTCTTCTCCTGATCCTGCTGGCCTTCGGGCTGCGGGTCAGCACCCTGACCGTCCAACCCCTCTGGCGGGACGAAGTGGACGCCCTGCGGTTCGGGCGGGATCTCTCGACGGAGGTCGCCGCGGCGTTCCGGCTCGGGGCGCCGGCCGGGTGGGAGCGGCTGGCCGCGCTGCTGGCCCGCCCCGGCTTCAACGGGCCGCTGTATTTCCTCGGGCTCTTCCAGTGGGTCCGCCTCGCCGGGGATTCGGAGTTCGCCCTCCGCTTCCCTTCGGTGGCTTTCGGCGTTCTGGCGACGGCCCTCGGGATCGCCCTGTTCCGGCGATCCCTTCCCCCTTCCGCCGCTTCGCTCACGGGGTGGCTGCTCGCAGCGGCCCCTTTCCTGGTCTGGTATGGCCAGGAGGCGAAGATGTATGCCCTCCTGGTCTTTTTGTTCCTCGCCGCCTGGGGGGCCGGCGAGGCGGCCCGTCGGGATCCCCGGGGATGGCTCGAGGCCGTGCTCTGGCTGGGCCTGGGGCTCTACAGCCACATCCTGTTCGCCCTTTTCCTCCCCGCCTTCCTTGGGGTCGCCGGGATCCGGAGGGGGTGGACGCGGAAGGCCCTCGTGGGGATGGCGGCGGCGGGGGCGCTGGTGCTGCTCCTGGACCTCCCGCTGTTGCGGTGGCAGGTGGGCCAGGTGCTGCGATGGGACGGTGGGGTCCGCCTGGCGTGCGGGGAGACGGGCTTCCCCCGGGTGGCGCCGCTGGAGGGCTTGGGGCGGCTGGCCTGGAGGTTCGCGGTCGGCGTGTGGGGGGAGTTCCCGGATTGGGGGTTCCTCCCGCTGGCGGGGGCAGCGGCCCTGGGGACGCTGGCGGGCCGCGCGTCCGGGCGCACGCGGGGGGTTCTCGCCCTGTGGGCCTTCAGCCCGTGGGCCTTCCTCTCGTTGCTCTCGCTGTGCCGGCCGCTCTTCGTGGAGCGCTACCTGATCGCCGCGGCGCCCGCATGGTTTGCCCTCGCGGCGCTGGGCTGGGATCGGATCCGGGGGCGCCTTCCCCGGGCGCTGGCCCTGGCCGTCCTGCTGGCCCCGATGGCGGCCGGCCTGTGGGTCCAGGCCACCCAGCCGATCAAGGCGGACTTTCGATCGGCGGCCCGGGTCGTGGCCGCGGGGTATCGGCCCGGGGATCTGATCCTCTTCCACATCGGCTACGTCCAGTATGTCTTCGACTACTACTTCCGACGGCCCTATGAGGGCGCGTGGGCCCCGGCCACCAACTACCGGACGCCGGAGGGGCGGTATCTCCTCAGCGAGGCCGAGGTGGGCGCCCGGATGGCCTCTCTCCTGCAGGGCCGAACGGTGGTCTGGCTCATTTACTCCGAGGCCCCCATGTGGGATGATCGGGATCTGGTCCGGCGATGGCTGGACGCCCACGGCCGGCTGGCGGGGCGCTGGGTGTTCCCCCTGGTGGAGGTGCGGCGGTATGAGATAGGCGCGCCCTCCGGCTCAGGCGGGTAGGGGAGCGATCCGCGGGCGTTCGCCTCCCCTCGGCCCGCGGTATGCTGGAGGTGGGGAGGCTCGCCCTATAGATTCCCCGGGGGTGGCGATGCGCGAGGTCGGCCGCCGGCGGCCCATGGGGGTGGCGCTGGCCCTCTTGGTGGGGCTGACGTTCTGCCAGCGGGCGCCTGAGGCCGGGCCGCCTCCAACCTTCCCTTCCCCGCTCCTCCCCACCGCTCCGCCTCCCGTTCCCACTGAGCCGCCCTTCCAGCCGGCCCTTCGCCTCCAATGGGGCTTCCGGGACGCCCCGCTCCAAGCCGTTTGGTCCCCCCGTCGGCCCTGGCTGGCCCTGGCCTCCCTCAACCGCCTCTATGTCTATCACTTTCCCTCCCTCCGGCTGCTCCTGTTCGCAGCGGAGGAGGGCGGGTTCCGGGAGCTGGCCTTCGCCGCCAATGGGGAGACCCTGATCGGGCGCCTGGAGAACGGGACACTCAAGGCTTGGGACGTCCCTTCCCGGCGGGAGCGCTGGTTCCGGAGCGATATGCCCGGCGTGGGCTTGGTGCCCTCCCCGGATCCCCGGCGCTTCGCCGTGGGCCACGCAGACGGCTCCATACGACTCCTGGATCCGATCACGGGGCGGGAGCACCAGCGGCTCCCCGGGCGGTTCCCCCTCTCGTTTTCCCCCGACGGGGCGCTGCTCGTCGTGTGCCCGACGCTCGAGGAAGGCGATCCGTTGCCCCCTCGGTGCTCCCCAGCGGAGGCCCTGCGCGTGGTCGAGGCGGCGACGGGGCGGGTGCGGCGCCCCCTCACCAGCGTGACCCCGCCCCTCTGGACCGCGGACGGCCGCTCGCTCGTCGGCCGGGCAGACGGGACGGTCGGCGCGGTGGACCTTTCCACTGGCGAGGAGACGATCGTCTGGCGCCGTCCGGGCGTTCGGATCCAGGGGCTGCTCGGCCTCCCCGATGGCCGCTGGCTGGTCGTCCAGTATGACGGCGTGGTGGCGCTTGTGGATCGGAGGACGGGCGCGACCCGGGAATTCGGGAAGGGGGAGTCGGCGACCCTCTCGCCGGATGGGGCGACGTTGGCCTGGGTGGAGGAAGCGCCGCCGGCGCTGGCCCTGATGGACCTCCGGACGGGGGCGGCGCGGCGGGTCGCCTTGAACCCGGTAAATCCCGCGCTCCGCCGCCCGTCCCCCCGGTTGGCCTTCTCCTCCGACGGCCGCTGGCTGGCCGTCCAGCGCTGGGAGGAGTGGGCCCGCCCGCCCGCCGTTGACCCCATCGCGCCGGTGGTCCGCATCTGGGATGTGGTCGTGGGCGCCGAGCGCTACGGGTTCTTCCCCCGCCTCGCGCCCGTTTGGGATCTGGCGTTCTCTCCGGATGGGATGGCGCTTGCGGCTCCGGAGGGCCGCTCGGTGCGGCTCCGCGCGCTCCAGGCGAGGACGGTGCCGCTCCTTCCTCTTCGGGGGATCGCCGATGGGCTCGCCTTGGCCTTCTCAGCGGATGGTCGGTGGCTGGCGGTGGGGCTGGCCGATGGCTCCATCCATCTCTACCGGCGTGGGCCGGAGGGGGAATGGATGGCGGATCGCATCTGGATCGGGCACGCGGGCCCGGTGCGCCGGGTGGTCTTCTCCCCGGATGGCCGGCGGTTGGCCTCGGCGTCCTGGGATCGGACGGTGCGGGTCTGGGAGATCGTGCCGGGTGGGGAGCCCCTGCGGCTGGAAGGCCACACGGCCGAGGTGTGGGATGTGGCCTTCTCCCCCGATGGGAGGATGCTGGTCTCCGTCGGGGGGGACGGCGCGGTGCGTCTGTGGTGGGAGCGCGCAGGGGGATGGAGCGAGCAGCGGCTGGCGGCCTACCCGACGCCGGCCTATCGGGTTGCCTTCTCCCCGGACGGGCGGTAGCTGGCCGTGGGGTTGGCGGATGGGACGGTGCAGCTCTGGGACGCGGCGGCCCGCGCGGAGCGCCGGGTTCTGGGGATGCGGGCGAGGGCCGTGCGGGCGCTGGCCTTCTCCCCGGACGGCCGGCTCCTGGCGGCGGGGGGCGAGGTGCGGGATCCACGGGAGTGGGATCTGCGGGTGTGGTCCATCCCGGAAGGGGCCGAGCGCGGGCGCTGGGGAGGCCTCGAGGACGTTCTCTACAGCCTAGCCTTCTCCCCGGACGGCGCGCAGCTCGCCCTCGGGTTCCGCAGCGGGGTCATCCAGATGTGGCAGCTGCGGGCGGCCGCCGACGCCCGCTGGTGAGGGCTCATCCGGTGGACGGGGAGGGCTCCATGGCGCGCCGCAGCCCCCAGAGCAGCCCCAGGGCTAAGGTGTAGAACCCGAAGGAGAGGGCGAACAACCCCCGGTAGCCGACCAGATCGGCGATCAGCCCGCCCAGGGCGGTGAGGAGGAGCGCGATCCCCAGGAGGGTGTTGGTCAGGCCGATGGTGAGGGGCCGATCGTGGCCCGGGGCGATCTCCAGGAGCAACGCCATCCCGCCGATCGCCGCCCCCGAGGCGTAGGCCCCGCTCAGCGCAAACACTGGGAGCATCAGCCCCCCGGCCAGATCGGGCCACGGCCGGCTCAGCGGCCCGACCATCAAAGCCCACAGGACGCTCAGCACCCCGCACACCGTGGCCCCCTCCAGCACCGCGTGGTGTCCCCGACGGACGCTGATCCAGCTCCAGAGCAGGTTCGAGAGCAGCGAGGCCCCGACGTTGAAGCCCAGATACAGCCCGATCATGGCGTCGGGCACCTGCAGATCCCGCACCGCGTAAGCGGTGAAGAAGGGGGCGGCGATGGCCGCCCACATCAAGGATACGCGGGCGCTCAGGAAGAAGCGGTAGGCCGGGCGCCGCCACAGGGCGCGGATCGCCTCCCGCCAGGGGAGGTGGGGCCGATGCCCGTCCGGCGTCGGGCTCGGGGGCTCGACCACCATAGCGAAGACCGCCATCCCGATGGAGGTGAACACGGCGAAGATCAAGAACAGCGAAGCGACGTTGTAGGGGAAAGGCAGGCCGGCCCGCTCCTCCAGGAGCCAGTGGACCAGGCCGCTGGCGGCCAGGCCGAGCAGCCCGCCGAAGAAGAGACGGGCGGCGAAGAAGACCCCGCGCTGCCGGGACGGGATCGTCTTCCCCACGATCTCCATGAACGGCAGCCCGGAGATCCCGGAGGCCAGGGAGATGATGAAATAGGGCACGAAGAAGGCGAGGAGCATGCGGGTGGGATGGGGGGCGGTCAGCCAGACCCCCAGGGCCATGGCGAAGGCGCCGGCGGCGCGCACGAGGGCCATCTGACGGTAGAGGCCCAGATAGTAGACCCGGTTGCGCATTCCTTGCGACACGAAGAGTTGAGGCAGGAACCACAGCCCGTCCCGCATCGGGGGGACCAGCGCCAAGAGGAGGTTCGGGGCCTCCAGGCGGGAGAGGAACCAGGCCAGCACAAGGTTGGGATCCAGGAGGGTCTCGGCGAAGATGAACATCGCCCCGTTCACCACCCCCACGGTGAAGTTCCGTCGGAGGTGGGGAACCGGAGCCTTCTCCGGCGCGAACAGGGAGGCCCGAAACCGCGCCGATCGCATTCGCCAATCCCGCCAGATCCGCTTTGCGCTCATCTCGGATCCGATCGCATCGGGGAACTTCGCCTGTGGATCGTCAGGCGCTCGAGCGGCCGTCCCCTTCCCCCAGCATCGGCAGCGCCCACCACAGCCCTCCGACCACCGTGAGCAGGAGGACCCCCATGCCGAGCAGCGCGGGCGGGAGGATCAGGGCGCGGGCCTCCACGGGAAGGAGGGCGACCCAGGCGCCGCTCACCGTGACCGCCCCGGCGTTCCAGAGGCCGTGGAGCAGCCCGGCGAGGAGATAGGCCCCCACCGCCTCCAGGGCGCGCCCCCGGCGCAAGCTGCTCCAGGCCCAGCCCATCAGCCCGCCGTTGAACACGTGAAGCGCCGTGGCGCCCAGGCGGCCCACCGCCGTGGGGGCCCACATCCCGTTGAGCGGCCAGTTCAAGAGGTTCTCTGTCAGGGCGAAGCCTGCCCCGCCCAGCGCCCCGTAGAGGATCAGCTCGGAGGAGGAGGCGCGCGGATCGCGCGCCCGCAAGATCGCCGGGAGGGGCTTCAGAGCCTCCTCAATGAGGGGTACCAGGAGCACGGTCCCGGTCAGGATCCCGATCCAGATCCACGGGTCTTCCCGCAGGGACTCGGAGAGCAGGAGCGCCCGGGATGGGAGGCCGCCGGAGAGCCACCGGCTCAGGAAGCCCGGCCCCTCGAGGATCACCCGCAGGATCAACAGCCCCAGGGCCAGGCCCCCCAGGGCGATCCCCTCCGGGAGCAAGGCCAGGGCCGGGGCCAGGAGGCTGCCCAGGCCCAGGCCCCACCACCCGGTGCGGCGGGAGCATGGGGCGCGCAGGCGCCAGCGCAGCAAATTGAACCACCCCAGCGGCCCCAGCACGGCGACAGCGATCTGGAACGGCAGGATGAACAAAGGAACGCCAGGGGCCCATCGTTCCGCGGCAGCGCCGCAGCCGATCAGGAGCGCCAAGAGGATGAAGGTGCGCCCCAGGGCGCCCGCCTCCGCGCTGGGGAGGGGCGCATCGGGCTCCCCTCGGGTCATCCGCCATCCCTCACGGAAGAGGCCGCCCCCCATCAACAGGCCGAGGGCGAGCCATCCGGGCGGGGGGGCGGGGAGCGCGGACAGCGCGGCGAGGGCGGCCAGGCCGATCCACAGGCTGATGAGCGCTCCTCCGGCGAGCGCCCCGGCCCCCATCCAGAGGAGGCCGGCGCGCCGCTCGGCTTCGGCCACCGAGGGCTCTGGGATGGGTTCCGGTGTCGGTTCCATAGGGGATCGCGTTCCCAGATCGGATCGGCCCGCTCGTCGGATGCCCCGCAGGGGCGCGCTATTTCTCCTCGATGATCACCGCGAGGAGCCGGTCGCCCGGCGGGGCGTCGGGATCGGCTTCCGGGTCCCGCGGGCGCAGCGCCCGCACCACCTCCATCCCCTCCACCACGCGTCCGAAGAGGGTGTAGCGGCCGTTGAGCTGGGGGAGGGGGGCCATCGTGATGAAGAACTGGCTCCCGCCCGTGTCCGGCCCCGCGTTCAGCAGCCCGACCATGCCCGGCGCGTCGAACTTCAGGGTCTCCGTGATCTCGTCCGGGATGGCGTAGCCGGGCCCGCCGAACCCGGTGCCGCTGGGATCCCCGGTGACGGCCACCATGTCCGTGATCACGTAGTGGAAGGTGATGTCGTTATACCATCCCTGCCGGGCCAGGAAGACGAAGTGGTTGACGGTGACGGGGGCCCGGTCGGCGAAGAGCTCGATCACGATGTCGCCCTTCTCGGTCTTCAGCACCGCCCGGTAGCGTCGGGCGGGGTCAATGCCCATCGGCGGCGGGGCGTCGAACTGCCGCTCCCGGAGCCGGGCCAGCTTCACCATCGCCTCCAGGTGGGCGTATTCCAGGTAGTTCAAGCCCTGGGGCCACGGCTGGCCGTTCACCAGCAGGAAGGGCGTGCCGGGGAGGCCGAGGGCGACGGCCTCTGCGTAGGCCGCCTCCACCTTCGCCCGATAGCGCCCTTCCTCTAAATCCCGGCGGAACCGCTCTTCGTCCAGCCCCAGGGAGCGAGCGGCCAAAACCAGGGTCTCGGTGATGTTCGGGCTGTTGACCCATTCCGCCTGATGGTCGAAGAGCCAGTCGTGCATTTCCCAGAACTTCCCCTGCGCGCCGGCGGCCTCGCTGGCCTCGGCGGTGATCATCGCCTTATCGTGGATGGTCCGCAGGGGGAAATGGCGATACACCACGCGCACTTCGTTCGGGTAGGCGTCTACCAGACGCCGGAGCAGCGGCGCGAGCTGCCCGCAGTAGGGTCACTGGAAATCGCCCCACTCGATGAAGGTGACCCGTGCCTCCGCCGCGCCCTTGCTCCAATCCTCGGGCGTGGGGAAGAGGATGCGCTGCAGATCGGGCGTGGCGGCGGGCGTGGCCGTCGGGGTCGCCGTCGGGGTGGCCTCGGGCGACGGCGCGGCCGTCGGGGAAGGGGGCGGGGTGGGGCCGGCGCACGCCGCCAACCCCAGCGCCAGCCATCCAGCGATCCACCAGGAGATTTTCCGCATGAACCGCTCCTTTCGATCGGGGTGAGCCTTCGTATCGCAGCAGCCGGCCGGACCGCGATGCGCCTCCCGCGGGCAGGCCCCGGGCCGGGCCCGGCCCGGCGCGTTCCGGCGCCGGCTCCCGCGGGCGTTCACCCAGTATAACACAATCAAACGGCCTTCCCCGGGCTAAAATACGGATCACCTGCCGGCCGTGCGATCCCTCTCCATCCGGAGGCGAACCGATGGCGGCGATCGGCTTCCGTTGCGGACGCTGCGGCGCCACCTATGCGCTCGACGGGGTCCGCTACGTGTGCCCCCGGGATGGCCCCGAGGGGACCCTCGATGTGGTGTATGACTACGAGCGCCTCCGAGCCGCCCTCGACCCCCGGCGGCTGCGGGATCACCCCTCCCGCTCCATCTGGCGGTATGCGCCCCTGCTCCCTTTGCATCCGGACACCTTGAGGCGGGTGGAACGGGCGGGGGCCTTGCAGGCGGTCGGATGGACCCCTCTGTATCCGGCGGAGCGCACGGCGCGGCGGTTGGGGCTGCGCGCGGTTTACCTCAAGGACGACGGGCGCAACCCCACCGCTTCGTTCAAGGACCGCGCCAGCGCGGTGGTGGCGCTGAAGGCCATCGAGGCGGGCGCCTCGGTGGTGACCACGGCCTCCTCCGGGAACGCGGCGGCGGCGCTGGCCGGCATGGCGGCCGCCCTGGACCTCCCTGTCGTCATCTTCGTCCCTCACACCGCCCCCGAGGCGAAGGTGGCCCAGTTGCTCATCTACGGCGCCCACGTCTTCCTGGTGGAAGGGACCTACGATGAGGCCTTCGACCTGACCCTGGCGGCGGCGGAAGCCTTCGGATGGTATTGCCGCAACACGGCCTACAACCCCTTCACCCGCGAGGGCAAGAAGACCGCCGCCTATGAGATCTGGGAGCAGCTCGGCGGGCGGGTCCCGGATCGCGTGTTCGTCGCGGTCGGCGACGGCAACATCCTCAGCGGGCTCTGGAAGGGCTTCCGGGACCTCGTGGCGCTGGGCTGGATCGAACGCTCCCCCGCCCTGATGGGGGTCCAGGCGGAGGGCGCCGCGGCGCTGGCCCGGGCCTGGGCGCGGGGTGAAGCGGAGGCCCGGCCGGAGCCGGCCCACACGATCGCCGACAGCATCGCCGCCTCCCGGCCGCGGGACGCCCGCTTCGCCCTGCGGGCCGTGCGGGAGACCGGCGGGGCGTTCCTCACGGTGACCGACGAGGAGATCTTGGCCGCGATGCGGACCCTGGCCCGGGAGACGGGGACGTTCGCCGAGCCCGCCGCGGCCGCCGCCTTCGCCGGCCTGGAGAAGGCGGCCCGGGAGGGCCGGATCGGGGCGGAGGAAACGGTGGTCGTGATGATCACCGGCAGCGGCCTGAAAGACATCCCCAGCGCGATGCGCACCGTGGGCCCTGCTCGCCGGATCCCCCCTGAGCCCTCGAAGGCCCTGCCGGCCTTGCGCGAGGTGGCGGACCGGCTGAGGGGATAGGGTGAGATCTGCCCGTACATGACGCGTGGGGCACGGGAGATCCCGTGCCCCACGGCGCCAGGAGGTGAGCCATGGGCCTGCCGCTCCCCAGTTGGGCAGGCCTTGTGAAATTTATCCCGAAATCGGGATTTTGTCAAATCCCGGTTGGGGCGGTCTCAGAAGGATAGGAGGATGCCCACCTTACGCGCATTCCTCCGGGTGCTCCTCGCAGTGGGGGCGGACCCCTGGCAGGCGCCCGCGGTGGGCGGCCACCCATTCGTAGAGGGCGTCCGCGATCCATCGGGCCGGAGGGAGGGAATACAGCCGACGGATCCAGGGGCAGCCCATGGCCTCCCCCAGGGCGACGAGGACCGCGGCCGCCCCCCGATGGCGGGCCCCATCCGGGGTGATCGCCCACGCCGCTTGGGCGCACGCCTCGCGGGTGAGGCCGTAGCGCTCCGGCGCGCCCGGCTGCTGAAACGGCACCAGTCGGATCCGCCCCTGCCGATCCCAGCGCTGGACCCATCGGGCGGCGCGGGTGCAGAAACCGCACGCCCCATCGAAGATCAAAACCACCTCGGCGCCCATCCCCATCATCTCCCTTCGGAGCGTCGGCGGCGATCTTCCCCCCACGGCTGTTCATCGAAAAGGCCAGGCGGGGGAAAAGAGACCAAAACCGGCCTCCCCTCATTTATAATTCCAAGCGCAGACTCCGCCTTCGCCGCCCTCCCCCGGGGCGACGATCCGGCGATGGCGCGGGGAGGGTGAATTCCCTCCGATGGGGATAAGGATGCGGATCCTGATCACCGGCGCGGGGGGGCAGCTGGGGCGGGCGTTGCAGGAGGCCCTGGCCGCCCACACCTGTATCCCGCTGACGCGGGCCGATCTGGATGTCACCGATCGGGCGGCGGTCTTCCGCGTGATCCTCCGCCAGCGGCCTGACGTGGTCATCCACGCCGCGGCCATGACGGATGTGGACGGCTGCGCGCGGGATCCGGAGCGGGCCTTCCGGGTGAACGCCCTGGGCACCCAGGCGGTGGCGATGGCGTGCGCGGCCGCCGGGGCGGCCATGGTCTACATCAGCACCAACGAGGTGTTCGACGGGACGAAGGCCGAGCCCTATCTGGAGTTCGATCCCCCCAATCCGATCAACCCGTATGGCCGCAGCAAGTGGGCCGGCGAGTGGTTCGTCTCCCACCTCCTCCGCCGCTTCTACGTGGTCCGCACCGCCTGGGTCTTCGGCCCCGGCGGCCGGCATTTCGTCCGCAAGATCCTCCAGCGGGCCGACGAACAGAGATCCCTCCGGGTGGTCCACGATGAGATCGGCTCGCCCAGTTACACGCGGGATGTGGCGGCGGCCATCGCCCGCCTCATTGAGACAGAGGCCTATGGGATCTACCACTTCGTGAACGAAGGGATGTGCTCCCGCTATGAATACGCGGTGGAGATCCTCCGCCGGACGGGCCGGTCGCACATCCCGGTGGCCCCGATCGCGTTGGCAGAGTTCCCCCGCCCCTCCCGGGTCCCTCCGTTCACGCCGTTGCGTAACCTCTGCGGGGCCGCCCTGGGGATCACCCTGCGGCCGTGGCCGGAGGCCCTTCAAGCCTATCTGGCGGAGGAGGGATGGCTGGCCGGATGAGCGAGCCCCTGATCTCCGTGGTCATCCCCAACTGGAACGGCGCGGCCCACCTCCCGATCTGCCTGGAGGCCCTGCGCCGGCAAACCTACCCCCGCCGCGAAGTGCTGGTGGTGGACAACGGCTCCACGGACGACTCCCTCTCGCTCTTGGCCCGCTACCCCGAGGTCCGCGTCCTGGCGCTGGGGAGCAATCGGGGCTTCGCCGGGGCGGTGAACGTGGGGATCCGCGCCGCGCGGGGGGAGATCGTGGCGCTCCTGAACAACGACACGGAGGCAGCCCCCACGTGGCTGGAGGCCCTGGCGGCCGCCTTCGCGCGCCATCCCGATGCCGGCCTCGTGGCCTCCAAGATCCTGCTCTTCGACCGCCGCGATGTGTTCCACTCCGCCGGCGACTACTACCGGGTGGACGGCGTCCCGGGGAACCGGGGGGTTTGGGAGCGGGATGTGGGCCAATACGACCGGGAGGAAGAGGTGTTCTCCGCCTGCGGGGCGGCGGCCGCCTACCGGCGGGAGCTCTTCGCCGACATCGGGCTCTTCGACGAGGACTTCTTCTACTCGTGCGAGGACGTGGATCTGGCCTGGCGGGCGCAGATCGCCGGATGGAACTGCTGGTATGTCCCCACCGCGGTCGTGTATCACAAGCTCAGCGCGACGGGCGGCGGGCCCATCGCCAGCTTCTACGACGGCCGCAACTTCCTTTACCTGATCGCCAAGGATTACCCAGCGGGGCTGCTGCGGCGGTTCTGGCCGCGGGTGTTGCGCGCCCAGCTCCGCATCGCCGGGGAGGCGCTCCGGGCGTGGCAGGGCGCCGCGGCGCGGGCCCGCCTGCGGGGGATGCTGATAGGCCTCCTCACCTGGCCGCGCATGGCCCGCAAGCGGCGGCAGGTCTTCGCCCGCCGCCGCCGCCCGGATGCGGCGCTGCTGGCGCGGCTGAGCGGGTGAGCGGCTGCCCGCATCGGATTGACCTTCCCCCGCTCCGGAGCGACAATTCCCCCCAGTCCATTCTTGGGAGCGACCATGCGACGGCTCGGGATCCTGCTGCTGGTGCTGGTGGCGCTGGCGTGCAGCGTGGGGGTGATCCTCTGGGTCCGGTCGGCCGCGGAGCTTCCCCCTCCGCCCACGCTTCTTCCTCCCCCGACCCCGGCCCCGGCGACCCCCACCGCGCCGCCGTCTCGTCCGTCCCCCACCCCCTCCGCGATCCCACCCTCCCCTACCCCGGCCCCGGCGGCGCCGGCGACGCCGGACCTCGGGGTCTTCGATGGGATCGCGCGGACCGTGGAGGGGATCCGGGGCCTGCGGGCGACCGGCCCCTACACCCGGTCCCTGATGACCCCGGCGGAGCTGCGGGCGTATCAGGAGAAGAAATTCGACGAGGACTACACGCCGGAGGAGGCGCGACGCGACGCCCTCACCCTGGCCGCCCTCGATCTGCTGCCGCGGGGCTTCAACCTGCGGGAGTTCCTCCTGGACCTCTACACCGAACAGATCGTCGGCTTCTACGACCCGGACACGAAACAGTTCTTCGTGATCAGCGCGGCGGGACAGCCGGGGATCCTGGAGCGGGTCACCTTCGCCCACGAATACACCCATTTGCTCCAGGATCAGCACTTCGATCTCATCGCCCTCGGCTTCACCGACGATGAGCGCAAGCGGCCGAAGGATCTGGACGATGACGCGATGCTGGCCCGGCGGGCGCTGGTGGAGGGGGACGCCACCCTCACCCAGTTGCTCTATCTGCAGCGCCTGCCCCTTGCCGAGCAGGAGGAGTGGTTGGAGGCCGTCCAGCGCCAGCCCAGCGAGGTCTTCGACCGCGCCCCCCGGGCGATCCGTGAGGAGCTCGTCTTCCCCTACACCGCCGGCCTCGCCTTCGTTCAGCGGCTGTATGTGCGGGGAGGCTGGGAGGCCGTCAACGCCGCCTTCCGGGACCCACCCGCCTCCACGGAGCAGATCCTGCATCCGGAGAAGTTCGATCGCCGCGAGGCGCCGATCCGGGTGACGCTGCCGCCTCTCACCGACACGCTGGGGAGCGGCTGGCGCATCGTGGATGAGAACGTCCTGGGGGAGTTCTACCTGCGGGTCTACCTGGAGGAGCACCTTCCCGCATTCCGGGCGGAGGCGGCGGCGGCCGGTTGGGGAGGCGACCGCTACGCAGTGTATGAAAACGAGGCGGCGGGCCAGGACCTGCTGGTGCTCGCAGTGGCCTGGGACAGCGAGGCGGAGGCCCAGGAGTTCGTGGAGGCCTATCGGGCGTATGCGGCCGACCGCTTCGGCGCCGGGCCGATCCGGGAGGCCGAGGGGCAGGCCCTCTGGAAGGGACAGGATGCGCTGTGGCTGGAGTGGCGGGGGGCGCGGGCCCTGATCCTCCGCGGGCCGGATGAAGAAGTGATCACACGGGCCCGCCGCGCGATCGCCTGGCCTTGACCCTCAGAGGCGGGCCTTCGAGACCGGTTCCGGATGGGATTCATGGAAGCGCTGCCGGTTGCCCCTTCCCTTACGCAGATCCTGGAAGCGCGCCGCATCCTGCGCCGGGTGCTTCCCCCCACGCTGCTGCGGACGTTCCCGACCCTGAACCGCCGGCTGGGGGGCCAGGTCTGGTTGAAGCTCGAGGCATGGCAGCCCACGGGCTCGTTTAAGGTCCGCGGGGCGTTGGCCTGGATGGCCCAGCGGACGCCGGAGGAGCGGGCCCGGGGGGTGGTCACAGCTTCGGCCGGCAACCACGGCCTGGCGGTGGCCTTCGCCGCGCAGGTCTATGGGGGCATCCCCGCGACGGTGTTCGTCCCCGAGACAGCGGCCCCCAACAAGATCCGGGCCTTGGAGGCCTGGGGGGTTCGCTGCGAGCGGAAGGGGCGGAGCTATTCCGAGGCCCATGCGGCCGCCATGGCTTTCGCCGCCTCGACGGGCGCTTGCTATATCCATGCATATGAGGATCCGTGGGTGGTCGCCGGCCAGGGGACGATCGCCCTGGGGCTCCTGGAGGAGCTCCCCGAGGCGGAGGCGGTGCTGGTGCCGGTGGGCGGCGGCGGGCTGATCGGGGGCATCGCCTTAGTGTTTCGAGCCCTGGCCCCCACGTCCGGATCATCGGCGTGCAGACTGAGACCTCCCCAGCCCTGGCCGCTTCGTTGCGGGACGGGCGGCAGTATGCGGATTACCCGGCTGGCCCCACCCTGGCAGACGGCTTGGCGGGGGGCGTGGGGGCCCTGGCCGAGGATCCCGACCGCTGGGCCGGGTGGACGGTGATCCTCGTCCTCTCGGGCGGCAACCTGGACGGGGAGATCCTGGAGCGGGCGGTGGGAGGCTTCCTCCGTTCGCCGGCGGCGAGATCGAAGGGGATCCCGGTGTCCGGATCGGCAGGGCGAGGGATCTCCCTGGCATCCCACTCTTCCCTGGAGAGCGCGATGGGCACCTTGCGCCACTTCATCTCTCTGGTGGACTGGTCCCCCGAGGAGATCGAGGGGTTGATCCTCGAGGCCGCGCGGATGAAGGCGGATTGGAAGGCGGGGGTGCGGCCGGCCCTCCTGGCCGGCAAGACCCTGGGGATGATCTTCGAGAAGCCCTCGCTGCGCACCCGCGTCTCCTTCGAGATGGCCATGCGCCACCTGGGCGGGGACGCCATCTATCTCTCCCCGCACGAGGTGGGCCTGGGCAAGCGCGAGAGCGCCGCCGACATCGCGCGCGTGCTCAGCCGGTATGTGGACGCCATCATGGCCCGCGTCTTCGCCCACGCCGTCCTGGAGGAGATGGCCCGCTACGCCACGGTCCCGGTCATCAACGGGCTCTCCGACGACGAGCACCCCTGCCAGGCCCTGGGGGATATGCTCACGATTTACGAGAAGAAGGGGCGCCTGCGCGGGTTGAAGCTGGCCTTCGTGGGGGATGGGAACAACGTGGCCACCGCCCTGCTTTACATCTGCGCCATGCTCGGGGTGGACTTCGCTATCGCGACGCCGCCGGGTTATATGCTGAAGGCGCCGGTCATCGAGCGGGGGAAGGCCTTCGCCGCCCGCAGCGGCAGCCGCCTGCTGTTCACCCACGATCCGGTCGAGGCGGTCCGGGATGCGGATGTGATCTACACCGACGTATGGGCCAGCATGGGGCAGGAGGCGGAGGCGGAGATCCGGCGGCAGGTGTTCCCGCCCTATCAGGTCAACGCCGCCCTGGTGGCCCGGGCGAAGCCGGACGTCATCGTGATGCACTGCCTGCCGGCCCATCGCGGCGAGGAGATCACCGACGACGTGGCGGACGGCCCCCACTCGGTGATCTTCGATCAGGCGGAGAACCGCCTCCACGCCCAGAAGGCCCTCCTCGTGCGCCTGTTGGGGACCGGATAGGACCGGGGGGCGGGGGCCCTCGACCCTCCGCGTTCATCCGCCCCCCACGGGCATGCCCTCCGATCCCGGCCGGAGGACCTTATCCGGTGGCGGGGCGGCCTCCGAATCGTTCCTGGAACGCGGCCAGGAAGGGACGTAAGGTGGCCTCGTCGAGGATCACCACCCGGATCTCCCGGGGCGGCTCGTGGGGGTGGGCGGCGGCGAAGGCGGCGATGGCCTCCCAGACGATCGGCGCCGCCCGCTCTTTGGGGAAGCCGAAGATGCCGGTGCTGATGGCTGGCATGGCGATCCGCTCGCACCCCCGCTCCCGGGCCGCCTCCAGGGCGTTGCGGATCGCCTCGGCGAGCGCGCGATCCTCCCCTTGGGTCCCGCCCGACCACACCGGGCCCACGGCGTGGATCAGAAAGCGGGCCTTCAGGCGCCCGGCCCCAGTCACCGCCACCCCGCCGACCGGGACCGGCCCGTGGCGCCGCACCCATTCGTCGCTCTCCGCCTGGATCTGGGGGCCGCCTTTCCGCGCCAGCGCCCCGGCCACACCGCCCCCGTGCTTCAGGTAGGCGTTGGCGGCGTTCACCAGCGCGTCGGCCTCCTCCTCGGTCAGATCCCCATGCACCAGGACGACCCGATGGCCCGAGGGGAGGGTCGCTTCGGCGACCACCCGACGGCCATCGCCCATCGCGGCGATCCTCCCTCAAGGGGTTCCCTTAGGGCTTCTCGAACAGGGACACCGTCTCGATATGATACGTTTGCGGGAACATGTCGAACGGCTGGACCTCCCGCAGGCGGTAGCCGGCGTCGAGGAGGTGGCGGGCGTCGCGGGCCAGAGTCGCCGGATCGCAGGAGACGTAGATCCAGCGGCGCGGGGCCAGCCGCAGCAGGGCGTCCAGGGCTTCCTTCGAGCAGCCGGCGCGCGGCGGGTCCACCACCACGACCTCGAAGGGCCCCTCCAGCGTCGGCGCCATCGCCTCCACGGTTCCCGTCCGGATCTCCACGTGGGGGAAGGCGGCGAGGTTGTGCTGGGCGTCGGCGGCCGCCGCCGGATGCGCCTCGATCCCCACGACCCGCCGGGCGCGCGGGGCGAGATGGGCGGCGAACAGCCCAACGCCGCAATAAGCGTCCAGCACGGACTCCGTGCCGTGCAGATCGGCCCATTCGACGACGCGGCGGACGATCTGTTCGGCCATTTCGGTGTGGGTCTGGAAGAAGCTCGGGGCCGAGATGCGGAACCGGACGCCCCCCACCTCCTCCGTGAGGTAATCCAGGCCGATCAGCGGGATGGCTTTCTCCTCCTCGGTCAGGAGGACCAGGGAGACCCGCAGGTCGGTTTCGAGGACGGGGACCTCATCGCCCTCCGTCTCGAAGATCACCATGCGATCCCCAGTGCGGACGCCGCAGCGCAGGGTGAGGCGCCGCAGGCTCAAGCCCTCGATGTCCAGGGCCTCATAGAGCGCCTGGAGCATGGGGTGGGCGATCCAGCAGCGGGAGATGGGGACCACCCGGTGGGAGCGCATGGCCTGGAAGCCCAGGCGGCCGTCGGCGGAGACCGAGAACTGGACCTGATTGCGGTAGCCGAAGGGGTCGGGGCTGGGGATCGTGGGGCGGACCGGCGGGTCCTCGATCTTCCCGATGCGGCGCAGCTGATCCCGCACGATCTCCGCCTTCCATCGGAGTTGGGCCTCATAGCGCATGTGCTGGAGGTGACAGCCCCCGCACTCCCCGAAATGGGGGCAGGGGGGATCGGTTCGCTCCGGGGAGGGGGAGACCACCGCCACGATCCGCCCCCGGGCGTAGGAACCCCGATCCTCCACGATCTCGACCTCCACCACCTCCCCGGGGACGCCGAAGGGGACGAAGATCACCTTGCCTTCGTGGCGCCCGATGGCTTCCCCTCCGTGAGCCATCCGCTCCAAGGTCAGACGGATCCGCGGCATTCGAGGCGAAAGCCTGGAGGCGTGGTGTGGGCTTCAGGTTTCCTCAAGCTTTTTCAGCAAGCGCGCGATCTGACGGCGAAGCATTGGCACATCTTGAGTCGCTGTCACCCAAACAATCCGCCAGTCCACTGCGAAATATTCGTGCACAGCGATGTTTCGAAACGCGATAATGTCCGGCCATGGGATTTCCGAATGCTTTTCAATGAAAGCCCTCGGCAGGCGGGCCGCAGCCTCGCCGATGACGATCAATTTCTGTAAGACGGCGCTCTGGCGAAGCTTCATCCTGCATGAAGGCTTCCGGGTGGACACCTTGAAGAAATCGCTCGATCGCATCGGCGGCTGCTATGATATCAGTCAGATAGAGGCGCTCCGGGCGCATAAATCACTTTTTCCTCCCGCAACACTGCCGAACGAATGACCGGCTTCAAGCCCTCCCGTGGCACCAGGTCCACTGGCCGGCCCAGCAGGGCCGAGAGCTCTCGGCTCATTCGACTCAAGGTCAAGAAGCCAACCTCCGCATCCGGCTCGAATTCCACCAATAAATCCACATCGCTTTGGGGACCGAAATCCTCTCGGAGCACAGAGCCGAAGAGGGAGAGCCGTCGCACCCGGTAGCGGCGGCAGAGCTCCGCCAGCTCCTTCTCAGGGATGAAGAGCGAGGCGCCCATTGGTCCTCCCCTAAAGTGAACCCATGCCTCGTGTTCCATCCGATCGCCCACCACTGATTTCTTTTCAAGCCTGGCCTTCAACACGTCTTCTACAATGCGAGCATAACCGGTAAACTGTCGCCAAATTGAATATGCTGGAGGGTTTATGATTTGTCAAACCTTTATCCTCGTAAGTCCTTCGTCGCTTCGATGGCCAGATCAATGAACACGGCGGAGGTCCAGCCGAAGATGGGGGCGGCGCGCGGTGGCCGGCCTCCTGTCTCCGGGTGGTAATACTCGTAGAGATCGGAGTGGCCCATGGCCAGCTCGAGGGTCCGCCGCCGGAGCTCCCGGGCCAGGTCGGCGTATCCGCAGCGGAACAGGCCCTCGATGAACAGGCGGTTGATGTTGAGCCACGTGGGGCCGCGCCACATCTGCTCCGGGTTGTAGTGGGGATCGTCCAGGGCCACGGTGGGGATCGGATACCTCGGCCAGAAGGACCGCGGATCCACGAGATGGGCGATCAGGCGCTCGACCATCGCCGGGGGAAGCCGGCCGGTGAGCAGCGGGTAGAGGCTCAGGGGGGTCTTGATGCGGATGGGCGCCTCGCCCCGCAGCGGCCAGAACAGCCCGGCCGCCTCATCCCACATGGCGGCGATCATCCGGCGGGTGAGGGCCTCCGCCTCGGCCTGCCAGCGCACTGCGTCCTCGCGCTCCCCGATCACCTCCGCGATGCGGGCGAGGTGCTCCATCTGGATCACCAGGTAGGTGCTCAGGTCGGGCGACTCCACCGGCATCCCCCCGTCCCACACCGGGGAGTCGTCCCATCCCGAGGAATACGGGTGGTTGTATTGGCACAGGCCATCCCGGTCGTCGTCGTTCCGCTCGAACCACCAGCGGTTCCACCGCACCAGGGGCTCGTAGATCTCATCCAGGAAATCCCGGTCCCCGCCCATCTCATAGATCTTCCAGGCCGCCCAGGCGGTGATCGGCGGCTTGGTCACCTCTGCCTCCACCGGGAAGGACAGCCGCACCACTCGACCCTCGTCGTGGACGGCGTCGGGCACCATCCCGTCGTCCCGTTGATGGTCCAGCACCAAGCGGATCTGGTCCTCGGCCAGTTTCAGGTCCACGTAGCGGTAGGCCAGGGCGTGGAAGCAGGCGTCCCACTGCCAGACGCCCACGTAGTGGATCTTGCTGGGGGTCATCCCCTCCCGGGTCATGTAGTAGCGGGGGGAGATCAGCCCGGCCCGCATCACCCACCAGGCGTAGTAATACTGGGGTGCCAGTGCTTCATCCACCGGGGGGGCGGCGGCGAACCAGTCGTGCCACCGGGCCTCCGCCTCTCGGAAGACGGGGAGGGGCGGGCGGATCGCCCGGTTGAACCCCAGGCGGGGGGTGATGTTGAGCAGCACGGCCGCGTCCGGCGTCGGCTCGACGATGAAGGTCACCCGGAAGAGGCCGGGGCCGACGGATTCGATCTGGTTGCGCTGCAGGCGGGCGTTGGCGGTGTAGCAGAGGTTCCGGACCCCCCGCAGGATCCCGCCCCGGCGGTCGGCCCGCGCGGTCTCCGCCTGGGCGATGAACTGGACCCCCATGGCCTCCGGGGGCAGGGCGATATACAGGGCCTCCGGGTCGTTGAAGGTCATCCCGATGGGGCCGCAGGGGGTGTGGAAGAACACGGCGTGGGGATAGGTGATGAACGAGGCGGGCAGCGGCTCGCCGTCCGGGCTCAGGAAGACCATGCGCTCGACGATCGGCCGGCGCTGGCGGTAGTCCCCGAATTTCTCCTGTTGCTTCTCCCAGCGCTCGGCTAACTTGATGAACAGCCCGGGCACCCCCGGGCTCAGGTCCTCGGCGAAGACCATGATGCGCGAGGACCGCTCGCTGAACGGCACGTGGTAGAGGTCCACCCGTCCCTGCAGCAGGCGGCAGAACGGGCTCCTCGGCGCCTCCCATCCCATGGGGAACACCATGGGAGATCTCGCCCTCCTGACCCGCGGATCGGGGGTCTCCGTGCTGCGCCCCCTTCCCCCGGATTATAGAAGGGGACGGCCGGCGGTCAACTTTTCGGGCCGTTCTCCTCGCCGTTCCGAGGGCGGCCCTTCGGGCCCGCCGCATCGGCGCGCCAGGAGGCGCGCCCTCCGAAAAGCGGCCCTCCGGGGCCGCCGCCGTCAGCGCGTCGGGAGGCGCGCCCTCCGAGAAGCGGCCCTCCGGGCCCGACGCATCGGCGCGTCGGGAGACGCGCCCTCCGAAAAGCGGGCCTCCGGGGCCGCCGCATCGGC
>FWWM01005727.1_pt1 | contig 26882 bp, 23 predicted proteins | sample 2228351 | NCBI WGS metagenome assembly FWWM01 (sample SAMEA103939774, study PRJEB20133) | metagenome | reverse complement strand
ACCCCGCTCGAGGAGGGGTGCGCCGCCCGCGACGACGCCCGCCTGAGGACCCGGCTCAAGGCGGTCTCCTCCCCGGTGCGGAAGACGCTCGCTCTCCTCGGTCCCCCGGGCCACCTTCGACCACCTCGCCTCCCTGGAGCAGGTCCGGGGGGCGGAGAACCTCTGCCTGGTCGGACCGGCGGGGACCGGGAAGACCCACCTGCTCCTCGGCCTCGGCCACGCCGCCGCGGGGGCGGGGTTCCGGGTCCGCTCCACCACGGCCGCCGAGCTCGTGGAGCACCTCCACCGGGGACTCGCGGAGGGCTCCGTGGAGGGTGATCGACGGCCTCCTCCGCTCCGACCCCGTGATCGTGGACGAGGTGGGGTTCGCCCCCCCCTGGACCCGGTCGGGACCCAGCTCCCGTTCCGGTTCGTGGCCTCGGCCTACGAGCGCCGCTCCCTGGGGGTGGCGAGCCACCGGCCCTTCGAGGAGTGGGGGCGGTTCCTGCCCGAGCACACCACGGCCGTCTCCATGCTGGACCGGCTCCTCCACCACGCCGTCGTGGTGGTCACGGAGGGGGAGTCCTTCCGGATGCGGGAGGCCAGGCAGAGAGGGGGTGGTCGCCGGGCACCGACGTGAGCTCTGAGGGTGGGGACTTTACTCGGCCACCAGCGGGGACTTCGAGATGGCCATTGACACCAAGCTCCGGGCTCAGGGCTACCCTGGTACGGGGGAAGGAAAGCTCAGGTGCAGGTTGGATACCTCTTCAGCGAACGCAGCCTCTCGGATTGGCTGGCACAGCGAGAGGCCGAGGCTGTAGCCGCGGCCAGGTCGATCCCCCCGCAGCGGGTCCTCCAGGTGCCGGAGCCCGACCTCGTCGACGAGCTGATGGAGCGGTACGAGGCGAGTCCCCCGATCCTGCGGCTCGAGGAACGTTACACCGGCGGCGCCCAAGACGTAGAGATCGATGTGAGCCAGGATCCTCGACGCGTCATCTTCGATCGCGAGCGACCCGCCTACATCTCGGGTACTCGCGTCACGGTGCACGTCCCCTTCGATGGCGACCCGGCCCTGTTCCGGTTCGCCCCCAGCACGTTCACCGCGGTCTTCCCGAGGGGCGAGATCCGGGACCAGGAACTCATCGTCAGCCACCAGGCTCCCGCGGACTCCCTCGCCTCAGAGGAGTTCCAGAGGCAGCTCGACGAGGAGCTGGGCCGGATCCAGCAGTATCTGGGATGGGTGGCCAAGGACTGCGAGTCCTTCAACCAGGCGCTCCGCCAGACGCTGGAACGGGAGGTCCACGATCGGAGGGAGAAGGTGCTCCGGGACCGCAACCTCGAGGCCTTCCTCAAGATCCCGGTCGGTCGGCGGCCGGAGGCGAGCCCCGTGTTCGCGGTCCCTGTACCGAAGCGAAGGAAGCTCGGCCGGGCGAAACCCGACCGACCCGGGACCCACCCGTTCTCGCCGGAGCCCGCCATCGGCGACGAGGACTACGCGGCGATCCTGAAGACGATCACCGACTGGCGGGCGGCCGTTGAGCGGTTGCCGGAGACCTTCGGCCCCATGGGTGAGGAGGCCCTCCGGGACAACCTGCTGGTGGTGCTGAACAACCAGTACGGCACGGGTGGCGGGGAGCTGTTCAGCCGGAAAGGGAAGACCGACATCTTCATCCAACAAGACAAGGGTGCGGTCTTCATCGCCGAGTGCAAGGTCTGGTCGGGCCCCAAGGCTTTCGCCGAAGCGCTTGATCAGTTGCTCGGCTACCTGGTGTGGAGGGACACGAAGAGCGCCCTGATCGTGTTCGTGCGGCGGAAGAACGTGAGCGACGCCGAGGCCAAGGCGGAGGCCACCATCAGGGCCCATGCCCGGTTCAAGCGGGACCGTGGAGCGATTCACGGCGTTCCTGTGTACGTCCTGCACCACGAGGACGACGAGAACAGGGAGATCGAGGTCGCGCTCGTCGTTGTTCCCATCCCTCCCGTCTCCTGAGCGAGCGATCACCCCGGCCGTCGCCCGCGCACCCAGGCCCCCGGTCGTGGGCGCGAAGAACCAGCAATCGGGCGGAGGGAGGCCGGAGGCAAGGCTCCTTCCCGGTCTCCGAAGTTGCCCCGGCGGACCCGGGCAATCTCGACCTTGAGCCCTTCGTCCCGCCGGACCCGGGCCGAGGGGCGTCGGCTCCGGGCGGCGTCATAGGTGGATGGTGCGAGCTGCGGGACCCTGCAGCCAGGGTGGTCCAGTGCCGGCGCCGCGGCATCACCCTGGTCTGCGTCCAGCCCCTGCTCGTGGAGCGGGAGCGCGAGCGGGGGGACCCACCCGCGATCGCTCCGATCCCAGGGACACCACCCTTCATCGCCCACCTGGCCCGGGAGCTCCGCTGCTACCTCCCGGGGCTCCCCGAGCCCTGCTGGGCCCGCCTGCGCCACCTGGGGGCCCCGACGACAAGCCAAGGTCCGGGAGCGGGGGGGGCGGCCCGCCAGGCCCTGCGGGACCTGCTGGAGTGCTACTGGCCGGCGGCCCTGGAGGCGGCGGGGAAGGGGGCTGGGCTTCCACGACCCTGTGGCCCTGCCTGCTGGTCTCCACCGACCCCGGGGAGGTCCGGGGGATGGGCTTCGTCACCCTGCCGCACCGGGCGGCCCGGGCACTGCCGGGCCGTGGGGGCCACCCGCACGCGCCTTGGGGAGAACCCGGAGCTGAGCATGGGGCGCCCCACCCGCTCCCCCGCAGGAACCCGGATGAGGGCCGTTGGGTAGAACCCGGTTGCCGCTAGGTTGGGACGGGGAGCGGGGGGGCACCACCCGGACCTCGCGCCAGGAAATCGGATCCGACGCCGAGGGAAGGCGATTCCCCGACGGGGGAGGCCCCCTCCTGCCCGAAGTCCCGGCTTGACCTCGCCGTCATAGGCCGCCAGTCAGGCTCCGAGGAGCCAAGCGGCGATCCGGCGCTCCTCGGCCTCGAACCACGACGCCCGGAGCGCGAGATTGGCCGAGCTGAGCACCCGCGCCCCTTGGCCCGCCGCGAGTGCGACGCGACAGCGATCCTCCAGGGCCCAAGCGCGCGCGAGCGCCTGCTCCAGGTCCCGCCCGACGGCCACCGCCCCGTTCCCGCGCAATATCATCCCAGCAGCCTGCCCGAGGATCCCCGCCGCACGCTCGGCGATTCGCTTGGAAGCGATCAGGGCGGGATCGTCCCACCACGCGATAGGCTCCACGATTCCCCCGAACCCGTGCAGCAGCGGCGGGATCCCGAGGGTGGACCACACCGCGACGGCGGGCCCGTGGATCCGGCATACGGCTCGAACGTCCGCGCGCGCACCGTAGATGGCGAGATGGAGCGGGCTCTCGAGCGGCGCCCGCTCCGGGAGGCGCGTCCGGTCCCCCGCCAGCGGCATCTCGACCACGTCCGCCGCCTCCACCCGATCCAGCGGCGGCGATGTGGGCGTGAGGATCGCGCGATCCCCCACCCGCACGCTGACGTGTCCGAACGCGTGGACGAGCCCCGCTCTGGCGAGCGCTCGCGCGGCCCGAGCGACCATATCCCGGGGCTCAGCCGATGGGCTCGTAGACACGGACCGCCATGTCGGTCGGCTGGAACGCGTTGCAGGGTGTGAGATCCTGGGGACACGCGGAGAGCACGACCCCGAGATCGGCGAGCGCCTCCAACTCGATGTAGGCGCCGGCTCTGTGTGGGGGCGTCTCGGTCCTGATGGAGCCGTCGGCATCGATCACGTTGTTCATGAACACGTTCCACGCGAGCTCGCCGCGTGGGATCCACGTCTCGCCGGCGTCCTCGAGCGCGGCCTGGATGCTCGTCAGGCACGACGGGTGATCGGGCTGTCCGAAGTCCCGCGTGTACCGCTCCGGGTCGCAGCAGGGGACCACGAGGTCGTGCCTCCCCACCGTGTCCCGGCGGATCCTGAGCAACGGCCGTCGGTGGTTCGAGTAGAGCTCCTCGCCCTCCCGTGGGATGAGGTGTGCGAGACACGACACGGTGTGGGCAGGTGACAGGTACTCGTCCGGGCGCTCCGGCCTCCATGCCATCAGATCGGCCACCTGCTGACCTCGGACGTCGATGACCTGCAGCACCTCGCCCACACCGACCCGGAACGCGCGCGCCTCGCGCGCCGGGACGAGGAGCTGCAGCCTCGGGCGGTAGCCCTCGGGGACGGGCGTTTCGGGAAGGGTCGGTGCCCCCGCCTCGCTCATCTTCTTTCCCTCCGTGTCGCGATCTCGACCTCCCGCGCCGGCGCTGGGGTGTTCCTGCTCCGGAGGGCTCGGATCTCGCCGTCGATCACCACGGCCGCGATGCCCGGGATGTCGCCGTTCTCGATCGCGCTGAGGGGGTCCGCTCGAGTGCAGCCCCACGGCTCCTGGATCAGCACGACGTCGGCCGGCGCCCCCACGTCCAACACCCCGCCCTCCACCCTGAGCGCCGCAGCGGCATTGCCCGTCGCCAGCGCGATTGCGTCGGCCGCGGGGAGTCTCGCGAGCGAGGACAGTTCGGCGATCGTCTTCAGGATCGCGAGCGGCATAACGCCGGTGCCCGACGGGGTGTCGGATCCCAGGATGATCCGACCCAGGACATGCCGGCGCCGTGCGGCCTCCAGTACGAAGAGGGCGGATCGCAGGTTCCCCGCCTGCACGATCTGTAGCCACATCGTCGACCCATCGATCAAGCGCTCGATGTCGTCGTCCGGCAGGCTCGTCGTGCCCCCGTTGACGTGCCCTGCGATGTCCGGCTGGAGGGCTAACAGGTGATCCGCGGTGATCGGCTTCGAGCCCGGGATCGAGGCCCCACCCGAGTGGGACATGACGACGAACCCGGCGGCGCGAGCGGCAGCGACCAGGGGCGCAGCGTCCGCAGGATCCGCGAAGGCTCCGAACCCGACCTTCATGAGTCGCACACCCGCCGCTGCGAGGTCGGGGAAGTCGTCCGGCTCCAGCGTCGGCTCGCAGATGACCGACCCGCCGTGCACCTTGACGCCTCCGGGCCGGAAACCGTGCCAGGCGCGCTGAGCGGCGATCGCCAGCGCCTTCACCCCTGCGCGGTCCGACGGGCGTCCCGGGAGATGGACCTCCGAGGCCGACATCACCTGGGTCACCCCACCATGCATGTAGCTCTCGAGGAACCCGATGGCGTTCTGGCGCGGTGTGTAGTCGCCGAAGACCACGTGACAGTGGGTGTCGAAGAGCCCGGGGATCGCCACGGCCCCGTTGGCCTCGAGCACCACGTCCGCCCCTCGAGGCTCATCGCCGATCGCCACGATTCGACCTGCCTCGACCCGGAGGGTGGAAGCCTCGACGAGCGGCTGTCCGAACCTGCCCAGGACAATCCCCCGGAGCCCCCGGATTTCGAGGCTCGCCCCTGGTGGGGCGAAGCGGCCGGAGGGGATGGTCTGTTCCCACGTCATCGCAGCCCGTCTTCGCCGCGCACGTCTTCCTTCCTGAGGCCCCCGAGGCGGGCGTTGATGCGCCCGCGGTTGGCGACCGCCAGGCCGACGAGGATCTCCTCGGGCCCGGGAGCATCCTCCACACGCACGGTGATCGCGTCGTAGTGCGAGCGCACCCAGAGCGCGTCCTTACATGCGAGGGGGATATCGAGCGTCGCCCCGGCGCTTCCCCGCTTCGTGACCGAGGGAAGCCACGCCTTCCCACCACCCACCGCCTCGCGGAACGCGTCGCCGAACACGCTCGTAAGGCAGGCGTTGGCGTGCTCCTGCTCCCCCGCCACGCCCACGAGCGCGGCCTTGCCGTAGCTCTCCACCCGGTCGCCGAGGACCTCTAGGGCCCGACGGGCCATTTGCTTCGCGAGGTCGCCCGAGGGCTGGACGAGCTCGTTGAGGTCCTCGCTCCACGGCCGCCCCGCGTAGGGGTTGGCGATCACCGCGAGCGACGCCACCTTCCGCAACGGGCCCCCCTCGTCCCCTCGGCCTCCCTCGGCGAGGATCTCTTCGACCACGACTAGGAACTTGCGCACTTCCATCGCTCGACCCCAGCGTCGCTGCCTTGACCTTGCCTCTCGGTATCCGCTACCGTAGCGCAGAACGCTGTATGAGACAAGCGACAGCCTAGGAAGGGTCGATGACTGAGCAGGTCGATTTCGTGATCAGGAACGGCTGGGTGGTCACAGGGGCTGGCAAGGAACGAGCCGGGGTCGCCGTGAAGGACGGCGTGATCGTGGCGATCGCGAAGGACGAGCTCCTTCCTCCGGCCAAGGAGGTCCTCGACCTCCGCGGCAACCACCTCCTCCCGGGCATCGTGGACCCGGAGGCGCATCCCGGCTGCTACGTCCCCTTCCGGTACGACATGACCACGGAGAGCCGGGCCGCCGCGTGCGCCGGCGTCACGACCTGGGGGATCCAGGCACCGAGCACCCGCCTCGGAGCCGAGCCGTTCATCGAGTACGTTGAGTCGCGGGACGTCGTGCCGTTCTCCAAGGTCTTCCACATCGCGAAGGGCATCATCGAGGAGGTCTCCGCCGTCGATTGCTTCCTCACCTTCATGGTCGAGACCGACGAGCAGGCGGAGGAGATTCCGCGCTACGCGGAGGAGTACGGGGTCACCTCGTACAAGCTCTACATGCAGGCCAGGCGGATCCCGCCGGAGGACCACAACTGGCCGAGCCGTCGCGCGGGCCTCGGCGTGGGGATCGACGACGGCACCCTCTACCTCGTGTTCGAGCATGTCGCACGATACGGCTACCCCGCCATCGCCTCCATCCACCCGGAGAACTGGGAAATCGCGCGGGTCTTCGAGGAGCGGCTCCGGAAGCTGGGGCGGAACGACCTCGGTGCGTGGACCGATCGCTCTCCGCACATGCTCGAGGCTCAGCACGTGCGGGCCTACGCCTACATCGCCGAACAGCTCGGCTCGCGGATGTACATCCAGCACGCGACGACCCCCGAGACGTTCGCGGAGATCAGGGAGGCGAAGGCCCGCGGGGTGGAGATCTATGCCCAGACGGGCCCGGCGTGGTTGGGCTTCACGCCGTTCGACGGATGGCGGATCAACGTGCCGCTCCGGTGGCCGGAGGTGCAGGAAGAGATCTGGAAGGCGCTGGCCCGGGGAGACATCGACGCCGTCGGGTCGGACCACGTGGTCGCATGGGACCCAGCCGACCGGGAGTCGATGTACCGGGAGTCGATCTGGGACTGCCGGACGGGCTTCTCCCGGGTGGAGACCCTCCTCCCGGTGATGCTGACGAAGGGGATCCACGAGGGACGGATCACGCTCGAGCGTCTCGTCCAGGTCTGCTGCGAGAACCCGGCCCGGATCTGGGGCCTGTGGCCACGGAAGGGGACGATCGCCGTCGGGTCCGACGCCGACTTCGTGGTCGTGGACCTGTCGCGCGAGGTGACCGTGGGCAAGGAGCATCTGAACACCCGCGCGGGCTGGTCCATCATGGAAGGTCGCACCTACCACGGCTGGCCGATCATGACCATCCTTCGGGGCCACGTCACAGCACGGTGGGACGACGACTCGCCGGGTCCTAGGCCGGTGGGTGAGCCCGTCGGCCGTTACCTGCCGAGACAATTTCGGAGCGACGTGCCCCCCTACCCGGAGGGGCAGCTGGTGCGCACCCGTCCCGGTGCGACGCTGGCGGGGATCTTCCAAGGGACGTGAGGAGGGTCACGGTGGCGATCTGGGACGACGTCTTGCCGGAGCTGGACCGGAGGGTCTTCGAGGCCGCTGGGTGGGGCCGGGCGGCCGGTCTCGGCTCGCGACCGGTCGTGATGGTCATCGACGTCAACTACAATTTCGTCGGCGACCGTCCGGAGCCGATCCTCGAGTCCGTCAAGCGATGGCGGTTCTCCTGCGGCGAGCGCGGCTGGGAGGGGGTCCGGGCGATTCAGCACCTCCTCGAGCGGGTGCGGGCCCTCCGCCTGCCAGTCATCTACACGACGAGCCCACGTCGCCCCGACGGGTTCGACCTCGGGGTCTGGAACCTGAAGAGCCACCGGTCCGCTGACGACGTGGACGTCGCGGGGCACAAGGGGAACGAGATCGTCCGCGAGGTGGCACCCAGAGCGGGCGACCTGTTGATCGAGAAGAAGAAGCCGTCCGCGTTCTTCGGCACCCCCCTCGTCAGCTACCTGGTCTCGCTCCGGGCGGACACCGTCATCCTCACCGGAACGACGACGAGCGGGTGCGTCCGGGCGACGGCCGTGGACGCCGTTTCCTACAACTTCCGGGTCGGCATCCCTGAGGAGTGCGTCTGGGATCGAGGCGAGCTTACCCACAAGGTGAACCTATTCGATCTCCACCAGAAGTACTGCGACGTCATGACCCTCGAAGAGATCCTCTCGTACCTCGACGGGTTGGAGCCCGGGCTGTTCGACGAGGAGTTCCCCCCGGCTCGGGAGGTCGCGGCGAAGGCGTGATGGCGACGAAGGACGACCGCCTCGAGGAGTCGCGGGCGAAGATCCTCCCCCCCTTCCACCTCGATCCGTCGCTCCTCTTCTACTCGCCACAGGAGAACGTTGACGCGTTCGACCACCCTGTCGTCCGACGGTTCCACCGCTACGTCTCGCGGGGATACGAGCCCTCCCTGCCCCCGGGCTCGGCGATCGCGCTCCTACTGCCGTGCACGAAGACCAAGCCTTACCCGTTCAGCCTCGAGCACCGCAGGATCAACCGAGCGCTGCTCGCTGCGGGGTTCGGGCCGCTGCCCTCCCGGGACGAGGATCTGTGGCCCCCAGCCGAGATGCGCCGCTTCCTCCGCCCCGAGGATCCGTGGGAGGCGGTCTACGTCGGGCCGCTCCGCCGAGGTCGGCTCCTGCTGCACCGCTTCGTCCTGTCCGAGCCGATGGGGCTGGTCCCCTACGAGGTCGTGTACCGCTGGCGAGGTCGCCCATCGCCCGCGAGCGCGTACGATGACCCAGGCCTGTTCGAGCACCGTGGGACCTCTGTTTCCCCGTGGCGGGCCGATTGCACGGCGACCCCGGGTCCGGACGGTCGGTGGCGATGGGGGGATGGGGAGCGCGCGGCGTACGTCGAGGCCCACAACCGGCTGAGTGCGCTGATCGGGGATGAGCTCGAGCGGCTGGCGCCCCGCTACCGGAGGGTCGTCGCCTGGGTCGCGCCCGGCCTCACCCACCGGAGCTTCTTGCTGGGCGGGCAGGAGCGAGGGCGGGAGGGTGTGCTGTCCGGCCGCCGGACCAAGGAGGGGTTCCTCAGGCTCGTCGGCGTCCACGACCATCGCCCAGGCCTCGTCGAGATCCATCCCACACGGGCGGAACTCGACGCGGCGCGCCGCCGCCTCGCCCGCCGCCTCGGGGCGGCGCCGGGCGACCCACGCACGCGTGCCATCTTCGCGCGGGGCGAGGGTGGTGGGACCCCGCTCACGCTGCCGGAACTCCTCGAGATCTTGGTTCGCCTCCTCTCGTCAGCGGATGCCGTCGGTCGGCGCAAGGGAGGGTCGAGATGATGGAGTCCACCGTGTCTCTCTCGCGACGGATGACATGGCTCGCGGTTGCCCTGGTCGCGCTGGCCGCGTGCGGTCGCGGCCCCGAACCGACCGGCGGCGGGGACCGGGGACCGGGTGGGACGACGAAGGCGACCCTGATCCTCGATTTCCTGCCGAACCCGGTGCACGCGCCGATCTACCAGGCGCTGGAAAAAGGCTACTATGACGAGAACGGCATCGAGCTCGTGGTGCAGACCCCGACCTCTACCGCCGACACGCTGAAGCTCATGGCCGCCGGGAAGGCCGACCTGGGGATCGTCTCGCTGCTCGACTTCCTCACCTCCTACGGGCAGGGTGAGCCCATCACGATCGTGATGGCGCTCGAGCAGCGGCCCCTGGGCTCCCTCCTTGCGCTCGAGCGTTCCGGGGTGACGAGGCCGCGAGACCTCGAGGGCCGCCTGGTCGGCGTGACCGGCGTGCCGAGCGATCTGGCCGCGGTGCGGTCCATGGTCGCGCACGACGGCGGCGACCCGGACCTCGTCCGGACCGTGACCATCGGCTTCAACGCGGTCCAGAACCTCCTCTCGGGGAAGGTCGACGCGGCCGTCGGGTTCTGGAACGCGGAGGGTGTTCAGCTGCAGGCCGAGGAACCCACGAGGATTTTCCGGCTCGACGAGTACGGTGCCCCGCCCTACCCGGAGCTCGTGGTCTTCGTCCGCAACGAAACCATCCAGAATCGACGGGACCTCGTCGAGGGATTCGTGGAGGCGACGCGCCGGGGGTACCAGGATGTCCTGGCGGATCCCCGGGCAGCCCTGGAGGCGCTGCTCGCGTACGCCGAAGGCGTAACGCTGAAGCAGGCGGAGCCGCAGCTCGAGGCGCTCCTCCCGGTCTTCAAGGCCGACGCTCCCTGCTATGGGTACGTTGACCTGGACGTCCTTCGCCGATACCTGGCGTGGGCGCGCGATGCCGGGGTTCTTGAGCTCGGCGCGGATCCATCCGATTTCGCGACGGACACGTTCACGGCGAACTGCTGACCCCGGTGCGACCCAAGCTTGAGGTCCTGTCGGTTCGCAAGCGCTTCGGCGAGGGGCCGGTCCAGGTGCTGGCATTGGAGAGCGTCAATCTCGCGGTCAACCCGGGCGAGTTCGTCACCATCATCGGGCCGAGCGGGTGCGGGAAATCCACGCTCTTCAACATCCTGGCCGGCCTCGAACCACCGACCGCGGGTGAGATCCTGATCGACGGCTCGCCGCAGTCGCCCGCAGACCTGCTCGGCCGCATCGGCTACATGCCCCAGCGCGACCTCCTGATGCCATGGCGCACCGTGCTGGACAACACGACGCTCGCGCTCGAGGTCCGGGGCGTGGACCGCGCAGAAGCCAGGCGTCGTGCGCTCGCGCTGTTCCCCGAGTTCGGGCTCGCTGGCTTCGAACGCCGTTGGCCCCGGGAGATCTCCGGCGGGATGCGTCAGCGCGCGGCCCTCCTCCGGACCTTCCTCGGCGGGCAAGACCTCATCCTCCTCGACGAGCCCTTCGGCGCCCTCGATTCGTTGTCCCGGGCGGCGATGCAGCAGTGGCTCCTCGGCGTCTGGGAGGTGCATCGCAAGACGATCCTCTTCGTCACCCATGATATCGACGAGGCCCTCTTCCTCTCGGACCGGGTCTACGTGATGAGCGCGCGGCCCGGCCGGATCGTCGATCAGGTGGTCGTGGACACAGCTCGCCCGCGGTCCTACGAGCTCACCACGACCAAGGAACACGTCGAGCGCAAGGAGCGTCTCCTCGAGCTGCTCCGGCCGGGCGCGGCGGTGATCGAGGGATGAGCCAGCCGCGCACCTCTCCCCCCGGCCCGCTCGCACGCGCGAGGCCGGGTCGCGGCGCTCGCGCGCGCGCCGTCTCCAGGGTCGGAGCACCGGGGCTCTTCAGTCTGCTCGTCCTGACGACCTGGGAGCTCGGCGTGCGCTTCTCGGGCATCAGCCCGGTGTTGCTACCCTCCCCGAGTGCCATCGTCGGCACACTGAGCCAGCGCTGGACCCTCTTCGTCGAGCACGCCTGGGTCACCCTCGTCGAGATCCTCCTGGGCTTCGCGTTGGGGGCCGCCGTCGGCCTGGTCCTCGGGATCCTCTTCGGCTACTCGCGGATCCTGGAACGTGCGATCTATCCGTGGCTGGTCGCGTCCCAGATGGTACCTATCGTCGCCGTCGCCCCGATCCTCGTGCTGTGGTTCGGCTTCACGCTCACCCCGAAGGTCCTCGTGGTCGCCTTGATCAGCTTCTTCCCCGTGGCTGTGAACACCATCGACGGCCTGCGTTCGGTCGATTCCGAGATGGTCGACCTCTTGCGGACGATGGGAGCGACGCGTGCGCAGATCATCCAACACGTACGGATCCCCTCGGCTCTTCCCGCGGTGTTCTCCGGTCTCAAGGTCGCCATGGCGCTCTCCGTCGTCGGCGCGATCTTCGGCGAGTGGGTCGGCTCCAGCGAGGGCCTGGGCTACCTGATGCTGGCCTTCAACAATCAGCTCGCGACCGCGGACCTGTTCGCTGCCATCCTCGTGCTGTCGCTGATGGGGATCGCCCTCTTCTTCTTGGTGGGATCGGTCCAGCGCTTCGTCATCCCCTGGTACCAAGGGGCTGACCTCCGGGAGCACCATGACAGGGAGAGGTGAACCGTGGACCGAGAGCAGGCTGAGCACTACCGCACCGACTTCCTCAAGCTGCTCGCCCAGACCATCCCTGGACGGAAGGAGCTGGTCGTCGAGCGGGCCGCGGGGTGCACGATCTGGGACGCCGAGGGCCGCTCCTATCTCGATCTCACCTCCGGGATCGCCGTCGCAAACGTGGGTCATGCGCACCCCGCCGTCGTCGCGGCGGTCCGGGCAACCGTCGGGCGGATGACCCACGTCAACGTTTACGGACGGTTCGTGATCCCGCCCCAGGTCGACCTGGCCCGCAAGCTCGCCGAGCTCCTCCCCCACCCCCTCACCCAGACGTTCCTCTGCAACTCGGGGGCCGAAGCCGTCGAGGGAGCCCTCAAACTGGCGCGGAAGTTCACCGGTCGCACGGGGATCGTCGCGTTCGAAGGCGGTTTCCACGGGCGGACGCTCGGAGCATTGTCAGTGACGTGGAAGCCGGCCTACCGCGCGCCGTTCGAGCCGCTGCTCCTGGGCGTGCGCTTCGTACCCTTCGGCGATCCGGACGCGGGGTGCGAAGCGATCGACGACAGCGTAGGGGCCGTGATCGTCGAACCCGTCCAGGGGGAGGCGGGGGTGAGGCCGGCCCCCAGCGGGTTCCTCGAGGCCATCCGCGAGCGATGCGACGAGGTCGGCGCGCTCCTGATCTTCGACGAGGTGCAGGGAGGGTTCGGCAGGACCGGCCGGTGGTTCTCGTTCGAGCACCACGGCGTGGCGCCGGACATCGTGGTCATGGCGAAGGCGCTGGGAGGTGGGCTGCCTCTCGGCGCGTTCGCCGCGGCACCGGAGCACATGGCGACGTTCCTCGATCCACCCCTCACCCACCTCACCACCTTCGGCGGCAACCCCGTTTGCTGCTCCGCCGCCCTCGCGGCGGTGGACGTGATCCAGCGTGAAGGGCTCGTGGAACGGGCGCGCGTCGCCGGTGTGCTCCTCGGTGAGTTGCTGGAGCAGCTTGTGCGATCGCGGATCGGCGTCTCCGCGTATCGACGAGTGGGGCTCTGGGCGGGGATCGATCTGGATCGCCCGGAGCTCGCACGGGACGTCGTCGCGGCGTGCCAGCGCCGCGGCGTTCTGGTCGGCTCGATGCTGCACGCCGAGGGCACGATCCGCATCTCCCCTCCCCTCGTGATTAGCGACGAGGAGCTCCGGCACGGGATCCATGTGCTCCGAGATGCGATCCAGGAGGTGGTGTCCGGTTGATGGTCGCGGACGATTGCTCCGTCACGCTCATCCGCGGCGGGCACGTGCTCACGATGGGCCCCGCTGGCGACCTCCGCGACGGCGCCGTCGCGATCGCCAATGGCGAGATCGTGGCCGTGGGCTCCTTCTCTGACCTCCGTTCCCTCCACCCTGGGGCCGAGGTCGTGGGGGACGACGGATCGGTCGTGACCCCGGGGCTCGTCAACGGGCACACCCACCTCTCGGAGGCGCTCATCCCCGGCATGGGCGAGGATCTCACGCTGCAGGTCTGGGGCGACCGGATCGTGGGGCCGGCCGGTCGCCACCTCGACCGGGAGATGGCGGAGACCGGGACCCTCCTGAAGGCGATCGAGATGATCCGAACGGGTGTGACGACCGTCAACGACATGTTCGTCCACACGAACATGGGGAGCTACGCGAGCCTGGGCGTCGTCGACGGACTCCGGCAAGCGGGGCTCCGCGGCATGGTGTCCTTCGGAGCGGAGGACGTCTGGGATCCACACCCGTCCGAGGCCTACATCGAGGAGCACGAGGCCCTGGCGGAGCACGCGGCGGCCGCTCCGCTCATCGACTTCCGGCTGGGCGTCGGGACGATGCTCGGCCAGACCGACGCCCTCCTCGCCCGTTCCGCGTCCCTCGCCGCCGACCGCGGCTGGCGGGTCCACATCCACCTCGCCGAGGTTCGCGAGGAAGTGGTGGGCGGCTCGCTTCGGTTCGGCGAGACCACGGTCGCGCGGGCGGCACGCCTGGGCCTGCTCGACGAGGCCGTGGTCGCGCACGCCATCTGGTTGCGTGAACCGGAGGTGGAGCTGTTCGCGGATCGCCGGGTCGGGGTGATCCACAACCCCGTCGCGAACATGATCCTGGCATCGGGTGTCTGCCGGGTGGCCAGGTTGCGCCGCGCCGGCGTCCCGGTCGGGCTCGGGACCGACGGAGCGGGCTCGAACGATTCCCAGGACATGCTCCAGACCGTCAAGATTGCTCCGCTGCTGCAGAAGGTCACCAACCTCGACCCGACCGCGCTGCCGGCTCGAGACGCCCTCACGATGGCGACCCGGGAGGGGGCGCAGGCGCTCGGCCTCCGGTCGATCGGTTCCCTCGAACCCGGGAAGCGCGCCGACGTCGTCCGGTTCCGCGGCGACGGCCCGGCGCTCGCGAACGTCCACGACCCCTACCAGCAGATCGTCTACTGCGCCTCGGCCCGCGAAGTCGCCGACGTGTGGGTCGACGGACGGCGGATCCTCCAGGAGGGGAAGCTCACGACCATCGACGAGCGAGCCGTCGTCGAGGCCAGCCGTCCCCTGGCCCGGGAACTCGTTCGTCGGGCGGGGCTCGACCGCTACTCGTGGCTCGCGCGACCGTGATCGGAGGCGGCCACAACGGCCTCGTCTGCGCGTGCGTCCTCGCACGCGCCGGCTTCGACGTCGCGGTGTTCGAGCGGGCACCGGGGTGCGGGGGTTGCATCGTGACCGAGGAGCTCGTGAACGGTGCGCGTGTGGACCTCGGTGCCCTCGAGATTGCCAGCATCATGCCCCTCGCGCGACATCTCGGGCTGGCGGAGGTTGGCCTCCGGTTCGTTCGCGGATCGTACCTCGCGATCGTCCACACGCAGGGGGGAACCATCCCCTTCCACCACCGGCTGGCGGTGGCCCTGCGGGACATCGAAGCCACTGCCGGGGCGGAGGCCGCCGCGCGCTGGCGGCGGTTCTCCCGCTTCGCGAAGCGCGTGGCGACGGCGCTCGCCGAGCTCAGCTCCCATCCGCCAGGTCAGCCTCTCGCGACGACACGGGCATTCGCCCACCTCTTACCATCGGGCCGAACGCTGCCCGAGCTCATACTCGGCACGGCCGAACGCTGCGCATGGAGGCGCCTCGGCGACGAGCGGCTCGTGACAGCGACGGTGGCGTACGGCTCGCATCTGCAGGTGCCTCCCTGGAGCCCGGGCTCCGGGTACCTGGCGACGCTCCTCCCAGGCGCCCACGGACGGAGGCCGGCGAGGGCGGCGGGTGGATCGCGCGCGCTCGTCGATGCTCTCGAACGCCGCGCGCGCCAACTCGGAGCCAGGATCGCGACGGGGAGCGAGGTGGTAGGTATCCTCACCCGCCGCGGCGGCGTGACGGGGGTCGCGTTGGCGGATGGGCGGGAGGTCGATGCGGACGTGGTCGTCTCCACGATCGATGTACGTCGGACCTCGTCGCTCCTGGACGAGCGCGGGGCGCTCGGCCGGCTCGCCGCGGGGACCCACGCCGGGATCTTCAACGTGGGTGAGCTCTCCATCGGAGCATTGCTGGAGGCGGCCCCGGAGTTACCGGGGCCGGAGGAGGTCGGCGCCGCCCTGCGCCTGATCGTCCCGAGGCCCATCGGGGAGGCGTTCCGGGAGATCCTGGTCGGGAAGCTCCCGGAGCCGCTCCCCGTGATGTGCGCCCTCCCCTCGTTGAGCGACCCCGCACGGGCCCCGCGGGGCGGCGTGACGGCGTGGATCTCGGCGTTCGTACCCGCCAGGGCGGACACGCCCTGGCCGCTGCTCCGGAACCGGGCGGCAGAGGCGGCCCTGGACACCGTGGAACTCGCCCTGGAAGGGTTCCGGGACCGTCTGGTCGACCTCAGGGTCCTCACGCCGGAGGATTGGGAGGCTCGCACCGGGAACCCGGCCGGGAACCCGAACCACCTCGACCTCACCGTCGACCAGATGCTCTGGATGCGGCCCGCACCAGGGATCGCGCGGTACCGGACGCCCCTGCGGGGGCTCTACCTGAGCGGTGCCGGAACCCATCCGGGGGGAGGGGTGACGGGGCTGCCGGGCCTGCTCGCCGCCCGCAGGGTGATCGCCGATCACAGACGGGCGGCCTCCCGCGCCCGGCGGTCGCCATGAGCCGGACCGCCGCCGCGGAGCGGACCCTGCTCCAGGTCCTCACCGGGTACCAGCTTCCGGCCGTCTTGGCGAGCGCTGAGCGGCTCGGGATCCTCGATGAGCTCTCGACCGGGGCCACGCTGGAGCAGATCCGACGGACACGCGGATCGTCGCTCAGGGGTGTCCAGGCCATCATCGAGGTGCTGGTCGCCGCCGGCCTCGCCGCGCGTCGAGGTGACCGCGCACGGCTCACCCGACGCGGTAGGCTCCTCGTCGAGGAAGGCCCGCGCGGGCTCCGGGGCATCCTCCGCAAGGAGGCGTTCTTCGCCAGGCTCTGGGTCGACCTGGACGTGGCGGTCCGTACGGGCGAGGCCCTCCTCGCGCCGCTCGCACGCCGCGCGGCCCTCGATCCCGAAGCCTGCGCCGCGTACCTCCGCGCCCTCAACGACCTGACCGGCAGGGTCGCCGACGACGTGCTCTCGGCAGCTGACCTGGGATCGCCGCGGAGCCTGCTCGACGTGGGAGGTGGCGGCGGTGCCCTCGCTGCGGTGGCCGCCCGCCGGTTCCCCCGTGCCCGCGTCTTCGTCCTGGAGCTCCCGGAGGTCGCCCCTATCGCGAAGCGGCTCCTCGCCGAACGGGGAGTGGCCGCCATCCAGGTCGTCGCCGGCGACGCCCTGGATCCGCAGGCGGCGGCTGGCATCGCCCCGCTCGACGCCGCGGTCGTGTCGCACGTGCTCCACGACCTCGCACCGGAGCCGGCCGCCCGGCTCCTGTACAACGTGGTCAGCTGGCTGCGGCCGGGTGGTATCGTCGCGGTGCACGATGTTCTCCCGGCTGGTCGTCCGGATCTCACGACGGCGCTCTTCGACGTGATGATGTTGGTGGAGAACCCCGGCGGTCGGGTCCACCCCGCGCGAGATGTCCGGTCGTGGCTCCGCTCGGCCGGGGTCGGACGGGTGCGGCGCGTGGATCTCGGGTGGACCGCCGTCCTCCGGGGGATGAGGAGAGCTTGAAGGCACCCTGGGGTCGAGGAGTGGAGGTTGGCCTCACCGCGTCGGATATCCGGGACGCGCTGGCCGACAGGATCATCCAGGGGTCCTACCCGAAGGGCAGGCCCCTCCCCTCGGTGCGGGAGCTCGCCGCCGAATTCGGGGTGAGCCCGAGCACGGTGAGCCGGGCGCTCCAGCTCCTCGCGCGGCAGGGACACGTGAAGCTCCGGCCCCGGCAGCGAGCAGTCTCACTCGGACCTGCCGGGGGCATCGATCCCCGCGAAGAGACCGCGGCGACCCTGAAGCGAGTCGCCGTTCGCTGGCGCCTCTGGGGGCGCAGCCGCGGGGAACTGGCCGACCTCGTCCAGCAGGTCCTCGACGAGACCTTCCGCCCCTCGCGTCGCGCGATCTTCGTCGAGTGCAACCCGATCGACCTCGAGCGCATGGCCGAGGAGGTGAGGCTCGCGACGGGGGCCGACGTCACGCCCTTGCTGATCGAGGAGCTCCAGCCGGATCTCGAGGTCCTGCCGGGAAGCGTCATCCTCACCCCCTACTTCCACCTGGCCGAGGTACGAGGGGCCGTACCCGAGGATAAGATCCTGATCCCACTCAACTTCGTGCCCGAGAACAGCCTCATGCGCGCGCTCGCGGAGCTCCCGGCCACCAGCACCGTGGGGGTCATCGGAGCGAATGAGCGATCCCGGATCAGGCTGCAGGGCCTCGTGCATCAGTACTCCCTCGCGACCGTCGTCAGCACCACCGCCGACCAGGTGGACGAGGTCGATCGCCTCATCGAGGCAGCCGACGTCATCGTGACGACGCACGCCGCACACGTGAGCGAGGACCGCCTCGCGCGGTGCCGGCGGCTGATCTTCGTGCGGTTCGTGCTTAACGAAGGCGTCGACATCGGTCGGGTTGTGCAACTGCTCTCCCCCGCGTGAAGCAGGTCCGCTCAGGGGCGCAGATAGGGGTGTCCGAGCGCGCGCGGGGCCCGGCCCGACCGGCTCACGAACGCGTACGCGAGGAGGCTCAGGAGGTAGGGGAGCATCTGCGCGAACTGGTAGGGGACGCCGCTCGAACCGGCCGCCTGGATGCGGATCGCCAGCGCCTCGACGGCGCCGAAGAAGAGAACGGCCAGCACCGCGATCCCGGGCCGCCACTGACAGACGATGACCAGGGCCAAAGCGATGAAGCCTCGGCCACCGGTCATGTTCTCGGCGAACGTGTACAGCTGGCCAAGGGATATCGCCGCACCACCGAGTCCCGCCAGCGCCGCGGTGCAGAGGAGCGCCTGCCAGCGAACCCGCGTCGGCTCCCCCCCCGCGGCGGCGAGGGCGGCGGGATCCTCTCCCGCCGCTCGACAGGAGAGTCCCCACCGTGTGCGCCACAGCAGCACACCCACGACGAAGGTCAGGGCGACCGCCAGGTAGAGGAGCGGCGATTGCCGGAAGATGGCCGGCCCGACGACCGGGATCCTCGCCACCAGCGGCAGCTCGAGTGGCGTGAAGTGGGCCACCTCGGGTCGGGCTTCACCGGTCCCCCACAGGGCCCGGGAAAGATACGTGGTGAGCCCCAGCGACCCCAGGTTCAAGGCGATTCCCGAAACCACCTGATCGCCCGCGAAGGTGATGCTCGCGATGCCGTGAGGGATGGCGACAAGGATCCCGGCTGCCAGTCCCCCCAACAACCCAAGCCAGGGATCGCCCGTCACCCACGATGCGACCACGGCGCCGAATGATCCGGCGAGCATCATCCCCTCGAGCCCGATATTGAGGACCCCCGCGCGCTCCGAGACCAGCTCCCCGATCCCCGCGAGCAACAGGGGGACAGCCAGGCGCACCGCGCTCGCGAGCAGCGCAACCGACCACAGCGCCTCCACCAGTTCCGTCATCCTCCCTCTCCTGCCAGCGGCGCTCGCGGTTCGAGCCGTCGGAGCACCCTGCGCGATCGGGAAGCCACGAGGAGGAGGATGATCAGCCCCTGGACCACGAGGACGATCGCGGACGGGACCCCGGCCACCCGCTCCATCGAGGCCGAGCCAGCCCGGAGCGCTCCGAAGAACGCGGCGGCCGCTGCGACGCCCCCCGCCCCGCCGGCTGCCACCAGCGCGACCGCGACCGCCGTGAACCCGTAGCCCGGCGAGAAGAAATCGCTCAGCCGCGGCTGCGATCCCGCGAGCTCGACGGCGCCGGCTAGCCCGCACAGGGTCCCGCTGAGCCCGAACGACTGCAGGATCCGGCGCTCGACCGGTATCCCCGCGAAGCGTGCGGCGTCCGGCGCCTCGCCGACCGTTCGGAACTCGAGACCGAGTCCCGTGCGGGCCAGGAAGAAAGCGACGAGCGCCGCGAGCGCGAGGCCGATCGCGAAGCCCAATGGCAACCCGAACCGCCCCAACGGCACCACGGGGAGCTGCGCGTTGGTCGGCAGGGGGGCGCTCCACGGGTACCCGCCGCCCGCTCGATCCCGGAGCGGTCCATGGACGGCCCAGCTGACGAGCAGGAACGCGAGGAGGTTCAGCAGGATGGTGGTGATGACCTCGTTCATGGAGAGCCACGCCCGGAGGGCCCCCGCGAGCGCGCCGAGGATGCCGCCGGCCGCAGCGCCGGCCGCGAGGACCAGGGCGACGGCGAGAGGAGGGGGGAGATCTGAGACCCGCGCCCCGACGACCGTCGCGGCGAGCGCGCCCAGGTAGATTTGTCCTTCGCCACCGATGTTGAACAACCCCGTCCGAAGTGCAATCGCGACCCCCACTCCGGCGATCAGCAACGGCACGCTCTGCCGGAGCGTCTCCCTGAGCGCCACGGGGCTCCCGAAGGCTCCTCGGACGAGCGCGCCGACGCCCGCCCCGGCGTCGTGGCCGGTGACCCAGAGGAGCCCCACGGCCGCCAGGAGGCCCCCGGCGACGGCGACGAGCGCGCTCGCGAGCCGCAGACGGGCGGGAACCCCGTTCATGGAACCTCAAGGACAGCCCCTCCCATCGCGAGGCCGACCTCCCTGGGGTCGAACTCGGGGGGCGCGAATGCGCGAACGATCCTCCCCCCTGCCATCACGAGGATCCGATCCGCGACTTCGAGGAGCTCGTCGAGGTCATAGGAGATCAGTAAGACCCCCCCTCCACGGTCGCGTATCCGACGCAACTGGTCGATCACGTACGCGGCCGCCTTGATGTCGAGGCCGCGCGTAGGGTTGTTGGCCAGGACGAGGTCGGGACCGTCGGCGAGCTCCCGTGCAAGCACCAAGCGTTGCTGGTTCCCCCCCGAGAGCGACCAGGCCTCTTGGTCCAGCCTCTCGTACCGCACGTCGAAGCGACGGAGCATCTCCTCTGCCGAGCGCCTCGCCTCCGGTACGCGCCACACCCCCCGCCGCACGAGCCCGCGGATACGCGCCCTCCCGAGATGCGCGTTCTCCCAGAGCGTCATGCTCCCGGCGATGCCCTCCCTGTGGCGCTCCTCGGGGATGCGAGCCACCCGAGCGACCGGCAGCCGCCCCCTGGGGGCCACGGGAGCGCCGAGGACGCGGATCGACCCCCGTCGAGGCCCGACGTCCTGCCCGGTCAGGCAGCGGAAGAGGACCTCCTGCCCGTTCCCTCCGACGCCGCCGACCCCGACGATCTCTCCCCCCCGGACCGTCAGCGTGACTTCCTGCAGCGCAGGCGTCGTCCGCTCCGTGGAGAGCCCCTCGACCTCGAGCAGGGGGGCGCCGGGCTCCGAGCACCTGGCCGCGGATCGAGCGTCCACAAGAGGCAAGAACCCACCTCGTTCGCCCACCATGAGGACGGCGAGCTCTTCCTCGGAGGTCGCCTCGACGGGCAACGTAGCGACCGTGCGGCCCGTTCGCATCACCGTCACCCGGTCCGCGAGCGACATCACCTCGCGCAGCTTGTGGCTAATGAACACAATCGCCATGCCCTCCGCCTTCAGCTGCCGCAGCGTGTCGAACAGCGCGTCCCGTTCGAGCGGGCTCAGGCTGGCGGTGGGCTCGTCCAAGGCCAGCAAGCTCAGGCGATGATCCAGGGTCCGCAGCAAGCTCACCCACTGCCGTTCGCCCACGCTCAGGTGTTCGACCAGCGCGCCAGGGTCGACCGCGACGCCGTAGCGTCGCGCTCGCTGCCGGAAGCGGTGCACGACGCCGTCGCGCCGGAGCACGAACCCTCCGCTGGGATCTCCCAGGCGGAGGTTCTCCTCGACCGTCAACCCGGGAACCAGCATGTCGTGCTGGTGCACGAGCCCGATCCCGAGGGCCGCGGCCTGCGCAGGCGACCGGAGTTCGATCCGTCGGCCCTGCCAGAGGATCTCGCCTCCATCCGGGCGGAGGAGACCTGCCGCCACCCGCATCAGGGTAGTCTTACCGGCCCCGTTCTCACCCAGCAGCGCGTGGATCTCGCCCCGCTCGACGTTGAAGTTCGCCCCCGCGTTTGCGGCGGTACGACCGAAGCGCTTCACGATGCTGCGAAGCTCTAGGATCGGTCCTCCCCCTGCGCCCACCGCAGCCCGCCGCGCTCGGGGTCGCGCCTCTAGGACGACGGCTCCGGGATGAACGGCACCTCGGTCTCCCCCGAGAGGATCTTCGCCTCGGCATCAGCGACCGCAGCCTCCACCTCGGCGGCGAGGTCATCGGGGAGCGCTCGGATCGGGGCCAGGCCTAGCACGTCGCTGTCGAGCCCGAAGCTCCGAGGCTTGCCATCGAAGGTGCCGTCCACGATCGCCTGCACGCCGTCGACGATCATCGCGGTCTGGTCGACGATCTGGGAAGTGAAGACCGTCTCGGGAGCTACCTCGTTCTGGTCCTTGCCCCAGCCGATCGCCCAGACCCCGGCCTCCTCGGCAGCCTGGATCACGCCGAGCCCGGCCGCGTCGGCGATGTGGTACAGGACGTCGGCGCCGTCGTCGATCATCGCGCGGGCCGTCTCCTTCGCCTTCTCGACGTCCTCGAACGTGCCGAGGTACGTGAGCCGGACGTCGGCGTCGGGATCCACCGCGAGGACTCCCAGCTTGAACGCCTCCATCTGAGCGACGATCACCGGGAACTCCTGTCCCGCGATCCCGCCCACCTTCCCGGACCGGGACACGGTACCGGCTGCGACGCCCGCCAGGTAGGCGGCCTCCCAGGAGGTCGGCTGGAGCCCCTGGAGGTTCGGGCCCTGCACGTCGGGGTTGTTCGTGACGAGGAAGATCGTGTCAGGATAATCGGGCGCGACCGCGGTGGCGACCTCGCCGAACTCGAACCCCTGCCCGATCACCACGTCGAAGCCCTGCTCGGCGTAGTCACGGAAGGCCTGCTCGAATTCGTTGACCGGTGTGTTCTCCGAGTAGGCGGTCTCGGCTCCGAATCGGTCCTCCAGGATGGGCAGGGCCTCGTAGGCAGCCTGATTGAAGCCCTTGTCGTCCGCCGACCCTGGCAGCACGAGCGCAACCCGAAGCTGTGGCTCGGCCGTCTCGCCGCCACCCGTCGTGCCCTCCGTTCCCCCGCAGGCCGTGAACAGCCCGCTGACGAGCCCCAGAGCTATCAGGGTTCCGGCGACCGCCGGCATGCGCCGTTCCCTCATCAACGCCCCCTCTCCGTCGTCCTGACCGGTACGCTAGGCGGTAGCACCGCCTCTGTTCTCTGTCTTTGACAGCGACACAGACTCATGGATAGCATCGGTCGGCGCCGCGGTCAAGGCACCTAGCCCTGAGGGGAGACATGGGCTTCCTCGTCCGAGCACGGTGGGTCCTCACCCGTCCCGATGCCCCTCTCATGGAAGATGGGGCGGTGGCGGTCGAGGACCGTGCCATCGAGCTCGTCGGACCGTGGCCCGAGGTTCGCGCTGCCTATCCGGGGTCCGAGGTCGTGGACGCTCCCTCCTCCCTCCTAATCCCGGGGCTCGTCAACGCGCACGGCCACTTCTCCGAGGGTCTCATGGTGGGGCTGTCGGACACCAGGACCCTGTTCGAGTGGATCGACCGGTTCATCGTCCCGGCCTCTTCGGCCCTCGACCGGCGGAAGGCACGCGTCGGAGCTGCGCTCAAGGCGGCCGAGATGGCGCTGAGCGGCGTGACCACCGTCAACGACATGTTCGTGTGCATACCACGACCGGAGGACCCGGTGAGCCCAGGAGCCGTCGAGGGGATCGAGGAGGTCGGCATCAGGGGCGAGGTCTCGTTCGGGGCGCAGGACCGGACAGGGGCCTCGCTCGAGGCGATCCGAGCCGAGCACGAGGCGCTCGCCGAGGCAGCTCGGGTCTCGCACCGATGCCGGTTCCGGATGGGTCTCGCCACCGTGCCGAGCGCGTCGGACGCCCTGATGGAGGCGACCGCCGCGTGGGCCAGCGAACGCGGAGCGCCCGTCCACCTCCACCTCCATGAGGTCCGCGAGGAGGTGACCTCATCTCTCCTGCGCTTCGGTTCCACCGCAATCGAAGCAGCGGGCCGGGTTGGTTTGTTCGCAGCGGGCGCGCTCGCGGCGCACTGCGTCTGGGTGAACGAGCGGGACATGGACGTGCTCGCGGAGCTCGGGGTGAGCGTGGCCCACAACCCGGTGGCGAACGCGATCCTCGCCTCCGGCGTCTGTCCCGTCGGCGAGCTCCGCCGCAGGGGAATCGCCGTGGGCGTGGGAACAGACGGCGCAGCCTCGAACGACTCGCAGGACATGCTCCAAGCGATGAAGTTCGCCCCGCTCCTCGCGAAAGTGGAGCGGCTCGATCCGACAGCCATGGTCGCGACGGATGCCCTGGCGATGGCGACGCTGGAGGGGGCGCGGGCCCTCGGCCTCGACGATCGGATCGGCTCGATCGAGGTCGGGAAGGATGCCGACCTCGTCCTCATCGACCTCGAGGACCCTTCCCTCGCCGGCTGCCACGATCCGGTCCGCGCCTTGGTCTACGCGGCGGGACCGAGGGCGGTGACCGATGTGTGGGTGCAGGGAGAGAGGATCGTCCGGGCCGGGAAGCTCACCCGCGTCGACGTGCGCGAACTCGCCCGAGAAGCTGCCGGTCTCGCACGAGAGCTCGCGCGCGATGCGAGCTTCCTCGATCCGCACGATGCTCGAGTGCGCTAAGTGAACAGATGGCTGAGCTCGTGATCAGCCCACCGTGGCATAGCGGCGAACCACTCGGCGCGGTGCGCGTGCCGACGCCGGTAGAGCTCGACCGGATCGTTGAGCGCGCGAGATCGGGGGCCCGGCAGTGGGCCGCGGCCCCGCCATGGGTGCGGGCGGAAGCTCTCGAGGCCGCGGCACTCGAACTCCGGCGCCGGGCAGAGGAGATCGGCGAGCTCCTCGCGCTCGAGAGTGGCAAGATCCTTGCCCAGGCGATCGACGAGGTCAGGGGGGCGGCCGCGCTCCTCGGGGGGAACGCCACCCTCGCGCGGACCCTGGACGGGCGCTTGCTCCCCACCGGCTCGAACCCTCGGACCGAGAGCGACGTCGCCTGGGTCGAGCGCGTCCCGCTCGGCGTCGTGCTCGCCGTCCTCCCGTTCAACTTCCCCGTGGAGCTCCTGATCGAGAAGGCCGCTGCGGCGCTGGCCGGAGGGAACAGCGTGATCGTGAAGCCCCCGGAGCAGGATCCTCTCGCAGTGATCAAGGTGGTCGGGCTCCTCACCGACGCGGGGATCCCGGACGATGCCCTTCAGGTCGCCCCTGGTGGTCCGGAGGTGGGAGCGTACCTCGCCACCCACTCGGGGGTCGACGCCGTGAGCCTGACGGGGTCGACGAGCGCGGGGGTGAGGGTGGCCGAGGCAACCGCGCGCTTCCTGCGCCCGCTCCACCTCGAGCTGGGCGGGAACGACGCCGCCGTCGTCCTGGATGATGCGGACCTCGGACTCACCCTCAGCGAGGTGATCCCCGGCCGCCTGCTGATGAACGGCCAGTCGTGCGCGTCCAACAAGCGGCTCATCGTGGAGCGCCCGGTGCTGGCGGAGACCGTCGATGGACTCATGGACGGGCTACGCTCGGTCGAACCTCAACACCCTCTCGCCCCAGGCGCGCAGCTCGGCCCCCTGATCGACGAGGGCGCGGCCGCGCGGGTCGTCGCCCAGATCAACCGAGCCCTCGGCGAAGGAGCCAAGCTGTCGTTGGGCACCGCCGCGCGGGAGGGCGCCTACGTCCCGCCCCACGTCCTCGTGGACGTGCCGAGCTCGGCTGCGATCGCACGTGATGACGAGGTGTTCGGGCCCGTGTTCACGGTGATCCCGGTGGAGGATGACGAGGAGGCGGTCCGTGTCGCGAACGCCTCCAGCTTCGGGCTCAACGGGGCGGTCTTCTCAAGGGACATCGGACGCGCCCTTTCGGTCGCTGACCGTCTCCGCACAGGTGGGGTGGTCATCAACGGGACCGGCAACTACCGTCCACCTTTCGTCCCCTTCGGAGGCGTCGGCATGAGCGGGTCGGGAAGGGAGGGGCTGGGCTACACGCTGGAAGAACTCACGCGGCCCCGGTTCGTCGTCCTCAGACGCGTTCGCGACCGCCACTGACGGGCCGAGCCGCCGCTCCCCAGCAGCGCAAACTCCTACTTGCTCAAGGGATCTTAGTACACGACTTCGTAATTACACTAACGTGATTTCGAGACTCACGTAACATACGGTATCCCCCGACGAAGGGGGATGCCATGCCGAGAACGAGCCCACTTGCGGTGGTACTGAGCGCCGAGGAGCGCGCCGAGCTCGAGGCACGAGCCCGCGCGTACTCGTTACCGTATCGAGATGTGGTGCGGGCCCGGATGATCCTCCTGGCCGCCGATGGGGTCCCGGTCGACGAGATCGCCCTGCGCACCGACACTCGCCGGGAGGTGGTGTGGAAGTGGCGCAAGCGGTTCCTGGAGGAGGGCCTGGCGGGCTTGGAGGAGCGCCCCCGGCGGGGACGCCCGGGGGTCTTTTCCCCCAGAGGTCGTCGTTGAGGTCAAGGCCCTGGCCTGCGAGCTCCCGGGGACACTCGGCCTGCCGCTTTCTCGGTTGAGCGTCCCGGACATCCGCTCCGAGGTCGTCCGCCGGGGGATCGTGGCCACCGTGTCCGACGCCACGATCTGGCGGTGGCTCACCGAGGACGCCATCCGCCCGTGGACCTTCCGCAGCTGGATCTTCCCTCGGGATCCCGACTTCGAGGCCAAGGCCTCAAGGGTCCTGGACCTGTACGCCCGCCGGTGGGAGGGAAAGCCCCTGCACCCTGCGGAGTTCGTGATCTCGGCCGACGAGAAGACCTCCATCCAGGCCCGGTGCCGGTGTCACCCAACGCTCCCCCCGGCGGCCTCCCGGGCCATGCGGGTGGAGCACGAGTACGACCGGGGCGGGGTCCTGGCGTACCTGGCGGCGTGGGACTGCCACCGGGCGAGGGTGTTCGGGCTGTGCGCGGAGCGCCCCGGCATCGAGCCGTTCGACGGGCTGGTCCACCAGGTCATGACGACCGAGCCGTACGCTTCGGCCCGCCGGGTGTTCTGGGTGGTGGACAACGGCTCGTCCCACCGAGGGGAGCGGTCCATCCTCCGCCTGGAGGGCCGGTGGCCCACCCTGCGGCTCGTCCACCTGCCGGTGCACTCCTCGTGGCTGAACCAAATCGAGATCTACTTCTCGATCGTACAGCGCAAGGTCCTCAGCCCGAACGACTTCACCGACCTCGACGAGGTGGAGCGCCGGCTCCTCGCCTTCGAGCGACGCTACGAGCAGGTGGCCAGGCCGTTCGAGTGGAAGTTCACCCGGAAGGACCTTGTCAATGGCCAAGCGAAAGTCTCCACTGGTGGCCAACTGAAAGTCTCCACCCTCAGCTCGCCTTCCTCCTCGCCCCTCCTCTCGATCGG
>FWWM01005726.1_pt1 | contig 26884 bp, 29 predicted proteins | sample 2228351 | NCBI WGS metagenome assembly FWWM01 (sample SAMEA103939774, study PRJEB20133) | metagenome | reverse complement strand
CCCGGAAGTTCTGCATTCAGTCATAATGGAATATCATATGCAAAAATGCTTGATGACCTCAGGATTGCATTAGAAAATAATGATACCGACAGCATAAGGGCGTCTCTGGACAATATTGATAAAGCCTTAAACCAAACAAATAGTGTTATAACAGACATTGGGTCGAGATTGAACAGGTTGGATGACCAGATTAACAGGCTTGATGATAGTACCCTGAATTTAAAAACTGTTCTGTCTGATACAGAAGATGCGGATATTGCAACAATTGTGACCGAAATAGCAAAGGCACAGACTGCAGTTGAGGCATTAAGGGCTTCATCAGCAAGGATATTATCTCAGTCTCTGCTGGATTTTCTGAGATAGATAAATAAAATTTGGAGGCAGGATGCTGGTCCTGACAAGGAAGTCAGATGAATCTATTAAGATCGGAGAAGATATAACGATTACGATCGTGGAAATAAAAGGCAATCAGGTCAGGCTCGGCATCGAGGCTCCACCAGATATCAGGGTTTATAGAAAAGAGTTATACGATAAGATAAAAGCAGAGAATATCCTTGCATCAAAGCTTACAAATGAAGAAGTTGCTTTAATTATGGAGAGACTAAAATAGTTATGATAAGGTTTCATTCAACCAGATTTGGCATTCTTGAAGTTGAAGAAGATAAGATTATAACCTTTCCTGATGGCATACCGGGCTTTCATGATCTAAAAAGATACATACTTATGGATTACAAAGATACACCTTTTAAATGGCTCCAGTCAGTTGATGAGCCGAGTCTGGCTTTTATAGTGACTACTCCTGAGACCTTTTCAGTTGATTATTCTCAAAAAATTGATCAAGCTTCAAGGGAACGACTCAAGCTAAAAAGGAAAGAAGACCTTGCCATTTTTTTAATTGTTAGGGTTGAAGACGGTAAGGTAATCCCGAATTTTAATGGTCCAATTTTTATAAATGCCGATAATATGACAGGGCTTCAGGCAGTGTTAGAGAGGGTCTGACCATTTTGCCACATGAAGATAACTCCATCTAATCTTCAAAATACGATATCATTATCGCCTAAAACCAATTTTTTTCAGTCCTTTGCATTAAAGGTAGGGGATATCTTAAATGCTGATGTCGTTGATGTAATAGATTCCAATTCGGTTTTGCTTAAAATAGCATCAGGGGACGGAACAAAAAGTTATGAGATTATCGCTAACACACATGTGGCTTTATCAGATAGAGATAGTATTAAGTTAAAAGTTACAGGGCTTGGAAATACGATAACAATGCAGATTTTGGAAGTTGACAGCAGGATGCATCAGGGTCTATTTGCTGATGAGATTACGGAAGGCATAAAAAGTATTCTCTCCAATCTTGCCATATCGAGATTAAAAGGCGAGGAGATAAGAAATCTGTTCAGGTTTCTCAATTCATTACCAGATAACCTAAGCAATGAGATCCCTGAATTAAGGAGGCTCGAAGACTTATTACTGGAGATAGAGGAAATGAATGCCAAGACATTAAGGAGGGCTATAGAAGATTCAGGGATTATTTTTGAAACAAGGTTGAAAAAGGCAGGCTTAACAGGAAATACGGATATTGAAAAAATCGCAGATTCAGACATAAAGGCACTGATTCTCAAGATTATCGAAAAGTTAAATAATGAAGAAATTTTGAATGCCGTCAAGGGTTCTGGTATTGATAACAGCTCAATAAGGAGTGCTTTAGTCAAAGTGATTGGTAGTATAGAATTTTATCAACTAACATCCTATCTGAATAGTATTATTTATACTTTTTTGCCGGTCTTATGGCAGGAGCTTAAAGATGGTGAATTGATATTTAAGAGAGAGTCTGAGTCTAAAGATTCTTTTAGTTGCAGAATAAATCTCGATATGCAGAATATGGGGAAATTGTCAACATCTGTAACACTATTTAACAGGTCTTTTTATATCACCATTCAGGCAGAAGATCTAAAAACTGTAGATTTATTGTTATCGTCAAAGGGTGTTTTATTTAATAGATTTTCTGATGCAGGTCTGGATCTTGCTGCTTTTAATATAATTCATAAAGAGGCGATAGATTTTGATTCAAAGATTCAGGATAGGTTCAGGGTTAGGGTATAAATATGAAGGGTTTTCAAAAAAAGGCGGCTGCATTAAAGTATAGACGTGATAAGGATCGTACACCTAAACTTGTAGCAAAGGGCACAGGAAAGATTGCTGAAAGGATTATAGAGATTGCAAAAGAGCATGGTATTTATATAAAGGAAGATAAGGCATTGGTGGAAGTCCTGTCTTCCTTAGACTTATACGAAGAAATCCCGCCTGAACTATACAAGGCAGTTGCAGAGATACTCGTATTTTTATATTTCCTGAACAAAAGAAAACCATAGTTTTGGATGCCTTTATTTAATAAAATGAGGTATCTCATCGAGAGAAACAACCTTGTCCACTGCACCCATTTCGATTGCCCTTCTCGGCATTCCAAAGACAACAGAGGATGCCTCGTCTTGAGCAATGGTAAATGCACCTGAATTTCTCATCTCAAGTAATCCCCTTGCACCATCCTCGCCCATACCTGTTAAGATAACCCCGATGCCGTTTTTACCTGCACATTTTGCAACAGAGCGGAATAAGACATCCACAGAAGGTCTGACAAAATTAATCATTGGACCATCAATAATTTCCACATAATACATTGCACCATTCCTTTTAACTATCATGTGGTAATTCCCGGGTGCTATCAATGCAGTGCCCCTCAAGACCCTTTCTCCTGAAACTGCCTCTTTTACATCAATCCTCGAAATAGAATTCAATCTCTCTGCAAAGGAACGGGTAAATATTGGTGGCATATGCTGGACTATGACTATGCCTGGTGTTGATTCAGGCAATGCGGTTATTATCTCGGTGATCGCCTGTGTTCCTCCTGTCGATGCCCCAATAGCTATAATCTTGTCGGTGGTAACCATCTTTGATGTATCAAGTATCAAGTGACCGGCATCATGTAGTCCTTTTTCCTTTTCTATTTGTATTTGTTCCTTAAATCTTGCCCCTTGTCTTACCCTTATGTTTGCCTTTGAAGCAATCCTCACTTTTTTGATAATCTCGTCAGCAAGATTAATAATCCCTTTAGATACATCTATTGAAGGCTTTGTAACATAGTCAATCGCACCGAGTTCGAGTGCCCTCAGTGTTGTCTCGCATCCATTTTGCGTTAATGCACTTACCATAATAACAGGTATCGGATTGGTTCTCATCAGCTCTTTTAAAAATGAAAGCCCATCCATCCTTGGCATCTCTACATCAAGGGTGATTACATCAGGTCTTAAATCCCTGATCTTATTCAGGGCAAAAATAGGATCCTGAGCAGTCCCGACAACCTCTATATCACCTGCCTCATTTAATATTTCTGTTAGTAGGTGCCTTATAACAGCAGAATCATCAATTATCAAGACCTTTATCTTACTGCCTATACTCATTGTGTGTCCTTGAGTTTTCTTACAAATACTCGTCCTGTTGCTGTATAGAAGATTATCTTCATTGCAAATTCAGGACTTGTGAGTTCATTTATAATAGGAATACCGTATTTCTTAAGCATCTCTTTTGCAATTTTGATATTTTCTGCACCTATATCAAGATTTCCGCCTATGTCTCTTATCAACTTGCCTCCTCCAAATACCTTTGCCTTAATGGATAAAGGATTTGTTCCTGATGAGATGAAATTTTCAATTAATCTTTTTATAGATTCATGACCAGAATAAGTAGGATTTTTAAGCCCATATAAGTTCACAGGAACTAAAAAATGATTCATCCCACCAGCTCCTAAAAATTCATCATAAAGGCATACAGAAACACAAGAACCAAGAACTGTCTCAAGAACTGCAGGTTCCCTGCAGACCACTATATCGCCGATATTGAGTATTATCTTTTTCATGTTCTACACTAAATCATGACTCGATTTATGTTTCCCTTATATCTTTTTATACGCGGTTATGAAAACCGTCTTAAATCCATTACTGCCAAACATAGTTTCAGCGTGTCCTAAAAAGAGATAACCTCCTTCGGATAGATGTCTGTGAAACATCGAAAGCACATGCTGTTTCATGCCCTCATCAAAATATATCATTACATTCCTGCAAAATATAACATCAAACCTCCTCTTAAAAGGATATGTCCTGTCTTTGAGATTCAACCTCCTGAATCTTATCATGTCTTTCAAAAAATCCCTGACCTTTACTTTTCCAATATTATCTCCTGTGCCTTTCAAAAAATATTGGTTCATAAGATATTCTGACATTTCTGAAACAGCCTCATATTCATAAATACCTCTCTGGGCTGCATCCAGCACTTTTGTGGATATATCTGTGGCAAGGATTTTTATGTCCCAGCCGTCCATTAACCCTGAACCCTTAACTCCAAACTCTTTAAGTGCTTCACACACACTAATCGCTATTGAATAAGGTTCCTCTCCAGTAGAACAGCCAGCGCTCCATATCCTTATAGTCTTCTCGAAGGACTTTATTCTCAACAGTTCTGGCATAATTTTATCCTTCAGGAATTCGAAATGATGGTTCTCCCTGAAGAAATGTGTTGTATTTGTGGAGATGCAGTTAAGCATCTCCACAAGTTCGTCGTTGTCATCTTTTAGCATTCTGTAGTATTCATAAAAGCTATCAATATCTAATTTTTTCATCCTCCTTATGAGCCTTGATGAAAGAAGACCCTTTTTTTGGCTATTGAGCCTTATACCAGCAGTTTTATATATCAGTTCTTGAAACAATCTGAAAACATCATCGCTCAAGGAGATTTCAAAAGAGGGACTTTGCCCCCGTTGCTTTTTAGAACTCTTCAAAGCCTCCATTTGATTTCCCTTCTGCCTCCGCAGAAACTACCGCCCTGCGTGGAATAGCTGAAGCATAAGCCAGAACAGGCTGAGCCACCTTTGCTGTCCTTTTTTGCTCTAAATGTTGAATCATTTTTTTTGCAGGTCTTGTCTCCATTTCAGCACCACATGTCTCATCAACCTTAAAGAATGAAATAAGATTCATCAGCTCTTTTGCCTGAGCAGCAAGTTCCTCTGCTGATGCAGAAGTCTCTTCTACAAGGGCTGCATTCTGCTGAGTCATCTGGTCTATCTGTGTTATTGATGTGTTGACCTGATTTATTCCTGATGCCTGCTCCTGTGCAGATGCCGATACCTCATCCATTAAATCAGCCACTTTTTTCACGCCAAGGCTTATTTCTTCAAGTTTCTTGTTCAGTTCCTGTGCAAGCTGAACACCTCTGCCTGTCTTTTCAACACTGTCTTCTATAAGTCCTGTTATCTCCTTTGCAGACTGGGCTGTCCTTTGTGCAAGGCTCCTTATTTCAGAAGCAACTACTGCAAAGCCTTTGCCATGTTCGCCTGCCCTTGCAGCCTCAACCGCTGCATTAAGTGCGAGCAGGTTTGTCTGGAAAGCTATCTCCTCTATAACATTCGATATGCTTGCAATCTTGCCTGATGATTTATTTATCTCGTCCATTGCATTAATGGTGTCGCCCATTACTTTGATACCAGCCTCTGCTGATGCCTTTGCTGCCTGAGCAAGTTTATTTGCCTCTCTTGCATTATCTGCAGTTTGCCTGATAGATGCTGACATCTCTTCCATTGTTGCAGATGTCTCTTCAACAGAGGCTGCCTGCTCTGTTATCCTCTGTGAAAAATTCTGGTTTGCCTCTGCTATCTGATCTGCTGCTAAAGATACATGATTAGATGCCTCTATAGTCTGGGCTATTACCTTTTTTATTTTTCCGATCATATCCTTAAGTCGAGATGCCATATCTCCTATCTCGTCATCTGATTTTATATCAGCATTTTTTGTAAGGTCGCCATTAGCTATTGTATGCACCCAGTCAGAAATATTGATAAGTCCTTTTTTAATAGGCCTTGCAAGGAACATTACAGAACCGATTGAGAGCGCAATAAGAATGCCTGCATAAACAAGGAGGGACGTTCTCCCCATTCTGTCCTGCGTGGTCTTCATGTTCGATATTTTCCTATCTATCAATTTTTTAACCCCTTCTCTCATTTCTGTCAACGCATCCTGTGTTGCTGCCAGTGCAGGCATTGTCTCTTCCTGATAAATATTCATTGCCATATCGCGCTTTCCTTCTTTTAAGAGGGCTAATATCTTGGGAGCTGAGGCATGAAATCTCCTATGTGGTTCTTCTATTTTTTTGAACTCATCCTCCAATTCTTTAGGAGGTCTAAAGGAATAATACCATTCTCCAAGCTTGCATTTTGTGTGGTCGAGTTGTCCAGAAAATTCCTTTCCTAATAAAAGTGTGCCAACTCCGAGACCCTCTGCCCACTTATAATGGTCGATTGTCCTTGCACCCAATAGAGCCTGTAGCTCAGGATATTCCTGAATCAATGTAAGCTCTGATTTAGTATTCTTAATGCCAGTCTGTGAAAATATGCCAAGCCCAATAAGCACTATAGCCAGCACCCCGATACCAACATAAAGCTTCTTTGAAATCGTCATCTTCATAAAAACCTCCTTATTTACGAACAGAAATTTCTTTATAAGACTAAATTTATTTATTAACGACTAATCACCGCATTTGATGCCTTCACGGTATTGTTCACTTACAATCGATATTTCCTCATCTGTGAGCACCTTATCGATATCAAGTATAAGAACCAGTCTGTCTGCAATCTTACCCATTCCTTTAATAAAGTCTGTTTTGATCTTTGTTCCGAATGATGGTGCTTCAGAAATTGACCCCTCTGACATGTGAAGGACATCTGATACAGAATCTACCAGGATACCCATTACCCCTCCTGAAAATTCAGTAACAATAACGCATGTATGCTTCTGGTAACTCCCAGAGTTCATGCGAAATTTAAGCTTAAGGTCAACAACTGGTATTATATTCCCCCTGAGGTTTATGACTCCCTTAAGAAAATCTGGAAGATGGGGAACCCTTGTAATATTTGAAAGCTCGATAATTTCCTGAACATTCAAGGCATCTATGGCATACTCCTCATGATTTAGGTTGAATGTTACATACTGCTGTCCCTCTATGACCTCTCCTAATTTTACTTCTGAAATATCCATAAAGACCTCCTTCCCTTTTAAGTATCGAGGTGTCTGATTGTTTTAGTACCTATGTGCCATCTCCACTATTCCTGGCACGTCTAAAACCAGTGCAACCCTGCCATCTCCAAGTATAGTGCCACCTGCTATGTCTTGAAGTTTTGGCATAGCCTTACCCAAATTTTTTATAACTATCTGCTGCTGTCCGATAATATCGTCAGCTAATAAACAGTAATTTTCACCTTCATAAGTAGTAACAATCACAATTGAATTCCAAGGATCTTTATTCCACGGGGTTATGCCTAAAATATCATGTAACCTCAGAAGCGGTATGTATTGACCCCTTACATTCACGACCTCTCCTTTCTCTTTGATAGTTTTTATATCTGTTTTTTTGGGTCTGAAGGATTCAACTACAGATGTTATTGGCACCACGAAGACCTCTTCGCCTATTAGAATTGTAAGACCATCTATGATAGCGAGAGTCAATGGCAGTTTAATAGATACAGTTGTACCCTTATCTTGCCTTGTGTGGATATATACTTTGCCATTGAGGGACTCTATATTCTTCTTGACCACATCCATTCCCACTCCACGACCTGAAACATCTGTTACACTTTCGGCAGTCGAGAAACCGGGTAGAAAAATGAGGTTGTAAATCTGTTCATCGGTGAGTCCATTAGTGCTATTTATAATTTTTTTTGAAATGGCCTTTTCAACAATCTTTTCTTTGTTTAGCCCCCTACCGTCATCCTCTATATCAATATAGACAGAGTCTCCTATCTGATATGCACTTAGGTTAATAATCCCTTTTTCTGGTTTACCCTTAGCGAGCCTCTCTTCTGGCAACTCTATTCCATGATCTATGGCGTTCCTGATTAAATGCACAAGGGGATCTGTTATTTTTTCTAAGACCCCCTTATCGAGTTCTGTATCTTCTCCTGTAATAATCAATTCTACCTTCTTGTTTTTTGACCCCGATAGTTCTCTTACAAGTCTTGTAAATCTCTGAAAAACTTCACCAACAGGCAGCATCCTGAGAGACATTGCGCTTTCCTGAATATCGCTGCCTATCCGCTGAAGTTGTGATAACAGAATACAAAGCCTTTCTGGTGAGGTACTTCCGCCATTGCCCTGAATTGCCTGTTGAAACATCGAGTGTATTATCACCATCTCTCCAACGATATTTATGAGGTGGTCGAGTTTTTTTAAATCTACCCTGATAGTCGATGATACAACATTCTTAAAGGATTGTATTTTCATGCTGCTCTGTCTTTCGAGCATCTTCTCAACACACTCTTGTGAGACCTTACCCTGCTGGATTAGTATTTCCCCGAGTTTCTGCTGATTATTCAAGGCGTCTTTTACATCTTCTTCTCTGACAATGCCTTCATCTACAAGCATTTTGCCTAAAGGCGACATATAATTTTCATACTCATGGGTGTTTGCGGGGGTTATCCTTATTTCGCTTCCTTCTTCTACAAATTCGAATATCTCTCTTATCTCATTCTCGTTTCTATCGGTCATTAACAGGATAACCCACCTCAGATATAAATCTTCTGGATTCAGATTGGAGAGCGTAGGAACACTATCTATCTGACAATTAATGCCCATAATCTTGCCGATGTTTTTGAGGTCATCTATTATAATTAAAGGGTCGATGCCTCTTCTGAAGATGTCGGCTGAAGGAATGAAGATAATCTTAAATGTTTTTATCCTGTCTTCTTTATTCTTTTGTTCATTTCCTATTACACATTGTCGGTTTTTTATTTCTTTCATGCGGTTTATCAAGTTTTCGCATCTGCCAAATTCAAAGGGTCTGTTCTCTGCGACTGCTTCAACCATTTCTTTTATCATATCAATAGCATCGAGCAGGACATTGATTAATTGCTTTTCTGCAATTAGACTGCCCTTTCGCACCGCATCGAGTATTTCCTCCATGTTGTGCGTGAATGCAGATATATCATTTAATCCAAGACTTCCGCTTGAGCCTTTTATAGTATGTGCAGCCCTAAATATGGAATTCAACAGTTCCGTGTCATGTGGAGTTTTTTCAAGTTGAAGGAGTCCTTTTTCGAGTTCGGTTATCCTCTCCATTGCCTCATCAACGAATATACTGTGAAGTTTTTTAATATCTACCATGAATGCCCCTCTAAATACTGATACTTTCGCATTCTGTTGTATCTCTCTTTGTAACCGTATTAATAAAATTGCTGCATTCTATTATGCTGGCTACTTTTTTAAAGGTATCAGGACAAACCCCTATCAATGTTAAATGTTTTTTTAATCTCGACAATATCCCAGATGTTGAATAGAACAGACAGAGACAGTCCTCGTCTATTTTTGAGACCTTTTCAAAATTGACTACTACATGTTCTGCATTACTTAGAGATACCATCAATGCCTCTTTGAGTCTATCCACATTCTGTACTGTAAGTTCACCGTTAAATGTCAACATTCCGAAATCTCCTGTTTTTTCAAATCTGAAACTCAACATATCAACTCCTTTCTCTATCATCTTGTGAATTTTTTAACGGTATCTACTAATTGTTCAGGTGTAAAAGGTTTCACTATCCAGCCGCTGGCACCTGCCTGCCTTCCCTCTTGTTTTTTTGATTCCTGTGACTCTGTTGTAAGCATGACTATAGGCGTGAATCTATATCCTGGCATTGTTCTCAGTTGTTTTATGAATTCTATACCATCCATTTCAGGCATATTGAGATCTGTCACAACCATGTCTATCTTTGAGACATTTAATTTACTGAGGGCATCCCTACCGTTAATGGCATCGATCACATTGTAACCTGCATCCTTCAGGGCAAATGAGACCAATTGCCTCATAGATGCAGAATCATCAACAATCAATACAGTCCTCGACATTCCAAACACCTCCTTTGGGTTTAAAATATTAAGTAATAATGGCAAATTTTAACCTTAACTCCCACTCCTTAACACATTTCTCAGAACTTCTCTTTCCGATTCCATCGTGTATATCTTTTCGAGCCATTCAGCGCTGCCATTGCCCTCCCATTCAATAATCTTTTCGCTCATATTCTTTGCTTTCAGGGTTATGTCTTCGAGTTCTGTCTTAAAGGACATTAGTGGTTCTATTACATGCTCTATGCGTTGTCGCGTTATGTCCTGAAACTGCATAGATATGACAATACTGCTTATATCCTTTGCGAGGGATTCTGTTTCTGCTCCGAGTTCATCAATCTGTTTTTTTATCTCAGAAATAACATTATCTATTCTTTTTAATGTGTCATTAGCTATGGTTTCGGCTTTGGATGACCTTGCACTGCTCTCTATTATCCCCTTTTGTGTCTTTGAATAAATACCTTTAATGTCGGTCTCTACTTTGGTTATGAGCTTCCGTATGTCATCAGCAGCAGCATTTGACCTGTCTGACAGCTTCCTTACTTCATCAGCAACAATGGCAAAGCCTCTTCCCTGCTCTCCTGCATGTGCCGCTTCTATGGCTGCATTTAATGCAAGGAGGTTAGTCTGCTCCGCTATGTACTCTATCTCTGACACTATCCTCTTTATGTGGGATGCATCTTCAATGATTATCTCCATGTTCTTCAGTGTTTGTGATGTTACGCTAACCATATCCCTAAGGCTTTCTGTCACATCAGAGAGAGCCTTTTTGCTAATGTCAGTGAGTGACTCGCTATCATTGCTTCCGTTTCCAGCAAATCTTCCAAATGTCCCGTATGCCTTCTTTGCCTGATCCCTTGCCCTCTGCACAATGCTCATAAATCTTTCGCCTATATCCAGTGCAGCGGATTCTGTCTGTTTTGTCACTTCATTAAGCTGGTTGGTCAACACAGGGATAATCTGCACCCTGTTGTTAAGATGTGTTGTTATAGGCTGTATAAGTGTCTCAATTTCCGAAAGATGCCTTTTTTCGATTTCTCTATGTTTTGTACTTAAAGTACTCTTATATTGCTTAACAAGTAGCATACCTGTAAAAATAACTGCAAAATAAATGACTAATGTAATACTGACTCGCAATGTTTTGGAGTTTATAAAGGATATTAATACAAGAGGCATTATCACTGTAGCCAATTTCATGGTGATTAATAAGACAGAGTTTTTATCCACAATTTGAACCCTTTTCCATTTGTGAAATCTGCCTTTTGAAAGTTCACCCATATAATCCTCCAATATTGAGTATGCGCTTATAACTGAATCCCGGTTGAGACAAGGATGTTGTTGACTTCCTCTGAGATAACAAAGTCTATTCGTTTACCACATCCCTTACATTCTTTCTTAGTTGCAATAAGCATTTGCATGGATGCAGTGTCGATTTCTTTTACATTGGAGAGATCAATTTTTATTTCATTATATTTTTGAATGGCATCTTTCAAGGTATTGATATTTTCGTAGAGGTCATTAATCCAGAGTCTGTCTTTAAAGGTTACGACCACTGACATAATGTGCCTCCTGACACAGCTTATCTATGGCAAGAGTGATGCCAAAAATCAGTCCTTTGTTTTTAAATGAATTTTTTGTGATGATGTCTGATAGGTTTCTGGAATCGGTTCCATAATTGTGGAGTAAATTCCATAAAATCGAAAGGTCAAGGTTTTTATTGGATTTTGTACTCCTTTATTTTTGTAAGGAGGGTCTTGTAGTCTATCTGAAGGATAGAAGCAGCCTTTGTTTTATTTCCTCTTGTGATCAGCAATGCCTGCTTAATAGCCCTCTTTTCCACATCCCTAACTGCAAGAGCAGATAACTCCCTAAGGGGCAGCATAGAAAAGTCACCTTTTTTTGTCTGCTCATCACAAATTAGAAAGTTTAGGTGTTCTGCTTTTAATACATTGTTGCTACAGAGTAAAACTGCCCTCCTTATTACATTCTTCAACTCCCTCACATTGCCGGGCCATGGATATTGCTTCAAAAGACTCATGGCACGATCGTCGATGCCATGTATCTGTTTATTTAGTTCAGCACATACCTCTGTAAAAAATTTCTGTGCAAAAAATGGTATGTCTTCAATCCTTTCTCTTAAAGGAGGTAGGGTGATTATAAATTCACTCAAACGAAAAAAAAAATCTTCTCTGAACTTTTTCTCTCTAATAGCCTGCCTTATATCAGAATTGGTCGCTGCTATTATACGAACATCTATCTCAATTGGTTTGGAACTACCAAGAGGGTATATCATCTTTTCTTCCACAGCCCTCAATAGCTTGCTCTGAACATGTAAGGACATATTTTGCACTTCATCTATGACGATGGTTCCTCGGTGGGCTATCTCAAAAAAGCCCTTCCTATTTTTTTCAGCGCCCGTAAAAGCACCCCTCTCGTATCCAAAGAGTTCGCTCTCAGCAAGGGTATCAGGAATTGTTCCCATATCAACACTAATGAAAGGTCCCTTTGCTCTCTTGCTGAGATTATGTATTGCGCGAGCTACGATGGTTTTCCCGGTTCCTGTCTCTCCCTGAATAATCAAAGAAAAATCACTCCATGCTACCTGGTGTATTTGCTCGATTATTTTTTTAATAGCATCACTCTTACCCAAAAGCCATTCGAGGGATACTTCAAAAGCAGTGTTCAGATTTTCGACTTTTTTCTTTAATTCATACTTCTCTATCGCCATTTTCAGTGTAAATATTAACCTATCAAATTTCGGGGGCTTGAGTATAAAATCATATGCCCCGAGTTTTATTGCCTCGACCGCTATATCCACATCTCCGTAAGCAGTAATAATAATGATAGGAACATCCTGGTTTATTTTTTTGAGTTCCTGCAATGTCTCCATGCCGTCAATGTCAGGCATTTTAAGGTCGAGGATCACAGCATCAACTGTTTCTCTTTTGAGAAACTCGATAGCCTGCCATCCACCAGATACATCTATAGGCATAAAGCTATTATGCCGCAGTATTTCACAGAGGGAATGCCTTATTACATTATCGTCATCTACAATTAATATTTTTTTCATAGAAAGCCTTTTCTCTATTACTTATCGTATTAATCATAGCTAAAGTTTAATAAACCAAAAAAACGCAGGTTTGAGATTTTTATTCCTAAAGTTTTTCGAAAATCTTTCGATATGAAAAACAAAGGGTCAAAAAGGGCAAAAAGGAGGTGAAAAAGATTCAAATTAGCCAGATCCTGAATAAATAGCAGGCATTGCCTGCACCAAAAAAGGCAAGGAAGCCTAAATAAAAAGATTCAAGGAGGAAAAAATGGCATTAGTAATTAACACCAACATCAGTGCATTGAATGCACAGAGAAACCTTTCAAAGACACAAAGTTCACTTCAGACAGCAATGCAGAGGCTGTCATCTGGTTTAAGGATCAATTCAGCAAAGGATGATGCTGCAGGTATAGCAATTGCAAGCCGTATGACTGCTCAGGTAAGAGGACTTTCTCAGGCAGTAAGGAATGCAAATAATGCAGTATCGGTTGTACAGACAATCGAGGGTGGTCTTGATGAGATCCATAACATGCTCCAGAGGATGAGAGAGCTTGCTGTGCAGGCTGCTGATGACAGCAACACAAGTACTGACAGGACCTCTCTTAATGCAGAATTTTCAGCATTAAGAACAGAAATTGACCGTATTGCCAATTCAACAAAGTTTAATGATCAGAGCGTCCTGAACGGAGGTTTTGGAAGCACAATAAGTAATGTCGGCTCTAACTTAACAGTTAGCAATGGTATCGTAAAACTCGAAAGTGTTGGAGCAGCTGCCGGTACATATACGCTTACAGTTGCTGCTGACGGGGCTAATTGGGATATTTCACTGAGTGATGGAACAAACAGCCAGACAATCGAAGATGTTGCTACTCCATCTGGTTTTAATACTACAGAATTAAACTTTACAGCCCTTGGTGTTAAGGTTACTATAAATGGAGCAATAGCAGCAATTAATGCAAATAATACATTTGATGTGAATGTAGGATCCGGCACATTCCAGATCGGAAGTGAAAATAATGCTAATAATAGGATAACAGTAAGTTCTGTTGACGCAAGGGTTGCAAGCCTGTCTGCAAGTCTTGTTACAGCAAGCCTTGGCACGAGGGCAGATGCTCAGCTTGCAATTGACTATACACAGACAGCGATCAATCAAGTTATGACTTACAAAGGTGACCTTGGCGCCGTTAATAACAGGCTTGACTACACGGTTGCAAATCTCAATAACATTATCGAGAATGTAAGTGCTGCTCGCTCAAGGGTTATGGATGCGGACTTTGCAGTAGAAACTGCAAATCTCACAAAGGCAACAATACTCCAGCAGGCTGGTGTATCGATACTTGCACAGGCAAATACACAGCCACAGAGTGTTCTTGCGCTATTACAGAGATAAAATATATAGGCAGAGGGATGGGTATAGCCCCTTCCCTCTGAATCAATATGAAGATTGAGGGCTTTCCAATAAAGATTTATGATTATGAGACCCTGAAATATGTTGCATATAAGACTGGTGAAATTAATAACTCAGGGCAATCAGAGGAATATTTTAAGAGAGATAAAGACTTAGAAGTAAAGAAATTGCAGGAAATCAGCGAATCGGTTGCAAACTATAGGGCAATTCTTGAGATGGATAAAGACAACAATATTATTATAAAGATTATGGATTCAGAAGGAAAAATTGTAAGACAGATACCTCCTCAGGAATATATCGAAATGATTTCTGCATGGAAAGAAAATGTTAAGGCAATTCTGCATGTGGAGGTTTAGATGGCTATAACTTTATCAACCGGAATATTTACAGGATTGGACACAGGAAAGATTATTTCTCAACTTATGTCAATCGAGAGGAGACCACTTGAACAGCTTAATCAGAAAAAAAGTGAAATTCAAAAAAATATAAGCACATTTGGTAGTTTGTCAGGAGCCCTTTCTTCTCTTAAAAGTAGTTTGTCTTCTTTAAAAAAGGGTGGTGTTTCTTTAGTCTCAGCCACCTCTTCCGATACGACTGTATTTAGTGTAATGGTCTCATCTTCGGCATCAGAAGGTGATTATAATATAAAGGTTAATAGTGTTGCATTGGCTCAGTCTTTGTATTCGCAATCTTTTGATTCTGAAAATGAAGCTGTTGCAGACCTTTCCTTGTATGAAAGCCAGACAATGAGGATACAGGTTGGAGGCAATGAGGCTTTAGATATAACGATAGATTCGAGCAATAATTCTCTGGCTGGCATAAGGGATGCTATTAATAATGCGAATGCTGGCATAAAGGCTTCTATAATAAATGATGGTAATGGATACAGGCTTATACTCACATCGAATCTGACTGGCGACAACAATAGAATAACCATAAAGGTTGATGAAGATAATAATGGTATTTTTGAAGAGTCAGGTGAGATTGACTCCTCGGGTTTGTCAAGGCTTGCCTTTAATCCTTTATATGATGAAAATGGAAATGTTTCAGGTGGTATTGCAAATCTAACACAGTCACAAGCGGCTCGTAATGCATCTCTTACAATAAATGGTTTGACTATTACAAGACAGTCAAACACTATTAACGACCTTATAACAGGTGTAACGATTAATTTACTTAAAGATTCATCAGGTAATACCATTCAACTAAGGGTAAAAAAAGATACATCCAGCATTACTAACGGCCTGAATGCCTTTGTGTCTTCTTATAATAATGTCTTGAATCAGATAAAAAACACTTTCGATAAGGGCATTATTACTGATGCCACAATGAAATCCATAGTGGAAGATTTGAGGATGACAATGACCACAATCTTTGCTGATAAGACGCCTGCAAGTTTTGGATTAATGCATGATAGAGAAGGTAACTTAACAATAAATCAGTCATTATTTAACAGTGCAATGGAAAATGATGGTCAAAAAGTTGTTGATTCACTTCATGAGATGGCAACGAACCTTGAGCAGAAGATTAATGCATATGTAAATAATATAATTCCAACAAGAAAGACAGGGGCTGAAGATGCTATTAAATTACTGGAATCACGCATTTCTAATATAGAGCGAAGACTCGAAAAAAGGGAGTTTGAATACCAGAAGAGCTTTATAGCCCTTGAGAAAATGGTAAGCGAACTGCAAAGAAATGGTAATTATCTTGATCAGCAATTTTCGTTGCTCTCTAAGATAAGAGGAGGTAAATAATGAACTTTCATTATGCACAAAATGCCTATGCAAAGACTATGATAAACTCATCAACATCACCGCTTGACCTCGTCATTATGCTTTATGATGCCGCCATAGAGAGTTTAAACAGGACTGTACTATGTATAGAGAAAAGAGACCTTGTCGCTAAGAATAAATGTATTTCAAAGGTTATAGCTATTGTAGAAGAACTCCTGTCCTCTCTCGATATTGAGCGGGGCGGGCAGGTTGCTATGAATCTCCAGAGCATTTATGTGTATATATTGAAAGAGATTACAATTGCAAATGCCCAGAACGATATTCAAAGAATTATGCATATAGAGTTTATACTTAAAGAATTAAGATCTGCTTGGAGGCAGATAAGATGACGATATTCCCTTATCAAATTAATGAAGCAATCCATGTTTATAACAGGACTTCAAAGATCAAGCCGTCATCAGTGATTGAGAAAACTTATGAAGAACCTCAGGATATTGTCAGTATATCTGATGAGGCAAAAAAGAGACAGATTATGGAGCAGGCAAGGCATGAGGTGATGGCTACAATTAGAAAAGAAAAATAGCAAGTGTTTAAGAAAGACTTTAAGATTCTTGTGGTTGATGACGATGACATAGCAAGGGCTGTTGTGTGCCACGTCCTGAATGGGGAGGGTTATTCTGTGGTTGAGGCTAAGGATGGCATTGAGGCTATAAAGATATTGGGGCTTGATGATATTAATCTCGTTATAACAGACTTAAGGATGCCTGGTGCTGATGGGCTCGATGTCTTGAAATATGCTATCGGAAATAACCCTGATATTGCGGTGGTTATACTAACTGCATATGCAACGCTTGATACAACACTTGATGCCATAAAGGAAGGGGCATATGATTACATAACAAAACCATTTAAGATTCAGGAGATAATCTTTCTTGTGGAGAGGGCTTACAAGAGGGCAATTTTAATCAATGAGAATAAGTTATTGAAAAAAAATCTCAGAGATATCAATCGCGATATAGATTTTTCAAGGAAAGCAGTCAATGGCGATTGCCCTGACAACATAATATCATGGCTCGAAAGGATAGAAAGGCTGAGATCTATAAATGTTATTACAGATGAGGAATTTCAAATATTAAAAACCAGATTATTATTGGGAAATGGAAAAAGAGAAGATTTTAATAATTGATGATGACCCATTAGTGAGGGAGATATTATCCACTATACTGTCAGATATTTCTAATTACAGGGTAGATACTGCTGTAGATGGTATCGAAGGCATTAAGATGATCAAGGCTCATCCATATGATTTAGTCTTAACTGACCTCTCGATGCCAAGGATGAATGGTTTTGATGTATTGAGGGAACTGAAGACTTTCAATCCCTTTCTACCTGTAGTGGTAATTACAGCCTTTTCGTCTATTGATACAGCAATAAGTGCTATGAAGGAGGGAGCCAGAGATTTTATAACCAAACCATTCAGTATAGATAAGGTGAAATCTACTGTTAATAGGATTTTAGACGAGAGAAGGCTACTGAAGAGCCTTGAAAGTTATGGTGATTATCATATGTCAATGGAAAGGCTAAATGCAGAACTCTTTAAAAAGCTTCAGGAAATAAGTATGCTCCAATCCATTAGCAGCGAGCTTGATGGTATATACGACAATAGACAATTATATGAAAGAATTGTCGAAATGGCTTCTAAGCTTTTAATGGCAAAGGAGGTATCTTTTGGGATTATCGAGAATGGGTATTTAAAGATAAAAAATGCAATAAATCTTAGCAGAGAAGAAATTCCAATCAGCAATAATTATTTTTTTAATGAGATTTTAAGGAAGAGGCGGTATTTGACCTTATCACCTGGCGACATAAATCCATTAACAGGTAATACATTAACATGTTTTTTCATGTCTGTACCATTTGAAATAAATGGTGATATCTTTGGGGTTTTAAATATATCAGATAAAATAGACGGCACCTCATTTGGGGAAGATGAAATAAATCTTGCATTGACATTTGCGAAAAAGGCTGCGATGAGAATCGAAAACAATGCCCTTTATGAGGTTATTTACAATAATCTTGTAAACACACTCAGGGCTTTGATAATAAGCATAGAGGCAAGAGATGCCTATACGAAAAATCACTCAGAGAGAGTTACGAAATATGCATTGCATATAGCAGAAGTACTCGATCTTGGTGAAGAGGAAAAGGATGCAATAAGGTTTGGCGGATATATTCATGACATAGGAAAGATCGGGATAAGAGATACAGTGCTTTTAAAGCCTGGTAAGCTAACTGATGAAGAAATGGCTGAAATTAGATTGCATCCTGTAATTGGAAATAATATTGTTAAACCGCTTAAATTTTTCCCGAAGGAACGAGATTTGATCCTTTATCATCACGAAAGATACGATGGTAAAGGCTATCCATATGGACTGAAGGGAGATGACATACCCGTCATAGCAAGGGTGCTTGCCGTAGCTGATGCCTATGATGCTATTACATCATCAAGACCCTATAGTTCTGCAAGGAGTCATGAATTTGCCATTGGTGAATTAAAAGTTAATTCAAATTCACAGTTTGACGGAATGATAGTGAGGGCTTTTATACAAACAGGCATAAGGGGTGGTGAACAAACTTAAGATGGATAAGGCAAGTATCATAGGTATTTTTTTGGGATTGTCTGCAATTCTGGGTGGAAATATCCTTGAGGGTGGAAAGGTTGACTCTGTTTTTCAGGTAACTGCGGCTGTCATAGTCTTTGGAGGCACAATAGGTGCAACGCTTGTCAGTCATCCGTTAAAAGATATTATTAATGCGATCTGCTCTTTAAGGGATATTTTCTCTAATAGGGAGCCAGACTGCGAAATCGTAATAAATGATATTTTGAGGTTTTCAAAGATAGTTAGAAAAAATGGACTTATTGCGATAGAAAATGAGGTGCCGACTATTAAGGACCCATTCTTAAAAAGGGCTATGTCTCTTGCAGTAGAAACTATGAATCCTAAATCTGTCGAGGAAACCCTTGAACAAGAAATCATTACATATGAACAACAAAAGAAAAGAGCAGCAAAGGTATTTGAAACTGCAGGAGGATTTGCTCCCACTATTGGCATAATAGGGGCTGTCATTGGACTGATAAAGGTAATGGAGAATCTGTCAGATCCCGCAAGACTCGGACCTGGTATAGCGGTTGCGTTTGTAGCAACAGTTTATGGTGTTGGTTCAGCGAATCTCTTGCTTTTGCCGATGAGTAAAAAACTCATCAATAAGCTGAATTCTGAATTGCGTTTTAGAGAGATGATAGTTGAAGGTGTTATGGGCATACTTTCTGGAACCAATCCCTACCATCTGGAAGAAAGGGTTAAGGTATTTATCAAAGGGTTTGGTAATAAGGAGGCAATTAGATGAAGAAAATGCGCTGGCTTGAAGACAAGGATAACCCAGACAGATGGGTAGTCTCCTATGCCGACTTTATAACCCTTTTGTTTGCTTTTTTTACAGCATTGTATGCAATAAGCCATGTTGATTTAGGAAAGCTTGATAAATTTCAGGGTTCAGTGAAGTCTGCTTTTAATACAAATGCCTTGAATAACGATTCAATACTTGAGGGAATAAGTGATAGATACTCTCAGTCTGAAGAATATGTTAGAGGTATGTTAAATAAGCTGTCAATAGACAATGTGAGTATCTTTAAAGGTAATCATGGAATTGTTATATCAATGGGTGAGTCTGCACTTTTTGATAGTGGCACTGCGGACATAAAGGATGAGGCTAAACCCTTATTGTCGTCAATCGCACAGATCATAAAGGCAACAAAATTTAATGTTATTATAGAAGGTCATACAGATAATTTACCTATTAAGAACAGCGCATTTTCGTCTAACTGGGAGTTATCATCAGCAAGGGCAATAAAGGTATTATTGTATTTTTTAAATGAGCACTATTTAGAGCCCTCTCGATTTTCTGTATCGGGTTATGGCGAGTATAAGCCGATTGCTACTAATTCAACCTTTGAGGGAAGGCGTAAAAATAGAAGGGTGGATATAATTTTACAGGATAAAGGTAAAGTTCAAACTATCTTTTAACGATATAATTAACAGAGGTAATATATGCTTGCTATTTTTGGGATAATATTTGTTTTAGTATCTGTTATTGGTGGCTTTCTTCTTGAGGGTGGTAACCTTCATGTCCTTTTTCAGCCTGCTGAGGTCGTCATTATATTTGGTGCAGCGATTGGCTCTTTGATTATTGCATCCCCGAAAAAGGTATTAGTCAGTGTATTGGGTAATATATCATTGATTTTTAGTTCAAAGAGCCATTCGAAAGGGGATTTTTTAGAATTACTGACATTGCTTTATCAGATTTTTTCGAAGATTAGAAAAGAGGGTCTGATTTCTATAGAGGCAGATATCGAAAATCCAGGTAAGAGCGCCCTTTTTTCTAAGTTTCCAAATGTGATGAAAAATAGTCATCTTGTAACTTTTATTTGTGATAACCTCAAGGTGATTGTAAGCTCTAATATTCCTTCCCACGAACTCGAGTCTTTGCTGGACATCGAAATAGAGTCAATAAATCACAACAAATTAGTACCTGCACACAGCATCGCAACAGTTGCAGATGCCCTTCCCGGTCTCGGAATTGTTGCTGCTGTTTTGGGAGTGGTCCTTACAATGGGCAAGATAGACCAACCACCGTCGGTTTTAGGGCATAGTATTGGAGCAGCCCTTGTAGGGACATTTTTAGGCGTATTGATGTGTTATGGATTTGTAGGTCCAATGGCAAAAAATATTGAGCATAAAGTGGACGAAGAAATCATAAATTATAATATTGTAAAGATAGCCCTTGTTTCATTTGTGGGTGGCTCTGCCCCTCAGATTGCTGTTGAGTTTGGAAGGAGATTAATCCCTGAAAAGATTAAGCCTACCTTTGGTGAGTTAGAAAGCTCGATCAGAGGAAATATTAAATGAAGGGTTCTAATGTAATAATAAAAAAGGTAAAAAAAGTTAAAGGACATGGTGGTCACGGAGGGTCATGGAAGGTTGCATATGCTGACTTTGTTACTGCCATGATGGCTTTTTTTCTCCTGTTATGGCTTATAACAATGGTATCTCCTGAAAAGAGGGCAAGATTAGCAACATATTTTAAAATATTCAGTGTTTTTGAACATTCAGGTGTTTCTGTGTTAGATAAGTCAAATGTAGTTTTATTAGAAAGCGGAGCTTCGAATAAAATTACATATTCACCCGAAAGTTTCAGTGGACTGAGCCCGGAGGAATTTAAAGAGTCAATTAAAAAAGCCATTGAAGAAAAACTTGGTGATATAAAAGATCAGGTGCTGGTTGATATAGTTGAAGGTGGTGTCAGGATCCAACTTGTTGATAAGGAGGGTAAGCCGATGTTTGATCTTGGCTCATCGCAACTGACACCGCTTGCTGAAAGGATACTGAAAGTTATAGGTGAAAATGTAATATCTCAGCCCAATCCTGTTGCAATAGAGGGTCATACTGATGCACTTGCATTTAGAAGCAGTGAATATGGCAACTGGGAGCTATCCACAGAGCGGGCATTAACAGCAAGAAAGGAACTCGAAAAAAATGGTCTTTCTCCACAGAGACTTGTAAAAGTTGCCGGATATGCAGATACGGTGCCTTTGATAAAGGAAGATCCTAAGGATCCAAGAAATAGAAGAATCAGTATTATATTATTGTTTTCAGGGAAAAATGGCGAATATTAAAAAAATATATAAAAAATCAAATGATCCTGTTACATCCGGGTCGCCTCCTTCTGATGCTGATATAATCGAAAAAAATAAAAGACAATATTTTAGAATAGATGTGGAGATATTAGTTCACATTACACCTATATCCAAGGATCAATGTGCAGTCTTTTGCGGTTACTGCCACGAACGGGAGGATGATGTACCATGGGATAAGATGGCACTACAGCGCGTGAATATCTCTGGTGGTGGTATAAGTTTGCTTTCGAAAGAACCTTTTGATGTTGGCTCAAGTGTTGGAGTATATATGATATTAAAAGGTGAGGATAAATCTGGATTTAAGGTTTGTGGAGAGGTTGTTAGGGTTGAAAAGATAGGTAATAAGTATAATGTTGGTGTAAAGTTCTCATGTAAGCGTGATTTTAAAAGAGAAATTATTATAAGATTCGTTGCTCAGAAAGAGAGGGAATTTTTAGCACAAAAGAGAGTGGGATGGATATATTAAGCTTAAGGTCACATACTTTCATGTCTCTATAATATATTCAGAACGAGCTAATTCGTCATTTCTGTGGAGGCAGAAATCCAGACCTTAGGCAAGCCATCTTTAGAGCTTCATTTTTAGCTTATTTTTTGTAGTCTTTTATGAAAAAGGTTGGCGGAAAATATTGGGAATAAATAAGCCGGGAATGGGATTCGAACCCACGACCTGCTGATTACGAATCAGCTGCACTACCACTGTGCTATCCCGGCATAATGAATAATTTTAATCGCATTTTAGCTATTTTAACATAGATGTAACAAAATCCTGTTAGCAGCTTCTGATTCAGAATTTATTCAATTCCCTCTTCTCCATCTATCTGTAAACTAACTTTACTTAAAAGTTTGGCAAATTTATATCAATTCTGTTTAGATATATATAATATAGAGTTTATTATCTATTATATTTTATAAGGCGAGGTAATAGAGTGTCTGAACTAACGCCTCTGATGAAGCAGTATTTCAGTATTAAAGAAAAGTATCAGGACGCTATTGTCCTTTTTAGGCTTGGAGACTTTTATGAAATGTTTGGTGATGATGCAAAGATAGCCTCACGCATCTTGCAGATTGCATTGACTACGAGGGATAAGGGCAAGGACGAGCCTGTGCCTATGTGTGGAGTGCCTTACTTTTCGGTTGACAACTATATTTCAAAACTAATTAAAGCAGGACATAAAGTCGCTATATGTGAGCAAATGGAAGACCCTAAATTAACTAAGGGTATTGTCCGTAGAGAAGTTGTAAGGGTAATAACCCCTGGTACATATGTCCCTGAACAGCCAAAAGAGAATGCCTATATTATGAGCATATTTCCGCTACAAGGCTTAACAGGCATAGCGGTAGCAGATATTTCGACAGGGGAATTTATTATTTATGAAACTGATAAGTCAATAGAAGATGAGATAAGCAGGTTTGAACCAAAGGAAATCCTCTGTCCCAGGAGCCTCGAAAACAATATCCATTATAATGAGGCATTAAGAAATGTTTATGTATCTCATTATGATGATTGGCATTTTGATTATGCAGAATCTTATAAGATGCTCTCGAGATATTTTAAGGTCCCTTCCCTTGACGGATACGGTTGCCACGGCATGAATGCAGCCATTTCGGCAGCAGGTGCCCTTATGAGCTATCTTGAAGAGTCACAGAAAATCCTCACCTTTAAAAAGATTAATGTCCTGCCCCAGACATCTTATATGTTTCTTGATTCTGCTACGAAGAGAAACCTCGAGCTTTTGCAGCATATTGGAGCTGAAAAAAATAATGGTTCTACAGAGGGTTCATTGCTATGGGTTCTGGATGAGACAGTCACACCAATGGGTGGGAGGTTTATGAGGAATGCGATTGCAAAACCTTTACTATCCATATCAGAAATAACGAAAAGACAGGATGCAGTTGAGGCATTGATAGAGGATTACGAACTAAGAGAAGAATTGCGCACATCTTTAAGAAAAATACAGGATATAGAAAGGCTCACATCAAGAATTATATCAAGGTCTGCTACTCCAAGAGATATGATTGCCCTAAAGGGGTCTATCGAGCAATTTCCAAGGATAAAGAAGATTTTATTATCATCTCAAAACAGCTATATAAAGGAGATTGGTAGTCTCATCTCGGATTTCTCTGATATAAAGAATCTTATAGACTCAAGTATCGTTGATAATCCGCCGGTCAGCATAAAAGAAGGTGGCATAATTAAAAAAGGCTTCAGTAAAGAGGTGGATGAATTAAGGGATATCCTGAATAGCGGAAAAGATTTTATAGCACAACTTGAGGCTGAAGAGAAAAAAAGAACTGGTATATCCTCTTTAAAAGTAGGCTACAACAGGGTGTCTGGTTACTACATAGAGGTAACAAAGCCAAATCTTCATCTTGTGCCTGATGACTATATAAGAAAACAGACTTTAGCAAATTGTGAGAGGTTTATAACTCATGACTTAAGGGAATATGAGGTAAAGGTCCTGGGCGCAGAAGATAGGCTTAAAGAACTCGAATATAATATATATATAAGCTTATTAGAAAAGATGCAAAAATATGCAGGAATGCTTTATGAATCAGCAAATCAGATTGCGATTATAGATTTTATTCTTTCTCTATCTGTAGTTGCAAAGAGATACGATTATGTTAAGCCTGTAATTTCAGGCAGCGATACCATAGAGATTATTAATGGAAGACACCCGGTAATAGAACGAGTGTTGGGGGCGTATGGTTCAGGTTATGGTGCTTCTAACATTGATGAAAAATTCATACCAAATAGCATCCTTATTGACAGCAGGGATAACAGGCTTTTGATTATAACCGGTCCAAATATGGCTGGTAAATCTACTTATATGCGGCAGATTGCACTGATTGTGCTTATGGCACAAATAGGCTCATTTGTCCCAGCAGAAAGTGCTCACATAGGTATTGCTGATAGAATATTCACTCGAATAGGTGCGTCTGATTACATAACAAAGGGTCAAAGTACCTTTATGGTAGAGATGATAGAGACTGCAAATATTTTGAATAACGCCACGGATAAAAGCCTCATACTCCTTGATGAGGTTGGAAGAGGCACAAGCACATTTGATGGAATCAGCATTGCATGGGCGGTTGCTGAATATGTTGCTAATAAAATCAGGGCAAGGACTCTTTTTGCAACCCATTATAATGAGCTTACAGATCTTGTTTTAAAGATTGACGGGGTTAAGAATTATAATGTAGTTGTAAAGGAGTGGGGAGATGAAGTTATATTTTTAAGAAAGATCGAAAAAGGACCTGCTGATAAGAGCTATGGCATTCAGGTTGCACGACTTGCAGGATTGCCTGAGGAAGTTATAGAAAATGCTAAGGTTGTACTTGATAAACTTGAGAAGAAAGAGTCAAATACATTGAAACCTCATGCTGCTCAGATGGATCTTTTTTCAATAGGTGACCCAGTTAAAATTGAATTATTAAATTTAGATATAGATAGCCTGACTCCTCAAAAGGCATTAAAAAAGCTTAAGGAGTTAAAAAGGATTGCAGAGGAAACAATCTAAGATGTTCTATTTTGTTGACATAGTGTTTGATATAGAGTTTAAATATATTAGGTTAAATGGAAGATTCAAGCAACACCTTAAATATCAGTAAGCCTTCAGAAGACAATATGCAAACTGTCTCATTCCGACAGGGTAGGACAGTCAAGAAAAAATATCTTTTAAATATCCTTAATTACATCAATTTTCGAGATGGAAATATATACATAAACTTCAAACATCGAAAATATGGCAGCTTAACTTCACTTGAGGCAAAACCCCAGCCGTGTGTTGATGACACATTGGAGTGCCGCCTGACAAACGATTTAATTGGTGGAATCAACTTAAACATATATGAATTTGCCGGCATATTTGTTCCTCACGGCACCAAGTTAATCTTTGCAGAACCAGATCTAATTGATATTAATGGTCAAAAGATAATTTTTACCCTCCCTGAAGTTTGCCACGAGATTCGTTCACGAAAGGCAGTAAGGTTTTTAGCTAAGGACATTATAGTGGAACTCATACAGAATGGAACTGTATTTTACGGTAATCTTATAGACTTTAGTGCCGAGTCTTTCTGTGCAGAAATAAAAATTGAGCCTCCCCAGACATTTCAATGGCTTAATCCAGACAGTGCAGTTAATGTAGTTTTCAAGGATGGAAAGAGAGTCATTTATACAGGTGAGTGTATAATTACAAAACATACTGATGGGCAAAATAAGCGAAAATTTGTGCTTTCACCTCTTAAGGATAATGTTCCGAGATTCAAGCCAAAAGAAATAAGGAGCATAAGGCAGAAATTATCTCCTTCTCCTCATATCGTTTTTACACATCCCATTACTAAAAAACTCGTCAACCTTGAGATAGATGATATCTCTGGCTCAGGTTTTTCTGTTGAAGAACACCCTGAGGTTTCTTCTTTGCTTCCTGGAATGATTATCCCTGAGTTAGAGATAGAATTTGCAGTTAATTTTACTATTAAGTGCAGTGCTCAGGTAATTTATAGAAGTGGAATAAACATAGAGGGTGAAGAGTTTATAAAATGCGGTCTGGCATTTTTGGATATGGACATTGCAGATCAGGCAAGGCTGTCATCCATATTGCATCATGCAACCAACAAAAAATCATATGTTAGTAACAGGGTTGATTTAGATGATTTATGGGAATTCTTTTTTGAGACAGGTTTTGTTTATCCAAAGAAGTATGCACACATGCATTATAACAAAGAGGAATTTAAAAAGATATACGAAAGGCTTTACAATTGCAATCAACATATCGCAAGGCATTTTATTTATCTCGAAAAGGGGTTGATTCAGGGTCACATATCGATGCTACGCATTTTTGAAAACTCTTGGCTATTTCATCATCATGCAAGCCGTTCAATAACCAGTAAGGCTGGATTGACTGTTTTGGATCAGATAAGCCGTTATGTGAATGACTTTTATCGCATTCACTCTACAAAGATGACCTATGTTATAAGCTATTACAGACCTGAAAATAG
>FWWM01005617.1_pt1 | contig 26884 bp, 26 predicted proteins | sample 2228351 | NCBI WGS metagenome assembly FWWM01 (sample SAMEA103939774, study PRJEB20133) | metagenome | reverse complement strand
GGGGGGGGAGGTTTGACCTGACGAGTTCGGTTGTGCCGCCCAAGCCCCTTTGACACGCCGGAGGTCCTTGTGTACCCTCTCCGTTGGCGTACCGCAGGAGCGAGGTGAGGACGCGTGAAGACCTACCAGCAAAAGCCGACGGAGGTGGAGCGCCGGTGGTGGCTCGTGGATGCCCAGGGGAAGGTCCTGGGCCGGGTGGCGAGCCAGGTGGCCCGCCTCCTCCAGGGCAAGCATAAACCCACCTATACCCCGCATGTGGACGGCGGGGACTTCGTGGTCGTGGTGAACACGGAGAAGGTCCGGCTTACGGGCCGGAAGGCAGAGCGCAAGGTGTACTACTGGCATTCGGGGTATCCGGGTGGGCTGAAGTCCGCCACCGCCGGGGAACTCTTGCGCACGAAGCCGGAGAGGCTGTTCCGGCTTGCGGTGCAGCGCATGCTCCCCAAGACCCGGCTGGGCCGGCAGATGCTGAAGAAGCTGAAGGTCTACCGCGGTCCGGACCACCCACACGCGGCCCAGCAGCCCACACCGTTGGAGGTGGAAGGATGAGCACCGCGGTGGTCCCCCAGATCCAGGCCACGGGACGGCGCAAGGAGGCCAGCGCCCGGGTGTTCCTACGGCCCGGCTCCGGCCGGATCCTGGTGAACGGCAAGCCCTACGACGAGTACTTCGTGGGCGCGGCCCGGAGGGCCCGGATGGTGGAGCCGCTTTTGCTCACGAACACCTTAGAGCGGTTCGACGTCTACGCCACCGTCTCGGGTGGGGGACAGACGGGCCAGAGCGACGCGGTGCGGCACGGCATCGCCCGGGCCCTGGCAGAGCTGGACCCCTCCCTGCGGCCCATCCTGCGGCAGCACGGGCTGCTGACCCGGGACCCCCGGGTGAAGGAGCGGAAGAAGTACGGCCGCAAGCGGGCCCGGCGCGGGTTCCAGTACTCCAAGCGGTAGCGACCGGTCCCTTCAAAGCCGCGGGGCATCCCGCACCGTCCCGCCTCCGTAGCCAAATCGACCCCCTTCGTGCTCAAATTAAGGGAGGGCAACCGCCCGTGGGAGGGAGACGGTGGCGAGAACGCGTGTCCTGATCCTGGGGGCAGCCGGGCGGGACTTCCACAACTTCAACGTGTACTACCGGCATCGGCCTCAGTACCAGGTGGTGGCCTTCACCGCCGCACAGCTGCCCGCCCTCGCAGGTCGACACTACCCGCCGGAGCTGAGCGGCCCGTACCATCCCGAGGGCATCCCTATCGAGCCGGAGGACCGCCTGGAGGAGCTGATCCGCACCCACCGGGTGGACGAGGTGGTCTTCGCCTACAGCGACGTCTCCCACGAGCACGTGATGCACCTCGCTTCCCGGGCCCTGGCCGCGGGATCGGGATTCCGCCTCCTCGGCCCTCAGGAGACCATGCTGCGCAGCGACCGGCCGGTGCTGAGCGTGGGGGCTGTGCGCACAGGTGCGGGCAAGAGCCCCACCAGCCGCTACCTCGCGGGCCTGCTGAAGGAGCTGGGCCAGCGGGTGGCCGTGGTCCGCCACCCCATGCCGTACGGAGACCTACGGGCGCAGGTCGTGCAGCGGTTTGCGAGCCTGGAAGACCTCGACCGCGTCTCCCTCACCCTCGAGGAGCGGGAGGAGTACGAGCCGCACCTGCGGCGGGGGCAGGTGGTGTTCTCGGGCGTGGACTCCGAGCAGGTGCTGGCGGCCGCGGAGCAGGAAGCGGACGTGATCCTCTGGGAGGGCGGGAACAACGACCTCCCCTTCTTCGTCCCGGACCTGCACGTGGTGGTGTGCGACCCCCTCCGGGCCGGACACGAGCTGCGCTACCACCCCGGAGAGGCCAACCTGCGGATGGCGGACGTGGTGGTGATCAACAAGGTGTCCACCGCCCGGCCGGAGCACGTGGAGACCGTACGCCGCAACGTGGCCGCCGTAAACCCCCGGGCCCGCATCGTGGAGGTCGACAGCGTCATCACCGTGGACCGCCCGGACCTCCTGCGGGGGAAGCGGGCCGTGGTGGTGGAGGACGGACCCAGCACCACCCACGGCGGCATGGGCTACGGGGCCGGGTACATCGCGGCCCGTGCGTACGGAGCTGAGGTGGTCGATCCCCGGCCTTCGGCCGTGGGCTCCCTCCAGGAGGCCTACGCCGCCTACCCGCACCTCCGGTACGTGCTGCCTGCCCTCGGGTACACCCCGCAACAGCTCTCGGAGCTCGAGGAGACCCTCAACCGGGTTGAGGCGGACGTAGTAGTCTTCGGGACGCCCGCGGACCTGCGGAAGGTGCTGCGCAACCTCAACAAGCCCGCGGTCCGGGTCACCTACGAGATCGAGGAGCGGACCCCGCAGCTGCGGGAGATCGTGGAAGAATGGCTTGTGCGCATGGGCAGGCTCTCCCGGACCGAGGCGGCACGCTAGCCATGGGATCTCGACTCCGCGGCCGCGACCTCCTCTCCCTGGAGGACCTCTCCCGGGAGGAGATCCTGGAGATCCTGGACCTCGCCGCCGAGCTCAAGCGAGAGCAGCGCATGCGGCGGCCGCACCCCGTGCTCCAGGGCCGGGCCCTCGCCCTCCTCTTCGAGAAGCCCTCCCTGCGCACCCGGGTCACCTTCGAGGTGGCCATGCAGCAGCTGGGCGGCTACATCGTCTACCTCACCCAGCAGGACGTTGGGCTTGGGACGCGGGAGAGCGTGGCGGACGTGGCCCGAAACCTCAGCCGGTGGGTGGACGGGATCGCGGCCCGGGTCTTTGTCCACCGGACCGTCGAAGCCCTGGCGGAAGCCGCCTCGGTTCCTGTGCTGAACGCCCTCAGCAACCGGGAGCACCCGTGCCAGGTCCTCGCCGACCTCCTCACCATCCGGGAGAAGCTGGGAGCCTTCCAAGGAGCCACGGTGGCTTGGGTGGGCGACGGGAACAACGTGTGCCACTCGCTCCTGTTGGGGGCCGCGAAGGTCGGGCTTTCCGTCCACGTGGCCACCCCAGCAGGATACGAGCCCGACCCGGCCATCCTGGAGGCGGCCCGGCGGCACGGGGAGCGCACGGGAGCCCGGATCCTGCTGACCCACCGGCCGGAAGAAGCCGTGCGCTCGGCCCAGGTGGTGTACACGGACGTGTGGACGAGCATGGGGCAGGAGGCCGAGCAGGAGAAGCGGCGCCAGGCCTTCGCGGGCTTCCAGGTGAACGAGGCCCTCCTCGCCCACAGCCCTGACGCCCTGGTGATGCACTGCCTGCCGGCCCGCCGGGGAGAGGAGATCACGGACGAGGTCCTCGACGGCCCCCGCTCCGTCGTGCTGGACCAGGCGGAGAACCGGCTGCACGCCTCAAAGGCCCTGCTGGCGCTGGTGCTCGGAGGATGAGCTGGCCCCTTCCCATCCGCATCACCGACCTGGTGGACATCGCCATCGTTTCCTTCGTGGTCTACCAGGTGATGATGCTCATCCGCGGGACCCGAGCAGTTCAGCTTGTGCAGGGGATCGCGGTCCTTGCCATCGGCTACCTCCTGGCCCGATGGCTCCAGCTCTACACCCTCCAGGCCATCCTCGGCTACCTCGGCGGGATCATCCCCGTGGCCCTGTTGGTGCTGTTCCAACCGGAGCTACGCCGCCTCCTCGAGCAGATCGGCCGCGGCCGGCTCCTGTGGAGCACGGCCTCCCCGCTCGAACGGGACGTGGCCCTCCGGCTGGCGAACGACCTCGCCCGGGCCGCGAGGGTCTTGGCCCAGCGGCGCATCGGAGCCCTGATCGTCATCGAACGGCGCACGGGCCTCAACGACTTCATCGAGACGGGCATCCGCCTGGACGCTGTGGTCTCCGTTCCCCTTCTGCTGAACATCTTCTACCCCAACACGCCCCTCCACGATGGCGCGGTGATCATCCGGGGAAACCGGGTGGTGGCGGCGGGGTGCCTGCTCCCTCTCAGTGAGAGCCCGTTCCTGAGCCGAGCCCTGGGGACCCGCCACCGGGCCGCGGTGGGGATCACGGAGGGGACGGACGCGGTTGCCATCGTGGTCTCCGAGGAAACCGGGACGATCTCCCTCGCCCAAGAGGGCTCCCTGCGTCGGGGGCTTTCCGAGGAGGAGCTGAAGGCCATCCTGCTCGGCCTCTTCGCCATCACTCCGACGCGCGGGTCCGCCCCGTGGCGGTGGGGTCGCTCCGCGTAGGCCGAGGGGCGTGCGGTGGTCCGGACTTCGTTGGGTTCTTGGATGCGTCGGCGGGAGCGTACCTTTTACCGAGTCCTCTCCGTGGGGATCGCGGTGGTGTTGTGGTACCTCGTGACCGCCGCCCAGAACCCGGAGACGGAGCGGGTCCTCAGCACGGAGCTCACGATCCGCAACCTCCCCGCAGACCTCACGGTGGTGCGCTCACCCCGGCGGGTGGACCTCCGGGTACGGGCTCCTCGGGCCACCCTCGCCGGCCTCAGCTCCCGGTCCGTGACGGCCTGGGTGAGTCTCGGGGACGCGGAGCCCGGAGAGTACCGGCTGCCGGTTCGGGTGGAGGTGCCTTCGGGCGTGCGGGTGGTGGAGGTGATGCCGGAGCAGGTCACGGTGGTGGTGGACGCCTTAAGCCAGCGCCAGCTTCCCGTCGAGGTAGTCCTCCACGGGACGCCCCCGCAGGGCACGACGATCGACCGGCCGGAAGCTCGGCCCTCTCGGGTCACCCTCGTGGGCCCGCGGTCCGTGGTCCAGCGGGTCCGGCGGGCGGTGGCCTCCGTAGACCTCGCCGGCCTGCAGAACACCCAGACCCTTGCCGTTCGGGTGCGGGCCCTCGCGGAGGGCGGGGAGGAGGTGCGGAGCGTGGAGGTACGCCCGCCTCAGGTGCAGGTGCGGGTCGTGGTGCGGGAAGCCCTCCTCAGCCGCCTCGTTCCCGTGGTGCCGGAGGTGACGGGAAGCCCACCGCCGGGGATGGGCATCGCCCTGCTGGAGGTGGAGCCGCCCCTCGTGCGGGTGCGTGGACCTCAGGAGGCGGTGGCGCGCTTGACGGTGCTTCCTACCGAGCCCGTGGACGTCCGCGCTCTGCGGGGAGAAGTCCGCAGGTCCGTGCGGGTGCGAATCCCAGACCGGGTAAAACTGGAGGGTCCCTCGGTTGTGTCGGTGCGCGTCGTGGTGGTCCCTTCTCCGGTCCTGCGGGAGCTCCAGGACGTGCCCGTGGTGGTGGAGGGCCTCGGCCCCGGCCTGGAGGTCACCTGGGAACCCGACCGCGTGCGGGTCCGGGTGGTGGGACCTGAAGAGGCGGTCGTGAACCTCTCCTCATCAGCGGTGCGGGCCGTGGTGGACGTCTCCGGGCTGGGGCCGGGAACGGTCCGGAGGCCCGTGCAGCCCGTCGTCCCCCAGGACGTCTGGGTGGTGGCCGCAACCCCTCCAGAAGTCACCCTGCAGATCCGGCGGCGGCCGTAGGAGGTAGAATGGGACGGCTTTTCGGCACCGACGGGATCCGCGGCGTCGCAAACGAGACCCTCACCCCGGAGCTGGCCTTCGAAGTCGCCCGGGCCGCGGCCCGGATCCTCGCCCCAAGCGGCGGGGCGTTCCTGGTGGGCCGGGATACGCGGCTGAGCGGTCCGATGCTGGAAGGCGCGGTGGTGGCCGGGCTGTGCTCCGCGGGGGTTGCCGTGGTGCGCGGCGGTATTCTGCCCACCGCCGCGGTGGCCTACCTCACCGCCGCATTGGGCTACAAGGCCGGTGTGGTGATCTCCGCCTCCCACAACCCCATCGAGGACAACGGCATCAAGTTCTTCGACGGCACCGGGGTCAAGCTGGCAGACGAGCTGGAGGACCGGATCGAGCAGGCCCTCGGAGAAGCCGGGCCTCGGCCCACGGGAACCCAGGTGGGCGGGGTGAAGGATCTGGTGGACGCGGAGGAGCGCTACCTCCACCACCTCGTGGCCTGCGCGCGTCCCGTTTCTGGCCTGCGGGTGGTGGTGGACTGCGCCTTCGGCGCCGCCTACCGGCTCGCCCCCCTCCTCTGGGACCTCCTGGGCGCGCAGGTGGTGGCCCTCCACGACGAGCCGGACGGCACCCGCATCAACGTGGGCTGCGGCTCCACCCACCCGGAGGTCCTCCAGGCCGCGGTGCGGGCCTACGGTGCGGACATCGGGTTTGCGCACGACGGCGACGCGGACCGGGTGATCGCGGTGGACGAGCGCGGGGAGGTGGTGGACGGAGACCTCATCCTAGTGGCCTGCGCCCGGTACCTTGCCCGGAAAGGGGAGCTCGACCCACGGGTAGTGGTGGCGACAGTGATGACGAACCTGGGCGTAGAGCGGGCCCTCTTGCGGGAGGGGATTCGGTTGGTGCGATCTCCCGTAGGCGACCGCTACGTCCTCGAGCGCATGCAGGAGGTCGGGGCCGTGCTGGGCGGGGAGCAGAGCGGCCACATCGTCTTCCGGAAGCTCGCCACCACGGGAGACGGGCTCCTGACGGCGATTCAGCTGGTGAACGCCATGGGTGCTTCCGGTCTCCGGCTCAGCGAGCTCGTATCGGACGTGGAGCGGCTTCCGCAGGTCCTCCTCAACGTCCGGGTCGCGGACCGGCACGCGGTGTTGGCGGATGAGAGGGTCGAGCGGGCCATCGCAAGGGCCGCGGAGGCCGTAAAAGGCGTGGGCCGGATCCTAGTGCGGCCGAGCGGGACCGAGCCCCTTATCCGGATCATGGTGGAGCACGAGGACGCGCCGCGGGCGCAACAGCTCGCCCGGGAGCTCGCGGACCTCATCCGGTCCCGGGCCGGCACCGGATAACATGGGCCGGGTGTGGCGTGCGGGTGCGGTGGCCTGGATGGTGCTCGTGGGGATCATCAGCTTCCTGCCGGAGGAGGTAAGCCGGGGGCTACCGACGAGCGGGGCACCGTCCCACGTCGGCGCGTTCCTCGTCCTCGTGCTCCTCCTGCGGCGGTGGCCCCTCGGAGTTGCGGCCGCGGCGGTCGTTGCCTGGGCCTACGGGATCGGGATCGAAGGCCTGCAGCGCGCGGTCGGTTGGCGGGCCATAGAGCTCGGGGATGTGGCCGCGAACACCGCGGGCATCCTCTTGGGGCTCGTGGTGGACACGGTTGCAGGAGGCAGGAGAGGATGCGGGATTCCGCCTGGGACGTGATCGTGGTGGGCGCGGGCCCTGCGGGTGGCATGGCGGCCTGGGAGGCGGCCCGGAGGGGACTACGCGTCCTCCTCCTAGAGGAACACCCGCGGGTGGGGGATCCCGCCCACTGCGCGGGCAAGCTCTCGGTGCACGCCTTCACGGAGTTCGGGCTTCCCACAGACCTCGTGCGCACCACCCTCTGGGCCGCCGCGATTTACCCTCCGGAGGGCGATCCCGTACACGTGCGCCGGAAGACCCCGGACTCCCACGTGGTCGACCGAGACGTCTTCGACCGGTGGCTCGTCGCGCAGGCGTTGGGTTGCGGGGCGGAGCTCCTGCTCGAGACCCGGGCCTACGCAGCTACACGGGTGAGGGGCGGCGTCGAGGTGGAGGCCCTCTGGAAGGGAAAGTCCCTGCGGGTTTGGGCGCCCGTAGTGATCGATGCGGAGGGCGCGCGAGCACGGCTCCCTCGCACCTTGGGGCTCCCGGCGCCGGGCCGGGCGGTCCGGGGCCTCCAGTACGAGGTGACGGGGATCGCCCTTGACCGGCCGGACACCGTAGAGGTGTACCTGGGGCGGCGGTGGGCGCCGGGGTTCTTCGCCTGGCTCATGCCCTTGGGAGACCGGGAGGCCCGGATCGGTGTGTGCGTGGACCCCTCCGTGGCGCCCCACCCCCCCGCGGCTTACCTGGAAGCCGTCCTCCGCGACCACCCCGCGCTCTCCCGCCGGGCCCGCGGGATCCGGGTGGTCCGCCGCCTGGGCGGGTGGATCCCGCTTCCGGCCCACCTCAGGCCCGCCTGCGCGCCGGGGTTCGTGGTGGTAGGCGATGCCGCAGGGCACCTCAAGGCCACGAGCGGCGGAGGAATTTATTTCTCCCTCGTGGCGGGACGGCTCGCGGCACAGGCCGCCGTCCGCCACCTCTCGGGCGACCGGGAGGCCCTGCGGGCCTACGAGCGGGCGTGGCGACACCGGTTCGGCCGGGAGGTGCACTTCACCGCGTGGGTCCGGAAGGCCCTGGACCGCCTTCCGGACGACTCCCTCTCCCGCTTCCTCAGGGGGATCTCGAGGAACCCGGACCTCCTGCGGGTGATCTCCACATACGGGGACACCCAGTACCAGTCACGCCTGTTTTTGCCCGTGCTGGCCGCCGCCCTGCGGGCAGGCCTCGTCGACCGCGATCTCCGAGGTGCCCTCCTCCACACCCTGGCGGCCCTCCTCGCGACCGTGTAATTCCGCTCCTCCAAACGGAGGATTTTCCGGAGTATACTGAAGGAGACGGGCAGGAGTTCGGGGCCGAAGGAAGAAGAACGGTGGGAGGAGGTGAGAGGGGAAACCGTGGGGGAAGCGCCAGGACCCGCAGGAGTTGGCCTGCGGGTTGACGAGGTGGGGGATCTCGACCGGAGCAGCCTGCTCCGGATCGGCGGGTGACCCCAGGCCAAGCCGACGGGCCTCCGGAAACCCATCCGGTCCTGCAAAAGGGAGCTCACAAAGCCGTGGGGGTAACCCCGGGACAAAAGGCTCCTAGTCGGTGCTATTTTTACTCCCTTCTCGGGTGCGATGCTGCCCCCTTCGCACCCGACATCCGTACTGGACAACTCAGGTGGCCCGGGAATGAGGGGAGAAGATTCCTCCCGTCCCGGTGCGTGTACATCTCCGAAGAAGGAGGGATGAGGATGCGTGTGACCGTGAGCATCATCAAGGCGGACATCGGGAGTATCGGCGGGCACACCCTGCCCAGTGCCGAGCTCCTGCAGACGGTCCGGGATCGGGTGTTCGCCGAGCGCGGCAAGCTCCTCGTCGACGCCTTCGTCTTCCACTGTGGGGACGACATCTCGATCGTGATGACCCACACCCACGGGACGGGCGACGAGCGGGTGCACGCCCTGGCGTGGGACGCCTTCCGGGCGGCCACCGCGGTGGCGAAGAGCCAGGGCCTGTACGGGGCCGGCCAGGACCTGCTGGTGGACGCGTTCAGCGGCAACGTGCGGGGGCTGGGGCCGCAGGTGGCGGAGATGACCTTCGAGGAGCGGCCCAACGAGGCCCTCATGGTCCTCGCGGCGGACAAGACCGAGCCCGGCGCCTTCAACCTTCCCCTCTACCTCGCGTTCGCGGACCCCATGTACTCCCCGGGACTCCTGCTCAGCACGGAGCTCCACGATGGGTTCCGGTTCCGGATCATGGACGTGGAGTACACGGAGGGGGATCGCCTCATCGAGCTCGATGCCCCGGAGCGGCTCTACGATATCGCGGCCCTGCTGCGGGACACCCACCGGTACGTGATCGAGTCCATCTGGTCCCGGAAGTATCCGCACGAGCAGGCGGTGGCGGTCTCCACCACACGGCTGCGGAACATCGCGGGCCGGTACGTCGGGAAGGACGACCCCGTGGCCATCGTGCGGGTGCAGAAGATCTTCCCGGCCACGGAGGAGTTCGGCCCGCCCTTCGCCCTCGGGGCCTTTGTAGCGGGCGATACCCGCGGCAGCCACAACCTGCCGTTGTTGCCCGTGCCCATGAACACGCCCGCCAGCACCTTCTTCTGCATCCCCATGGTGTGCGCCTTGGGGTTCGCCCTGCACGAGGGCAAGCTGACGGGCCCGGTGGACCTCTTCAGCGACCCCGTGTGGGCGCCGGTGCGGGAGCGGATCGTCGACAAAGCCTTAGAGATGCGCAAGCAGGGGTTCTTCGAGCCCGCCATGCTCCCCTACTCGGAGCTGGAGTACGGCGGTATCGTGGCGCGGCTGGAGCGGCTGGAGAAGGAGTTCCGGGTGGTCCGCCCGGAGGCTCCCGCGGTCACGAGCTAGAGGGAAGCACGGGACGGGGCGGGCACAATGCGGTGCCCGCCCCGTTGGAGGGGGTCCAATGTGCGGCATCATGGGGTACATCGGTGAGCGGAACGCCGTGGAGGTCCTGCTCGATGGGCTGCGGCGCCTGGAGTACCGGGGGTATGACTCCGCGGGGATCGCCGTGGCCCACAACGGCACCATCGCGGTCCGCAAGACCGCGGGAAAGCTCGCGCGCTTGGTGGAGCTCGTGGAGCGGGAGCCGGTCTGGGGACAGGTGGGGATCGGGCACACCCGCTGGGCCACCCACGGACAGCCCACGGACACCAATGCCCACCCTCACGCGGACGAGTCCGGGCGGTTCGTGGTGATCCACAACGGCATCATCGAGAACTTCCTCCCCCTGCGGGAGGAGCTCGTCCGCCGGGGACATGTCTTCCGGTCGGACACGGACACCGAAGTCCTCGCCCACCTCATCGAGGAGGAGTACGCGGGTAACCTGGCGGAGGCCGTGCGCCGGGCCGTGCGGCGGGCCCGGGGAGCTTATGCCCTCGTGGCCATGTGCGCACAGGAGCTCGACCGGCTCGTCGCCGTCCGGATGATCAGCCCCCTCGTGATCGGGTTCGGGGAGGGCGAGATGCTCCTCGCGTCCGACATCCCCGCCCTCCTCCCGTACACCCGGGACGTGCTGGTGGTGGAGGACGGGGAGATGGCGGTGGTCACGCGGGAGGGGGCGCGGCTTTTCCGGCTGGACGGCACCCCGGTGGAGCGGCCCGGGGTGTACGTGACCTGGACCGCGGAGCAGGCGGAGCGAGGGGGATACCCGCACTTCATGCTCAAGGAGATCTTCGAGCAGCCGCGGGTCTTGGCGGAGACCATCATGGGCCGCATCACCCCGGAGGGCCGGGTGCACCTGGAGGACGTGCGGTTTCCAGAGGGGTTTGTGGAGCGGCTCCAGAAGGTCTGGATCACCGCGTGCGGCACCGCCTACCACGCAGGGCTGTACGGCCGGATGCTGTTGGAGCGGCTGCTGCGGATCCCCGCGGAGGCGGACTACGCCCACGAGCTCCGCTACCGGGATCCCCTCATCGGCCCCAATACCCTCACCCTCGCCATCAGCCAGTCCGGGGAGACCGCGGATACCCTGGCGGCCGCGCGCCTGTGCCGGTCGTTGGGCTCCCGGGTCCTGGCCATCACCAACGTGGTGGGCAGTACCCTGAGCCGGGAGGCGGACGACGTCCTGTACATCCGCGCAGGCCCGGAGATCGCGGTGGCCAGCACGAAGGCCTACCTGGCCATGCTGGTGGCCCAGGTTCTGCTCGTGCTTTACCTCGGGGAACGCCGGGGGGGCGTGGACCCGCACCTGCACCACACCCTTCTGCGGGAGCTCCAGCACCTCCCGCAGAAGGTCCAGGAGGTCCTCAACGACCAGCAGGAGATCATCGAGCTGGCCCGCCGGGTCTGCGAGGCGGAGCACCTGTACTTCATCGGCCGCGGCCTGGACTACGCGGTGGCACTGGAGGGCTCCCTCAAGCTCAAGGAGATCAGCTACCTCCACTCCGAGGCCCTGCCCGCGGGCGAGCTGAAGCACGGGACCCTCGCCCTCATCACCCACGGCACGCCCGTGGTGGTGGTCCTGACCCAGCCGCAGGTGTACGAGAAGACGCTCAGCAACCTCCAGGAGGTGAAGGCCCGGGGCGGGTACGTGATCGCCGTGGCCTACGCGGACGACGAGGAGATCGGCCGGCACGCGGACACGGTCCTACGGATCCCCCGCACCCACGACCTCCTGAGCCCCTTGGTGGCGATCCTGCCCCTGCAGCTGCTGGCCTACTACGTGGCCCGGGAACGGGGCCACGAGATCGACCAACCCCGCAACCTCGCCAAGAGCGTTACCGTAGAGTAACGGGCACGAGGAGCCTCCGGATCCCACCGCGAACTACACCGCGGGATGGTGGATCCGGAGCTCCTCGAGCTTCTGGCCTGCCCCGTGTGCAGGACACCCGTGCGGCCCGACCAGGACCGGTTGGTCTGCACCCGGTGCGGCCGGCGCTACCCCATCCGGGACGGGATCCCCGTGATGCTGGTGGAGGAGGCGGAGGAGCCGTCGAGGGGATGAGGGTCCTCGGGGTCGGCGTGGACCTGGTGGAGGTGGACCGCATCGCGCGGGCCCTGTCCCGGTGGGGGGATCGGTTCGTCCTGCGGATCTTCACGGAGTCCGAGCGGCGCCGCGCCGGGGACGGCCCAAACCGGGTCCTGCGCCTCGCGGCGCGGTTCGCGGCCAAGGAGGCGGTGATGAAGGCCTTGGGGACCGGCCGCAAGGGCGTAGGCTGGCGGGAGATCGAGGTCACGAACGACCCGACCGGGAGGCCCAGGGTACGGCTTTCGGGCCGGGCAGCTCAAGTGGCCCGGCGCAGGGGCATCCAGGAGGTCCACGTCAGCCTGACCCACGGGCGCGCGTACGCGGTAGCCTTCGCGGTGGCGGAGGGCGAGGAAAGATGAAGCTCGTAAATTCGGAGCAGATGCGAACGATCGAACGCCGCGCCGCAGAGGTGGGAATCCCCACCATCGTGCTCATGGAGCACGCGGGCCGGGCGGTGGCCTGGGTGGCCTGCGAGCACCTGCGGGCCCGGGGCGGCGGTCGGGTCCTGGTGGTGTGCGGGAAGGGCAACAACGGCGGCGACGGGCTGTGTGCGGCCCGGCACCTCCAGAATGCGGGGATCCCCGTGCGGGTGATGCTCCTCGCGCGGGATCAGGACCTCTCGCAGGACGCCGCGTGCAACCTCCAGGCGGCCCGCGCGGCAGGAATCGAGGTGGACAACGTGGTGGGTCCGGTGGATACGGCCTTGCGGGCCGCGATGGGCAGCTACCAGCTCCTCATCGACGCCATCTTCGGCACGGGGTTCCGGGGCCCGGCGGTGGGGATCGCGGCCCGTGCCATCGAGGCCATCAACGAGTGCCGGGTTCCCGTGCTGGCCGTGGACGTCCCATCAGGGCTCGAGGCCGACACGGGCCGGGTGGAAGGGCCGTGCGTGCGGGCTTCCGTCACGGTGACCATGGGGTTCCCCAAGCTGGGCATGGCGGTGTACCCGGGCGCGGAGTTCTGCGGACGGATCGTCGTGGCCGACCTGGGGATCCCCCGTGCCCTCGTCGAGGAGGTCGGGATCCGGACGGAGCTCGCCACCGCGGCCCAGGTGCGTACCTACCTCCCGCCCCGGGCGCCCGACACCCACAAGGGAACCTACGGCCGGGTGGTGCTCGTGGGAGGGTCGGGCTGGTTCAGCGGGGCTCCGCGGCTCATGGCCCTCGGCGCCCTCCGGGCCGGAGCCGGGCTCGTGCGGTTGGCCGTTCCGGAGTCCATTTATCCGGCGGTGGCCGCGTCCGTGGTGGAGGCCATGCCTCTTGGGCTTCCGGACGAGGGAGGCGTGTTGAGCACCGCCTCCCTCGAGCCGATCTTAGATCTCGTGCAGGAGGCGGACGTGGTCGGGATCGGCCCGGGCATGACCACGCGAGGGGATGTTCCCAAGGTCGTCGGCGAGGTGATCCGGAGGAGTCCCCGGCCCGTGGTCCTGGACGCGGACGGGATCAACGTCCTGGCCGGGCACCCCGAGGTCCTGCGGGAGGCGAGGGCTCCTGTGGTCATCACTCCGCATCCCGGGGAGCTCGCGCGGCTGCTGGGGGTTTCCACGGCGGAGATCCAGCGGGGACGGATCGGGGCGGCGCAGTCCGCGGCCCGGATCACCGGTGCCGTCACCGTCCTCAAGGGAGCCCGTACCGTGGTGGCCGATCCCGGCGGCCGGCTGGTCGTGATCCCCACGGGAAACCCGGGAATGGCCACGGGCGGCATGGGCGACGTCCTCACGGGCGTCATCGCGGCCCTCATCGGCCAGGGCCTGGGACCGTTTGACGCCGCGTGGGTAGGCGCCTACCTCCACGGGGCCGCAGGGGATCTCGTGGCCGCCTCCGTGGGCGACCGGGGGCTGCTCGCCCGGGAGGTGGCGGACGCCATCCCCACCGCCATCCGCCGCATCCAAGAGGGCACCCTACCGGAATCCGTGACCTACCTCCATGCGGCCCGCCCGGATTGAGGTGGATCTTGGGGCGATCCGCCACAACGTGGCGGCCTTACGCGGCGTGCTGGCCCGATCCACCCAGCTCATGGCCGTGGTGAAGGCCGACGCCTACGGCCACGGACTAGTCCCCGTGGCGAAGGCGGCCCTGGAGGCCGGGGCCTCCTGGCTCGGCGTGGTTCTCCCCGCAGAGGCCAAAGCTCTCCGGGAGGCCGGAATCACCGCGCCCGTGCTCGTGTTCGGACCTGCGGGCTCTGAGGAGATCCTCGAGCTCGCCCCCCACCAGGTCTCCTTCTCCGTCTTCTCCCCCACGAGCCTCGCCGCGGCCCGGCAGGCCGCCTCGCAATCCACCTTCGGGATCGCGGTCCACCTGGAGGTGGACACGGGGATGCGGCGGTACGGGTTTTCCCCTGAAGAGGCCCCGGCCGCGGCGGACGCCGTCGCCAGCACGCCCGGGTTGCACCTCGAGGGGATCTACACCCACTTCGCCACCGCGGACGAGGACCTCGCCTTCGCCCGCATGCAGTTGCAGCGCTTCCGGGAGGTCGTAGCGGTCCTGGAAGCCCGGGGCCACCATGTCCCCTTCCGGCACGCGGCCAACAGCGCCGCCACCTTCGCCCTTCCTGAATCCCACTTCGACCTGGTGCGGGTGGGCATCGCCCTCTACGGCCTCTCCCCCGGCGTCCCCACGCCTCCCCTCCGACCCGCCCTGCGCCTCGTGGCTCAGGTCGCCCAGGTACGTCGGGTTCCCGAAGGAACGCCGGTGGGGTACGGGGGGGCCTACCGCACCGCAAAGCCCACCACCATCGCCACCGTCCCCGTCGGCTACGCGGACGGCCTGCCCCGCGCCCTCTCCGCCCAAGGGGAGGCGTACGTGCGGGGATGGCGGGTGCGGTATGCGGGGAGAGTGTGCATGGATGCCCTGATGCTGGACGTGGGCGACCTCGAGGTGGAAGAGGGGGAGGAGGTGGAGCTTTTGGGCCCGCACCTGCCTGCAGAGGAGGTGGCGGCCTGGTGCGGCACCATCCCCTACGAGATCGTCTCCCGCCTCTCCTCCCGCCTCCCCCGGGTCTACCGCTGATGCGCGTCCTTCCCTTTGGGACCTCCGCCTTGCTGATCGTGCTAGGGGACGAGGTCTCCCCCCGGATGCTGGAACGGGTGCTGGCCGTGGACCGGGTGGTACGCCAGCTCCCAGGCGTACGAGAGACGGTTCCCGCCTACGGATCGGTGCTGGCGGTCCTGGAGCGGCCGGCTCTTGCGGAAGACGTAAAGAACGCCCTCGCAGGTGAGGAGCTGCAGCCAAGGCCCCTCGAAGAGGGGAGGGTCCACGAGATCCCCGTTGCTTACGGCGGCCCGCACGGTCCTGACCTCGACCGGGTGGCGGAGTGGGCAGGGCTTTCCGGCTCGGAGGTCATCGAGCTGCACTGCGGGGTGGAGTACCTGGTGTACATGCTGGGGTTCGCACCGGGATTCCCCTACATGGCCAGCGTGCCCGAGCGCATCGCGGCCCCTCGGCTTCCCCGGCCTCGGACCTCGGTGCCCGCGGGTTCCGTGGGGATCGCGGGCCGGCTCACCGGGATTTACCCCGCCTCCACCGCGGGCGGCTGGAACCTGATCGGCCGCACCCCCGTGCGGGTCTTCGATCCCCTGCGCTCCCCTCCGGCCCTCTTCGAGGTCGGCGACCGGGTGCGGTTCCGTCCGATCCCCGCGGAGGCGTTCCGGGAAGAGCCGCCCATCACCCCGCCGCTCCCGCGGGGCCGGCCCGCCATCGCGGTGCTGCGGGGCGGGCTGTGCACCACGGTCCAGGATCTCGGGCGGTGCGGGTACCGGCGGTACGGTGTCCCGCCCTCCGGGGCGATGGATCCTCAGGCCCTGCGGCTCGCGAACGAGGCGGCGGGGAATCCGCCTGACACCGCGGCGCTGGAATTTACCTGGCCTGCGCCGGTTCTGGAAGCCCTCACCGACCTCGTGGTGGGCCTGGGCGGCGCGGACTTCGCGCCGGAGCTTGGGGGGAAGCCCGTCGCTCTCTACCGGCCTGTGCGGTGGCACCGGGGAGAGGTGCTCCGGTTCCGGGGCCGGAAGGCCGGCACGTGGGCCTACCTCGCCGTCTCGGGGGGAATCGAGGTCCCGTCGGTCCTCGGGAGCTGCAGCACCCACGTGCGGGCAGGAGTGGGCGGGTTTGGAGGACGGCCGCTCCGGACCGGAGACGTCCTCCCCGTGGGCCGCAGCCTGGGTCCTGGAGCTACGCAGAAACCCGAAGCGTCCGCCGGTCCCATCCGGGTACTTCCGGGCCCGCACCTCGCGGAGTTTGTGCCCTCGGCCTTCGACCGGTTCCTGGCGTCGGAGTACACCGTGAGCGCGCAGAGCGACCGGTCCGGATACCGCCTCGAAGGTCCGCGCATCCTCCACGCGGGTCGAGGCGAGATCCTCTCCCAGGCCATGCTCCCGGGTGCGGTGCAGGTGCCGCCGGACGGCCAGCCCATCGTCCTCATGCGGGACGGGCCGACGACGGGCGGGTATCCCGTCCTCGCGGTGATCCCGGAGGAGGAGCTGGGGCGGTTCGCGCAGCTCGGGCCGGGAGAGCGGGTACAGTTCGTCGCGGGCCCGTGAGCATGGGAGATCTTAGGGACTTGGTTGGCCAGCGGTTCGTGGTGGACTTCTCCGGGACCGAGCTCACGCCGGAGCTGGAGCGGTTGGTGCGGGTGGGGCGGGTGGGCGGGGTGATCCTGTTCCCCAAGAACGTGGTCTCTCCCGAGCAGGTGCGGGGGCTCGTGCGCGACCTCCAACGGGTGGCCGCCGAGGCCTCCCTACCGCCCCTTTGGGTCACCGCGGACCAGGAGGGCGGGTGGGTGAACGCCATCCGCGGCATCCCCCTCTGCCCCTCCGCCATGGCCCTCGGGGCTTCGGGGCGCGAACGAGACGCATACGAGGCAGCGCGCCTCACCGGAGAGCTGCTCCGGTGGCTGGGCGTGAACACCAACCATGCGCCCGTCCTGGACGTCAACACCAACCCCTCCAACCCCGTCATCGGCCCTCGGTCCTTCGGGGAAGACCCGGAGCGGGTGGCGCGTCTGGGGTGCGCGTACCTCCGCGGGCTCCGGTCGTGCGGGATTCTGGGGACGGTCAAGCACTTCCCCGGCCACGGAGACACTGAAGTGGACTCCCACCTCGACCTGCCCGTGGTCTATGCCTCCCGGGAGGTGCTGGACCGCAGGGAGCTGTTGCCCTTCCGGGCCGCCTTTGAGGCTGGGGCCGAAGCCCTCATGACCGCCCACGTCCTCTACCCCGCCCTCGACCCGGAGCTTCCCGCCACCCTCTCCCGCCGCATCCTGAGGGATCTCCTGCGCGGGGAGCTGGGGTTTGAGGGCGTGGTGTTCACGGACGCCCTGGGCATGGGGGCGATCCAGCGGCGGTGGAGCCGGGCGGAGGCGGTGGTGCTGAGCCTGCGGGCCGGCGCGGACGTGGTCCTCAACCTGGGAAGCCCGGAAGTCCAGTGGGCCGGGATCGAGGCGGCCTGGCGGGCCGCGGAGTCCGGAGATCTCTCCCGCGCGGAGCTAAAGGAGAGTGCCCGGCGCCTCGAACGCCTCAAGCGCGCCTACGTGGCCCTTCCTCCCGCGGATCCCCCGGCCGTTTCGGACCTCGAGCGCAGGGCCGTGGAGCTCGCACGGCACGGCATCACCGTGGTCCGGAATGCCCGCCTGCCGCTTGTGCCCGGCCGCACCGCGGTCTTCCCCCTGGTTTTTGAGGACGCCGCGTGCGCGGCCTTCCTCGAGGAGCTCCGGGCTCACCTGCCCCACGTGGAGACGGTATCCTCGGAGGAGGAACTCAACAACGGCGCGTGGGAGAACGTCGTCGTGCTGAGCCCGTCTGGACGAGGGGCGGTGCACGCCCGGACGGTGCGAGCGCTGTGGGCACGCGTTCGGGAGCGGCTCGTGGTGGTGGGGACCGGAGCTCCGTATGAGCTCGCTCACTTCCCCGAGGTGGCCACGTACGTGACCGCCTACGGCCCAGATCCCGCGAGCCTGCGGGCTGTAGCGGGAGTGCTTCTGGGTGCGTGTGCACCCGAAGGTCGGCTTCCCGTGACCATCCCGGAGGCATGAGGTGATCGTGGCCGCGGGCCGCGTGGTCGGCGTCGACCGGGAGTTCGGACCCGGCTACGTGGCGGTGGAAGGAGGGCTCATCGCGGCAGTAGGCGAAGGGATCCCGGCCGGTACGGAGTGGGTCTTCCCGCAGGGAACCCTTGTGCCCGGCTTCATCGACCTCCAGGTGAACGGTGGGTTCGGCATCGACCTCCTCACCGCGGACGAACTCCAGGTGGAGAAGCTTTCGCTTCACCTGGCCGCCACGGGAACCACGGGGTTTCTGGCCACCCTGATCACCGCCCCGCCCGACCGGGTACGCAGCGCCCTCGAGGTGCTGCGCCGCGCGCGGCCTCGTGGAGCCGCGCTCCTCGGCGTCCACCTCGAAGGCCCGGTCCTCAACCCGGACCGGTGCGGCGCCCACGACCCCCGCCACCTGCGGGCCGCAGACGACCCGGAGGTGTGGCAGCTCGTCTCATACGCCCTCCCGGACCTGCAGGTCTTCACCGTGGCCCCGGAGCTTCCGGGCGCGGAGGCGTTGATCCAGCGGCTCGAGCGGGAACGGGTCATCGTGGCCATCGGCCACACGGAGGCCACGTACGAGCAGGCCCTCCGCGCGCTCCTCCACGCCCGCATGGTCACCCACCTGTTTAACGCCATGCGGGGCCTGCACCACCGGGAGCCCGGAGTCGTGGGCGCGGCCCTCGAGGATCCCCGGTGTGTGCTGGGCCTCATCCCCGATGGAGTCCACGTCCATCCCGCCGTGGTCCGCCTCGTGTACCGGCTCGTGGGGCCGGACCGCATCGTCCTCACCACGGACGCCTGTGCGGCCGCGGGCATGCCGCCCGGGACGTACACCCTTGGCGGCCGGGAGGTCACCGTGGGCCCTGACGGCGTTCCGCGCCTGCCGGACGGCACCCTGGCCGGGAGCACCCTGCGGATGGACCGGGCGGTGGCGAACCTGGTACGGTGGGGGATCCCGCTCGTGGACGCGGTGCGTAGCGCGTCCACCACTCCCGCTCGGCTTCTGGGTCTGAGCGACCGGGGCGCCCTCGTCCCGGGCATGCGGGCGGACCTGTGCGTACTCGACGAGGCGTTCTGCCCGGTCCTCACGCTCGTGGCAGGAGAGGTCGTCTACGAGGCCGTCTCTCCTTGAAGGTCCTACGATGTAAAAGGACCTGTAATTTTATGGTAAAATCACAAAAAAGGAGGTGGCGAAGATGGGTAGCTATAACCCTTTGGTCTTCGTGCTGGGCTTAGTAACGGCGGCAGGAGGGGCTGGGGTGGCCTATCTCCTGAGCCTCGCCCGGGGAGAGGACGAAAAGGCCCTTGGGAGGCTTTATGGGTCCCTCTTCCTGGTGATTGGTCTGTTCTCCCTGGGCGGGGTGGCGCAGCTCTACTGGACGAACTGGGCAGGGCGGCCGGTTCCCCAGTACGCGGAGCTCTTCGGGGTGGCTTTGGGACTGTTCGCCTTCATGATGATCATGGCGGGCTGGTACCTCTACCAGGGGCTGGAGCTCAAGGCGTTGTCCTGGCCGGCCATCCTCCTGGGCTTGTACCTCCTCCAAGGGACGCGGGCGATCCTGGACTTCGGCCTGACGAGGAACCCTGGCCTCACGGCCCTCATGTGGGCGGCGGCGGGCCTTGCGAGCATCGGCATCCTTCCCTTTTCGTATTCTCGGCCGGAGACTCGGAGGACTTGGGCTTACCTCGGAGCCTTGGTCCTTGCCCTGATGACCTTAGGGGCTTTCCTCACCGGGATCCTGGCCTACTACGGCCACATCGCGGAGACGGTGCGGCGGTAGGGACCGAGTTCTAGGACCGGACGGACCGTCCACTAGTCCTCCGAGGGCGGAGGAGCGGTCGCCCAGGAGGCGGTAGCGTGAGATGGCGGCGTGGCGCGACCTCGCGCAGACCTTAGAAGCGGTGCGCGGGGTCGCGCCACGCCGGGAGAAAATCCGTCTCCTCAGCCAGTTCCTGGTGGCCCTCCCGGAGGAGGACCTGCGCCGCGCTTGCACCTTCCTCTCGGGCCGGGCCTTTCCGGTGGGCGACCCGCGCACCGTGAACCTCGGCGGATCGGCCATCGTCCAGGTCCTGCAGGAGCTCACGGGCGCGGACGACCGGACGGTCCATGAGAGCTACCTGCGGTGGGGAGACCTGGGAGACGTGGCGGAGGAGCTCCTCGCGTCGCGGCGCTCCCTCAGTCTGTTTGCGGGGATGCCCCTCACCCTCGAGGACGTGGAGCAGGCCTTTGTGGCGGCCGCGGAGGCGGCAGGACCGGGCGCGCGGGCCAAGAGGATCCGGATCCTGCGGGGTCTCCTGGAGGCTACCTCTCCGCTTGAGGCCAAGTACCTGGTGCGGGTCCTCACGGGTGAGGTCCGGGTCGGGCTGCGGGAGGGACTGCTGGAGGAGGCCGTGGCCGAAGCCTTCGGGGTGAGTCCGGAAGCCGTGCGGCGCGCGATGCTGCTACAGGCCGATCCCGGAACCGTGGCGGTCCTCGCCCGGACCGGTTCCCTCTACGACGTACGGCTCACCCTCTTCCGGCCCTTCCGGTTCATGCTAGCGGAGCCGATCCTCTCCCCGGAGGAGGCGTTTGCGGAAGGGGGGGCGTGGCTTGCGGAGGACAAGTACGACGGTATCCGGGTTCAGGTGCACCGGGACGGCGACCGGGTCGTCCTCTACTCCCGCACCCTGGACGACATCACCGCGAGCTTTCCGGAGTTGCTGCCCGATCTCCGGGAACTGGCCAGGACCTACATCGCGGACGGGGAGCTGGTCGCCTGGCAGGGAGACCACGCCCTTCCCTTCCAGGCCCTCCAGCGCCGGCTGCGGCGGCAGGACCCGGTTACCCTCGTGCGCGAGGTGCCCGTGGTGCTCGTTTTGTTCGACCTGCTGCGGTTAGTAGACCAAGACCTCCTCGACGCGCCGCTCCAAAAGCGGCGGGAGGCCCTCCAGGCGCTCCGCTTCACGAACCGGGTGCGGCTTGCCCTCGGGGAGGAGGTCGGAGGCCCGGAGGACGCCGCCCGCGCGTTCCGGGAGGCCCGAGAGCGGGGAAACGAGGGGTTAGTCCTGAAGCGCCTCGACGCGCCCTACCAGCCGGGCCGTAGAGGCAGACTGTGGCTGAAGCTGAAGCAGGAGTTCGCGACCCTGGACGTGGTGGTGGTGGCGGTGGAGCGGGGCCACGGCAAGCGGGCGGGCGTGCTGAGCGACTACACCTTCGCGGTGCGGGACGGAGATCGTCTGCGGGTCGTGGGCAAGGCCTACTCCGGGCTCACGGACCGAGAGATCCAGGAGCTCACCGCGTGGTTTGAGGCGCACACCCTGCACGACTACGGCCGGCTGAAGGTCGTGGAGCCCCGCATCGTCCTGGAGGTGGCCTTCGACGCCATTACCCGCAGCGACCGGCACGACTCCGGGTACGCCCTCCGGTTTCCCCGGATCAAGCGCCTGCGGCCGGACAAGACCCCAGAAGAGGCGAGCACCCTCGCGGAGGTGAAGACGCTGTACCGGGCCCAACAACGCCGCTTTTCCCGAAGCCCGGAGTAGGGTACCGTTAGGGGAGGGGGAGTTCGTGCGCGCGCGTGGGTGGCTCATCTGCCTGTTCCTCCTCGCGGCACCCCTGTGGGCGGCGCCGCCGAGGCCGAAGGTGTACGTGCTGCGGGTGGAGGGGATCATCTCCCCGGCCACGGCTATCTACATTCAGCGGGGGATCCAGGAGGCGGACCGGGCAGGCGCGGAGGCCCTGGTGGTGGAGCTCGATACCCCCGGCGGCCTCATGACCTCCATGGACCAGATCACGAAGGCCATCCTGGCTTCCCCGGTCCCCGTCATCGTCTACGTCTCGCCCCCGGGCGCGAGGGCCGGAAGTGCCGGGGTCTTTATCCTCTACGCGGCCCACGTGGCGGCCATGGCGCCCACCACCAACGTGGGGGCGGCCACACCCGTCCTCGCGGGCGGCCAAGACCAGCGGGAGAGCGAGAACCAGCGGGCCCTTCAGCGGAAGGTCACGGAGGACGCCGTGGCCCGCATCCGCACCCTCGCCCGCCGCCGCGGCCGCAACGCGGAGTGGGGGGAGAAGGCGGTGCGGCAGGCCGCAAGCCTCCCCGCGGAGGAGGCGGTCCGGCTTCAGGTAGCAGACCTCCTGGCTCGGGACGTGCGGGACCTGCTGAACCGAGTGGACGGCCGGACCGTGGAGGTGCGGGGGGAGCGGATGACGCTGCGCACCCGGGGCGCGGAGCTCGTGTCGCTACCCATGGACCTCCGGGAGCGGATGCTGGATCTCCTAGCGGACCCCAACATCGGCCTCATCCTCCTCACCATCGGGATCTACGGCATCATCTTCGAGCTCAACAACCCCGGCGCCATCCTCCCCGGAATCGTGGGCGCCATCGCCCTCGTGCTGGGGTTGACCTCCCTCGCCATCCTCCAGGTGAACTACGCGGGGCTCGCCCTCATCGGGCTCGCGGTCCTGCTCTTCCTCGCGGACCTCTTCATCCCCGGCCACGGCATCCTCTCCGTGGGCGGCGTCATCTCCTTCATCCTCGGGGCCATCCTCCTCACCAGCAACCAGGAGCCGTACCTACGGTTGTCGATCGAGCTCGCGGTGGCCATCGCGCTCTTGAGCGCCGCCTTCTTCCTGTTCGCGGTGGGAGCGGGGCTGCGGGCCCAGCGCCGCCGGCCTGCCACGGGACGTGAGGCCCTGGTGGGCGCGGTGGGTGAGGCGCGGTCGGACTTGAGCCCGCAGGGCGTGGTGTTCGTGCAGGGGGAGCTGTGGACCGCGGAGTCCGTGGACGGACGCATCCCAGAAGGGAGCCGGATCCGGGTGGTGGACGTGGAGGGGCTCAGACTCAAGGTCCAAAAGGAGGGAAGCCCATGACGGTCCTCATCGCCCTTGCCATCTTCGCCCTCCTCATCCTGCCCAGCATGGTCCGCATCGTCCGGGAGTACGAGCGCGGCGTTGTCTTCCGGCTGGGGCGGCTGGTGGGTGCCCGAGGACCCGGTCTCATCCTCCTCATCCCGTTCATCGACCGGATGGTGAAGGTGGACCTGCGGGTGGTCACCATGGACGTGCCGCGGCAGGAGATGATGACCCGCGACAACGTCCCCGTGACCGTGGACGCGGTGGTGTACTTCCGGGTGGTGAACCCCGAGGACGCCATCGTGAAGGTGGAGGACTTCGTGCGGGCCACGGCCCTCTACGCTCAGACGACCCTGCGGAGCGTGGTCGGCCAGCACGAGCTCGACGACCTTCTCTCCCACCGGGACCAGGTGAACGCGCAGCTGCAGCGGATCATCGACGAGGCCACGGAGCCCTGGGGGATCAAGGTGACCGCGGTGGAGGTCCGGGACGTGGTGCTGCCGGAGGGCATGAAGCGGGCCATGGCGCGGCAGGCGGAGACGGAGCGGGAGCGGCGGGCCAAGATCATCAACGCGGAGGGCGAGTTCCAGGCCGCGGAGCGCCTGGTGGAGGCGGCCCGGAAGATGGCAGAGCAGCCCATCGCGCTGCAGCTCCGCTACCTCCAGACCCTCGCGGAGATCGCCAGCGAGCAGAACAGCACCACCATCTTCCCCTTGCCCATCGACCTCGTCCGGCCGTTTTTGGGCCGCGACAGCCGGGGAGGCTGACCATGGAACTCACCACCCGTAGCGCCGAGGAAACCCGGGCCCTGGGCCGCCGGCTGGGCAGGGCGCTACGGCCCGCGGACGTCGTGGCCCTCGTAGGCGAGCTGGGCTCGGGCAAGACCACCTTGGTGCAGGGCGTGGCCGAGGCCCTCGAGGCCCGGGGCAGGGTGGCAAGCCCGTCCTTCCTCATCGTGCACGAGTACCGGGGCAGGCTCCCCATCTACCACGTGGACCTCTTCCGGCTGCGGCCCGAGGACCTGGAATCCATCGGATTAGAGGAGCTCTTCGACGAGGGCGGGGTGGTGCTGGTGGAGTGGGCGGAGCGGGCGGAACGGCTCCTGCCGCCCGACAGCCTCTGGGTCTTCCTCGAGATCGTGGACCCCTCCACCCGGCGCATCCGGATCGAGCCGCGAGGGGTCCGGAGCCGGCGGCTGGTGGAGGCCCTCCAGGGCGTGGCGTCCGCCGCCCAGGGCTAGCGATGCTGGTCCTCGGCATCGAGACCGCCACCTCCGTCGCCAGCGTGGCCCTCGTGGACGCCGAGGGGCTGCGGGCGGAGCGCACCCTCCGGGCCCCGCAGCGGGCCCTGCAGTGGCTGGTGCCGGCCATCGGGGAGGCCCTGCGGGACGCGGGAGTCGAAGTGGAAGACGTCGAAGGATTGGTGGTCTCCGCGGGCCCCGGGTCCTTCACGGGCCTGCGGGTCGGGATCGCCACCGCGGTGGGATGGGCCCACGCCCGGGGGATTCCCGTGTGCGGGGTCTCCACCCTCGAGGCCCTGGCGGTGGCCTCCGGCGCCAATCCCGTGGTCCCGGTCCTGGACGCCAAGCGGGGGGAAATCTCCGCGGCCTTGTACGTCCGGGACGGCGAGGCCTACCGGCCCCTCACGGAGGAACTCACCGCCTCCCCGGAGGCCGTGATCCGCCGGCTTCACCAGACGGGGGTCGAGGAGTTCACCTTCGTGGGGGACGGTCTATCCCGGTACGGCCATCTCCTGCAGGAGGCCTTTCCCCGGGCGCGACTTGCCGACCGGGTCCTGTGGAGCCCGCGGGCGGCCGCGGTGGCGGCGGTGGGCCGCAGGAGGCTAGTAGAGGGTGGAGGTGAGCCGTTGTGGTGCATCCGGCCCCGGTACGGCCGGACTCCCGAGTTCCGGCCTTCCGCCTGGGTCGGGGCACGGCGCGGAGGCTCGGGATGAAGACCCTCGTTCCGGTCCAGATCGAGCCCATGCGGGAGCAGGACATCCCGCGGGTGACGGAGATCGAGCGGGCCTCCTTCCCCACCCCTTGGCCGCCCGACGCCTACCACCGGGAGATCCGGGAGAACCGCACCGCCTACTACATCGTGGCCCGGGTGGGCGAAGAGGTGGTGGGGTACGCGGGGATGTGGGTAATCCTGGAGGAGGCCCACGTCACCACCATCGCCGTGGACCCGAAGTGGCGCGGCCGGAAGATCGGGGAGCGGCTGCTTGCGGCCCTCATCGAGGAGGCCCAGCGCCGGGGAGCCCGGTGGGTGACCTTGGAAGTCCGCAAGTCCAACCGCGTCGCCCAGCAGCTGTACCGGAAGTACGGCTTCCGGGAGGTCCACGTGCGCAAGGGCTACTACACGGACAACGGTGAGGATGCCCTGATCATGTGGACCGGCAACATCCTGGAAGAGCCCTTCCGCTCCCGGTTTGAGTCCCTCAAGGCCCAGCTCGAGTCGTGACCGTAGGGCCAGTTCTGGGCATCGAGACCTCCTGCGACGAGACCGCGGCCGCGGTGGTCCAAGATCGCGCCGTTCTTTCGAACGTCGTGGCCTCCCAAGTAGACCTCCACGCGAAGTACGGCGGGGTGGTGCCGGAGCTCGCGGCCCGCCGGCATGCCGAGCGGATCGTCCCCGTGGTGGAGGAGGCCCTGGAGCGGGCCGGCCTACGGGTCTGTGACCTCGGAGGGGTCGCGGTCACCTGCGGCCCGGGGCTTGTCGGCGCCCTCGCGGTGGGGGTCGCCTACGCCAAGGCCTTGAGCTTCGCCGCGCGGCTCCCGCTCGTGGGCGTCAACCACCTGGAAGGGCACCTCTACGCCGCCTTCCTCGCCCACGGACAGGCGCCTTATCCCGCCCTCGCCCTCATCGTCTCCGGCGCCCACACGGACCTCGTCTGGATGCCGGAGGAGGGGCGGTACGAGCTCCTGGGCCGGACCCGGGACGACGCCGCGGGCGAGGCCTTCGACAAGGTGGCCCGGGCCCTGGGCTTAGGGTATCCGGGAGGCCCGGAGATCGACCGCCTGAGCCGGGAGGGGAATCCGGAGGCCGTACCGCTCCCGGTGCCGTTGGAGACCGAACCCGGGTACGACTTCAGCTTCAGCGGGCTCAAGACCGCGGTGGTCCTGGCCTTGCGCAGGGACCCGCCTCCCAGGCCCGCGGACGTGGCCGCGAGCTTCCAGCGGGCCGCCGTGGAGCACCTCGTCTCGCGGACCCTCCGGGCCGCCCGGGACCGCGCGCCGCGGGCCCTGATCCTCACGGGCGGGGTGGCCGCAAACCGCCTCCTCCGGGCCCGCCTCCGGCAGGCCGCCGGCGAGCTCGGAGTCCCGCTTCTTGTGCCTCCGCCGGAGCTGTGCACGGACAACGCCGCCATGATCGCCTACGCGGGCGCCCGGCGCCTCGCGCGGGGCTTCCGGTCCAGCTGGACCCTCGACGCCCACCCCAACCTCGGGTTGTCCGACACCTAAGGGCCGGACACAATCTTGCCGGCTCCTGAGGTGGCCTCCGGGGTACAATGGGGGCGTGGCGTGGGAGCAGGTGGTCACCATCCTGGTAACCGTCATCCTGGCGGTGCTCGCCGGGATCCTGTACAACGACCGCCGGTTCGACGACGTCAACAGTCGGTTCGACGGCGTCAACCGTCGATTTGACGACGTGCACCGCCGCATCGATGATCTCCGGACAGTCCTGAACGCCCGGATTGACGATCTGCGGGCGGACATGAACGCGCGGTTCGAACAGATGGATGCCCGCCTGACCCGGGTAGAGACCCAGCTTGCGGAGCTTCGGGAGGACCTCCGAGAAATCCGCACCCTGCTCCAGGAAGCCCTGAAGGCAAGGGCCCCGTGAATCAAACCACCCGGAATTTGCCGGGCTTGAGCCGGCGCTGCGCCGGGCAAGGACGCACGGCGGGCAGGTATGAGCTCTAACCGAGCACGTCCTCGGCCCCTAGCTCGAGTTCAGGGAACGCCACGGGAGTCACGCGATCGCCCCGCCCCACGACCCGCATCTCCCCGTAGCCCTCAGGAGAAGGGCTCCGGTACACCTC
>FWWM01003130.1_pt1 | contig 26891 bp, 23 predicted proteins | sample 2228351 | NCBI WGS metagenome assembly FWWM01 (sample SAMEA103939774, study PRJEB20133) | metagenome | reverse complement strand
CATGGGCGTGTTGGTGATCTCCCGCCCCAGCTCTTCGATGGCGATGTGGCTGGCGTCCACCGTGAACACCTTGCCTTCCCAGAAGCCCAGCTTCTGGCGGATGGCCTCCGGGGGTTCGGGGGTGTTGACCACCAGGATGCCGTCCTCTTTGAGGCCCTCGGTCACGTTGACTGCACCCAGGATGGTGGGGTCCAGCACCACGACCACATCTGGCTCCTCGATCTGGCTGTGGATGACGATAGGCTTCTTGCTAAGGCGCGTGTAGGCGCGGATGGGCGCACCGCTGCGCTCCGGACCGTAGTCCGGGAAGGCCTGAACATACATATCGGCCCCGAGGGCAGTTTCGGCCAGCACTTCGCTGGCTGTGACCACTCCCTGGCCCCCGCGACCGTGCCAGCGAATCTCGACGAGTTCCTTCATTGGACACCTCACACGCAAGATAAGTTGCGCTTCCCCAACAGATTGGCTTCAGCGGGACTGCCGTTGGGTCCACGCAACTTGGCATAGTGCCCAGCAGGGCGATAATCCGCTTTCCGGGCGCCTGCGCAAGCTCGACCGCAGCAGTCCTACCCTGGCGCAGGCTGGCAAGTAAATGATAGCACCAATAGGTCGTTTCTGGGTCCAAAACAGGTCCAAATTCGGTCCTAGAAGGAGGGGGTCATCCTTGGGAAGCCGTCAGGTGATAGATGACCCCATCGTTGTAGCCTACCATGTAAAGCTCTCCCGCCGCGTCCTCACCGAAGGAACTGATGTTGACCCCGACCTGGAGCAACTCCGCTATCCGCCATGCTCCGGAAGCCTCACGCCTCAGCCCCCATACCCGACCCGAGCAGTAGTCACCGAAGAAGTACACGCCAGCCATCTGCGGATAGCGGGTGCCCCGGTACACGTATCCGCCGGTGATCGAACAGCCCAGGCTGTGGTCGTACTCAGCTACAGGCAGCACCAGCCCGCCGGTGTCGCAGCCGGCGGCCGGCTCGAAGCAATGCTTCCCCTCCATCACGTCCCAGCCGTAGTTCTCGCCGCCCCTGCTGTCCGCCGGCTGGAAATCCACCTCCTCCCAACGGTTCTGACCCACATCGGCGATGTATAGATCGCCCGTGGCCCGGTCGAAGCTGAAACGCCATGGGTTACGCAGCCCCAACGCCCAGATCTCCGGGCGCGCACCGGATTGTCCAACGAAGGGGTTGTCCGACGGCACGGCGTAGGGCTCCTGCCCCGCAACGTCAATCCGCAGCAGCTTGCCCAGCAGGACCCCTGGGTTCTGGGCGTTGCCCCAGGGGTCGCCGGCCCGGCCGCCGTCACCCATGCCGATGTACAAGTAGCCGTCGGGGCCGAACTGGAGCTGGCCACCGTTGTGGTTGGCGGCCGGCTGGTCAATCTTCAGGATAACCTGCTCGCTGGCCGGGTCGGCCCGGCGAGGATCGCCCTGCAGTAGCCTGTAGCGGGCGACCACCGTGTCACCGCGCAGGTCGGTGTAGTTCACGTAAAAGACACCGCTCGTGGCGAAGTCCAGCGGAAACGCGACGCTCAACAGCCCTTGCTCGCTGCCCCGGGAACCTACCCGGTCGGTGATGTCCAGGAAGGACGCCGATTGCACCACACCCTTCTCTATCAGGCGTATGCGACCGGCTTTCTCCACCACGAACAGCCAGGCCGGGTCGCCGGCGTGGGTCAGGTAAACCGGGGCCTGGAAGCCGGTGAAGGCGGGCTCCACGGCGACGGCCGGCGGGAAGCTGACCGGCATGGGCGAGGCCGCAAGCTCAGGGACGACCGTCATTGTCGGCTGGACCCCGGGATAGACGCTGGAGGTCGGCGGTGCCAGAGCCTCCACGATGGCTGACACGTCGTAGCGCATGAGGGCCAAGTAGCTGTCGGCCGGGCCGCCCGGCTGGCTCAGGGAGTCGGTGTACAGCGAGACCACCCGGGCGCCCGTATCCTCGGCAATCCGCTGTGCCAGGCCGGGGTTGATGGTGGTGCCGACGAAGATGGCCGGCACCTGCAACTCGCGGATGGCGTCCACCAGCCCGGCCAATTCCCGGGCCGAGGGCTCGGCCTCGCTGGAGGAGCCTGGGATGAGCGCCCCTACCTGCTCAAACCCGTAACGGTCGACGAAGTAGCCCAAGAGGGCATGATCGGTGACTAGCTTGCGGCGCTCTGGGGGCACCTGGGCAACCTGTGCCGTGATCCACGCATCCAGCTCTCGGAGAGCGGTCTCGTACCGGCGGGCGTTGGTCCTATAGGTGTCGGCGTTGGCCGGGTCACGGGCAGTAAGGGCCTGCTCGATGTTCCGCGTCCAGATGACCACGTTGAGGGGGTCGAACCACACGTGTGGGTCAACCTCGTCGCCCGGCAGCCGCCGCAGCTCGACGCCGTCCGACGCAGAGATCACCTTCTGTTGCTGGATGGCGTCACGCAGCAGGCGACCGAGGAAGGCGTCCAGCCCGGCGCCGTTGATGAACACTAGGTCGGCATCGGCCAGCGCCGCCGCGTCTCGCGGGGTGGGTTCGAAGGTGTGGGGGTCGGCGCCGGGTGGCAGGAGCACGGCCAGTTCGATGGCCTCGCCACCCACCGCGCGGACAACGTCTCCCACGACGGTGGTCGTTGCCACCACGCGGAGCCTCACGCCCTGGGCCGGTGGAGCGGTAGCCGGGACAGAGGTCGGTTGCGCCGCCGGCGGCTGCGTCTCCAACGCCGTCCGGCAGGCCGCTGCCGCAGCCGCCACGACCAACAGCACCATCGCTGTTGCTGTCAGCCCATTGGTCAGCCATCTCATCACGCGCATCTAAGCAACTTGCCAAAAGTTCTTTGCACTTTCCTCTCGCATCAAAACGGCTATCAAGGGGCGTCCTGGCCCCGTCCGGTGGTTGTTTGACCCTGAAAACGGGGCGAGGACGCCCCTTTGTAGCAAAATCTGAGAAACCCGGTTTCTGATCACCGGCAAATCTTGACTACGCGAACAAGTCCTTGAGGGCCAGTTTGAAGCCAGGCACCACCTCTTCCCCCTCCAGCGCGTCGCCTTCCCGCAGCAACCGGGCTGTGCCATCCGGCCGGTAGACGGTCACCGTGCGCTGCTCAGGTCGTACAACCCACACCAGCCGGGTTCCGTGGGCCAGGTAATCCATCACTTTGTCCTGCACATCGCTGTCCTTCTCGCCGGGGGAGACGATCTCCACAGCCAGGTCAGGGGCGCCGGACACGAACCCTTCGTGATCTTCAGGTGGTAGGCGCTCGGTGGAGAGAAAGGAGACATCGGGGGCGCGCACGGTATCGGGCTGGCATTCCAGGCAGAAGCCGGTTTCAACCATGGTTTCGCCTAGCTTTTGAGCATCAACGTAACTCCCAAGAGCCGATCCAAGCTTCAGAGCAATTCGACCGTGACGTCGGCCCACGGGCGTCATTTCCACCAGTTCCCCCTTCACCAGTTGGTAGCGCCGGCCGTCCCTGGGCATGCGCCACAGGTCCTCAGCGGTCAGTAGCGTCTTTTGCGGCGCCTCGGATTGAGGCATGGCCGTGGCTGCAGTCATCTCAACACACCCCCGCGCATGTCACAGCAAGGACCCTTCCCATCACCTGACTCAATTTTATCACGAGGATCTAGACGGGTCAAGGGGGCAGGGTGACTACTCCGCGTTGGGAACAAAGTCAACCAGGTCACGTAGCTTGCAGGTGGCCAGGCCGATGACGTGGTCGCCGCCGTAGTAGACGTAGTCCGCATCAGGCCAGGCGCGCAGGTCGTGGCTGTCCGCGAGCCACACGTGTGGACGCCGGCGGTGTAAGGCCACGTAGCGATCCCCGATGCGGCGCGGGAACAGCACATGGTCCTTGTTGTCCTCGCCCCGGACGAGGGGGCCCAGGACCTCCCAGGTGATCAGGTTGTGGCTGCGAGCGATCATAGGGGTGATGCCACCGCCGGAGTGGGTCGGCCGCCCACGACGGTGGAACTCGCGCCCGTAAGCCGTGTAGCACATGTAGAACACGCCGTCAATCTCCGTCACCCAGGGGTCCTCCACACCCCGGGAGTCGGGACCGTCCACAGTCTCCAGGACCGGGCGCCGCAGGCGGTTCCAATACACTGTCCGCGCTGTCCGTGCCCATCTGACCAGCGCCGCGTCCAGGAATCCCCGGCTGGGGCACTTGTCCCTCCCCGAATAACAAGGCCGCCTGTACATCCTGCGGCACTGGGTTTCTCACACCCCCTTGAGGCCGGTGAAAGTCACCCCTTCTACGAAGTAGCGCTGGAAGATGAAAAAGAGGAGAATGATGGGCAGGCTGTTGAAAAGGGAGCCGGCCAGCACGTAGGAGTAAAGGGAGTAGTACTCGAAGCGGAACATGGCTAGACCCAGGGGCAGGGTGAAGTTTTGGGGGGTCTGCAGGACAATCAGCGGCCACATGAAAGCGTTCCACTCCCCTTGGAAGGTCAGCAGGCCCAGAGCTAGAAGAGCTGGTTTGCTGAGGGGTAACACAATGCGAAAGAAGATGGTGAACCGGCTGGCTCCATCAATCAGGGCGGCTTCTTCCAACTCTTTGGGAATCCCTTTGAAGAATTGGGTCATCATGAAGACCCCAAAGGCTGTGGCCAGCCCTGGCACGATCACCGCCCACAGAGTATCCACCAGCTTGAATACCCGTACGATGAGCCAGTAATTGGGGACCAAGGTCACCTGGCCGGGGATCATCATGGAGCCAATCGCCAGGAGGAAGAGGAGATTCTTAGCCGGGAACTCCATGCGAGCGAAGGCGTAGCCGGCCATAGCACAGAGGAGCACTCGTAGCGGCGTGACGACGGCAGCAACGAAGGTACTGTTTTTGAGCCACAGGGGGAAGTCTTTGAAGGCCGTCAGGAAGGCCTGGTAATTCTCCAGCGTGAAGGGCTGCGGCCACAGCCTGGGAGGCGCGTAGATCAACTCTTTGGGCATAAACGAATAGACCACGGTCAGCCAGAAGGGCAGGACGGAGATGACGGCCCATGCCAACAGGATTCCGTAGAAGAGGGGTTGCTTGATTCGATCCCATACCGGCATTTCCTCGGCGACCCGAGGGATAGGGCGGGCTTCAGTGATCGCTTCTTGCACCATGATTTCCTCCTATTCTGTCTCCAGGAATCGCCGCTGCACCATGGTGACGACAAAGATCATAGCCGCCAGGATGAAGGCCGCAGCCGAAGCCCGTCCCATGTGCGGCGTCACCGCCTGGAAGGCCCACTTGTACACCAGATAAGCCATGGTTAGGGTAGAGTTCAGTGGCCCGCCCTGAGTCATCACATAAATCTGGTCAAAGACCTGGAAACAGCCGATCAGGCCAACGGTCACCACGAAGAAGATCACTGGCCGCAGCAGCGGCACGGTGATGTGGCGGAAAATCTGAGGCCGCGTTGCCCCATCTATCATCGCCTGCTCATACAGTTCATGGGGGATGTCCTGCAACCCGGCCAGGAAAATCAGCATCAGGGTGCCGATGGTTGACCAGATGTTGACCATCATGATGGTAGGTAGAGCGGTAGTGGTGCTCACGAGCCAGTTGGTATCGCTAGGCAAACGGAGCATGGCGAGGATCTGATTAATGACGCCGGTCTTGGCGAAGAGCCAGATGAAGATGATGGAGATCACCACCGAGGAGGTCACTGACGGCACGTAGAAGAAGGTGCGGAAGAAGTTGCGGCCACGGATCTTCTGGTCCAGGGCGAAGGCCACAATCAAAGCGAGGACCGTCTGCACGGGAACCACCACAGCCACGTACTTTAAGGTGTTGGGCACCGCGTATCTCACGAAATCCTTGTTCTGCAAGATGAAAAGGTAATTCTTCAGGCCCACCCACTCGGGCGGGCTGAACAGGTTGAAGTTGGTGAAAGAGAGATAAAAGGCATAGCCCACAGCGAAGGGGACGAAGATACCCCAGATGATGAGAAACGGGGCAAGGAACGCATAGGCCGTAGCGTACTCCACCAGCCGTCGCCGTAAAGTCATCACCATATCTGCACACCTCCTGCTGTGCCGTCAAGACACAAAAAGGAGGGGGAGGTGGGCTGTACCCACCAGCGCGCTTGTTCGCCTGGCTTCTGGCTCAACCAGACTCCCTGTGGGAGGGCGAGCAAGCGCGCTGCCTCCCCCAGCTACGGCTACTCCTTCAGCGCCTCCCGGATGGCCTCGGCGGCCTCCTTCAGGGCGACCTCGGCAGAGACGCCCTCCAGGTAAATTCGCTCCAGAGCCTGCGACATCTTCTCGTTGACCACATCGCCCCGCAAGCCCCACATGAAGGGCGTGGCCCCCTCGGCTCCGGCGAAGATGGTGGCGCTCACCGGGTTCTCCTCGAAGAAGGGGTCATCCTTCAGGGCTACCCGCGATGGCAAGGCGAAGCCGGTGCGCAGCACTGTCGTCTGGCTCTCCAGGCTGGTCAGGCAGTTAAGGGCCTGGAAGGCTGCCTCGGGGTTCTTGGAGTTCTTGGAGATGACGTAGGCCACGGTGAAGATCAGGTTGCCATAGCCCTTAGGCCCCTTAGGTGGCTTCACGGCGCCGAACTCCAGGTCGGGGAAGTTGGCCTTGAGATAGGGCACCAGCCAGCCGCCTTCCAGGACCATGGCGAACTGCCCCTTGCCGAAGGCCTCACCCTGCCAGCCCACGCCCACGTCAGCCGGGATGGCCCCGCTGCCATCGGCGCGGAAGCCGGTGTAGAACTCGGCCGCCGCGATGGCCTCTGGGGAATCCAGCAGCGTGTCGCTGAAGTCCTCGCTCATGATCCGGCCGCCGTTCTGGAAGACGAAGATGGGGAACCGGCCCGCGTCGGGCGGGACGCCGAAGCCGTAGATGCCTTGATCAGGCTTGGAGAGGGCCTTGGCTGCCGCCTTCAAGTCATCCCAGGTCCAGTCGTCGGTGGGGTGATCCAGGCCCGCCTCATCGAAGAGCTTCTTGTTGTAGAAGAGGGCCAGGGTGTTAAAGTCCTTGGGGATGCCGTAGGTCTTGCCCTCGAAGGTGAAGGCATCAATGAGAGAGGCGACGAATTCCTCTCGCTTCACCCCGTACTTGGTCATGTAGTCGTCAATGGGCACCATCACCCCTTGCTGGGCGAAGAAGGGAGCCTGGAAGATGTCCATGTAGTAGATGTCCGGCTCCGTGGCCGAGGCAACCATGGTCTTGATTTTGGGCCAGTAGTCGGCGGGGATGGGCTCATACTTCACCAGCACCTCAGGGACGGCCACGCTACACTCATAAAGCAGGGAGCGGAGCAGGCGCTCCTCCTCCGGGCTGGCCGTCCAGCCGGAGAGTCGGACCTCAGGACGTGGCTTCTCGACCTCCTTGACGACCTCCTTTGTGACCTCTTTCTCGACTACGACCGTCTCCTTGACGACCTTCTCCACCGGCTTCTCCACGATCTTCTCCACCACCTGGGGCGTAGGGGTCGCGCAGGCGACGATCAGCAGTCCCACGATGGCCAAGGCCACCACCAGTAGCGCAAAGTTTTTGGTCTTCATGGTTGTCCTCCTTCGTGATTGATGTTCTGAGGGCCCAACTTGTGGGGTGTACCGTTGCTTTCGATAAGCTCTCACCTCCCTCCTCAATGTGTTGCCCGCCTGTCAGCAAACGGGCGTGGTGCGTGTTCCATTTCCACGCGACAGGAGATACGCTTTACGTCCCTTTTCCGCAACCTCCGTGAGCCGTGCCCGCAGGTCAGCCCAGCGCACCCCCTCCAGGCTGGCCAGCACCACGTGGGCGGCGCCCACGCGCTCCACCGGTCCCAGCCCCACCGCCCACATGCCGCCCGCCAGAGCCGCCTCCACACCTGCCTCTGCGTCTTCAATGACCACACACTGCTCCGGCGCCAGGCCCAGTTGCGCCGCTGCATGCAAGAAGAGATCGGGCGCCGGCTTCTGCCGCTCCACGCTGTAGCCATCGGCCACAGCGTCCATCCGGTCGCCGATCCCCAGTCTCTCGATCACCGCCCGCGCGTTCTTGCTGGCCGATGCGATGCCGATCTTGATCCCGGCGGCCCTCAGCTCTTCCAACAGGTCCGCCACACCCGGCAGTAAGTTAGCCGGGGTCACACTTTCGAGCAACTCCTGATAATAGCGGTTCTTGCGCGCCATCATCTCCTGGATCTGCTCCTCGGTGGCAGGGCGATCGCCCAGGATGCGCAGCAGTGACTCGCGCCGGGGGATGCCACGCAGGGCCTCGTTGGCCTGCCGGTCGAAGGGAATGCCTTCCTCGTCTGCCAGGCGCTTCCACGCCTGGTAGTGGAATTCGGAGGTGTCGGTCAGCACGCCGTCCAGGTCGAAGATGACACCCCGGATGTCGGGAGCATCAGGCGCTTCGTGTTGCGTCTTCCGGGCTGTGGGCCGGAGGTCGAAGCCGTACCAGCGCCCTCGGTATTGAAGGCGGAACTTGAGGCGGGTCCAGCCCGGTGGCAGGCGAGGGCTGGCCACCGGCTGTCCCTCCGTGAGGCGGACGCCGCCAAAGCCGAAAACCACCGCTTGCCAAACCCCGCCGGCCGAGGCGGCATGAATCCCGTCGGCCGCATTGCCCCGTAGGTCCTCCAGGTCCACCAGCGCCGCCCGCATGAAGTGCTCGTAAGCCTCCTCGGGTTTGTCTAGCTCACAGGCCAGGATGGCATGGACTGCCGGGCCCAGGGAGGACCCGTAACTGTGGTCGGTGCGGGGTGCGTAGTAGTCCCAGTTGACCTGCAACGTCTGACGGTCGTAGCGGTCGCGCAGCAGGTACAGGAACATGAGCACGTCGGGTTGCTTGAGCACCTGGCGGCGATTGATGACCTCGTCGCCCAAGATGGCTTGCATGGACCGGCTCCGGGGCTCGTACTCGGCCAGGTTCACGTCCTCCAGGTCGAAGAACCCCTCGAACTGCTCGATGAGCCCGCTCTCCGGATCGTGGGGCACGAACATGGCTTCCACGATGTCAGCCCAGCGCCTGAGCCGGTCGGACGTCAGCCCCAGGCGCACCTCCAGCTCAGCCGCCCGGTCAGGATGCTCCCGGCGCAGCCAGTCCAGCACCTTCAAAGCCGTCTCCAGGTGCCATTGGATCATGCGGTTGGTGAAGGCATTGTTGTCCACGTGTTCGTGGTACTCGTCGGGGCCGATGACCCCGTGCACCTCGTACCGCCCGCGAGCCTCGTTCCACTCCACCCGGCTGCCCCAGAAGACAGCCGTGTCCAAGATGATCTCGGCCCCGTAGCGCTCCATCCACTCGTCGTCGCCGGTGGCCTGCCAGTATGCCCACACGGCATAAGCCACGTCAGAGCTGATGTGCAGTTCGATGTCACCGGGCCAGATGCGCCGCAGGTCGTGGCCGCCGGCATCGGGCACCCACCGGGGAGTGACTTCGTCGCCGGTATCGGCGCTCTCCCAGGCAAACATGGCGCCTTCGTAGCCGGCAGCCCGAGCCTTACGCCGAGCGCCAGGCAAGGTGTGATAGCGATAGAGCAACAGGTTGCGGGCCAGGTCCGGCTGGGTGAAGGTCAGGAAGGGGACGATGAAGATGTCCGTATCCCAGAAGACATGGCCGTGATAGCCGAAGCCCGACAGGGTTTTTGCCGGGATGCTGGCCCGGTCGTCGCCCCGGGGCGCTGCGGCCAGGAGATGGAACAGGTTGAAGCGCACGGCGAGCTGGGCTCTCGGGTCGCCTTCGATGAGCACGTCGCTGTCCTTCCAAGCGTCGGCCCATGCGGCGGTGTGGGATGCCAGCAAATCTTCGTAGGTCGCGCGGCGCTCCAGAAGCTCATCCAGCTCGGCACGCGCTGCCTCCGCCACGTTGGTGTGGCTCTCGTCGAGATCGCGCGAGGTGTAGATGCTCACCAGCTTGGTGAGGGTGACGGTTTCTCCGCGCCGGGCGTCGTAGGTGGCGCCCAGCGTCGGCACGCCTGGGCAGTCCATCACCCAGCGGCGCACAGCCCCACTGCCCTCAATCAGCAGCCGGGTGGCCATGCCCAATTCGATGCCCGTGTGCCGGGTGCGCATCTGCAGCCAGGCCAGGTTGCCGGCTCCCCCTTGGTTCAGCCGGTACCAGTGCATCAACCCCAGGTTGTCGGGGTAGCCGTTGAAGGCGGCGTGGACCTGGACCGGACCGTCGAAATCCAGTGGCGTGATGTGGCAGCGCAGGACGGCCAAGTGGGGGCTGGCTAAGCTGACGAAACGCTCAAAGTGGAGGTCCACGATGTGCCCGGAAGGGCTGCGCCAGCGCACCCCCCTGGTGAGCAGCCCCCGGCGCAGGTCAAGCTCACGCCGGTAATTCAGCACCTGGCCCTGGTCCAGGCGGAAGGGCTGGCCGGCCACGACGATGGTGAGGGCCAGCCAATCCGGGCAGTTGGCCAGCTCGGTGTAGACGATGGGCGCGTCGTCGTACACGCCGTGGATGAAGGTGGCCGGCCAGGCCCCGGGGTAGCCCTCCTCGAAGGTCCCCCGCGTGCCAATGTAGCCGTTCCCCAGGCTGAACACGGTCTCCTGGTGATGGAGGCGGGCGGGATCAAATTGGGTTTCGACGAGGGTCCAGCCACTGGCGCTCATTTTCCCTACCGCGTACTGGGTACTCCGCGACCTGTCGCGATAGTCGTGTCGAGTCGCGCACGATCAACTGCGGTTTCAGCAGCACCTGGGACGGCTCGGGTTTCTCACCGTGAACCAGGTCTATCAACATGCTCACGGCCAGCTCACCCACCTCGGCGATGGGCTGGCGCAGGCTGGTGAGGGGTGGGCGTAGGTAGCCGGTGATAGGAGCATCGTCAAAGCCCACCACGGCCAGGTCAGGGCCAACCCGCAGGCCGGCATCGGCGGCCGCGTTCATCACCCCGATGGCCATGAGGTCGGTCAGGGCAACGACGGCCGTGGGGCGGCGCTCCGGGTCATGCGCCAGCCAGGACTGGGCTGCCCGGTAGGCTTGGCGGTAGTCGTTCTCGATGCGCATGACCCAGGCCGGGTCCACCTCCAGACCGGCTGCGGTCATGGCCGTGTGGTAGCCGGACAGCCGGTACTGCCCGCTGAGGGAGCTTTCCGGCCAGGCCAGGCAGGCGATGCGCCGGTGACCCAACTCCAGCAGGTGGTTCACCGCTTGCTGCACCCCATCGGCGCCGTCCACATCCACCCAGGCGAAGTCCCACTCCGGGTTAGCCCGCCCGAAGGCCACAAAAGGAAACCCCATATCCAGCAGGTAGCGGATGCGGGGATCGTTGAGGGTGGTGTTCGAGAGGATGAACCCGTCCACGCGCCCGGTCTCGATCATCTCCTCGTATGCGGCCACCTCCTGGGAGATGGTGGGGCTGGGGAAGGTGAGGACGTGATAGTCGTGGCGCTCGGCAGCCTCGGCCATGCTGTGGATGAACTTCTCCAGAATGGGGTTGAACTGATCAGGGGGCAGGGGGCGCCACGAGTAGCCGATCATGCGGCTTTCCTGCGCCTGGAGGCCCCTGGCGATGACACTGGGCCGGTAGCCCAGCTTGCGTACGGCCTCCAGCACCCGTTGGCGCGTGGCTTCACTCACCGAGCCGGTGTTGTTGAGGACGTAGGATACCGTGGCGATGGAGACGCCGGCTTCTCTGGCAACATCCTTGATGGTAGCCATCGGAATGTGGTTAAACGTTTCAAGAAAGAGCCAAAAAGAAACGGCTGCGCTGCGCCGCTCAACTTAAGCGTTTAAATTTTAGCACGCCTTCCCTGATCTGTCAAGTCGTCCGCCCCCGCCAGGGCCTTTCGCTTGTGTAACGAAGATGGACTTCCCAAGTCGCCCATGGGGCTGCTTGCCCCCGGAACGTGCGTGCATGGCGCACGACCCCCTCATCCCCCTACCCCCTTCTCTCTTGCCTGCGGGGCAGAGGTCTCAGAGGTGACTGTGAGCTCCTCTAGCTACCGAGCACTTTCTTCCAAGGCAAGGTAAAAGTCCCTCTCAATAGAGGGGCGTCCACGCCCCGTTACGCGCCGGACTAGACGTGGCGAGGTCGCCACTTTGTAGAGAAAAAGGACTGCTGGATAAAGTGTCGGGTGGCTAGTCAGCTCCTGAGATTTCCCCCAGCTCCAGTGAGGTGGTGATGGCGATGCTGCCGCCGATGGAGCGGGCCACCGGGCAATAGTCGGCATGAAAGCCGTGGACCCAGGTCGCCACCTCACGGTGCTCGGGCGCCACCTTCAGGTGATAGGTGACGTGGATGCGGCGCACGATGAGCACCTTGTTGTGTGCCTCGACTTCGCCGACGGCCTCGGCCGTCAGCCGGCCATCGCCGGCCGGCACCCCGCGCGCTTCCAGCGCGCCACCGAAGGTGCCGGTCAGTCAGCCGGCTGCCGCCGCCACCAGGTAGTCCAGGGTGGTGGCGTGGGGTGCGTGGAGCTTGGAGTCCACCCCGTAATGTTCGGCCACCTCGGAGTGGACGCCGAAGAGGACCGGCTGAGGCTCCACCGGCAGGTAGGCGCGGCGTAGTGGCCCTTTCACCCGCTCGATGCGTACACGGGAACGGTACACGACGGGGCTGTTCATGGATGGCCTCCTTGCTTGTGGGCTGGTTGGGGTTATCCGGGCAGCGGGACGCGCACTGTGACGCGAGTGCCTGCGCCTGGATTGCTAGCCACAGTCAGCTTACCACCGATGCTCCTGGCCCGCTCGCGCATGCTGCTCAGGCCGATGCCCCGCCTGCCCTGCGGGAGCCTGGGGTCGAAGCCGTGCCCGTCATCGGCCACCGTGAGCTCAAGGTGATCATCCACCCGGATAAGCTGCACCTGCACGTGGCGTGCCTGAGCGTGGCGCCGCACGTTGGCCAGGGCCTCCTGGGCAATGCGCAAAAGCTGCAGCGTTACCTCCGGGGCCAGCGCCCCCACATCCTCGGGACCGGTGTACTTGATCTCCAGCCCGGTGCGCCGCTCGAAGTCCTCCAGATGCGCACACAGGGCCTTGATCAGTCCCCCTGGCTCATCAACGCTCAAACGCAGCCCGTCAATGGCTTCGCGTACCTCCTGGTAAGCCTCGGCGATGGCCTGTCGCAACTCGGTCAACTCGGCCCGCAGCGACTCGGTGCGACCCTCGGTCAGCAACCTCTCCAGACGTTCGGCTTGCAAGCCCAGGTAACCGAGTGTTTGGGCCACCCCATCATGCATCTCGCGTGAGAGACGATAACGTTCTTCCAGCATGGCCATCTCCCGCAGGCGCGAGTAGAGCTGCACGTGGCGCACGGCCAGGGCGATCTGGTGAGCGATGGCCTTGAGCAGGTCTTGCTGGGCGGTGACAAAGGTTCCCGATCGAGCAGATCCCAGGAACAGGGCTCCGAGAGTCTCCCCGCTGGCCTGCAGGGGAACCACGGCCATGGAGGCCGGGAAGTCATCGCCAGCCTGCTCCTCCACAATTAGGGGTTGAGGGGTGGCTCGCACCCGGTCAGCCATTCTCAGGGCCAGTTGAAAACCCGGAGCCTGCAAGTCGTCCCCCAACCCCTTGTGAGCACGAATGACCCAGGCACCATCCTCACCTTCAGTGAACAGGAGGATGGCCCCTGCTTCCGCGCTCCATCCGGCCAAGATCGTGTCCAACACGCGCTCCAGCAGGCTGTCTAGGTTCCGCTGTTCCTGAGTGATGCGATCAACAGCATAGAAGGTGGCCATCTGGGAGGCGCGCCTCTGGAACCCCTCCAGCGCAGTTGTGATCTCTGTCGTCAGCGTCCTGACCAGGTTCAGTTGCCTGGGGGAGGGAGAGGTCTGGGCGTCTACGTAAGCCGCAATCACCCCAACGCGTTCCTCTCCACGTTCCAGAGGTAGACAGATGATCCGGTTGACATCGTCGGCACAACCCTCTGCCTGGAGCGGGGTCAAGAGGGGACAGTCTTCATCCCGGCGCGCCGTCAGAGGACGACAGGTGATACAGCGTTCAATGGGGAAGTCAGCCTCCACATGACGTCGCAGCGCGCTGACTGCCCTATCATCAAGGCCCCGGGTGGTTTCCAGATGGGCACGAGCTTTCTCGCGGTCAAAGGTGACCACACCGGCACCCCGGGCTCCCAGCAATTCCGTGGGCACCTGCGCAGCGATTTCCAGCAGTTCTTGCACATCGGCAGCACTGGTGACCCGGCGCCCTACCTCCTGGATGAGGCGCAATTGTTGCTGAGCGCGTTCCAGGTCGGTGTAAGCCTGCCGTAGACGCGCCTCCGCCTCCTCCCGGCGAGCTACCACGCCGGCCATCCAGGTCAGCCCCAGCCAGGCCGCGATGCCCCCCGTCAGGCCGTAGACCCCCAGCTCGAGAAGGCTGTGCCAGCCCAGGGCCGCGCGTTTGAGCAATGCCTGCAGGAGAAGCTGATGGAGGACAACCAGGAGCAGCACTGCCGGCGGGGCAGCCCAACGCAAGTAAGAGATCCGTCGGTGCAAGGAGGTGCTCTCACCATTCATCGCAGGGAAAATTATAGCACCTAACCCTGAGAAGCGCCAAAACCGTTACTCGAGATCACAACCTGTCCCGCACAGCGTGGCGGGAGAGGGCTTCGGTGCCCAGCGCCCTCACAGGCCCGAATTCCATTCGTCGGCCTCAGATGGGCGCCAGAGAGCATCAACCGCGGGTTTAATGTTCGGAGGAAGTTGTGCTATAATTTATATGGTTACCCGGATCAATTTTTGTTCATGCCCGTGCTACACAACAGCGCCCTGTAAGATGGGGGGGCAAACACCCCCTTGAGGCCCGGAAACCCCGTCTTGTGGGGGCGCTGTGGTGTAGCCCGCCGATGAATCCGCGGGAGGGGCTCGACAAACCGGTATTCTCATGCGAGGGTTTGAGTGAGCTCATGGAGAAGCCGAGAGTAAAGGTCCTCATCGCCGATGATCACACCCTGTTCCGCCAGGGGTTAAGGCGCATCCTCCAGGATTACGATGACCTGGCCGTGGTAGGCGAAGCCGCTGACGGTGAGGAGGCTCTGGCCCTGGTGGAGCGTCTGAAGCCTGACGTGGTGCTCATGGATGTGAACATGCCGGACGCCTCCGGCCCGGAGGCCACCCGGCGCCTTCGCGAGGCCCACCCCCAGACTCAGGTCATCATGCTGACCGTGTCTGACAAGGATGAGGACCTGTTCGCCTCCATTAAAGCCGGCGCCCGGGGCTACTTGTTGAAGAACGTGGAGACGGACGAGCTGATCCAGGCCATCCGGCGGGTGCACGCCGGTGAGGCCATGATTGCCCCTACCATGGCCGTGCGGCTGCTGGAAGAGTTTGGGGCACTGGCCCGTCGGACTCCTGATGGGCCTGCATCCGATCCCACCACCGATGAGCTCACCCCGAGGGAGGTGGAGGTGCTCCAGCTTGTTGCTCAGGGCCTGGGCAACAAGGAGATCGCCGCCGAGCTCAACCTTTCGGAGCACACGGTTAAGACTCACCTGCGCAACATCCTGGACAAGCTGCACCTGCGTAGCCGGGCCCATGCCGCTGCCTACGCTGTCCAGGCTGGGCTGGTCAAACGGGTGCGCTCAGGAGCGTAGCTCCCTTCAATTGGAAAGGCCCTGGACCAGCATCCCTCAAAAGGGTGATCCGCGGATCACCCTTTTTCGCTACCCCAAATCCGTCAGCTGGCTGGTGACAAATAGAGGTCTTTCGGGTACAATAGAAGATAACATTGCCCCCATGCGGGCGCACAGGCCTATCACAACTGGTCTGCCCCAGGGGATAACACCAAGGGAAGAGGGTTCGTGGACTCAGATCGTGTGCTCATCGTTTCACCCCATCCCCTGTTCAGGGAAGGGATCATCAGGCTGCTAGGTGAGCAGGCAGAGGTGGTGGGTGTGGTGAGGGATTGGGCGCAGGCCCAGGAGGTGATCCGGGATCTTCGCCCCCAGACCATCATCGTGGATCACCAGCACACCGAGCTCAAAGCAACTGACCTGACCCCCTTGCTGTGGCCGGAGGCGGAAGCTCTCAAGGTGATCTACGTGACCTTGGCGGGCAATCAGATGATCGTCCACCAGCGTAGGCGCATCACCGGCGCCACCGAGGACGATTTGCTGCGGGCTCTGGAAACTGACGATGAGGAAGAGCTACACAGGACCGCCCAAAAGATCAGCGGCCGTGAGGAGTCAGTCCCGCATGGTCGTGCAAATGGAGGCAACCGGATGAGGAAAATCTTGATCCCCGTGCTCATCACCATCGCCCTTGGGGCGTCGCTGGTAGCTGTCCTGGGGCGCATGAACCTTACCCCGCTCCTGGGCAGCATCCAAGCTCAACGCATTGACAACCTGTTTACGATGCTCTTCGCCCTGGCAGCGATAATTTTCGCCCTGGTGATAGCCTTTTTCGCTTATTCTTTGATGGCCTTTCGTCGTCGGCCCGACGATCTGGAGGATGCAGCTCCGGTTCAAGGCTCCACATCGCTGGAAATCGCCTGGACAGTGATCCCCCTCATCATTGTCCTTGGTCTGGGGGCCTACAGTGCCGGGATCCTCTTCGACATTTCCAAAGCGGCCACCCCCGCACCAGAGCTGGAGGTGAAGGTCACGGGATTCCAGTGGGGCTGGAGCTTTGAGTACCCGGAATTCGGCGTCGTCTCTGGCGAGCTGGTGCTGCCGGTCAACCAACCTGTGCTCTTCAAGCTCTACGCCACCGACGTGATCCACTCATTCTACGTGCCCGAGTTCAGGGTGAAAATGGATGCCATTCCCGGGATCGAGAACCATATCCGCATCACACCCACTCGGGTTGGGGAATACCGAGTGCGCTGCGCGGAGATGTGCGGGACCGGACACGCGTACATGGTGGCACCCGTCAGGGTTGTGGAGGCAGGGGATTTCCAGGAATGGGTGGCGGCGCAGGAGGCACCGGCAGTGCCCGCGGAGGTTGCGCCGGCTGCAGTTGAAGCTGGCAAGAGGTACGCTCAACAGTACGGGTGTGTGGCCTGCCACTCGGCCGATGGTACCGCCCGGGTGGGCCCCACCTGGAAGGGCCTGTTCGGCAGTCAGGTAACCATGGAGGATGGCACCACCGTGGAGGCCGACGAAGACTACATCCGCCGGTCCATCGTAGACCCTGGTGCGCAAGTGGTGCAGGGCTTCCCCAACATTATGCCAGCCACCTACCGCGATCAACTGCCAGAAGCCGAACTTGACGCCCTGATTGAGTACATCAAGAGCCTGAGGTAAAGGAGTGATTTATGGAATTCAAACCGGATTCTCTAGGACTGATCCGGGGGCTCATCACCGGGGTCATCGGGGCGCTCGTGGCCATGGCCCTCACCATGCTCGTGCGCGTCATGGTGAGCCTGCCTTTCTGGAGCGCTGGGCCGGTGACGGCCATCGGGGCCATTGGTGGCGCCCTGGCCTTTCTCCTGGGGGTGGGCGCTTTCGACGATTGGTGGCGCTGGGCTCAAGGCGCAAAGGCCGGGGACCCTCACCACCCTGGCCCGGATGTGCCCCATTGGACCCGTTACCTAAACTTTGACACCAACCACAAGATCATCGGTGTCCAGTACGCCGTGACCTCGGTGCTGCTCATCCTGGTGGCCGGGTTGCTGGCCCTGATGATGCGGCTGGAGTTGGCCCGCTCCGGGATGCAGTTCATGAGCTCCGACATGTACAACCACATCATGGGGGTACACGGCATCGTGATGATCGCCGCCATCCTGTTAGGGGTGGCCGGCATGGCCAACTACCTGGTACCCTTGATGATCGGGGCGCCGGACATGGCCTTCCCGCGCCTCAACGCCCTGTCCTACTGGCTCACGCCACCTGGCGCCCTCATGGTGCTCACCAGTCTGGTCACTGGCGGCTTCAGCACGGGCTGGACAGGATATCCTCCCCTGGGAGTTCAAGACCCCCTGGGAGCCCAATTCTTTTACCTGGGTGTGTTCCTCATCGGCTTCTCGTCCATCCTGGGCTCGGTTAACTTCATCACCACTATCTTTAAGATGCGGGCGCCGGGCATGAGCCTGTTCCGGATGCCCATCTTCGTGTGGGGCATCCTGGCCACGGCGTTCATTCAGCTCATCGCTACCCAGTTCATCGGCATGGCTTTCCTGATGGTGGTGCTGGAGCGGGTGGTGGGGATCGGTTTCTTCAACCCTGCCAGAGGTGGTGACCCGATCCTGTTCCAGCACATTTTCTGGTTCTACTCCCACCCGGCTGTGTACATCTTCGTGCTGCCCGGCCTGGGCGTGATCAGCGAGCTGTTGCCCGTTTTCGCCCGCAAACCCCTCTTCGGCTACAAGGCTGTGGCCATGGCCAGCATGGGCATCGCCTTTGTGGGCTTCCTGGTGTGGGCGCATCACATGTTCACCGTGGGGCTGGGGAACGTGCTGAATGTGGGCTTCATGTTCAGCACCTTGCTGGTAGCCGTACCCACAGGGGTCAAGTTCTTCAACTGGCTGGGGACCCTGTGGGGCGGGAAGCTCAGTTTCGAGACGCCCATGCTGTTCGTCCTGGGAGCGTTTCTGATCTTCCTGATCGGCGGGCTCACCGGCCCTTTTCTGGGCTCGGTGCCCACTGACCTGCACCTCCACGACACCTACTTCGTGGTGGCCCACTTCCATCACACCATGTTCGGGGGCTTCGTCTTCCCCTTCCTGGCAGCCATCTACTACTGGTTCCCCAAGGTGGCGGGGCGCATGTATAGCGAGAAGCTGGGGAAGCTGCACTTCTGGCTGATGTTCCTCGGCTTCTTCCACGTGAGCATCCCCATGTATCGCGTAGGTTTGCTGGGGATGCGCCGACGCATCGCCGATTACGACCCGGCCCTGGGCTTCGAGCCATGGCAGATGGTGACCACCATCGGCGGCTTTATGGTGGGGTTTGCCATGCTGGTGGGCGTCATCAACATAATACAGGGCATTCGGTCCGGGGCCACGGCGCCGGCCAACCCCTGGCGGTCCCGCTCCCTCGAATGGCAGATCCCCTCGCCACCGCCGGAGGAGAACTACCCTGCTCCGCCCATCGTGGTGGGCAGACCGTACGATTACGGGGTGCCTGGGACGGTCTACGTGCGGTTTGGTGCAGCAGGGGCGGGCGAGGCGCCGGGCGACAAATCGCTCAACGAAGGAGGAAGTCCATGAAAGCTAAAGCTGCAAAACTGCGTTTGGGGTGGATGGTCATCGCCGGCCTGGGGGTGTTGACGGCGGTAGAATACTGGATCGCCGTGTCGGTCCACAGCAGTCCCCTGCCTTACCTGACCATTGTCGCCTTGATTAAGGCCTGGCTCATCCTGCAGTACTTCATGCACGTGCGCCAACTGTGGGGCGAGGAGGAGGGAGGCTCATGAAGGCCGTGGCTGCGGCGCGCCCGCGATACGATCGCCTGGCCATGAATCGCCTGGGGTTGTGGCTGTTCTTCCTCTCCGAGAGCATGATCTTCCTGATCCTGCTGATAACTCGTTTCTACCTGCTGGGCACGTATAGGCCTGAAAAGTTGAACCAGCCCCTGGGGTTGACCATCACCGTCATCTTGTTGCTCAGCAGCCTAACGGCCTACCGGGCTGAGACGTCCATGGCCCACGGGGACCGGCAGGGCTTCCTGCGTAACCTCCTGGTCACCATAGTCCTGGGCACCGCCTTCCTGGTCGGGGTGGTGGGCTTCGAGTGGCCTGAGGCGCCCCACCTCGGCATCGTTCCCCAGGAAGGCTTCGGCATCGCTTTCTTCTCCATGACGGGAATGCATGCCTTCCACGTGCTGACAGGGGTGATCCTCCTGGCCGTGGTCTACCTGAACGGCCGCCGGGGCGCCTATTCCGCCGAGAGCTACTGGGGTGTGGAAGCCAGCGTCAAGTACTGGCACTTTGTGGACGTGGTGTGGGTGTTCTTCTACCCGGCCTTGTACCTGATAAGATAAGCTTTGTTTGCAGAGAGACGATGATCAGGGCTTTGACGACCAGGTTGCTGGGCTGGATTTGGTGGCCGCATGGAGGTTTTCAACCACACGAGGGCGGTCCCCACCAGGCCACCGCGACTAATCTGCTGTTGGCCTGGGATTGGCGGCCTGAGATCATCCTGCCCCTGGTGTTCTTGGGGGTCTGCTACAGCCTAGGATGGTGGCGCCTGCGTCGGCAGGGCCGGCGACGTCTGGCCACCAGTCGGCGACTGGCCTCATACCTGGGCGGCCTGGCGATCCTGGCTGTAGCGCTGCTATCGGCCGTTGACAGCCTGCAATCGGTGCTGTTCAGCGTGCACATGGTGCAGCATGAGCTACTGATGATGGTGACGCCTCCGCTGCTGCTGCTGGCCAACCCCCTGCCTTTCCTGCTGTGGGGGCTGCCGGCCGGCCCCAGGCAGGCTGTGGGCTCCCTCCTGTCCCGCCGGGCGGCCTTTCGCCGCGTAGTGCGCCACCTGACCCGGCCATGGGTGGCCTGGGCGCTGTACGTGGGAGCCTTGTGGCTGTGGCACGTCCCTGTAGCCTACGACGCGGCCTTGCGCTACGACCTCATCCACGACCTGGAGCACCTATCCTTCTTCGGGACGGCCATGCTCTTCTGGTGGCACGTGACGGGGGCAGCCCCTCGGATTCACGGCTCCCTGGGCTACGGCCTGCGCATGGCGTACGTGCTGGCAGCCCTGGTTCAGAACGAAATCCTGGGGGTGAGCATCGCCTTCGCCGACCAGCCCATCTACCTCCACTACACCACCGTGCCACGACTATGGGGGCTCTCTGTGCTCGAGGATCAGATGCTGGGGGGTGCTATCATGTGGATCCCAGGGGGCATGATGTACGTGGCGGCGGTGGTGCTCCTGCTATTCGCCTTGCTGGCCAGGGAGGAGAAGGAGACCGACCGGGCAAGAGCGGTGGATTTACACCTGCCGGAGCCTGTGGCGCAGTGAGGTCTGCCCACCGTGGCTTGCGTGTTGCCAACTCCAGGACGCCGTGGTATACTTTGGCGTGAACCGGCTGCTGAATCACCCCGGGTTTTGGCCCATGCGCAAGCATAAGTCAGTACCTGAGAATCCTGGCCCCTGACTGGTTCGTGCCTGTGTCCTGAGGCTTCGACCTCGGGCTCGGCCCCAAGGGCTCAGGCCAAGGGAACCGGTCAGGGCGGCGAGTCGCGGACCCGCCTGGAGCGAGAGACGGGCCGACGCGCAAGCATGGCGGCCCCCACGAGGAGGTCACCATGAAGACCATCCGCAACCTGGCCCACGTGGCAACCATCGGCACGGTGTTGGCCGCTGTCATGGGAAGTTACGTTCGCGGGATGGGGGCTGGTCTGGCCTGCCCGGACTGGCCTCTGTGTCATGGGCAGCTCATCCCGCCTTTGCAGGGCCCCATCCTGCTCGAGTGGATCCATCGGCTGATCGTCCTCATCCTCACCCTGGTGGTCGTGGCCATCGTTGTGTTGGCCTGGCGTCATCGCCTTCGGGAGCGCTTCCTGGCGCTGCTGGCTCTGGTGCTCCTGTTAGCACAGGTCGTCCTGGGGGGCGTGACGGTCATGGTGCGCCTGCACCCCCTGGTGGTGGCATTACATCAAGGCATGGCTCTGATCTTCTTCGCCACTATTGTGACCCTGACCGTGCGGGAGGTTCACCCAAGGGAGGAGCCCCCTTCCGTGTAGGCGGGCATCTTTCTACTCGCCAGAAGAGACACACCGATGACGCTGCATGTCCATGAGTTGCCAACGCTCAACGCTGTCCTCAACGGCATGAGCGCCATCCTCCTCGCGGCGGGATTCTACGCCATTCGTCAGCGCAATTGGAAGGTACATCGAGCCTTCATGCTGACGGCCTTCGTCACCTCCACTCTGTTTCTTCTCTCCTATCTGACCTATCACTTCAACGTAGGGTCGGTTCCCTTTCAGGGTCAAGGTTGGGTACGAGCGGTCTATTTCGTCATCCTGGTTTCCCACGTGGTTCTGGCCGCGATCATCGTGCCCCTGGCCCTGGTGACCCTGTCTCGGGCCTTGCGGGGTCACTTCGCCGGGCACCGTCGCATCGCCCGTTGGACACTGCCAATCTGGCTCTATGTCTCAGCCTCCGGCGTGGCGGTCTACCTGTTGCTCTATCACCTGTGAGCGACTTGTCAGGACTGGAGTGAACATGAGGTTGTATTCGACTGATCTGGAAAAGGTTTCTTCCTCGCGCACGATGGACGTTTCCGCGATGATGCATGCTCTTGTGCAGCTTTTCAAGCTGCGCATCGTGGCGCTGTTGCTGCTGGCAGCCATCGGCGGCGCCTTCCTGGGTGCGGGCGGGCTGCCGCCGCTGGGGGCGCTCCTCGGACTGGTGTTGATTGGGGGTGCGGCCGCAGCCGGCGCCTCGGCCCTCAACCAGTATCTGGAGCGCCAGCAAGACGGGCGCATGGGGCGCACGGCACGGCGACCACTGGTCACCGGCCAGATCGCGCGGCCCGACTGGGTACCGGCTGTGGGTGCGGCACTGATCATCGTGCCGGTGTTGGTGGCCCTGCCGTTCAACCCGATGCTGGCGCTGTTCGTGGCCCTGGGGGCAGCGATCTACGTCGGGGTCTACACGCTGTGGCTCAAGCCGCGTACTGTGCTCAACATCGTCATCGGCGGCGCAGCCGGCAGTTGCGCGGTGTTGAGCGGGGGAGCCGTAGGGGAGGCGTGGACGAATCCCGGCGTGTGGGGGCTGGCGCTGCTGGTGTTTGCCTGGACGCCGGTCCATTTTTGGAGCCTGGCGCTGGCCTACCGCCATGACTACGCCCTGGCCAACGTGCCGATGCTGCCAGTGACCACAACGCCGCAGCGGGCCGCCGGCTGGGTGATGTTGCACGCAGCCATGACCGGACTCGTGGCCCTGGCGCTGACGGCTCATCCCGCCCTCGGCCTGGCCTACCTGCTGGTGAGCGCGCCGGCCACGCTCATGCTGCTCGTCAAGGCTGGACGAATGCTTGCCCGACCACACCGCGCCAGTGCGCTGGCCCTATTCAAATGGTCCAACATCTACCTGGGTCTCGTGTTGCTGGCCATTTGCCTGGACAGCCTGAGCCGTTGGTGGAGGTGAAACCGTGTTCGTCGGTGAAGACCGAGTTGTCTTCGCCGATCTACCGGGGAAGCGATCCCATGAAAGCCATGGTGCTCAAGCAAGTTTGCCGCCTGGATGAGAATCGCGCCCCACTGGAATTGGTGGAGCTACCCGACCCGGTCCCCGGCCCGCGCGAAATCCTGGTGCGGGTCTCGGCCTGCGGGGTCTGTCACACCGAGCTGGACGAGATCGAGGGGCGGACACCCCCGCCACGCCTGCCGGTCGTGCTGGGCCACCAGGTCGTGGGCCGGGTGGAGAAGACGGGCAGCCAGGTGACAGCCTTCAAGCCCGGCGACCGGGTGGGTGTGGCCTGGATCTACTCGGCGTGCGGCGGGTGCGGGTTTTGCCTGAGCGGGCAGGAGAACCTGTGCCCGGAGTTCCGGGCGACGGGCCGGGACACCAACGGCGGTTACGGCCAGTACATCACCGTCCGGGAGGACTTCGCCTACCCCATCCCGGACGTCTTCTCCGACGCCGAGGCCGCGCCCCTTCTGTGCGCCGGCGCTATCGGCTACCGCTCCCTGAGACTGACGGGCCTGAAGGATGGGCAGAACCTGGGGCTGACCGGCTTCGGGGCCTCAGGCCACCTGGTGCTCAAGATGGCCCGGCATCGGTATCCCAACTCCAAAGTCTTCGTCTTCGCCAGGAGCCAGGCCCAGCGGGAATTCGCGCTGGAGCTTGGTGCGGCGTGGGCGGGCGACACCGAGGAGGAATCGCCGGAGAGGCTGCAGGCCATTATTGATACCACGCCGGCCTGGAAGCCCGTGGTGGAGGGCCTGCGGAACCTGGCGCCCGGTGGCCGGCTGGTCATCAACGCCATCCGCAAGGAGGATGCCGACAAGCATTACCTCCTGAAGCTGGACTACCCAGCGCACCTGTGGCTGGAGAAGGAGATCAAGAGTGTGGCCAACGTCACTCGACGCGACGTACGCGAGTTTCTGGAGCTGGCAGCCCAGATCCCTCTCAAGCCCGAGGTGCAGGAGTTCCTGCTGGAGGACGCCAACCAGGCCCTGCTGGAGCTGCGTTCGAGGAAGGTTCGCGGGGCCAAGGTGCTGAGGGTTGAGTGAACCCGGCCCGCGGCCGGGTCCGAGAATACCGGGCCATCCCCTTCTCCCTCCGGCTTCCGGCTCACCGCCGAGTAGATCTCTCCCAGAAATCGGCTGGGGCGGGTGGCCAGGGGTCTGGTGTCGGCGAAACCGTTGCGCCGCGCCAGCCGCTCCCACCTACGGTAAGGCACCGGGTAGGGTACCCACGGGTTGCCCCGGTCCACAGCGTACTCCACCAGGATGAACCGGCCGCCAGGCCGCAGGTAGCCGTGGATCAACCGCACCACGGCATCCTGCTGGGGCTGAAAGTGGAGGGCGTTGGCCATCACCGCCCCGTCCAGGGGCGGCAGGTCCAGTGGCCGGGTGAAGTCGGCCACCAGGTAGTGGACCGTGATGGCGGGGAAGCGCTCACGCATGAGGCGCTCCTGCCGGCGCAGCGCCGACCGGTCTCGGTCCACCGAGTAGATGACCCCCGTGGGGCCGATGAGCTCGGCCAGGGCCAGGGTGAAGGCACCCGTGCCCGAGCCGAAGTCGGCCCAGACGCCGCCCGGGCCGGGCACCCCACCCCGCAACAATGCCACGTGATCCGCATGCTCCATCCCGTCCCCCCCCTCAGCTCACCGCCACCGGCTCATGCCCGAACTGGGTCTCGTAGAGTTGGGCGTAAAGCCCGCCCCGGGCCAGCAACTCGTCGTGGGTGCCCTCTTCCACCAGCCGGCCCTCATCCAGCACCAGGATCTTGTCGGCCGCTAGGATGGTGGACAGCCGGTGGGCGATGACCAGGCTGGTGCGGCCCTCGAAGAGGGGTTCCAGCGCCGCCTGGATAAGGGCCTCGCTCTGCGAGTCCAGGTGCGACGTGGCCTCATCCAGGATCAGGATGCGCGGGTCCTTGAGGATCACTCGGGCGATGGCCAGGCGTTGCTTCTCGCCGCCGCTGAGCCGGTAGCCCCTCTCGCCCACCACGGTGTCGTAGCCGTCAGGCAAGCTCACGATGAAGTCGTGGATGTAGGCGGCCTGGCACGCGGCCTCCAGCTCCTCCTGGGTGGCATCGGGCCGGGCGTAGAGGAGGTTGGCGCGCACGGTGTCGTGGAACAGGTAGGTCTCCTGGGTGACCATCCCGATCTGCCGGGCCAGCGACTCCAGGGTCAGGTCGCGCAGGTCGTAACCGTCCAGGGTGATGCGGCCCTCGGTGGGATCGTACAGCCGGGGCAGCAGGTAGGTGACGGTGGTCTTGCCAGCGCCGCTGGGCCCCACCAGGGCCACCAGTTGCCCGGGCAGGATCTCGAAGGACACGTTCACCAGGGCCGGGCGCTCCCCGGCCAGGGTGCCGGTCGAGAGCGCCCCATCGTCGTCCGACCCATCCCCGTTGCCCGCAGCCTCCAGGCCGATGGGTCCCGCCGGGTAGGTGAAGGAGACGTTCTCGAAGCGCACGTGCCCGACCACCTGATCCAACTCCATGGCCCCCGGGCGATCCTGGATCTCCAGGGGCAGGTCCAGGTACTCGAACACGCGCTCGAAGCTGACCATGGAGGTGGCGAACTCCACCTGGACGTTGGAGAGGCCGGAGATGGGGCCGTAGAGCCGGGTGAGGTAGGCGGCGAAGGCCACGATGGTGCCCACGCTGATGGCGCCGCTGAGGGCCAGGTGGCCGCCCACCCAGTAGATGAGGGCGGTGCCGATGGCCGCAGCCATGCCCAGGCCCATGAAGAACCAGCGTCCCACCAGCGCCCGGCGCACACCGATGTCTCGCACGTCGCGGTTGACCTGGCGAAAGCGCTCTGTCTCATGGCGCTGCCGGCCGAAGGTCTTCACCAGCAGCACGCCGTTGATGCTCAAGGTCTCCTGGATGATGCTGCTGAGCTGAGCGTTCAGGTCCATGCTGCGCCGGCGGACTTGGCGGAGCACCCGGCCCACGCGCCGGGCCGGCAGGAGGAACAGCGGCAGCACCAACACGGAGAGGACGGCCAGACGCCAATTGATGGAGATCATCACCAGCAGGGTGGAAATGAGGGTGACGACGTTGGTGACGATGGCCGGCAGGGTGCCGGTGATGGCGTCCTGGGCGCCCACCACGTCGCTGCTGAAGCGGGAGATGATCTCGCCGGACTTGGTGTGGGTGAAGAAGCGCAGGGACATGCGCTGGAGGTGGTTGTACATCTGCTGGCGCAGGTCGTAGATGATGCCCTCGCCGACCCGGGCGCTGAAGTAGCGTTGGGCGACGCTGATCAGCCCGCTGAGGATCGGGATGCCGATCATGCCCAGGGCCAGGAGGTTGAGGCGCCCAATGTCGCGGTTGGGCAGGACGTGGTCAATCAGCTCGCGGTAGAGCAGGGGCGGCATGAGGTCCAGGAGGGAGACGACGACGATGGTGACGAGCACCATGGCCAGGGAGGCCCAGTATGGCCGGGCGTAGGAGAGGACCCGGCGCAGCACCTGCCGGTTTACCCGTGGCCGGCCCCTGGACTCATCGTAGCGGAGGAAACTCCACCAACCCGTACCGCCGAAACCGTGAAACATAGCGCACCTCTAGGTCGTGAACCCTTGGGAAGGTTCCTGGGGAGCAGCGAGGGGCGGCAGGTTACTGCTGACGGAAGTGACAGACCGCCGGCATAGCCCGCAACCTTCGCAAGGGTTAAGCCGAGACCCGTTGTGGCCTCGCTCAACTCACACGCCCACGAGCAAAAGCTATCACTTTGATTGTAGTGGTAACTGACGCTTGTGGCAAATCGCCGAGGGTTAATGCAGGCAATGATGCGCAGGATTTTGACAGGTGGGCAGGGTTGTGATATCGCCAAGTGCAAGTAGAGGCTGCTTTAGACATAATCTCAACCGGACAGTGCTGGTGAGGGTGTCATTGCGGATTACACGTTGCGCAGGGGGGTCCAGCGAGCTGCGCACGGCCATGGCACCTCGGTTGAGGACGTGGGTGTAGATCATGGTGGTTTTCACATCT
>FWWM01005724.1_pt1 | contig 26892 bp, 23 predicted proteins | sample 2228351 | NCBI WGS metagenome assembly FWWM01 (sample SAMEA103939774, study PRJEB20133) | metagenome | reverse complement strand
GTGAGCAGGTTGTGCCCGTCGAGGAGCTGATGCCCGGCGAGCGCGTGCTGGTGCGCCCCGGCGAGCGAATCCCGACCGATGGGGTCGTCCTGCGGGGCGAATCCCATGTGGATCAGTCGCCCATCACAGGCGAATCGATTCCTGTGCATAAGACAGCAGGGGCGCAGGTGTTTGCCGGCACAATTAACACCAGCGGTGTGCTGGATATCGAGGTCTTGCACCCGGCGAGCGAGACGCTGTTGCACCGCATCCTGCGGTTGGTGGAGCAGGCGCAGGAGCAGAAGGCGCGTACTCAACGCTGGTTGGAGCGATTTGAGCAGTGGTACGCCTTGGTGGTGCTGGGCGGCGCGGCGGTGGTCGCGCTCGGACTGCCCCTGCTTGGCTGGGCGTTTGCCGACGCCTTCTATCGTGCCATGACGCTGTTGGTGGTCGCCTCGCCCTGCGCGCTGGTCATCAGCACACCTGCCACCCTGCTCTCCGCGATTGCCAACGCGGCGCGACACGGCATCCTGTTCAAGGGAGGTGAACCGATCGAACGGCTTGCGGGCGTGCAGGCGATTGCCATCGACAAGACCGGCACACTCACCGAAGGCAAGCTGGTGTTCACCGACCTTGTGCCCCTTGATGGCACGCCCGAATCGGAGCTGTGGCAATGCATCGCCAATGTTGAGTCGCTCTCGGGGCATCCGTTGGCGCAGGCGTTGGTGCAAGCAGCGCAGGCGCGCGGTGTCCAGCCCCAACCTGTTCAGGGCTTCGAATCCCTGCCGGGCAAAGGGGTGCGTGCCCAATGCGATGGTCAGGTGGTTCTCATCGGCAACCTACGCCTGTTCGAAGGCGAAATGCCCGTGCCTGAGCACGCGCGTCAAGTGGTGCAGTCGTTGCGCGAGCAGGGCAAGACCGCCATGCTGATTGCGGTTGCGCCCCCCGACGGGACTGCGCTGCGCTTTCTGGGAGTTGTTGCCGTTGCGGATGAGGTGCGCCCAACCGCTGAGCCTGCTATTCAGCAGCTGAAAGCGCTGGGCATTCCTTGCCTCGCTATGCTCACAGGCGATGGGGAACCCGTCGCCCGCGCCGTTGCGAGGCAGACAGGCATCGAGCGCGTGTATGCCGACCTTCTGCCCGATGAGAAACTGCAGGTGCTCCAGCGCCTGACCCAGGAGTGCGGTCCTGTGGCGATGGTGGGCGATGGAGTGAACGATGCGCCTGCACTCGCGGCAGCAGAAGTGGGCATCGCGATGGGCGCGGGCACCGATGTCGCGCTGGAGACTGCCGATGTCGCACTGGTCGGCAACGAGCTGACCAACCTGCCCTATGCTGTCGCGCTCAGTCGGCAGGCGATGCGCATCCTCAAGCAGAACCTCGCCTTCGCGACAGGCGTTATCGTGCTACTGGTCATCCTCACCTTCACGGCGGGCTTACGCCTGCCTCTTGGCGTGATTGGACACGAGGGCAGTACGCTTCTGGTCGTGCTGAACGGCTTGCGACTGCTTGCTTTCCGCCCTGAACGGGTATACTCTTAACCAGCCGCGGGGGGTGCTGCTTCTGTGGCTTGGGCGTCTCGCGTAGCACGGGCGTCTCGCCCGTGCAAGTGTGGCTTGGGCGTCTCGCGTAGCACGGGCGTCCCGCCCGTGCAGGTGTGGCTCGGGCATCTCGCGTAGCACGGGCGTCTCGCCCATGAGACAGAGCGGCTGAGATCTCCCTTTTGGGAGAAACCCCTGGAACCTGATCCGGGTAATACCGGCGGAGGGAACGCGGTAAGTGGCGCGAACGCTATACCGGCATCATGCTGGGCAAGCGCACTCGCCCTTATCCCGCTTCTACCCGCCCGACTCCCCGCGCAAGGAGGAGAGAGCCATGAACCGAGCCGAGTATGTACGGGGCAGATCGGGCATCGTGACCCAAATGCATTACGCCCGACAGGGCATTATCACCGAAGAGATGCGTTGCTGTGCCGAGCGCGAAGGGGTGGACCCTGAATTTGTGCGTCAGGAGGTCGCCCGCGGACGCGCCATTATCCCTGCCAACATTCGTCATGGGAGCCTCCAGCCGACGGTCATCGGCAAGCGGTTCCGCACCAAAATCAACGCGAACATCGGCAGCTCGCCCCTTAATGCCCGTGTGGAGGAAGAGTTAGAGAAACTGCGCACCGCCATCCACTGGGGCGCGGACACCGTCATGGACCTCTCCACGGGGGGCGACTTGGACGCCATTCGCCAAGCCATCATAGCGCATTCGCCCGTGCCTGTCGGAACCGTGCCCGTGTATCAACTGTTGACCCAAGTGCGCTCCGTCGAGGAACTGACCGAAACGGACTTCCTCGACATCGTGGAGCACCACGCCCAGCAGGGTGTGGACTTTATGACCATCCACGCGGGCGTATTGCGTCGCTATATCCCGCTGACCGAGAACCGCATCACGGGGATTGTCAGTCGTGGTGGCGCGATTATGGCGGAATGGTGCCTCGTCCACCACAAAGAGAACCCCTACTACGCCCATTTCGACCGCCTGCTGGAGATATGCCAGCGGTACGATGTGACGATTAGTCTGGGCGACGGCTTGCGACCGGGCTGTCTGGCAGACGCGAACGACTCAGCGCAATTCGCCGAGCTGCGCACGCTGGCGGAGCTGGTCAAACGCGCATGGGCGAAGGATGTGCAGGTGATGGTCGAAGGACCAGGGCACATCCCGTTGCACCTGCTGGAGGAGAATGTGCGCATCCAGCAGGAGTGGTGTCAGGAGGCGCCCTTCTACACGCTCGGACCGCTCGTGACCGATATTGCGCCGGGCTATGACCACATCACCTCGGCGATAGGCGCAGCGATTGTGGCGTGGCACGGCACTGCCCTGCTGTGCTATGTGACGCCCAAAGAGCATCTGGGCTTGCCCAACGCCGAGGATGTGAAGCAAGGGCTGATTGCTTACCGCATCGCGGCGCACGCTGCCGACATCGCCAAGGGCATCCCGGGCGCACGCGACTGGGACGACACGCTCTCCCAAGCGCGATTTGAGTTCGACTGGAACCGCCAGTTCGAGCTGGCGCTGGATCCGGAGACCGCCCGCGCGATGCACGACGAGACTCTGCCGAAGGAGGCGCACAAGTTCGCCCCGTTCTGCAGTATGTGCGGACCGCGCTTCTGCCCGATGGCGACCACGCAACGCCTGCGCGCCCTGCAGACCGACGAGCAGTAGGCTGAAAGCAGGGGACGGCAACCCCAAAATAGGACGAAAGTCCCTTGCATTCCGCCTGTAGGAGCGGTTATGCTCTTGATGTGATACCGCTGGCTATCGAATATGCTACAATAGAGAGTAGCGTGGAAAACGAGGTCGGCATAAGCGCGGCAGGCGGATGGATGGGCGATGCCCCGCGCGGGGTGGTCACTCTGGTGTTCACCGACATTCAGAGCTACTCCGAGATGTCGGAGCGTTATCGGGGCGCGTTCCGACCGATATTGGAACAGCACAATCAGTTGCTGCGCACGCTTTGTCGCCAGTATAACGGCTACGAAGTGAAAGCATTAGGCGACGCCTTCTTTCTGGCGTTTCGTAGTGCAGAGGACGCCGTGCGTTTCGCGCTGGACGCCCAGCGTGCCATTTTGCATGCAGAATGGCGAATCACCTTGCCCGATGGTTCCACCGACGAACTGCCCCTGCGCATCCGTATCGGCATGCACACGGGCGAGCCGGAGCCGATTCAGCATCCCGACGGCACGGTGGATTATGTGGGTCCCGATGTGAATCGCGCCTCGCGCGTCTGCTCGGCGGCGCATGGCGGGCAGATTCTGCTCTCATCCGCCACCCAGGCGCTGGTAATGAACCTGCTCAGCGACGCGGTGCAGTTCCGAAATCTGGGTCAATACTGGCTAAAGGGGGTAGGTCGGGAGCGGCTCTGGCAGGTGTGGCAGGAGGGCTTGCCCGAAACCTTCCCGCCGCCCAGTGCCCCGCGCGCCGAACTGCACAACCTCACGGTGGCGGAAACACCTCTTATCGGACGCGAACGCGATGTGGCGGAACTCGCTGCGCTTGTCCTGCAACCGAACAGCCCGCTCACCACCCTGGTCGGTCCCAGCGGCGTGGGCAAAACGCGCCTGGCGCAGGCGGTCGCCGAGACGCTGTTGGAGCATTTTGCCGACGGCGTGTGGTTCATCCCGCTCGACGGCTTGACCACGCCCGAAGCGATTGCATCGCGCATCATTCAGGAGCTGCCGATGCAGATGCGTGCCGATGTAGACCCATTACAGCAACTGCTTGCCTACGCGCAGGGACGCAACATGCTCCTTGTGCTGGACGGGATAGAATCGGTTTCTGCACTGACGCATGTGGCGCGTGCGTTGCTGCAGGGCGCATCGGGCATTCGCCTGCTCGTCGCCAGCATGAACCCGTTGCACCTGCGGGCGGAACATCTGTATGAGGTGAAGCCGCTCAGCGTGCCGCCGCCCTCGGCAGACCACGACCCGGTGCTGTTGGAGCGTTACGGCGCGGTACAGCTGCTGTTGGAGAGGGCGCGCCGCCATGCACCCGATTTCGAAATCACACCCGCAAACGCACCCGCCATCGCCGAGCTGTGCCGACAGCTGGACGGATTGCCCCTCGCGCTGGAGCTGACCGCGGCGCGTCTAACGCTCCTCTCGCCCGCCGAGGTGCTGAAACGGCTCGATGAGCGGTACGGCATTCTGCAGACGCGCAGTCCCGATATGCCACCGCGCCAGCGCGCCCTGCAAAGCGCCATCGAATGGTCCTACTGCCAACTCGAACCGCCCACACGCGCCTTCTTTGAGCAACTGGGCGTGTTCTGTGGCAGTTTCTCGGTCGAGGATGTGGAGGCGGTGTGCGAATCGGAGAGCTTCGTGGACGACCTGTTGGAGCTGCGCCAGCGCGCGATGCTGATGGAGGTTCACCACAAGGACGAGCGGCGCTTCCGCTTGCTGAACCCGATGCGCCTGTTCGCGCTGAGCATGTTGCGCGAGAAGCCAGAGATATATGCGACGGTTCGCCAGCGCCATGCGGAACATTTTTTGCGGGTGGCGCAGGCGTGCCTCCAACAGGTGCGTACCCCGCTGGAGAACGAGGCGTTGCGCCTCGCTGAGCATCAGATGGACAATCTACGCGCTGGGCTGGAATGGTTCACTCAGCAGGGCGACTGGGCGCGCCGCGCCGAGATGGCTCTGTGCCTTGCGCAACTGTGCGACCGACTCGGCTGGCTGCTGAACGCTATCGCGCACCTACAAGATGCGCTCGATTCCGCGCTCTTTCTGGGCGAGGAGCACGCACCGCTCCATGCGGAAATCCTCTTCCAGCATGCTGCGCTCCAGTACGAGCGACACGAATGGGAAGATGCCCTGCAGACGGCTCAGGAGGCACTCCAGCGCTACGAATCGCGCGGCTCACCCGTCGGATTGGCGCGCGCTCAGAACCTGATGGGGTTGATTCTGCTGAGGATGGGTCGCTTCGACGACGCCCACGCCCATTTCCAGCGTGCCCTGCAGGGCTTCATGCAGGCGAACGAACCCGTCTGGGTCGCGCTCACGCTGAACAATCTGGGATTGCTGGAGTACGAGCGTGGTAGGCTGAACGAGGCGGCGCGCTTCCTCCAGCAGGCGGTTCAGCGCCAGCGCACGCTGGGCGACATGCGCGGACTGTCAGAAACGCTGAACAACCTGGGCGCCGTGCACCAACTGCAGGGCGAGCTGGACTCCGCCCTGCGCCACTGTTCCGAATCGCTGGAGTACGAAATCCAAATCGGCAATCGGCTGGGCATCGCGCGCGGATTGTGCAACATCGGCGAGATAGTGATGCTGAAAGGCGAGCCGCTTCTTGCTGCGCGCCACCTGCTGGCGTCGATGCAGATGTTCCAGCAGTGGGCATCGCCCGACTACGACTATGCGCACACACTGTTCGAAAAACTCCCGCTGGACGTCCAAACCCGCGCCCAGCTCGAAGCCGAAAGCCAGAATCGTGCCTTAGAGGATTTACTGCAGTGGGCACGAACTGTGGTATAATAATTCAAATGGAGGCAAGGCAATGAAGAAATTGGCGATAGGAACTCTGTTGGTCGCATCCCTGCTGATGGCACAGGCGCAGACCCGTGCCCATCCCGATGTGGACGCGCTTATCCGCAAGGCGATGGAGGCGCGCCAGCAGAACCGCTGGCGCGAGGCGCAGACTCTCTATCAGCAGGCGATTGAACGCGCTCGCGCCCTGAGCGACAGGGCGGGCGAAGCCAGCGCATGGCACAATCTTGGCGTGGCACAGATTCGCGAAGGGCTACCCCAGTATGCCCTTCAGAGCCTGCAAAGCGCCCTCCCCATCTGGCGCGAACTGGGCAACCGCTTCGGTGAGGCGAACACCCTGCACAACCTCGGCACCGCGTACGCCGATCTTGGCAAAGCGAAAGAGGCACTTAATGCCTACGAGCAGGCGTTGCAACTGCGCCAGCAGCTGGGGCACAAGGAGGGCGTCGCCCTCACCCTGCAGGGCATCGGCTCCGTCTACTATGCCCTGCGCGACCTGCAGACGGCTCAGCGCCATTTCGAGCGCGCGCTCGCCCTCTATCGCGAGCTGGGCAACAAGACGGGCGAAGCCGAAACGATGCGCTACCTCGGCAACATTTTATATGTAAGCGGGCAGTGGCAGAAGTCGCTCGCTGCGTACGAGAGCGCCCTTGCGCTCTATCGCGCCCTGAACGACTCGGACGGTGAGGCGACCACGCTCACGGGGATGGGCGCGCTCTTTCTGGACATGGGTCAACCTGAACTCGCCTTGGACTACTATCAGTCCGCGCTCGAACTGCGCCAGCAGGGAAGCAACCGCCGCGAGACCATATCCGCCCAATTGGGTGTTGGGCATATCTACGCCACCCTCGGCAACCTTGAGGAGGCGAAAAAGGCGTACGAGACGGCGCTCGCGCTTAGCCGAGAAGTGGGCGATAAGCGAGCCGAATCGGCTACACTGATTGCGCTCGCCACCGTTTCCGCGCGCCTGCAACCGCGCGAGATTGCCAAGCCCGAATCGCTCTACCGTCAGGCGTTGCTCATCACGCAGGCGACGGGCGATAAACTGGGTCAGGCGAACGCGCTGGCGCAATTAGGTGCGCTCTATGCCAGCGCGAACCGCGCGGACGACGCCCTGCGCCACTTCGAAAACGCGCTCGCGCTCTATCGCGAGGTGGGCGACCGCCGCGGCGAAATGATTACCCTCTCCAATCTGGGCGCGGTCTATGCCAATCGCGGTGAGAAAGCGAAATCTGCCGACCACTATCGGCAGGCGGTAGACCTCTCGGAAGCGATGCGCGAGGCGCTGGGCACTCTCACCGAAGGCAAGATGGCGTTCCAAGAGAACCGCCACGCCCTCTATGCCCGCTACATCAGCCTTCTGCTGAGCCTGAACCGCATTCAGGAGGCGTTCACCATCGCGCAAAAAGCCAAAGCGCGTGCGCTTACCGACCTCATCACAGGTGGGCGGGTGAACCTCACCGCGCATCTGACAGCGGAGGAGCGCGAGCAGGAACGGCTCCTGCGCTATCAGCTCGATCGCACCACGCAGAATCTGCTCGCCGCGCGCGCCAACCCTGATGCCGATCCGGCACTGGTCGCCCAGCTGCGCGAGGCGGCACAGCAAGCCGAGCGCGAGTGGAAAGCCTTCATGGACAGTCTCTACGCACGCTACCCAGCCCTAACGCGCCAGCAGGGCATCCGCCCCGCGACGCTCGACGCCATCGCACAGAGCCTGCCTGCCGATACCGCTTTGCTGGAGTATCTGGTGCTTCAGCCCGCACCGCAAACAGGCAAGAGCTATCTCTTGCTGTTCTGCCTGACCAACGAGCGCGGTAAGCCCCAGCTGAGCGCGCATGTCACCCCGCTGGATGGCACACCCCTCGCCGAGCGTACCGAGTCGTTCGTGCTGACCTGTGCTGTGCCGAACGGCGATTATGAGAAGCAATCGCGTGCGATGTATCGCCTGCTGATTGCCCCTGCCGAATCGCGCCTCGCGGGCAAGAAGCGACTGATTATCTGCCCTGATGCGGAGCTGTGGGATGTGCCGTTTCAGGCGTTGCTGAACGGTAAGGGCTTCTTGCTGGAACGCTATGAGTTGACCTATGCGCCCAGCGCGACGGTGGCGATGCTGTTGCGTGACCTGCGTACCTCGCCCCATCGTCCGCGCCCGACCCACGAGCTACTCATAGTGGCGAACCCACAGTTTGGTATGCTGACGCTGGCATCGGCGAGCGAGGATCGCCCCCTGACGGCAGGCTCGCGCCCGCTGACCACCGGCTCGCGCCCGCTGACCTCAGGGGCAAGACCGCTGACCACCGGGGCGCGCCCGCTCACCACAGGGGCAAGACCACTCACGACGGGCGCGAGACCGCTGACAACGGGCGCACGCCCGCTCACTGCAGGCGCACGCGACATCACAGGCGAATGGCTGGCGGAAGCAGGGATCCGCATCACGCCTCTGCCCGGCACCGAGCGCGAGGCGCAGGCAATTGCTGGGCTGTTCCCAGAAGCCACATTACTGACCAAAACAGAGGCGCAAGAGACCACCGTCAAAGCGAGGCTCGAACAGTACCGCTATGTGCATCTCGCCACGCATGGCTACTTCAGCGACGCGGCGCCGTTGCAGAGCGGGGTGGTGCTGGCGGAACCGCCCGCTGATGCGAACGAGGACGGCATCCTCACCGCCCGCGAGCTGATGGAGCTCTCCCTGAGCGCGGAAATGGTGGTGCTGTCTGCCTGTGAGAGCGCGCGCGGACGCGCCCGACCCGGCGAGGGCGCCATCGGCATGGTCTGGGCGCTCACGGTGAGCGGTGTGCCCACCCAGGTGCTGAGCCAGTGGAAAGTGAGCGACGAGAGCACCGCCCTGCTGATGACCCGCTACTATCAGGCGTTGCGCACAGGCAAATCGCCCTCTTTTGCCCTGCGCGAAGCCGCCCTCGCGGTCAAAGGCAACACCCGCTTCGGGCATCCCTACTACTGGTCGCCCTTCATCTGCATCAGCAGTTGGTAAGAGCGTGTATTTTTCAACGCCCTCCTTGAGGGGTTGACTCAGAGGCAGAGCCGGGGGTATAATACCCTCGCTTTGCGACCGAGGTCGCAGGGCACGAGAAAAACGAACCAAGGAGGGCAGGCATGGACTATCTAAGACACACAGGGCTGATCGCCCTGCTCGTGAGCCTGATTGTTTCAGCCTCGGCGCAACAGAAAACGATTCGCTACACGGTGAAGGAGGGCGACTCGCTCTATGCGATTGCTCACCGATTCGGGTTGCGTCTTCCAGACCTGCTGAAGGTCAATTCGCTTCGCAATCCGCACAAACTCAAACCGGGCGATGTGATTCGTATCCCAGTGAAGGGCGCCGTCGCGACTCAAAAGAAAAAGTCGCCCCGCAATTCGCTTGCCCGGCGCAATCCGTCGCGCGCGGCGAGATTTGCGGCGCTGTCTGAACCATCAGGCAGGACAGATGGGCGTAGCCTGAGCACGGCTCAGCGCATGCTGGCGATTGCCCACCGCTATCTGGGGCGCCCCTATCGCTATGGGGGCAGTAGTTCGCGCGGGTTCGATTGCTCCGGCTTCGCCCTGCATGTGTACCGCGCGGTGGGCGTTCATCTGCCGCACAGCGCAAGTGCCCAGGCGCGGATAGGCAAACCTGTGCCGCGCCACCAGCTTCAGCCGGGCGATTTGGTCTTTTTCCGCACGCGCGGACGCCGAATCTCCCATGTGGGCATCTATATCGGCAACGGCAAGTTCATCCACGCATCGAGTGCGCGCGGGCGCGTGCGTATCGATTCGCTGGACAAAGGGTATTATAAACAGCGATACGCAGGTGCACGCCGTGTGAGCCGTTAGACGCAGACGCCAGAGGCTCCCGCTTCGCCCCTATTGCACCTGCGCAATAGGGGCTTTTCACATCGAGGTGCATAGCAATGATACGGCTGACTGACCGAACCGGCTGGGCAGGCGATCCAGACCAGCTTTACGAGGAGGTGCAATTTCCCGCACCTCCTCCCGATCGCCCCTATATCTTCACCAATACCGTGACCACGCTGGACGGCAAGCTCATTCTGGGCGAGCCGGGCTCCAGCGCGAAGGGGCTGGGCAGTTCGGTCGATCAGCGACTGATGAGGCGTTTGGAGGCGCGCGCCGACGCGGTGATGATTGGTGGGGGCACTCTGCGTGCTGACCCGCACTTGCATTATTCATCCCATCCCTATCGCGCCGTCGTGACCATCAGCGGCGACCTGCCGCTGGAACATCCCTTCTTTGCCGATTCGCACCGCGCCCTCGTGTTTGCGCCCACCCACCTGCCACCCGACAAGCGTCTTGCCATCGAACGGGTTGCCACGCTCCATCTAATGGGCGAGACGCAGGTCGATATCCCCCAGGTGGTGCGCCTGCTGCACACCGCCTATGAGGTGCGCTACCTGCTGGTGGAAGGTGGAGGGAACCTGAACTTCTACTTTTTCGATGCGGGACTGGTCGACGAGGTGTTCCTCACCCTCGCGCCGAAAATTAAAGGTGGGGCACACCTGCCCACGATGGTGGACGGTGCAGGCTTACCGCGCGAGCGTGTCGCCGAGTTCGAACTGCTCTCTGCCTATCTGGAAGGCAGTGAGCTGTTCCTTCGCTACAGGAGGCGACCATGACACTGCGCGAGTTTGTGCGAGAGCAGATTCAGCAGATTTACGATGCGCTTCGGCAGAGGCAGGTGCCGCCCGTCGGGGAGTACGATCCCGCCACGCTCAAAGAGTGCATGCGACGCGCCACCGTGCAGATAGGCACCACGCACTTTCGCCCCGACAGTGTGCTGCTGGAGTTCATCTTCACCGAGCCGAGCATGGGACCCGCGATTCTGACCGTGCGCGTGCCTGCACCCGAACCGATTGTGTATATGCCCGTGCCCGATTGGGTGATTGAAGATGTGTGGCAGGGCGAGGTAACAGGCTCCTTCCGCTTCGCCTCCGAAGCGCAAGTGCTGCTCAAGAAGCTGCACAACCAGATTTTCTCCGAGACGAACATCCTCTATTTTGAGGAGCGCCCCCAACTCAAACATCGTGACCAGTAGTGGCTGAGCGTGTGCCCACTTGCCCTGTGGGAGAGGAGGGCTGTGGTCAGAGCTTCAAAGCCGAGCGGTCCGCTTCAGGTTGGTATCACTCCAGCACCTCAACGGTAATCTGGTCGTTGGTGTAGATGCAGAGGCTGGCGGCGATGCGCAACGCCGCTTCAGCAATCTCGCGTGCGCTCAGATTGGTGTAGCGTAGCAGTGCTTGCGCTGCCGCTTGGGCATACGCTCCCCCTGAGCCGATACCAATCACGCCCTCATCTGGTTCCAGCACATTGCCGTCGCCTGCGACCACCAGCAGGGCGTCGCGGTCCGCCACAATCATCAGCGCGTTCAGCTGACGCAGAACCTTGTCGGTGCGCCAGTCTTTGGCGAAGTCGACCGCGGCGCGACGCAGGTTGCCACCTGACGCCTCCAGCTTCGCCTCAAAGCGGTCCATCAAGGCTTGGGCATCGGCTGCGGCGCCCGCGATGCCTGCCAGCACCCGATGTTGATAGAGCCAGCGCACCTTGCGTGCCGTGTGCTTGAACACCACCTCGCCCATCGTGATTTGTCCATCCGCTGCGAAGGCGGTTTGCCCGTCGCGTCGGACCGCCAGAACCGTTGTGCCGTACATGTTCATCGTCATTCCTCCTCGTCCAGCGTGGTGGGCAGGGCGCGCTCCACCGTTTTGCGCAGTCGATCGAGCGTCAGGTGGGTGTAGACCTGCGTGGTCTGCAGTCGCTGGTGTCCGAGCAGTTCCTGCACAGTGCGCAGGTCGGCGCCGCCCTCCAGCATATGGGTGGCGAAGGTGTGGCGCAAAGTATGCGGGCTGACCTCTAAGCCCAGCGCACGCCCGTAGCGTTGGAGCAGGCGATGCACACTGCGCACGGTGAGCCGTCCGCCCTGATAGTTCAAAAACAGCGCACGGGTCGGATGCTGAGGGTTCATCAGGCGCGGGCGTGCATGTTGGAGATAGTCGCTGAGCGCCTCATGCGCCGCGCGTCCGAACAGCACCATCCGCTCACGCCCACCTTTGCCCCGCACCCGAATCGCGCCTTGCTCAAAATCGATAGCGTTCACATCGAGGCTGACCAGCTCGCTCACGCGCAAGCCGGTGGCATAGAGCAGTTCCAGCAGGGCGCGGTCGCGCCTGGCGAGGATGTCCACCCCCTGAGCGGGCTGTTCCACCAGTTGCGCTGCCTGCGCACGGGTCAGGAAACGGGGCAAGCGACGGGGCGCCGATGGCTCGGCAATCGCTGCCACAGGCTCTGCCTTCAGCCAGCCCATCGCGCGACAGAATCGGAAGAAACGGCGCAGGGCATACAGCTTGCGGGCGCGCGTGGCACGCTGAGCCGTGCGATGCGAATCGAGCCATGCCCGCACCAGCCGCTCGCTCACCGTCTCCACTTCCGAGACACCCGTGCTGAGTGCGTACTCCACAAACTGCGCCAGATCGGTGCCATATGCCTTGACCGTGTTGGGCGCACGGGTCGTGCCCAGATGGCTCAGAAAACGCGCCACCGCCTCATCTAACGACATCCCAAAGGAGTGTACCCTATCCCGCGCACACAGTCTCACCGTTGGCGGGCTGAACATTTGTGCTGGGCGCGCGTCTATATCGGTGGTGATGTGCCATCGATACGGGTATCCTTAGACTGGGTTCAACGCAGAACCTGCAGGGGGAAGCGTTGGAATCGGCAGGGAGGAGCGAGCCGTTGGACACGCCATCGTGGGCAGAGATGACCCTGATTGCGCGGGCACAGGCGCAGGACGAACGGGCGTTCGACGAGATTGTGCGCCTATATGCTGACCGCATCTATAACTATGTGCGCCGTATGGTCGGCAACCCGCAAGACGCGGAAGATATCACTCAAGAGGTGTTCATCCGTGCCTATCAGGGCTTGAGCCAGTTTGATGGACGCGCCAGCTTCAGCACATGGCTGTTTCGAATCGCCACGAACCTGTGCATCGACCACAAGCGACGCCAGAGCCGGCGCGTGCAGACCGTGCCCTATCACCATGACGAGGCGGACGAAGACGAAGGCGACTGGGAGTTTCCTGACACCAGCCAGCCCAGCGCCTTGGAGCAGCTCCTCACGAAGGAACTGCACGCTGTGGTGGAGCGTGCCATCGATGCGCTCTCGCCCAAGCTAAAAACGGTGCTCCTGCTTTATGATGTGGAGGGCTTGAGCTACGAGCAGATTGCCGAGACGCTGGGCATCCCGATGGGCACGGTGAAATCGCGCCTCTTTGCCGCGCGCGAGCAGATACGCAAACAGGTCGAGATGTATATGCGAGGTGGAACCGAATGACCTGCAGACAGTTGAAGCGGTTGCTATGGGGCTATGTGGAGGGCACGCTGCGCCCAGCGGAGCGAGCCGCGGTAGAGGCGCATCTGGCTTGCTGTGAGCGGTGTTGTCAGCGGCTGCAGGCGGCACAGCTGACCCATGCGTCGCTGAGGTCGCTGACGCGCTATTCCGCGCCCGTGCAACTGCTCGAACGGGTGCGCGCCGAGCTGCCTGCTCGTGGCGCAGAGACTGATGTCGCTGCCGTGCAGGGCGTGCGCCGTTCACCCTTCGCTTTTCGCTCTGGGCGACGCTGGGTGCTGGCGCCCGCTCTGGGCGTGCTGGTTGCCCTGCTCTGGTGGTGGAGCCAGTCGCCCGCGCCGACCCCTTCATCCCAGAGCCGTCGAGAGGGCACGGGTGCCGGGCATATCGCCTCGCAGGAATATGCCGACACATGCGTGGAACTGCACCAGCAGCTGGAGATGGCGGATTGGGCGGGCACACCCACCGCCAACTACCTTATCACCACGGGCTATTCCCAATGAGAACGCTTGGATCGATTGTCGCGGGTATGGCTCTGCTCTGTGGGGGATGGGCGCAGGCGCGTCCCATCGAGTGGTTGTGGCGCGCCGTCCGCGCAGAACAAACGCTTGTGGTGAGTGGCGAGCGCGCCACCGAAATTCGCCTGCGCACGCACACTGAGCGGATTGTGGAGCGGTTCTGGCGGCAAGGCGGACGCGCCGTGCGAATCGAAGTGATTGCCCCACCGATGCGACGGGGTGAGGTTCTGCTCTTGAAGGGTGATCAATGGCTTTTGTACCGCCCAGGCGTGAAGGAGGCAATAATTTTGCCCGCGCCGTTGCACCAGCACGAGATGGTGTTGAAGCGATTGCTAAATGCGGTTCAAAGCCAAGCGATGACGATCGAGTTTCGCTCTGGCGAATCGGTGCTGAACCGTCCCTGTGTGGTCCTCATGCTGGAGAAGGTGGACGGACGCGAGTTCCCTCCGCGTCATCCGAACCCACCCCCGCCCTTTGAGCGCGGTATGCGCCGGATGGAGCCGATCCAGAGCATCACGCTGTGGATAGACCGGGCGACCGGGCTGGTATTGCGTCGGGAGGTGCGATTCCGAGGGGGCGATTCGTGGGTGCGGATGGAGTTGACCCGTGTGGAGTTTCCCGAGAAGCTCGCCCCTGAGCTGTTTCGTCTGCCAGAGGGGATAACGGTGCGCCCGCCCAAAGAAGGGCGATTCGCGAGCTTGGAGGAGGCACAGAAAGCGGCAGGCTTCACCATTCGCCTGCCCGATTACCTGCCCGAAGGCACACAGCGGGAGGGCATTATCGTGCGGCGCATGCGCGGGCGCACGCTGGTCGCCATCCGCTATCGCTGTCCGCAGGGCGATTTCACCCTCTTTCAAACCGTTGCGCCCAAAGCCGATTTCCAGCTGCCTAAACCGCCCCAAAACCGCCCGCTGAACGCCCATTTCTGGCAGGCGGGCGACTACTGGTTCGGGCTGGTGGGCACATTGCCCAAAGAGGAGATGGAACGAATTGCCCGCTCCATCCCGCGTTAACCGAACGAAGTGGGTTCCCACCCCAATTTTTCAAACAGTCAGCAGGAAGGGCATCCCCCAACGCGAACCGATAATATGCTATGCGTGCGTGGAGCGTATGGATAGTGGGTCTATGGTGGTTGCAGGGCTATGCGCTGGACAGTTCAGGTAGCCCGTTGGCGCCTGTGTATACCGCGTCGCGCGAACGCCCTGTCAGCACAAAGGGTGTCTATGCGATTGTGAACGCGACTGTTCACCCCATCAGCGCGCCGACGATAGAGGGCGCAACGGTGCTGATTCGTGACGGACGCATCGAAGCGGTGGGCAAGGGCATCTCCGTTCCGCCCGACGCTCAAGTGTACGACGCGAAGGGTCAGCACCTCTATCCGGGCTTCATCGATGCCAGCACCACGCTGGGACTGACCGAGATAGGCTCCGTGCCCGCCACCAACGATACCGCCGAGACAGGCATGTTCAACCCGAATGCGCGTGCCGAAATCGCGATTAACCCCGATTCGGAGTTGATTCCCGTTGCCCGCGTGAACGGCATCACGACGGCAGTGGTGGCGCCAGGGGGCGGGATGCTTTCTGGCATGGGCTGTGTGATTAATCTGGACGGTTGGACCTGGGAGGATATGTGTATCAAGTCGCCGCTGGGCGTGTATCTGAACTTCCCTGCACCTTCGGGCGACGCAGGTCAATCGGCGGAGTCGCGCTTGCGCGACTGGGAGAGCCGCATGCGCCCGTTGCGCGACTTTTTTGAGAACGCACGCCGTTATGCACGCGCCCGCAACGCCGAGGGCAAAGAGGGCACAACCGTCCACGAGCGCGACCCGCGCTTCGAAGCGATGTTGCCCATTCTGGAGGGCAGGCTCCCGCTCTTTGTGCGGGTGGACAGCGCACTGGGCATTCAAGCGGTCATCCGCTGGGCAGAGGAGGAAAAGGTGCGTATCGTGATTGTGGGCGGAGGCGAGGCATGGAAGGTGGCAGACCTTCTGCGCGAGAAGGGCGTGCCCGTCATTCTGGAGCGCGTACACACTCTGCCCCGCTCAGAGGACGCGCCCTATGACCAACCCTTCACCACTCCCAAAATCCTGCACGAGAAAGGCGTGCTGTTCTGCATCGCCAGCCGCGACGACAGCAATGTGCGCAATCTGCCCTATCATGTGGCGACCGCGGTCGCCTTCGGTCTGCCCTATGAGGAGGGGTTAAAAGCCATCACGCTCTACCCCGCACGCATTCTGGGGCTTTCGCATCGGCTCGGCACCATCGAACCGGGCAAGGACGCCAATCTGGTGCTGACCACAGGCGACCCGCTCGACATCCGCACCCAGGTGGTACAGGTGTGGATTGGGGGACGCCCCATCGAAATGAGTAGTAAGCACCTGCGCCTCTATGAGAAATATAAACGCCGTCCAGACTAAGCAGTAGCACGGGCGTCTCGCCCGTGCAAAGGCGAAATGGCGAATAGCGAATAGAGGTGGCTTGGGCATCCTGCCCATCAAGTAGCACGGGCGTCCCGCCCGTGTTCTGCTTAGGCAAGATGTCCAAACCACAGTGGCACGGGCGTCCCGCCCGTGTTCTGCTTAGGCAAGATGTCCAAGCCACTAATCCGGTGCGCCCAGCACCTGATAGCAGAGGCAACAGCCGTAAAGACCCGTCTGCTGTATCTGTTCGAGGGTGGTTCCGCAGAAGGGACAGCGTGTGTGCTTTTGCGGAGGGGGTCGCAGTTGGTTCAACCATCGGCTGAGGGGTGCGCCCAGCATGCGTCGCTCATAGCGCAGGGCGCATGCCCGACACAAGGTGAGCGCGCCGCTGCCTGTGCGCACCCTCAACCACGCTTCTGCACCACACAGGGCACAACTCATCGCACGCCCGCCGACACCAGCACGCCAATCTCGCGCGTGCGTTGACGGAACTCCCCGATAATCCGCTGGGTCAGCTCGCCGGGCTTGCCACTCCCGATGGGACGCCAATCCAGCGATACCATCGGGATAATCTCAGCTGCTGTGCCCGTGAGGAACGCCTCGTCCGCAGTATACACATCGTGCAGGGTCAGCCAGTCCTCTATCACGGGGATGCCCAAATCACGCGCGATTTCAATCACCGTCTGCCTCGTAATCCCTTTCAAGATTCCGCACGCGGGATGAGGGGTCCTCAGCACGCCGTCGTGCACCACAAACAGATTGTCGCCTGTCGCCTCCGCCACATAGCCCTGCGCGTTAAGCATCAAGCCCTCGCCTGCGCCATGCCGATTCGCCTCGATCTTCGCCTGAATATTGCCCACATAGCGCCCAATCGACTTGATGCGGGGGTCTATCGCGTCGGGCATCGGCACGCGCGTGGAGACCGTCACCACACGCAGACCCGTCTCGTACATTTCGGGCGGATAGAGCGCGAGGCGCGTGACGGCAATCATCACATTGGGCGTCTGGTCGATATTCTCCGGGTTCAGCCCGATGCCCGTGCCGCGCGAGACCGTCACGCGGAGATAGGCGTTCTCCGCGCCCGACGCCTCCACCGTGTCGATGATTCGCTGTTTCAGCTCGTCGTATGGCATCATACCGCGAATATCCAGATGGCGAATGCCGTCATACAGCCGCCGAAGATGCTCGTCCAGTCGGAAGATTCGGCGGTGGTACAGGCGAATACCTTCGAACACGCCATCACCATACAGGTAGGCATGGTCGAAAACGGGGATACGCGCATCCTGCAGAGGCATCAATGTGCCGTTCCAGTTGACCATCATCTGCATCGTCGCATAGACCTCCTCACAAGGGGATTATACCGCATCGATCGGGCGGTTTCAGGGTCACAATCGGCATGTCGCATGGTATACTTAGCGTGGCTAAGCGATGAGTTATCCATGCTATATGCGATTACCACATGAGTTACAGCAGGTGGCGGAAGTGGTCGATCTTATTGGCTACACGCCCCTGATTCGTTTACGGCGCGTGACGGCGCACCTGCCCGATAGCATCGAAATCTACGGCAAGGCGGAATGGTTCAATCCGGGCGGGTCGGTGAAGGATCGCCCTGCGTGGAACATCATTCGCACTGCCATCGAGCGGGGCGAACTCCATCGGGGTAAGCGGTTGCTGGACGCCACTTCGGGCAACACGGGCATCGCCTATGCGATGATTGGCGCCGCGCTGGGGATTGGCGTCACGCTCTGTGTGCCCGCGAATGTCAGCCTGGAGCGCAAGCGCATCCTTCGAGCCTATGGCGCAGAGGTGATTTACACCGACCCGCTGGAAAGCTCCGATGGTGCCATTCGCAAGGCGCGCCAGCTTTACGCCGAGTGCCCCGACCTCTACTACTATGCCGACCAGTACAACAACCCCGCCAACTGGCAGGCGCATTATGAGACGACGGGCGTCGAAATCTGGCAGCAGACCGAGGGGCGCATCACCCATTTTGTGGCGGGGCTGGGCACGACGGGCACTTTCGTCGGCACAGGGCGACGCCTGCGCGAATACAATCCCGATATCCGCCTCATCTCGTTCCAGCCCGATTCGCCCCTGCATGGGCTGGAAGGGCTAAAACATCTGGAGACCGCGATTGTGCCCGGCATCTACGACCCACTGCTTGCCGATGCCGACCTGCGCGTCAGCACCGAGCAAGCCTACGAGATGGTCAAGCGGCTCGCGCGTGAGGAGGGGCTGTTGGTGGGCGTCTCGGCGGGCGCGGCGGTCGCTGCCTGCCTCAAGCTCGCCGACGCGATTCTACAGGAAGAGGGCAGGCACGCCCGCGCAGTCATCGTGACCATTCTGCCCGATAGCGCAGATAAGTATCTTTCGGAGCGATTCTGGGAGGAGGAGCCGTTCTGATGGCGCTGCACCTTCTGCCCCAGGCGGAACAGGAGATTCGGGCGCATGCCCGTGCCGATTATCCCTATGAGTGCTGTGGTGCCCTGCTCGGCACTGAAGAGGATGACCAGCGCGTGGTGCATTATGCGTTGCGCCTGGCGAACGAGCGAATGGACGAGCGGGAGCGACGCTTCTTTATCAGTCCCCAGCAGGTGCTGATGGCGGAGCGGCGCGCCCGTCAGGAGGGGCTACTCTTGCTCGGCTTCTACCACTCCCATCCCGACCATCCCGCCGTGCCCTCCGAATATGACCGCCAGCACGCCTTGCCTTGGTACAGCTATGTGATTGTGTCAGTTCAGCGTGGCGAGCCGGGTGAACTGCGCTCCTGGCGCTTGCGCGACGACCGCTCCGCTTTCGACGAGGAACCCGTGCGTTAAGATAGTCCCCTCGAGAGGAACCCACCTACCGCCTGCAGGTTCCCCTTGCCAGCTGGGGAAAGCCGAGAAAACGAGTTCACACGCCTATTTTCCGAACACCCTCTATAAGGGTTGACATTTGCTGTTTTTATCAGGTAAACTGGAGCGGTTGCGCGAAGCCGATACGGTTTCGCGAAGGGAGGTGACTGATGAGGCGATTAAGAGGTACCCGCTGCGTCATTCAGTGGCGGTGGCACGGGCTGCTCTTAATCTCGCTGATTTTTGCGTGGAGCGAGGCACGAACCGACGCGAAGGCGCAATCGTTGATTGTCTACTGTGTTGAGAAAATGGAGCCCATCCCGCCACCTGCGATTTTCGAGGTGGATCGTCGTCTACAGCCGCGCCAGCGTGTGCTGGTTCAGCAAGGCGAGGCGGGACTGAAGCGCAGTCGCTGGCGCATCGTGGAACGCGGCGGGCGCATCGTGGAGCGTCAGCTGCTCGAAAGCGAGGTGATTAGACCCCCACAACCGCACATCTACCATGTGGGCATCTATCGCCATATTGCCTCGCGCGGACAGGTGGCGCGTGGAGGCAGTTTCCGTGCCACGCGCGTGCTGGAGATGGAGGCGACCGCCTACACCGCCCATCGCAGTGGGGGTGGCACGGGCACGGGGCGCACCGCCTCCGGCTTGCCCGCGGGCTATGGGCTGGTCGCCGTCGACCCGCGCGTCATCCCTTTCGGCACGGTGCTCTACATCGAGGGCTACGGCATGGCTATCGCAGCGGACAAGGGACGCGCCATTCGCGGACGCCGAATCGACCTCTTTTTCCACTCGCGCCAAGCGGCGCTCCAGTTCGGCAGACGCCGCGTGCGTGTGCATGTGCTGGATCGCTTGCGATAGCGCATGGGCGCACCTCATCTACGGCTGCAGGCGATGGAAGGTGTACGCCTCCAAATCGCTTCTCAACATCAGCAAGGTCTCGTTCCCTTGCCAATCGAAGCCGAGGGTGGGCATTTTACCACTCTCTGGCTGATCAAGCCAACCTGATTGCTGGGAAGATGAATGAGCCTTCTGAGATTCATCTAAAGAGATGGCTTGAATTCGATGGATCTCACGGGTGGGGATGGTCAGAATAGCGACACCATCCTCATCCTCCCACGCCAACCGTTCGCCATCAGGGGAGAAGCGATAGGCATAACCGTCGTAGATAGGAATCGTGGAGGACTCCACAAGCAAAACCCGCTTGACCGCCCCTGTAGAGAGGTTGCGTTCGAACACCGCGAGAAAGCGACCAGACTGCACGCGCGCCCAGCGCAGACGCTCTTCTTTGGGAGAAACCCAGAACGCCTTCACATCCCCTGTGGTGGTCAGCGGTGTTATGGTGTTGCCCTGCACACGGTAGAGGTCGTGCTTGGGCTTATCGCTCGTATAGTAGGGGCTATTCTCTGAGCGAGCGATGCCCAGATGCACGATGGCGCTGAACGGCGAGTCGGGAAGCGTGTGCGCCCACTCAAAGCTGGCAACATTAGAAATCTCCGTCGGCATTTCCACCGAATGGGCTTTTGTCCAGTCGCTCGTCTGATACCAAATGAGCCGAAGTGGGCGACGCGCCGTTGCCTCATGCGCGACCAACAGATAGCTCCCATCGTGGCTCCATATCGCGGGTCCAACCTCCTCCATAGGGGGCCGATTCAGCTGGCGGGAGGGCAGGTCAAACAGATAGAGCGGGTCGGCTTTGCTATCGCTCTCCCAGAATACCAGCCTCTGCGAGTCGGGCGACCACTGGCAGGCACTGATTGTGAGGCTGTCCGCGCGAAAGACGGGGATAAGCTCGTGCGTTTGTAGGTCATAGACACACAGTTGCAGGGCTTGCGTGTCGCTGTCTGAGTTGTTGCGGGTCGGTTTGTCGACAGGGATGACCACGGTGATGTAGCGCTTATCGGGTGAGCTGCGCACCAAGCCCAAGCCCGAAAAGCAGCCCAGGGCAAACAACAAAAACACGACCAGACACACACCTGCACCAATCTTCGCGATTCGCATGGCATCATCACCTCACTTTCGAAATACCGTTGCAAACGCGCCTGATGATAGGGACTTTAGTCCCGGATTCGGAGGTACTTACTACACGACACTTCATCACACGGATCACGCGGCTCCCAACGCGGTAAAGCTAACGCATTGCACAACCAGTCGCGAATGTACCAGCATCGTATCTATGAAGATTAGGCGTCCGCCTCACTCCTTACGCGCTGGATAACTCCTTCTACTAAGAGCGGCGTGCATCCTCTCCCTCCAATACCGCAACCCAACGCCCTGGCACCCGCAGGCGGGGCAATAACGCCAGCAGATTTGCCTCCACGGCGACCCGTTGCTCCGCCTCAAACACCTCTACCGTCAACCGATACCCCGAGCGCCACGGCAGGGGAAACACCTCTATCAAACACCCACTCTCTCGCAACTTTGGCAGCCACGCCTCTTCCCAAACTTCGCGCTCAATATACGCCGAATCATACCCTTGCAAATCACGCGCCTCCGCATACAAATCAGCAAACTCGTGCAACGGCCACAACGGCAAAATGCGCTGACCCCCTTCCTCCAACCAAAACCACCCCGCCTGCGGATGACACAGTGCCCAGTAACCAAACCTATCACAATCAATAAAAAAGTAGTTGTACTGGTCTTCAGGGGATGCCTCCAAGATAATCCGCAACTGCGCTTCTGTAGGCGGAGGCAGAGGCACAATCTCACCAGGAGCGAACTGCTCCATGTATCCTTCAGGCAACAGGTGCAGACGCCCACACAGCACCTGCTCCTCTATGGAGGCGCGCCGATGCCACAAGACATCTTCGCGGATACGCTGGGCAGTCAGCGGGGGAGGTTCCAGATACATCCGAAACCGAGCCTTCCCTGTACGCACTATACGTCCATAACTAAGCTCCTCAGACTTCTCTGGCTCGTCGGTAGGGATTAGTGTTGGCCCAACGAACACGACTTTAGGGTACCAAAGTCCCCTAATCTCGTTGTATAACAGGGTCATCTCAAAAAAGTAGTCCGTAAAGGTTTCGGGGTAGGTACTCACCGCGTGCTGGAGCACCGTTTCCATTTCCGCCACCCATCGTTGCAGTTGCAGGAGAATAATCGAAGCGGAGCCTGCGAACTGGAGATAGTAGTCCTTTTGCGGTGGAACGCAACTTCGCAGAGCGCGTCCACGCACAATCAAGAAGTCGTTTCTTGACAAGACCGCTTCCAGCCGAGTGGCAATAGTGTCATCCCACGAGCGAAACACGGCGATTTTTTCCATGCTATACCTCCTTAGGGACAGTCGCAGTTGGGTCCAAGGCGCGCGCCGATATTGCCTCCTAACTCACTACCCAATGAGCTTCCTATCCGCTCTCTTGCTCCGACGAGACTGCCACCCCCCACCCATCATATTCCCCACCATACCGCGCCGCCACCTCCTCCATAAACTCTATCACAGGATCTAAATCCTCTTCCGTCGGCAACAACGGCTGACTCGCCAGCACCAACCACTCCGAACCCCCTGCTGACCGACGCACCACCACCTGATACCCCGCCGACTGCAACGCCTCCGCCGCTTGTTGCCGACGCTCAAAATAAAGATAATGCTCAAAGAGCTGCGGAGTGTCCGCTGACAGCCCCGCCTCCAACGCCTTCTGCAACGCCTGCCGATCAGCTTCGTTCATCGCCTGCACCTCCTCTGCCTCCTGTGAAGAACACGCCAACCACTCACGAAAGTGCTGAAGATGCTCCTCCATCTCCTTCCGCCTGCGATAATACGATTCTACCCATTCGTTCGGATCGGGCGGCTGATCCACATACTTGTCCATCGCCCGTACAAAGGCATCAAAAACTACAAAAGTTTGCCACAGATAGCGTCCGCCTATCAACTGCTCCACGGGATAAGCTACCCGCTCCACAAACTCTAAGGTTTCATCGTCGTAATATTCCAGAAAGGGCAGGGGTTCACTAGTGACAATCTCGACACAAGGCGGTACCTTCCACTGTTCGCGCTGCCAGTTTGGCAGGCGTCCCAGCCGATGCACGGGAGGCACTGCCCGCATAAGCTCCTCAATCTTATATAAGTCAACCAGTTCTATATCGATGGCTTGGTTTGGGTGGAGGGTGGTCATCACGGTGGGGTCAGGCAAGGTGGGGTAGCGTGGGGCAAAGGCATAGACCAGCATCTGGTTGGTTTTGCGGCTGACCCGTGCGACGACGATCAGGGCATAGCCCCCCGAAGGAAGTCCCAACGCGACGCATTCGCCCTCTTCAAACGGATAGGTCTTGCGTTTTCGGCTCATTCGTGCCTCCTTTTAGAGGGTACCTTACCGGAGTCCCCATTTTCGCAAGAACTGTTCCGCAGCGCGTTGATACTCGTCGCGCCTTGGATTGCGCGGGGAAACAGGGCGTCGTCGATTATCACGCGGATGATACTGGTCATAGAGATGTTGCTCCAATCCTCGCTGCTCAGCAGGGTCATCGGTCTCATATGTGCGCTCAAACTTGTATCGCTCCTTGTCTTTATATCTTCCGCGTCTATGTTCTTTTTCCCGTCGCTTGAAATCATTGGTTCTACCGACATAGACCACCTCACCACTTTGTTTGTCGCGAATGGTATAGACACCACCTTTGGGCTTTTTCCCTGTTGTAAGTTGATTTTTTGCGCCCCCAGCACCCCGTGTGAGCAGGCGGTCGTGCACCGCCCCCACCAAGTGCCCCGCCAAATACCACTCATCGCACGGCTAAATGGGCGGTGCGGGGACACGGGGGCAGATTACCATTTTAGGAAAAGCTACTTGAGAAGATGCTCTATACCACCAACCCCATATCTCTACCCTCTCAAACACAAAGACGCCGATATAAATCCTCCAAAGCCCCCACATAAGATGGTAAATGACCCTTAGCAATCGCTACTTGATAGGCTTGTTCCAAATATGCACAACACCGTTCCCTATCCCCTTCCAACCAGTAAAGAACCCCTAACAGCATCCAGGGGTCTGAAGGCTGAAGGCTCGCCCAACCAGGAAGAGGGTAACCCCCAATCCGTTTTATCTCCTCCAAATAATTTTCTAAATATCTTATCACATCTTGGCGCCCTTGAAAACGCTGTAGAAAAGGGAGCCCCCACTGCTCTACTTCATCCCGAACCTCTTGCTGGATGCACGCATCCGCTGACAGAGGGGCACTGAAGTGCAATACCCACCACTTTTGTCCTTCAGCAAAACGAGGAGCCACAGGGTTCAAAGTACCCGCACCTGCCCATAGGATGCAATGGTCTATAGTGGGCAAAGATGGCTCGGAGTGGTTCGGGTCAAAGATAGAGAGAACTTGAGGTACATAAATCCCGTAAAAGAGGGCAAAGTCACACCTTCTTGACACATCATCCCAGTTGCATGCTACTTTCAATAGAGCGCTTAGTTCAGCCAGTTGCTTATAGTAGGTTGTGCCGCGTTTTTTGAACCCTGCGAGTTGCAATGAGGGCTCCACTGCCTGTTTCAGTATCTGGTTCAATCGTCCTTTGAGTTGCGGACGTAAAGCCGCTGGGGAAACTGCCTCTTCTTTCTCCTGCAGAGTTGATGGTGCACTCGCCCTTTGCCCCTCCTCAGAAGAACATAGACGCTTCAGTAAGCCCTTCTTGTGTTTTTGCCACCACTCGTGCTTAGTTGCGCGCAAGTCTTCCCGCAAGTACCGACATGCACGCTCTTTTTCGCCTGCTAACCAATACAGGATACCAAGATGGGTGAGAATAAACGAGTCGCTCGGCACAACATCGTAACCCACTCGTCCAATGTCATCAATATGTATTTTTAGATACTCCAAAGAATCAATCACATCTTTCAGCTCACGAAATCGCTCGTAGAAAGGCAGTAAATCATCTTTAATCAATGACTGTATTTCTTGGATAATCCGACTATCTACAGTGGCTTCGTCATCAGCTCCAAGCTCCCACCACCGATGCGTCTCATGCTTGGGCACATAGCGAATGAGACAGTGGCTCTCATCGGCTTTTTCAGGTGTTAGGGGTTCCCAGTGATAGTAAAGGAGGTTCCAAGCCTCAGGCACAAGAATTCCACCGCCAATAGCGAACCGACATTTCTCGGCAGTATTCCATCGACTTCTATCCACATTGCAAATCCACCACAAAGGGCCTAACGGTTTTCGATAAATATATGCAGCCCGCCTAAACCCATGCGGTATCAGGATAGGGTCTACTGCTTGCCGTATGAAGTGCCGAAAACGATTTCTTAGATTCATGTAATGCCATACCTCCTACAGCCAGCAGGAAATCTTTTCTTTTTCTCAGTTCCTTCACCAAGCTCTGCTCATAACCTAACTATAATTCCCCATTCCCTCTCTTGAACTCTGCTCGTAGCCTAACACACCACTCTCCACTTTCGATTGCAGCAGCTGATGGACAGTCGTCAAATCCGCCTCTGGAGGAACGCTTACACCCACTACCTGTGTATCTTCGCTCGGCTCGCAGAGACACTTAAGAGAGCGTAATGCATCAATGACTTCAATAAGAGAGCGATGCTCATTAGACCATACACGCAAGGTGATGTGCCACGACACTTCTACGATATCTACTTTATGACCACCTGTTCGTGTCTCCCTAACTCTTAACCAATCACCCAGGGATATCTCGTAAACATAGAAGGGAACACAGCATATCTGGAAGGCATCCTTTTGCGCGTCATAAGCTGCCCATAGTTGTTCATAAAGTCGTTCGCCTGCTTCGGCAACAATCGGTATTAGGAGTGCGGAGTTGATTCGGTCTCGCCATACTGGATGTGGGTGCGTGTAGATGGCATCAGGTAAGGCATGCAGCACCTTGTCCCAGCTACAGCACACTTGATATGGCTCCAACCAACCTGTCTCAAACGACAATAAACCCTCATCTTCTAAGTTTTGCAGTAGTTGGTAGGCGTTCGTTGCGTTTTCAATCCCTCTCACGCTCACTGCAATTAGCCCTGAATCCTTCGTTTCCCAGACACCGCCTATCTTAGCTCTAATCATATCCAGGATGCGTGACCTTTCCTCCAGAGGGGTGGAATTCAGCCAAATGCGCAGGGTATACTGCTCTGAACGCTCAACAAGATTGGAAACGCATTTCAAATTGTCATGATGGATGGTGACTTGGACTAAGTCGTCTAAGTGGATATTGTAGCAAAAGAAAGGGACACTACAGACCTGATAAACTTCCTCTCTCACTTGTTTCGCCCAAAGCTGTTCCACATGCAGGCCGCGCTCGTCGGCAAGCGCATAAATGAGCGCGTCTGCTTCCCACTCATCAGCGGGGCGTGAGTGATAATGAATTTTTGCTAACTCACCCAGCGAACTCATAAGTGGATTATACCCTTTTATCTTCGTCTTGGCCAGTGAGGAGGAGGCCACGGTCCCTTATAATTGGAGGGAGGTGTTTTGGGATAATCCCCTGCCCCCTTAGACCGATTGCAGTGTGGGCATGTACGTTGAGCATTGTCTAAAGTGTTGTTGCCACCTCTGCTTTTTGGGATAATATGGTCAACTTCATTTGCCCCAGGCATTCCGCAGAAAACGCAGATATCTGGATCGCGAGCAAATACCTCCTCTTTGGTTTTTTTAGAGAAGGGCTTCCCTGCACCAGGACCACCAGCAGAACCTGGTCTAAGAGGTGGTAAAAAATTTGTATTGGAACCCACTTCTGAAGATGCTTTCCTTCCAGCACTGCCCGTGCCCCTCTTGGCTGCCCCAAGCGCTCCCCCGCCCCCAGCGCCGCGGGTGAGCAGGCGG
>FWWM01005723.1_pt1 | contig 26894 bp, 33 predicted proteins | sample 2228351 | NCBI WGS metagenome assembly FWWM01 (sample SAMEA103939774, study PRJEB20133) | metagenome | reverse complement strand
TTCCACGTATTTCCGCGCCTTTTTAAAAACAACTTAAGCGAGATTTAAGGCAATATTTTAACGCATACGCGCCATAGATTACATAAAGAACGAGCGGCTCCGCGTACTGGAGTGGAGGAAGAAGGAGGAGGCTTGACCTGAAAAGCCAAGTAATGGCCGCCCTTAAGGACTGGTACCGCAGATGTTTCAGATGGCCTATCCTGCCGGGCGAGGAGGGAAAAGTAGTGAAAAGGCTAGAGCTTTACTACGGCATGTGCGATATGGCTAAGGCCGCAATCGCCGAATACGGCGAGAAATACGCCGAGCCTCTAATCAGCGAGTATGCCCTTAGGCGCGCATTTTGGTGGGAGGGAGAGTGGAGGGGGAAGCCCATGTCGTGTTTTGTCACGGAGAAAAGGGCGGTGTGCAAGGTGGGCGACAAGATGGCCACATTTTATGTATTTGACACGCCGCAGGGAGTGTACCTAAAGCCAGAGATAAAGCTAGTGGACGACTGGATTAAGGTGGCCCACAAGGGCGATGATAAGTAAGGCGACGTGTGTAAAAGTGGCGCTGCCAGAGGCCTTTTCCCTACCGCGCAAATTCGGCGTCTCGTGGGGGTGTTTCACGCAAGGGGCTTTCTACGGCGTTGACGCCGTTGTGGCAGAGGGGGGCGTTAAAGGCCTGTATTTCCGCTACGTGCTACCCTACGACGCAAACGCTAAACGCTATATGGCGGAGTACGGGCAGAGGGAGAGGAGGTGGGCCGCGTCGAGGTGTACCGCCACGGCGGATCTCCCTGGTCAACTAGGGGAGTCCCCAAGGAGGTTTTAATTGACGCGGCTAGGCGTTGTGAGGCGCTGGTTATCTTCATTGGAGACGTAATTGATAAAGAGGTATTAGACGCCGGGGAAAAGCTGAAGATCGTGTCCACAGCGTCTGTGGGGGTGGACCACATCGACGTGGAGTACGCCAAGAGAAAGGGCGTGGTGGTGGCCCACACGCCTTATGTCTTAGTAGACGCTGTCGCCGATTTGGCCGTCGGCCTCCTCATCGCAGTGACGAGGAAAATAGCCTTAGGCGACCGCCTCATACGGAGCGGCGCCGCCGACGCTGTGTGGGGGAGTCTCATGGGAGTTGATCTAAAGGGTAAAAGGGCTGGGATTGTGGGGCTTGGGAATATCGGCGTGGCCATTGCCCGGAGGCTTAAGGCGTTTGACGTCGCGGTGTCCTATTGGAGCAGGAGGCGCAAGCCGGAGGTGGAGTTCGCCCTCGGGATTGAGTACATGGATTTAGACGCCCTCTTGTCCTCCAGCGATTTCATATTCGTGACAATGGCCCTGACCCCCGAGACCCGCGGGTTTTTCAACAGAGAGCGGTTTGCCAAAGTCAAGAGAGGGGCCTATTTTATCAACGTCGCAAGAGGGGGGGTGGTGGAGACAGAGGCACTTATTGAGGCCTTGGAGACCGGCGTTTTGGCAGGCGCAGCCCTGGACGTATTTGACGTAGAGCCCCTCCCGGCCGGCCACAAACTGGCGTCTATGGACAACGTCGTGTTGACTCCGCACATCGGCTCAGCGACTGTGGAGACTAGGCGCCGGATGGCGGAGCTCGCCGCCGAGAACGTGGTCTCGTTCTTCAGGACAGGGAGGCCGATATATGCGGTATAACTTAAAAGTGGACAACGGAATGGGCATATGCGTATCCTAGTCCCCCTCGACGAGGACAGGGGCCTCGATTCGCCCGTCTCGGAGGAATTTGGAGAGGCCCCCTATTTTGGTGAAAATACTTTTCGCAGAGGGTAGAACCTCCGCGAGGTGTTAGAAAGGACTAAAAAAGGCGAGTTAAAAGAATTCCCGCCCGAGATGGCCCACGAGCCCAGACACCGCCATTAGCTAAGGAGAGAAGGAGACAAATCTCGCCAAGCAGGTAAAAAGTTATTGCTTTGAGCTTCCTTTAACCACCTCCTCTAACAACCGTGTGGCGTTGTTTATCTCGGCGAATAGCCTCTTCATTACGCCGCCTCCAATTCTCACCTCATTTCTCCCCTCGACTACCTCTAGCCCGCCCTCAATGTTGACATAGGTAACTTCTACGTCAAATACCACGAGCCTCGTCTTATTCACAAGGAGTAATGCCGTAAAACTACACGCGTCGTATCTATTTACAACGCCACCGCCAAGCCCTTGGGTAGTGGATAGGCTACAAAGTGGCGTAAGGGAGCTAAATTTAATACCGATGGCTGTTTGGTTAGCAATGGGGTCTTTGACCAAGCCTCTGAATATCCCGCCATTTACTAAATAGCTCTCACGGAGCCATGGATATCTCCGTGCTAGTTTGGCCAAAGCGGCGCGGAAGGAAGGCGGCACCAGATTCTCTGGAGGCATGAAATACGTATTGTTTTGTATCCTGAAAGATCTGGTCCTATTCTCGATTATGTCACCAACCGTGGTCATGCCAGCCCACATGTCCTCTGCCGTGATTTCTAGTTTAAGCCTTCCAGCAACATCGTATTTTAAGTAGGTCTTGTTTACTACAAAGACGCTTACGTTTATGTACTTCCCAACACAAGGCCCCTTTAGTGTCAAAGTACCCGAGACGTTCGCTAAGTCGCATTCAAACACGTCGATTTTAGTTAATACCCCCGGCGGCTCCTTTAGCAAAATATATGTTAACGCGGGCACTCCTAATATGGCAGTAATGGCTATGGCGACTATTAAATATAACTTCCACAGTTTCATGGCGCTACGAACCAAGCCGCTATGGGCATATCGTATTCAATTGTTAAACAGGCAAATCCACACCTCCAAAAACTCGCGGTACCTACAACTCCGAGGTAGAATTTGGCGCCAGGCTTGGCGAGTACGGTTAGGCCGTACATCCAGTCCCAACTCATAGATCCCCACGTGTCTCCAATAGACCTATCGCCTCCATCGTAGATATATTGATTCCATATAAACGATGTGGGATCTGTACCGTCGGCAGAAACCTGTATTCTCGGTATATTCTCAGTCCACTGCGCAGTTAAGGTCGTAGTAAGAGAACCACTTTGATCTTTCCCCTGTACGCTTATTTGAAACGATACAGTTCTAATGACAGTTCCAACATTGTACTCGCCACTGTTCGGCGCTGTGGTGCCAGGCACCGCGGGGCCATAGACGCAGTCCGTGCTAGGTGTCCAACTTGCGTAGCTGTCACCTATGGAGTACCACGAGGCGCAAACATGTCTCGCCCTTTGTGTAGGATTAGTTCTATCTTTTACAATTCCCCCCGTGGTATGCTTCCAACCGCTCGCCGTGTTGGGCACGCTGTATACTCTCATTAACTGTAACCACACCCACCTATATGTTCCGTCGTTTGAGTAGTATACATAGTATTGCCTCTGTGGACATACCGTGATGTAGGTAGTGACCCACCCGCCCAACCTACTCGTGCTTCTCACATCGCTATTACCATAAATTGGGGTGGTCGGACAATTCCAACTATATGAGGGGGCGCTCTGCGCTACGACGATCGTTACCATTATTGCTAATACTAATACCAGTACTGTTTTTGACGGCATATATCAAAAAAAAAGGAGTTTTATAAACATTGCCTCGGGCGTGTGCGTTTAGCGGAATATAACGTCGTTATTACAAAAGAGATCGGCATGCCGGCATATTACGCGTTGAGAAGCAAAGGGGTGAAAATACTCCTCGCAGAGGGTAAAACCCTCCGCGAGGTGTTAGAAAGGGCTAAAAAAGGCGAGTTAAAAGAATTCCCGCCCGAGATGGCCCACGAGCCGAGGCACCACCATTGAGCTCACTTGGCCAGCGCCTCCTCTAACAGCTTCGTGGCGTTGTTTATAGTCCTCATAAGCATGCCCACCGCGTTGCCCGCTATTTTAATCTCATCGCCCCTTTCATGTATTTCAAGAGCAATATTTTCTAAATTGACCAGCTCTACCCTTACATCAAATACCACTAGCCTCGTCTTGTTGACAAGGAGGAGTGCAGTGAACCTACAGCTGCCATATCTGTTTATTACGCCGCCGCCAGGGCCGGTATCGAAGGATTTGCCGCAGAAGGGCTACAGGGCGCTGAACACAAATCCTATCACTGTTTGATTAGCCCAGGGCTCAAATACCTTGCCTCTGAAAATCCCGCCGTTTACTATATAGGCGTCAGATAGCCATGGGTATTTCCTCACTAACGTGGCAAGTGCGGCGCGGAACGGGGGCGGGACTAGGTTCTCAGGCGCCTTACTATACGTTTCGTTCCCTACTCTGAACTCCCTAACCTCGTTGTTAACCACCTCCTCTACAGTAGTCATGCCGGCCCACAAGTCTTGCGCCGTCGTTTCTAACTCCAGCCGCCCGCTTACATTATATTTGAGGTAGGTCCTATTTGCTACAAAGCTAGCCACTTTTATATACTTGCCCGCACACTGATCCCTAAGTACCAGCGTGCCTGATTCGTTAACCAAGTCGCACGCGAAGACGTCTACTGTTGTTTTTACCCCAGGCGGTTGTTTCATCGCGACGTAAATAGATGCAGGTATACCTACTATCAAGGCGATGACGGCCGCGACTATTATGTAGAACTTCCACAACTTCATGGCTTTACAAACCAAGCGGCTTATGGCATATCGCACTCCACCGGGAAAATTCGCGCTTCCAGAAACCTGCCCCGCTTCACGTGAAGGTAAAAGCCACCATTGGCCAACACAATTCAAAAAACACTGAGATTAAAAACCACTTCGAGGTGCGGGCGTTTTCTTCAGCGGAATACAAGCTTGTCTAACGCCTCTTTATACCTCACCCACCACTCATAATAGTCGTCGTAATCCTCAAATTTCCAGTCCTTGGCTCCCAGCTCTCTGGCCAGGGTTGAGACTAAGTCTCTTGCCCTTTTGCTCTCCCACGGCATGGGCTCTGCCCCTGCCAGCTTGGCGTAGTATGCTATATCTCGGTAGAGCTGCGGCGTGGGGGGCTTAATGCCTACCAGCGTGTATAGCTCGGCCAAGACGGGCTCAGCCCAGCCTCTATGAAATCTACAAATCCCCGCGTTGTCTATATAGGCCTCAGCCACGGCCCTGTCGTATGAAGATTTGGCGAAGTCCTCCGGGAGCATGAAGGTGGGGTTGTAATTTGTCCAGTACCTCCCCTGGATGTACATAGGCGCAATCAGCCCGGGGGCCCAGTAAAAGTTGGGAGTCATGTACCCCTCTGTGCCAAACGCGGCGTATACGGCCAAGTCTCTGAACCTAACGCCGGCGGCTTTTACTCTGTCTGAAAACCGCTTTTCCAACTCCCGCGCCGCCTTTCTAATGCCCTGGCGGGCGACTAGCGCCAGTACCTCAGTGGAGTTGTTTACAAAATTGTCGAGCAAATGCCCTGCCAGCCTGGCGTTTTTCTTCGAATCGCCGTGGGGATCAAAACGCGCTGGGTCGAAGGCCGGCGTGTCGTCCAGCCCCAGCTCCTCGGGTTTTAAAAGGCCGGCGTGTACTGCGTCGAATAGCCACGCGACTAAATGGCCCATCTCTATGGCGTCGAGGCCGAGCTTGTCCACTTTGTCCACCAGCGGCACTGCCTCTTGGAATAAGTAATTCCCTATGAAGGGGCCCATGGCGTGGAAAGATTCGTAATCCACCTTTTTGCCGCGCCATACTTTTTTACACACCACCGGGCAGGGCTCTCCGCAGTTGTACCAACTCCTGCCCTTTTCAAACACCTCCTCTTGAAACGGCTTCCAGAACAGTTGTAGTATTAAGTCGGCGTGTTTCACCCTCTCCTCTCTGCTCATGTATATTGACTTGTAGCCGAAGAGGGGGAGCAAGTCGCGGTAGTGCGGGTAGTTAACGCCGAAAGTCCCGCCGGTTCTTAGCTTTTGGTCAAATCTATACTTTACAGTCTTCTCGTTTAATACGTCAAGGTAGGGCCTGCCAAAGCTCTTATTAAAGATTTGGTTTATCGCCTCGGCGTCGGTCACTTTCTCAAAGTGGGGCCTCTTCGGCCCCCCCACTACTATTGCCGCCACGTTATGCCCCTGGGCGAGGGCGGTGCCCGGCCCGCCTCTTGCGGCGAAGTCCTCAGCGCCGAGTTTAAATTCCCCTTTTCTCACGTCAACATCTACAGAGACCACAGCCCCGTTGTATGTAGTATAGGCCGCCGGGCCTACTACTAGCGCCCTGGCGTCGTTTTCGAGGAAGAAGTTTTTAAACTCTCTGTACAAGCTGTTTATAGTCTCGTAGGCGTCGCCCGGCTTCACTTCTGCGAATTTTACATAGCCTTGTGAAATAAAAATGGCAGTAGGCGCGGGGGCTCTACCCACTATTGACACGGCTTGCGCGCCCATGCCCATGGCTTTATAGGCGGCCCCCCCTAGCGCCGAGACGTGCAACGTGCCCGTCTGGGGGCTTTTGAAAATAAATATCAGCCTGTGCACGCCGTATAACCTCCCCCCAACGAAGGGACCCATGCCGAATACCACTGGGACTTGCGGCGACAGTGGGTCTAGGCGCCAGGTCTCCCGCTCTTTGTGAATAGCCAGCGCAGCTTCCACGGGGCCCGACGCGTCTATCTCCCGCCTGGAGACAGCCCTCCTCTCCACGTCTATCTCAAGTATTATCATGAGGGGAGTGGGGTGTTACCTAATAATTTTTTCGCAATTGCTGAGTACACTCATTACACTCAGTAATACTTATATATCTCTGCTAACTCCTCTACAATGAAAGTAAGAGATTTACTTAAAGACAATGTGATTTTCTGTTACGCCGACGAGCCAGTTGAGTGCGCCGTGGCCAAGATGTACGCGGCCAACGTGGGCAGCGTTGTGGTGATGGACAGGGCAAACCGCCCAGTTGGCATTGTCACAGAGCGCGATATTGTGAGGTTCTTGGCCCAGGAGATCGACTTAAAGACACCCTTGGAACAAGTGGCCAAGAAGAGTTTAATCACGGTGTCGCCAGAGGAATCAATTGTATCTGCTGCCGCTAAGATGATTGAGAATAACATTAGGCACATGCCTGTGGTGGAGGGAGGCCGGGTCGTCGGGGTGATAAGTATTAGAGATGTGTTAAGGGCCTTAGTTACCGCAGAGGCATTCCCATAATCCCGTTCTTTTTAACCACTATGTTGAAGAGGCTGTTGGCAAGAGAGGCGATTAGGCTTGTAAAGAGCGGAATGGTAGTGGGGCTCGGCTCAGGTACTACGGCGCGCGAGTTCATAAAAGCGCTCGCCGAGGCGGGCGTTGACGACGTCTTGCTAGTGGCCACCTCGTCTGACAGCGAAATACTGGCGTATGAGGTAGGGCTGGGGGACAGGCTCCGCCCCATGTGGGCTGTGGATAGAATTGACCTAGCCGTTGACGGCGCGGATGAAGTGACTAAGGACAAGGTATTGCTGAAGGGGAAGGGAGGGGCGTTGTTGAGGGAGAAAATAGTGGACTATGCCGCTGAGAAATTCGTCGTTTTGATCGAAGAGCATAAGCTTGTGGAGAGAATACCGTCAAACAACCCAGTGCCGGTGGAGGTGGTGCCCTGGGCTTGGCGTTTTGTGGCCAGAGAGGTTGAGAAGAGGTTTGGCGGCGTCGCCAAACTACGCCAAGATGGGGGGAAGCTGGGGCCTGTCGTCACAGACAACGGGAATTATATTATAGACTGGAACCCCCCCGGATTTATTGACCCTTATCTTGAAGATGAGCTCAAGGCCATTCCAGGGGTTGTCGAAAATGGCGTGTTCTCCAAGCGGAGAGATGCCACAATTTTAGTGGCCAGCTCAGACGGCACAATAAAAACACTTTAATTATCTATAAAAACTTGATAGTATATGTAAACAGACGGAGAGGTGCTGTTGACCGTTAGCGTGGCATAGTGAGATGCTGTAAACGACACCGACAGCGTTGCGTTTATACAGCGGAGGGGGGTCTTGTCTTTTAACAAGTACTCTCCCTGTAAGTACCCCGAATACGTGCCGTTGCCGTAGAGGTAGCCGTGAACTACTCCCTGTAACACAGCGTTTTTAGGCACAAGCGGCCGCAAGACGTCCTCTATACTAGACGCGGAGAGGTCGAAGCTGGCCGCCTTTATTTCCTCCACGCTGTTTATTAGCTCCGTCGGCCTGAGCCAGTCCACTGCGCCGCTTGTCCTGAACTTGAGAAAAGTCGCATTCCACATGAATACGTCGTCCTTAAAGGCCCAGCTGTAGTTAAGCCGTTTTAACAACGTGCGCCGCCTGACTTCTTCCATTGCCTCTGCGAACATCGGCCCGAGATCCTTATAAACGCTGGCGTTTAGACTGACCAGAGCCTTTTTCGCCAAAGACTCAGCGGCGAGGCAAATAGTGTAATTCAGCTGGGAGCTTAGAGAGCTCCACTGGTCCACTGCGAATTTGGCAATTCTGTAGGCCTCCAAAGCGCCTTTGTAAGTGTCAGCGAGAATCGAAAAAACGCCTACTATAGCTATTAATATTGCGGTTACCGCAACAAAATATACCGCCCACCACACAAATATTAGCCCCCTTAAAATCGGCTTAAGCGAAATAACTCCAGCCCTTCCACTTCAACACCTCGCCTCTCCACCACACTTTACCTTCGCCTTGGGAGACCTCGGCGAAAACGACATACGGCGGGTTAACGGTGCAGTGGGGCCTCACGGCGAATACAGGCAAGTACTCCTCGCCGCCGTTAAACACAAGCTCTTCTACTGAAAGCCCGTGGGCTGAGGCAAAGCGTATCACCTCCTCAGTAGTTGGCAACTCTCTGACTATTATGTCAACGCCCTGGGCCATTGTCCACAAGACGTCGGCGAGCCCGTCAGAGGAATCCATACTCGCGGTAACGCACTCAGGACGGGGGAGGGGCCAGTTGGGCACGGGGCGTTTGAGCATTTCAACGCCCCTCAAGACCGCTGGGTGGTCTATTTGCCAAAGCCTATATGCAATTGAAGTGTAGCCGAAGTAAGGCACTGTGATTAGCAAATCCCCCGGCCTCGGGACTCGCCCTATTCTATACTGCGCCTTGCCCAGCAACGCCACGTCCACCACCGCCTCTACGCCTTGATTTAAATCCCCCCCTACGTATTTTACAGAAAAGGCCTCTGACGCCTCTTTAATCCCCTCGATGATCTCCCGCGCCACTTCTAAACTGGGGGCCGTTACCGACGCCAAGAGGAACTGAGGCGCCGCGAATTTCACTCTTAAATCGCTCACAGCCGCCGCCACGTTGCGCCAGCCGAAATCTCGCCACGTCTGAAACGGGAGTTTAGAAGTAGACGCAGCCGATCCATCTAGCTTAATAGCCAAGTCGTCTATATATACTACGTCGTTGTCCTCTACGCCCAAGATATTTAATAGGCCTTTAAGAAAGGCCTTTTCGCCCATATTCAAATCCCATCCTATAAAAAAGACCTATGCTGGGGCGGCCGTAAGGCTTGTGAGGTGGGAGTGGCGATTAGGCACAAGGACTGCGGCTCGCGAGTTCATAATAGCGCCCGTCCACCCCTCCGTCGGCCTACGGCGTCTTTCAGAGCCTTGCACTGGCGCAGATCGCCGGCGGAGCACTATTTTACATCCTCGCCAGTCGGCGCCTTCAGCACGGCGCCCTCTTTGACCTCTGGCCGCGCCTTTCGTAGCAACGCGTAGTGGCCGTTTAACCTCTCTCCTCCGTTTAATCCCCCAGTACCTAACGCCGACTCTCTCCTTGCGTTTACGCTGACCAGCGAATAAGAAACGCTGTGAGATTGAGCGTGGAGGCAATGTCGCGTCTCGCGACGGGGGAAAAGGTTTCGCAAAGCGGGCGGCGAGATGGCCGTTTTCTGTGTGTACGACGCGCCAGACGGGGCGTATCTCAGGCGCGAGGCGGTTGACGGCTGGATAGAGGCGGCCCGTGCGGTGGAAGCGGTTAGGACACGTGTAGAGCTACAGGCGGCCTTTGAACAGCAGAGGGGGCTTGGCGCCTCTGCCAGCCGCCGTGCGGGAAGCGCTCTTACTCAGAGGTAACAGCTTCTAGAAGGGCCAGCGTCTCTGAATCCCCGCCCCTCAGCTTCTGCCAGAGAGGTGAGTTTTTACACAAGACGTATCTAGTCCTCGCCCTGGAGTCATCCCTCTGCATAAAACCTGCTTCCACCAGTTTTTCAAGAATGTGTTTTACCAGGGTGAGGGCCACAGGCGCCGTTGTGTCAACGCCTCCGAACTCAAGCACTTTCCTCGGGGTGAACGAGACGCAGGAGCCCCTGGCCTCCCCCACTATTTTCTGCATCCCCGTGTACACAGTTTTCAACACTGATTTGAAGTCAGAGAGGTTAAAACGATAGTTCATGTAGGTCTTGTAGGGGAAAAATTTAACCCCACCGCACAACTCGGCCTCTAGGTGATATCCCGCTTCCTGTAGTATCCCTGTATTGGCCGCAGGGCTTTTAATCCCCGATTACGACCACTACCACATTCCTACTGCGGGGACCATCCATTTCTATCAGCATTAACTCCTGCCACGTCCCCCTTCTCAGCTTCCCCCCGACTACCGGCATTACGACGTGGAAGCCGAGGAAGATATTGGCTAAGTGGGCGTTGGCGTTGTCGTCAATTTCGTCGTGTCGGTAGCCGGCGCCGCGAGGAAATAAGGCCCTAACTTTATTCAAAATGTCATCCTTCAGCCGGGGCTCGTTTTCATTAGCCGTTACTATAGCCGTGGCGTGGGGCAAGTATATAAGCGCCAGCCCGTTTTTCACGCCGCTCTTCTCCACGACGCGCTCAACTTGCTCTGTAATGACGACTATATCCTCTTGCGATCGGGTAGATACGCGGAGCTCCTCGACGTAGACCTTCATGTAATTTACCTACTCCCAGTATTTAAACAATTGCCAGATAGAGCAACCCCATGGCAATGCCGGTGATAAGATTAACCGCCTCGTTTGACAAAAAACCGCGCTTCACACAGCCGCTAGACGGCGTCTCGGTAATTCTCCCGCCGCATATATATTTCGTCTGCAACGTGGCTCCCAGCACACTATCGAGCAACTCCCCGAGGTAGCCGAGCGCCGCTATGGCAACGACGGGGCCTCCTACCCCCACAAGGGGAGACAACAGGGCTATTGCAAAAGCGCCGGCGACAGAGGCCGCGGTGCCCACGGGAGTCACCCCGCCCGAGACCCCCCGCTCTACCCGCCTCCAAGGCGCCAGTATATACCGGGGCACTCCGCCGTAAGCCACTCCCAGCTCGCTTGCCCAAGTATCCGCCGTCGCCACGGCCACTGCAACTGCCGACGCGCCAAGGAATTTAGAGTCTCCCGTTGCTAAATACATCACGGCAAAAACTGCAATTGGCGTGCCGACTCCCACCACCTGCCGCAACGACCGGCCGGCCACGTCCTTAAGCCCCATCTCCCTCTTCCACTGGGCCTTGAGTTTAGTAAAAAGAGAGGAGGTTACAAAGAAAAACGTCAACAAGGCGAATAGGCCCATATGGGCCACGGCCACTGCGGAGCCCACCACTGTGGCCGACACGGCGCCCCTCGGCGTCAAATAGCCTTTTCTCAGCGCAAGGGCGGCGAGAGCTGCTATAGACGGCACGGCGAAGAGATAAGGGTCCATCGCCATCGCTACAGTATATCTATTTATGAGTTTCTCATTGCAATACTCCACAGGCGCGCGTTAGGGCTTTTTAATTCAGCCTCCGTAGGCTACAAACACGACGTTAATCCCCAAAGTACTCTCAAAAACCTCCCGCGGCGCAGTTTACAGCATTTAGCACGGCGTCGTAATCCCCAGCAACAACGGCACGCCCGCCCCCGCACTCCCGCCCGCACAGCTCCGCGCCAAAGTATGTTAATAGTATCAGCGACTCTAACATGCCACAGTAAAAACCTGATATAAATGTGAATTAACTTAAAGTTTTGCCTGGCCGCAAATTCGTCCTTCTTCATAGTGAACAATTTCTTGCCCAGGTTTGGCTGAGGTTGTCCCGCGCAAAGCGCCTTTTGGCGCGGTAGGCAGGGGGCGAGAGGGGGGCGTGTTTTCGCTGTGTACCGCCCTACGGCGCGGCAACAAAGCGCGCACGCGGCGCAAAGAGGTTTAGGAGCGTAAAACTGTTGTACGAGGGTCCGCCGCCACCGCTTGTATTTAAACTCATTATTTTCTCGTTGTCATGGACGTCCTCTCAAAGCTCCACGCGAAATACGGAGAGGCGGTGGAGCAGGCGTTAGAACGGTACTTGTCCATCGACTTGGCGCCGGACTTTCGAGACGCCGTTATGTACCAAGTAAAGACGGGCGGCAAGAGGCTGAGGCCCCTCCTAACTCTGGCCACGGCGGAGGCGATTTCCGGCCAGTGGAAGCCGGCGCTTCCAGCCGCCGCCATTGTCGAGCTAATTCACAACTACTCCCTGATTTACGACGACATTATTGACAGAGGAGACTTGCGCAGAGGGATGCCCACGGTGAGAAAGGCCTACGGCGACAACGCGGCGATTCTCATAGGGATTTGGTACCGCGAGGCCATTGAAGAGGCAGTTTTAGACACGCCAAAGCCAACTCTCTTCGCCAGAGAGGTGGCTAAGGTGATTAAGGCAATAGACGAGGGAGAGAGGCTCGACATACTTTTCGAATACGCGGGCAGGGAGGATCCCTACTTCGTCAAGGCCAGGTGGAGGGAGGTGACTTTAGACGACTATATAAAAATGGTGTCGTTAAAAACCGGCGTGTTAATAGGCGCCGCCGCCAAATGGGGTGCGTTGTCAGTAAGCGATGATGCAGAAATAGCAGATGCCGCGTGGAACTTCGGCCTAAACGCCGGGGTTGCCTTTCAAGTTATTGACGACGTCCTCGACATATACGGAGACCCGAAAAAATTCGGCAAAGAAATAGGCAAAGACATCAAGGAACACAAGAGGGGGAATGCAGTTGTGGCCGTGGGGCTGTCTAAACTCCCGCCGGACAAAAGGGACAGGCTGCTCCACATCTTGTCTCTGCAAAACGTCGGCGAGGCTGAGGTGAGGGAGGCCGTGTCGTTGTTAGATTCAGTAGGCGCGAGGGAAGAGGCGTTAAAAATCGCCCACAAGTACAGGGAAGAGGCGGAGCGCCACTTGGCCAGAATACCGAATAACGAGACTCTGAGAGAGCTACTGTACTTCATACTGGAAAGACAGTATTAATGTACGTTATCAAATTCGGCGGATCTGCTATTACTGACAAGACTAAACCCCTTACCTACCGGAGGGGCAGAATATCAGCAGTTGCGGCTGAGATAATGGGAAAGCCAGCCGCCCTCATCCACGGAGCGGGCTCTTTCGCCCACCCCCACGTCAAGGCCTTCGGCCTGTCCCCCCTGGGAATATCGCTGACAAAAGCCGCGTTGAGGAGGCTGACGGCATATGTCGTGGAGGAGCTGGCCCAAGCCGGCGTCTTCGCCGTTCCTGTAGAGCCCAGCGACGTCTTCTGGGGGAGGGCCCTCGTCAGAGGCGAGGTAATTACCCACGCCATTAAACACGGCATGTACCCACTGCTACACGGAGACATAGTCCCCTCAGACGACGGATATACTGTAATAAGCGGCGACGATATAGCGGTAGAGCTCGTCAAGCTGTTAAAGCCAAAAGCCGTAATTTTCCTAATGGACGCCGACGGCATATACACAGCGCCTCCGGGAACCCCAGGGGCGAGGAAAATAGAGAGGCTAATCGGCGACGTAGACGTGGAGGGGACCGCCGGCGTGGATGTCACGGGCGGGATTAGGAAGAAAATAGAAGCGGGGCTGGCGATAGCCCGAATGGGGACTCCCGTGTATTACTGCTCTATTAGGGACAGGGAATCCCTCAGGGCAATTTTAAACGGAGGGGAGCCGGCCGGGTGTACTGTGTTAGAAGTACCTCACCCCAGTGGGCTGCCCGCCCTTTAGTTCCACTCTGACGTAATTGCTCTGGAACTGCCCCAGTTGGCTCTGCACTTGCATAAGCCACCCATCTACTGTTGTTATCATTGTCGGCTGATATGCGAGGAGAACCACTGGGTTTTTAGCGTTTTGCGGAAGGACGTCTAAGAAGTCGTGAGGATCTATTGGAGTGTTGTAGCTCGGAATTGGCAACACGTACACCGGCTTCTCGCTGGCGTCTAGAGCTATCTGCCGCGTAACGGCGTCTGGAAGCGCAACGCCCGGCTGATACAACACGACGTAGACATAGGCGTCTTGGTACAGAGGCGGCGCGGCTTGCGACACAGTACCGTTAAAAAACACATACGCTGTGGAAATCGCCAACACGTCTTTAAAAGTCGCCGTGGCGCCGCCCATCCCGGAAAAAATCAAAGGGCCCAGCCCCGTTATGCCCAGGATGTAACCCGTCTCGGCGAATATCAGCGCCATGAGGGCAATTATAAAGGTCTTCCCCCTCTTCCTCCTCTTACTAGTTGCCGTTGGCATATGTTATTATTTTTTCACCGATTTATATACTTGATGTACTAACAGAACTGCAACAGCCCAGGATTTGCAAAAGTGGCCCACATCACCACTAGGTAGAGGAGAGTCAGGCCCACGCCTATTGTCTCCAGCCTCCTGTACCACTTGCTTAATAGCAGTGAGACTCCCGCCAGGACGGCCAAGAGGACATACCCCGTGAGGGCGCCGCAGTAGGGAGCGCTGGGATTTAATATGCTCCACAAGCCGTGTAGCGTTAGGGCTACGAATATCAGTACGGCTAAGCCGACAGCCGCGTCGAATTTCTCCATAAGCGCGCGTTAAGACATGTTTTTAAATGTCTCCTTCGATGGCCACATGTCTGTTATTTTCGGCGGCGAAGTGACGTGCCCGGTATGCGGCGCGAAGACGTTTAGATATACTGAGTTGTTATACGAAACGCCGTTTTTCGGCAACGTGCTGATTCAAAGCGGCTTTTGTAGCAGTTGCGGCTACAGGCTATTCGACATAGATTACGCAGAGGTTGGACGGCCCACGCGGATTGTCTTCACGGCGCTGGACGGCGTAGACGTGGCCAAGTCCTTTCTCATACGGAGCAAGACGGGCTCAATTAGCTCCCCCGACCTCGGCTTTACGCTGGAGCCCGGCACACACGGCGAGCCCATGATAACAACTGTCGAAGGATTCCTTTACAAAGTTGTAGACTACGCAGAGAGGCTTAAAGTGCTGGAGCCCGAAAGCGCGGATAAAGTAGACCAATTCATTCAGAAGGTTTATAAGAAAATCGACGAAGGGGGCTTCACGCTAGTTGTAGAGGACCCCCTGGGCAAGTCCTTAATCCTGCCGTACCGCCAAGAGTCGGTGAGAATAGAATATCTCTAAAAAGCCCCGGCAGAAACGCGCTCACGGCGAGGGCGGAGAAACCGCCCGCCGACCTACGGCCCCTCTCAGCGCCTTATGCCGGCAAAGAGCGCCTCCCGTAAACGCTATCAACACCGTCTCGCTTTTATTGAAGCGTCGCGCTTAGGCCTGTCTCCATCGCCTCCGAACCCAACACGACTCCGACAATAATCGTCTCCCTAGGGCCTCGCGCGCAGAGCCGGCGACCCCCACCGCGCCAGCCTTAACATGCTCACGGCCCCACGGCAGTACTGAAATGCCAAGCCGCAGAGAAGCTGGACATCACGGAACAAGGGCTTGTGAAAAGATGCCACGGCCTAAAAAGCGGCTGAACGCCGCCTTATTCACAAGACAACAGGCCCTAACGGCTTAGGATAGACACGCCGCACGCGTTCTGGCATATCTACGGCATCCAAAACCAGTCACGCATGCATCCATGCTTTACCTCAGTAAAGCTCCATTCAAGTTAAAAATAGCCTAGACACACCTCTCTGTCAAGATTTCAAACCCTTGGATAAGTTTACAGAATAAATTTCAGTTTTTACGGTCTAATTGTTTTTAAGCCTTTACTTTGTAAAATTTGGGACTCGAAGCAAATACCCCTCAGCGTTGTCTCTATCTTTTTCTATTGTGTTTTTGTTAATGTTTATCTTCTTATCCAGTGTTGTGGTAAGCGTGCTGTGGCGCCCCGCCGAAATGCCCCAGCCGCCGAGGAGGAAAACAGACGTGAGACAAAAAATTTATAAAGTGGGAAAAACTAACATCCCGAATAAAAACCCACAGAAGAATCTACAAAAGAATTGAAACATTGTTTTACGCTATCCCAATAGAATGCCTCTGCTGGAAGAATCTACAAAAGAATTGAAACCTAAAAACTCCGATCTCCTGTCCCCTCTGCGGGCTAGCTAATCGAAGAATCTACAAAAGAATTGAAACTTCGTTATAGGTGGCCAAATAAAAGACCTCTTTGACACCAGAAGAATCTACAAAAGAATTGAAACTAGGTGTCGCCACTAACATGCCAGCAGAAATGCCTTACCTGAAGAATCTACAAAAGAATTGAAACATGATAACAACACTCCAGATACATTGTTGCATTACGATGTTGAAGAATCTACAAAAGAATTGAAACCAATTACGTTATTTGGTACTACCCTTTTTCTGCAGGCGATAGAAGAATCTACAAAAGAATTGAAACCGCAAAGTGTTGTGGTAATCTGCCACTCCTCTCCTCCCTCGAAGAATCTACAAAAGAATTGAAACAACATGATAACGGCGAATAAGCTGGGGGTTTAAGCTGGCGTTGAGTAATACGCGGGAGTTGATATAAAAACTGACTGCGCTATTCGGAGTCCGCCAAATGTAAATCTGTGGGTGGTGGTTAGAAGCGGGATCGACCTGGCGGGGCGGGGAGGCCTATAGGCCGGCTTTAAAGGCGCCAGGGGTTTAAGCGGTTAAGGCCCTTTGAGCCGTCCCGCAGGCGCCGTGGGGATGCGGGGGAGGAGCGGGGCGCTGTAGTGTCGGGGAGCGTATATAAGCGGGAAAAACACGGTCTACAAGTTCTAAAGGGTAACGCCTTGGCAGTAGCGCGCGACGTAGATGTCGAGTATGTGCGCTAAGTCGTCGTATTTTGCCAGCTTGCGGTAGAGGTTTTTTATCAAGTCGTCTGTGTCGTAACCCAGTTTTTTATACCTGCACGCTCTTATTAAAGTCGCCAATTTGTCTGCAAACGAGACAATCCTGCCCACTAGGTTTGTCTCGTATCTGTACCACCTAAACAGCTCTGCCAAGTGGGGGAACTCCCTCTTGAAAACCTCCTCCTCCGCCTCCTCCCAGCGTATTTTATCCCTAACCTCCCGGCCTGGGTGCCCCAGCACGGACTCCGCCAAGTCGTGGACGGCGGCCACCGCGAGTACTTTTGCTATGTCCACCTCAACTCCCTCGGCGTTTAAATGCGCCGCGATTTCGCCGGCTAACAGAGTGGTCAAAAGGACGTGGGCGCAGACGCTCTCAGCCTCGGACACGCCCCGTTGTAACCACCCCACTCGCGGAGTTTTGCAGAGCGTGTCAGCCACGGCAATGACGTCGTTCATAACCCTCCGAAGACGAGGGGATCCGACCTCGGGCTCATCTCGTAGGCTATTGGCGTGGTCAATACCCTAGGGACTTCCTCTCTCTTGAAATTGGCCAAGGCCCACGACATTTTTGCATACGCCGTCTCGGGCAACATGTCCTCCAGCGGTATTACGCCCATGGACAGCAACTCCCTCCCCCTTCTGTACACATAGAGGTTCACTCTTCCATACAGCGTCTGGCTCGTCATCGCCACTATTACGCCGGCGTCTATTAGCTTTTTGACCGCGGGCAACACGCCCTCGCCGACGTGGCCAAAGCCAGTCCCCTCTATGACCACCCCCTTCATCCCGACCTCTAACAACGCTTCGAGAAGGCGGGGGTGCATGCCGGGGTAGAACTTCACCAGCGCCACTGCCTCCTCGAACTTAGCGGTGTAGTCGAGCCCGCCCCTATCTTTGTACACGTCCGTCAAGACTTGCAGTAATTCTTTCTCGGGGTAGTACTCGGCGATTGGAGTCGTGTTAATTGACTGGAAGGTGTCCCGGCGCGACGTGTGCATTTTCCTCACCCTAGTCCCCCTGTGGACCGCCACGACTGTGTCGCCGCTCGTCTTGTGCATAACCACTACGGACTCGGCAAAGGGGGCCCTCGCCGCCACCGCTATGGCGGCCTTGAGGTTCAACACGGCGTCAGTTGATGGCCTGTCGCTAGATCTCTGGGCGCCGACAAGGGCGATGGGGCCCGGCGCCGACTTAAAGGCGAATGCCAAAGCGGCGGCTGTGTAGTGCATAGTGTCAGTGCCGTGTAAAACCACCACTCCCCTAGCCCCCTTTTTAAACGCCTCCGCCACTCTCTCAGCTATCACCCCCCACAGCGCCGGCGTCATGTCCTCGCTGAACTTCGCCGTAACTTCCTCCGCCTCTATTGGGGCCTCCAGCCCCCCCAACACTTCAAATAAGTAGTCAACGCTGAGCGTTGGGTACACCCCGCCGGTGACGTAGTCCACTCTCGACAGTATTGTGCCCCCAGTGGCGAGAAGCCACACCTTTTCCCCCTCTATTTTCGGCATTGGCTTTGCCGATAAAGGCGCGGTTTGCACTTCGCCCAACTCCACAATCTCCTTAATTCTGCCCTTTTTGAAGCCCACGTTGTAGCCGTTTTTCAGCTTCAACACCACTATGTCAGAATCGCTGAACTGCGTAGGCGGGAGCATTACCCCCTCAAAAACGTCGCCGTTTTCCAGCACCACTCTTACTTTTTTATACATACTTATCCAGCCAGTTTAGAATCTCCTTAAAGTTTTCCACCCGGTGGCGCGGCTTTCCCTTTCGTGTCAGCTCGTGGCTCTCCTCGGGGAATAGGACCAGCCGCGCCTCAACGCCGTGAAGCCTCAATGCCGTGAAGAACAAAACCCCCTGGTCTACCCACGTCCTGTAGTCCTCTAGAGAGTGGATTATTAATGTCGGCGTCTTTACCCTATTGGCTAAATAAAGCGGGCTCTTCTCAACGCAGAGCTCCCTGTTCCTCCACGGAGTGCAACAGAGCTGATCCTCGACAAAATACCACCCTATATCCGTCGTGCCGTACATAGACACCCAGTCGCATATTGAGCGCTGCGTCACGGCGGCTCTAAACCTGTCCACGTGGGCAATTATCCAATTCGTCATAAAGCCGCCGTACGACCCGCCGGCCACAGCGCCTCGATTGGGGTCAAGCGGATAGCTCTTAAGCACGTAGTCCACAACTTCCATTAAGTCTTGAAAGTCCCTCTCGCCGTATTTACACCTAATATCCGCAAACTCCTCGCTATAGCCGTCGCTCCCCCTCGGGTTTGAGAACACCACAGCGTATCCCCGCGACGCGAGCAAGTGGAATTCAAACATAAACCCCTCGCCGTAGGCAGTTTTGGGCCCGCCGTGTATGTACAACACCCATTTATGAGGGCCGGGCCCTTCAGGCAACAGAACCCACCCCTCAACTTCCGCCCCGTCGCTGGCCCTTAGCACAAAACGGCTGGGCCTGCGCAACTTCCACCGCTCTAAGACGAAGTCGTTAAAACGGGTGAGCCTCCGCGGCTCCCCTCCGTCCCAAATATACAACTCCTTCGGCTTATTGGCCTCCATATAGGTATAAACAATCGCCCCTCCCAGCGGCACGAACTCGTCCACCACTCCTCCCGGCGTCAGGACCGGCTCCACGTCGCCGCTTAACGCCGCGCGGAAGACCCCCACAGTGCCTCCCACAGTCGCTTGAAATAACAACCCGTCGCCAGCCCAATACAACGCCCTGGCAAAACTAGGGCCCCTCACGTCGCTATTAACGCTGTTACCGACATTGTAGACAAAGCCGCACGTCACGCACCTAGGCCCCTCCCCCTCTTCCAAGACCCAAATTCTTGAATGCGAGGACAGCCCCCTTGGCCTCAAATGCCCAGTAAAGGCGATGTGGCGCCCGTCCGGGCTCCACGCTATATCAGACACAGAGGAGAACCCAGAGGCCGCAGTCATCTGCTCCCCCGTTTTTAAGTCCAAAACCACTACGTCTTGTAAGTAAGGCTTAAGCAAGTCGCGCGCCACCGCGTAGGCTATACGCCGGCCGTCAGGCGCCCACGCCGCTTTTAACACTCTGACATCGCCGTCAGTAATCTTTTCCACAACTCCACTATAAGAGTCGACAAGATAGAGGTGGCTGGAGACGTTGTAAGCAAAGCCAAAGTCGTTTATCCACAGCGGCAATCTCTCAACGTGCTTAACGTCGCCTTCGGGAGACCCCTCATACGCCACCACCGCCAAGGCCTCGCCGCCGGGAGACCACGAAAAGTCCAAAACCCCCAAGAACTTCGCCAACTGCCTTGGCTCCCCGCCCCACTCAGCGACCCACAGGCCAACTCCCTTATCCTTATCCCCAAAACCCCGCCTAGACAAAAAGGCTATTTTAGACCCGTCGGGAGAAGCCCTCGCCGCGGTGTCAAAAGGCCCCGGCAAAACCGGCTTGCATACCTCCCCCTCGCACGCCCAGATAGACGACTCATACCTGTCGTTCTCCAAACTAATTCTCGTCACAGTGAAGAAAACCTTGCCGCCAGCGGCGTCGGGATTAGACACCAACACTAGTTTTGCCAAGTCCTCAGGCGATAGAGACATGGGAGAAAATGAGGGGCTTATAAAAACTACTCGCCAGGACAACGCCCCTCGGCCTGGGACACAGAAGGCGTGAACAAAAAGCTAAACCCCTGTCTAGTGACCACTCTTCCAGCCGGCATCCAGCCCGGCCGTACAACGACGCCGGGGAAATCCGCCTTGATATACCCCACATCCCCCGCCCTCACCTCGCCGGCCTCAGCCCCCCTCACATATACCTTAAAACTCGCCGCTGGTCTCCCGTCCAGCTCCACGCCCGTTATTGTCAGTCCGCCGGAGCCCCCCACGGAAAAACAAATTTTTACCTCAGCCCCCGACGGCGTGGGATATATATACGCCTGGGTAAGGGCAATATAGGTATACTGCAAAGAGGAATAAAAAGTAGTATACAAATAGCCGGCCAAGGCCACGGCTATTGCCAAGATAAAGACTAAAAGAACCGCCACTTGAATACTCACCACAGCCCCCCTCACACTATTATTCTATTTAGGAGTATATAAACTAGAGGGGAAGGCACCCCGCCGGATTCACAGGGCGGCACACGCCGCTCTCACCCGGCACAGGCACTGTGAGAACAGCCTGTTTATTAAGGCTATTCCCTAAATTTTATCGCATTTAATTTGTCTAGTATTAGCTTATCATATAATGATATTCCGTGTTGATATAGTTTATATTTAACGCTTCTTATAATAACCGTACTATGGGCGTCGCAACAACCTAATGCCGCATTTCAAGTCAGAGTAAAACTTAAAAAAAATAATTCCTTAAATTTATGCGATGTAAAATCACATGTATAGTGTTGCCGGTTGCGCTGGCGTTATTAGTAGTTGCATTAACGCTGAGTGATTTATCGAAATATCAAGACCCGTTGTTTCCTGGCGTGAAAATCGCGAAGCCAGATACATGTTGGTTTGGGTTTATCCCGTATCAATGCGACAGAGTGTTTACGCTGGGCTACGCGGTGTGGCTGGGATATCAGCCGGCGTATGTCACGGTTTCACACGGCCTAAGCGATGGCGACAGCATATACCAGCCCTGTTACTACACATGCGGAGGGGAGCGTACTGGCTATATTGGCAATGTAGATAATCAGCCAAGGTATATAGAATTTCGCGCGGTAGATTGTGTTAATAAGTTCTATGGCATTTCGTTTAGATATGGTAGTTAGGACTCTTCTCGTTATCCTATTAATCGCCGTCGCACTAAACGCCGTATTTACATATCACGACGAAATCCACAGATTCGGCAACTTGACAGTAGTATATTCGCTACTAGGTAAGCCCGCAACAGAGGTGAGAGTAGGCGATTGTATATACTACGTCGTTAGAGCCTACGACCCTAATATCATGAAGGCATTTAACGAGGCAGTGAAGAAAATGGGACAGACAGACAAATTAGTGGAAAAATGGCAGATTAAATTCGCATCAGAGGTGTGGCCGGTAATAGACGGGGAGCTGAGGGCTGGTAACTACAGCGGCCCCCTAGATTTTGACTATTGTTGTGGCGCTGAGGCTGAAAAAGTTGTGGCTATGAAGCTATCAAAGATTAGTAAGTGGGTAAATAATACGCTGACTTTAGCAGAAAAAGTGGAAAAAGTCCTTAGGGAGTCGGGCGCTGAGGTCAAAAGCGTTTATGTCAGCGTAGGGCAGGGCTACCTGGGGATAGTAGCATCCACACGTCCCGGCAAGGGGGCAAGCCATTTGGCAAATATTAAGAACTCGCTTGATAACGTGTTTAAGAGCTATAGAAATATACCGCTTCTGGTCTTAATTGATATACATGAAACCGCGCCGCCTTCGCCCTATATTGAAAGCGCCGACGACGAGGTGTTAAGAGAGAGATTTGTAAAATTATATGGCATCACTTTACAGATCTATAATAATTCTGGTATGTCAGTTAAGCCAGGTATCGAAGTTTTAATAGGGATAGGACCTGGAAGAGGTCTCATAATGATGTTGAAAACTCCTCCCAATGAGAGCAGATTTCTTAAGACATTGACTGAGATGGCCACGAGAGAATTTGGGACGTGTCCAAATGGCACGCTTATTGAATTTGCCAATGAAATCCGTGTCGAGTCGTTGATTGGCGTAGAAATTCCGTGGCACTTGGTGATTTTAGAGACTGTGGCCTTAGTAGCAACCGCCTCTGCGCTTATATATTTGGCAAGGCGTAGAATCAAAGAGTTATTCCACCGCTTAAAGACAACGTAGGAATCTGCTAGGTTTAAAACTCGCCGTGTAGACAACCTGCGCTTTTTCCTCGGCCGTTTTAAGGCCTCCGGAGATGAAAAGCGCCTAGGATCGGCTAATTAAGAGAGCTTCGAAAATCTAAATAGGCGATTTACGCCGACATGTTTACAGCATAGCTACGCCACGCCACATATGGGCTGGGCGGCTCTAAAGCGGCAAGGGGGATATAGCTCCGGACAAATTGCCGCGTGAGTAGCCACCGTGGCTTCCATGACACGCAAGATAGGACGGGGCGGTACCCCGCCGGATTCACAGCGCGGCGCACGCCGCTCTCACCCGGCGTAGTCCCGGCTCAAGATCACTTCCCCTGGGGGTTTAAGAACCTTACCCCGTTGAGACCGCTGTCTGCGATCTAGCCTTCAGGTTGCGTGAAATAACCCCAGCCCCTCGGCCGCCCTTTATACAAGCTGTGGATCCTTTCCCAAACGTAATACCCCACGAAGTACCAGGGCCAGTCCACGGGCGTCGGGATGGCTGGGCCGAAATCCACAAACCCAAAGGGGTGGGGGACCAGAGACCGCCACAGCGGCGAAATTAATAAAAGCGGGACGCCAGAGAGGAAATGTCCCAGTACGAAAAAGAAAAGCGATTTGAACCTATTCCAAACCCCCCTAGCAAAAAACAGAGGGACCGCCAACATGGAGGCTAAGTAAAGTAAAAACACCAAAGCCGCAACAGCCCTCCCACTGACAAAAACCCCAGCAACCACAGCCCCAACCCATGGCAAAACCCAGCGCCAGTTATACGCCACGCCATAAGCGGAGAAATAAGACACAACAGCGGCAAGGAGGAGGCCCTCCCTCAAAAAACTAAAGAGAAAGAGGTGGAAAAAAGACATAACCCCCAGTGCCAGGCCCATCCTGAAAAAGGGGTATTTAAAAAACCTAGCCATAAATCGATGGGCTACATGTCAATGGAGAGAGCTCACCGATCTCCTGTTTTCCACACGTAAATGTCCTGAATATGTGTATATTTTGACTACTGTGAGAGGATACCATCGGGTCAAGATATATCCAGTAATCGCCAAAGGAGTAGACAGAATCGGCGCAAGACATCTGAATCCGTTCAATTCTAAATTCGATGGGTCGGAGAGTTAGCAATTGAGGCGATAGAGATCCCCCTTCTATCACAATTGCGCCAGGTGCTAGAGATCCCATTGAAACCGTGTATAAAACTCCTCCGTCTTGCGTCTCTAACCTGTCAATGCTAACAAAAGAGGCCGCTTGTACAACGCCAATTGTAAAACTGACCCAGCTCACGACCTTTAAAACCGATTGCGATACGGCGTTTTTCGTCTCATCTAATAAGTTCGATATAAAATCCACAAATAGGTCAACCCAGTCAGGATTTAAATTACCGCCTTGTTGATATACCCCAGTCGCACGGCCAAATTTTAGCGTTACGGGCTGACCGTTAGAATAAGCCCTTACCACGAAGCTGATCTTGCCACAATGAAGCATCCCGTCGTACTTCTGAACAGCGATAATGAGATCGGGCGTAGTATAAGATGCGCCGGTTGCGCTAAATTTAATATCAACTTTACTCCCATAAGCTATGATAGGCACGTCACGCTGGTAAGTATATACCGTGATAAAACTTGACAGCGTTATGTACCCCCAATAGGCGGCGGCCCTGCTAAATACTATTGATGACCTCGCGTTCATCTCGGGCCTGTATAGGCCTTCTATTCTGAGTTGGTCAATTCTCAGGCCAGTGTTGTAAACGTCGTTATTAAACGGCCCAATGTATACGGCGTGTAGCGCGCCCCCAAGGTACAAGCTAGATCTGATGGCTACGTCAAAGCCACCTCTGAAGTCCGCCGGCGTCACCACGTAGTAGTAACAGCCGTCCACCCCCTGTATTCTACTCACAGCGCCGATGTATAGGGGGCCCCAGTAGATGCTAACGCTGGAGGGGGCGCTGGGAGAGCACGTCCTAATTACAACACTCGCCCTGGCGCTACCCAGGGCATAGCCCGGCGGAGGGGTGAAGCCTGGGATTGCCAAATAAGTGCCGTTGTAGAGCTGCGAGGTGCCAGTAGGTGGTTTCACCAACGTCCCTCTCCCCGGGGACTCAAGGGCGAAGGGCTCTGCATACGACCTTGCGGGAACCGCTGCGTATACGACCGCGTCTATGATGTACCTACCGTAGACGTAGATACCCGACGGCTTGCAAATGGTTAATTCAATTCTCTTTGTGAGAGTTGTCCATTGGCTTAAATCAACGGTTATTAAAAACCACGGCCTCGGCTGGTTGGGGATTTGCACGATGCCGTTATCGCCTAGCGTCATACTCGCAAGCAATCTGCCAGTATCAACGTCGTATATGCTGGCCCGAATTGTGAGGTATAGGTAGTAGGCCCCGCCGTAGACGTCAGCCCTGGTGGCGGGGGTGAAGGCCAAGGTGAACCAGCCCGTGCCGTTTGGAAGAATAAACCGCCCCCTGACGCAAGCCTCACCGGAGCCGTATAGGTTGAGGACGTGGTTATCCGTGTAGTTTAATTTAAAAGAGGCTACTATGGAGCCGCTGAAATCTCTGAATAAACTCTGCGACGGCTGAATCATCTGCACGGCCTCGACGCGGCTCATCCCGGCGGGGGGCCCTCCAACCTCTCTTATTTCTCTCCTAGCCACTACTCTGCCTCTAATCACCTCGATGTCCCTCGGCAAATACTCAAGAGGTAGCGCTGGAGGCGCGGCGGGGTCGTCGGTGGCGTTTATTATCGTCACGCCGTACCTCCTCCCCCGAGACTCCACCTCTAAGTAAAGGCCTCTGGCCACTCTAGCCGGGACGGGGTCCCCCGGCTGGAAGCAGATAAGCCCCTTAATAGCCGGCGGTAACACCGAGACGTTTTGAATTTGCGGCTTAGTGGAATTGGCGTCCCAGATCCCAACGACGTTAATAACGGTCCCGTTGGTGTACAGCTGGACTGGCGTCTGTCCCCTTCCCCTAACCACAAATCCCGCGAGCGTCGGCGGCGAACCCTCTAGCCCTGCCTCGCGGGCGTTGAGACATATAAACTGGGGCTTTCCGGACGGGATCTGGTTAGCCGCAAGCAGTACTGTCAACAACACTATTAGTACTAACAGACGTACCATAAGGTCAAAAAAAAATGATTTATAAACTTTACCTTGTGTTAATTTGCTGTTTGTCACAGGCGTTACTATACTCCTTCTGTTCTCTGGGCTTCACGGGGGCACGGGGCCCCAAGTCGCCGACGGGCTATGTAGCGAGACGCGCCCGGAGGATCTTTAGCCTCTCGGCGGATAGCCGGGGTTCGCCTTCGCCCTATTCGCGAGGGCTGCCCCGGACGGGGCGAGGCTGTGGTCACTTCGTAACTGTGGGGCACAGATCCGCACTTGTGATTTCTGCCGCCGTATGGACACATAGCTAGGTCTGCGATCTTAACGCCGTGTAAGGCCGGGTGGACGTCTTTAGCAGTCGACTCGTCGGCCGCGTTATTCCGTGTCGGCTATTAGGATAAAGCTTTATATGTGGAATAACTAATAGGTGCCATGCGTAATATACCTATAACTAAGATAACGGACTACATCTGGGAGATTCCGCCGGGTGTGAAGCCTTGCCAAAAGGTGCCTGTTAGAATTTACGCTGATAGTGTGTTGTTGGAGAAAATGAAGAGCGATATGACGCTGGAACAAGGTATAAACGTCGGCTGTCTCCCCGGCATATACCGATGGTCAATTGTGCTCCCCGACGCGCCTCTTTGGTAGGGGAAAGTTTCTGACAATATCGCTCTTTTGCACGCTACGTTGACTGCTGTCATCTCCCCTATGGGCCACTTTAATCCACTCCTGGTAGAGTGGGCTTTCGGGCTTTATGTACACGCCATCTGTTGTTGTCCTCACTGTGAATCTCCACTTCGCGCCTCCCCATCTGCACACCGCCTCCCTTTCCGTCACGAAACACGATAACGCCCTACCCATCCACTCCCCATCCCACCAAAAGGCCCTTCTTAGGTCCCTCTCCGTTGGCGCCACTCCGAATTCCCTCTTCGCGGCGCTACGCATTTGACACAGCGCGTGGTATTCCTCCAGCCTTTTGGCCACTTTCAGCGGGTTTGCAGTTTCTCCAAAACAGCGGAAATACCACTCCGCCACTGCGTTCAGCACTTCCTCCCTAATCCTCAGTAGTCGCAATGATTCTCTCCAC
>FWWM01005715.1_pt1 | contig 26915 bp, 22 predicted proteins | sample 2228351 | NCBI WGS metagenome assembly FWWM01 (sample SAMEA103939774, study PRJEB20133) | metagenome | reverse complement strand
ATCCTCCTTCTCCACGCTCCCCGCCCACCCACAGTTTGAACGCCCGCCCCGCCCCATGTCCAGAGGCGATGGTCGAGCGGTTACACATCCCTTATCCTGTCCGTGTTGCCTTCATCTGTAAGCGCTAACGGCTTACAGATTATCTACCTTCTTGTGCCGCAAGCCAAGTTGAGCGCTGCACCGTCAGGGAACGCTAGGCACCACCTGGCCGCTCAATCTGTCGCCAAAGCGCCGCAGCCAGCTCACTTTCTAGTCGTGCACCCTTCCTCCTACGCTGAAGGAAGTCCTCGTATAGGCGTGATACCTTGACCCCTTCGCATTCCTTTTCCCAGACCTTCCGAGCGATTTCTCCGGCGTTCCCCCGACTGGCATCGATGAGCGTGTTCTGGCCGGTCACACCCAAATCTTCGAGCGGAGGTTTGAAGCGACAAAGTAGATACGCTTGGACTCTGCGTCGAAACCAGTCGCCGGCCTCGCCTTTTTCGTAGGCTTGCCAACGTTTGCTCCCTTCTTCATCGGATAACTCTATTTGGCGTCCGATCGGTACCACAACCCCGTGGACCTTCTGACGCCCCTCCATGATGATCACCAATGGGGGTTGCTCAACTTCACCATTCAATTCTCCCCACTGGTTATCTCCGCTGGGACCTCCTTCGGGGGTACGCTCGCCGATGCCGATCCAGCCCGTTCGTTCCCCGTCTGGAAACAAAAGGTCCAATATCTTACCCGTCCTCTCTGGCTCTTCTGGTGTGATCTTCAAAATAAAACAAGGCGGCATCTTCGGGTCGGTGGCGCTCACTGCTCACCTGCCCATGACCCCCGGCTGCGGAACCGCACCCGGTTCCTTTGGACAGAAGTTTATACCTGACAACACCCCCGAATCAAGGGGGCGTGTTGACGCCCACGTGGTTCAGGGGTGGTGCGCCACGTCCTTTGGGGCTCAGGGTGTCGTCGCTCGTGACCACCAGGTACTTGCCGTCCTGGCGGCCCGGCTCGGGGCGCGACTTTTGGGGCCTCCGGCTCTTCCACCCGCCACCACGGGGACCTCGGTCACCGCATCCCGGCCATGAAACGCGACTTCGAGGGCGTCGTTGTCACCCCTGATCTCGCGCGGGCGGGGGACCGGTTCCGAGCCGAAGCCCTCGAGGAGGGCGAGGGTCGGCAGCACGTGCCTCCGATGGCACGTCCGGGACGTGTAGGCACGATGGGATGCGGCGGCTGGCGGACTAGGGGTTCATCATGAGAACACCTTCTCAACGCGGAAGGCCTTGAATCCCAGTGTGAAGCAGCGAACTTGCAAGGGGGTGCGATATTGCCTAGTATCCATCGGGGGTTGACTATGGGTGTCAGTGGCCTCTTCCCAGGGGTGGAGATCAGCGGCGGTCTCGCCATGGACCTGCGACGCATGAACCCGTGGTGGGAGGGCAGGCCGCCACCCGTTCTCCCTGTCACGCGCCGGCAACTGGTCCCCGCCATTCACAGGCGCCTGCGCGGAGGGCTCGCGCCGATCATCGCCGTCCGGGGCCCTCGCCAGATCGGAAAGTCCGTGGCCCAGATGCAGGTGATCTCGGACTTGCTGGGACAGGGCGTCCCGCCGGAGCGGCTGTTCCGCATCCAGTTCGATGACCTCCGGGAGTTCGCCGGTCTGGGCCGGGAGCCCATCCTGCGCCTCGTTGACTGGTATGAACGAGCGGTTCTCGGGTTGTCAATCAACGAGGTGGCGCGCAGCGGCGGCGAGGTGTACCTCTTTCTCGACGAAGTCCAGAACCTCGGGGACTGGGACAGGCAGTTGAAGTCGCTGGTGGACCACACGAGCCTGAAGGTGGTCATCACCGGAAGCTCGGCACTCAAGATCGAGCAGGGGCGCGACAGCCTGGCCGGCCGGGTCACGACCATCGAGGGATCGACCCTCTCGTTGACCGAGATCGGTGTCTTCCACGGGCTGGGGCTTGGGGAGCCCTTCCTGGGGGACAATGGGCTTCAGGCACTGACGCGCAAGGAGTTCTGGCAGGACCTGGTCCGGCACGGGCAGGCCCACGCGATGGAGCGGGACCGGGCATTTGCGTTGTTTTCGGAACGCGGGGGATACCCCATCGCCCACGGGAAGGCGGTGGTGCCCTGGCCGGAGGTGGCGGACCACCTGGTGGAGACCGTGGTCCGCCGGGTGATTCGACATGACTTGCGCATCGGGGATCGGGGACGGAAACGGGACGCCGCGCTGCTCCAGGAACTCTTCACGCTTGCGTGCCGATACGTCGGCCAGGCACCCGATGTGGGCACGTTGGCGCGAGAGGTACAGCGCGCGCTCGGGGCCAACGTCGGCCCGCAGCGCATCCTGCACTACATGAGGTTCTTGGGCGACACCCTGTTGCTCCGGCTGGTCCCTCCGTTAGAGATACGCCTCAAACGAAGGCGCGGGTTTCCAAAGGTCTGCCTGGCGGACCACGGCCTGCGCGCCGCCTGGCTCCACGAGGTCATCCCGCTGGACCCGGCGGGGCTACTCGAAAACCCCCATCTGACCGACGTGGCGGGCCGCATCGCAGAGAGCGTGGTCGGTGCGACCTTGTCGAGCATCCACGGGCTGGACCTCGCCTACCTCCCGGCCCGAAGGGATCAGCCGGAGATCGACTTCGTGATCACCGTCGGAACGCGCCGCATCCCTGTGGAGGTCAAGTATCAGCGACGCATAGACCCCCTCCGGGATACCGAGGGGCTGCGGACGTTCATCGAGAAGGCGGTGAACAACGCCCCCTTCGGACTGCTGGTGACCCAGACGGATCGAGCGGATGAGGACGACCCACGCATCATCGCTGTTCCGCTGGCGTCGCTGATGCTGTTGCGGTGATGCCCCTCCGGCCGGCATCATGGGGAAGCCGGGACCTCGAAGCGGTCCACCTCGTTCCCGCGCCGCAGGTCGTAGTACATCTCGCCGGACAGGGGGTCGGGCGGGTCGGCCTCGGGCAGGACGAAGGCCGCGAAACAGTTGGGCGAGCGGGCCTCGTGGTTGCCCAGGGTCATGAAGGCGGGCACGCGGTGCAGCAGGGGGCGTAGCCCATCGAACAGGGTGTCGAACTGGGCCTCCTCGGGCTGGGACACGGAATCGCCCACGGTGACCAGGAAGTCCGCGCCCTCGGGACAGGGCCGCGCGGACCAGGGGGCCCAGGATGGTGGCGTTGCGCTCGGGCGTCGCGTAGATGTCCGACAGGACCAGGATGCGCTGGGGGCGGCCCGGCGGGGGCGCGGACCGGAAGGTGAACGGACCCGCCTGGAGGTCGGGGCCCACGAAGGCGGTGTAGGTGACGAGGTCGTCCGGGGGCAGGCCCGCGAGCCGCACCTCGTACTGGCCGCGCTCGTCCGGGTCCGCGCACGTGATCACCGGCGGTCCGTCCCACGTGGAGGGACTCCATTCCACGCAGCCGGCCTCCGGCAACGGCACTGCGGGCCTGAACACCACGACGGCGTGGTCGTCGCGCACGTCCTGCAACGCCGGGCCGCGCAAAAAGGTCGGGTCCGCGTCGTCGGGCCAGGGGGGCCGCCCGCCTCGCCCTCGCAGGGTGGGGGCGCCACGTCCGGGGGCAGGTCGTGGTGAGGCGCGTCCGCTCCCGTCCCGTCGGCTGAGTCCGCGAGGTCGCCGGCCTCCGTCCCCTCTCCCGGCCCCCCGAGGTCCGCGGGGGCCTCTTCGTCCCGCGCGACCGCGTCCATCGCCTGCTCAGGCGCGTCTGGTCCCTCGTCGCCGCCGGGGTCTCCCCCGGCCGGGTCCGGGCCCTCGCCCCACGAAGCATCCGGCCCTGGCTCGCCCGGGTCCGAAGCCCCCGGGCCGGACGCGCGCAAGCACGCTCAGGAGGTCATCGCGCCGGACACGACGCAACAACGTGCGATGTGAAATGTCTTCATGATTTCCGTATCCGGGCCAGGAGACGACAAGGGGAAACGCCCCGCCCACACCCTTCCGGCGCTAGCCCCCTCTGTGCCTCACCTCGTGGTCCTCGGGGATCAGCCACCACGCGATCAGGTAGGTGATGACGAACGGAAACACCGCGGTGATTAGGCCCAGGAAGATGCAACCGATCCGCAGGATCGTGGGGTCCACGTCCAGGGTCTCGCCCAGGCCCCCGAGGATGCCCGCGATCTTCCGGTCCCGCGTGGAGCGATAGATGCGTTTCATCGCGCCCTCAGTACGCCTCGAAATCCAGGGTCTCCCAGCCCGTCACCTGCCAGGCGACCTTCTCCGTCGTGACGGTGAACTGGACGAAGGGCCGGGCCGCGGCCGCGTTCGCCGTCTTGACCTGAGAGGTCCGCAGGACCTTGCTCCCCTGCCACTCGAGCCACTCGTAGCCGAAGTCCTGGATCTCGACCCGGTAGTAGGTGGCCTCCTCCTTCACGAGGACGTTCGCGTACCACCACTCGTACCCCACCTTGCGGTGCACGAAGTCGCCCTCGCATCCCGGGTCCATGTGCAGCCGGGGCAGCCGGTGGTCGCCCTCGTCGGGGTCCGGGGTGCCCTGGGTGGTCCACTCGACGTCGCCCTCGACCTGCTCGTGGATGCAGCGGCCCAGAATGTCGGTCGAATCCACGTTCGAGACCTCGCGCAACTCGACCTTGACGGCCGTCACGGTCCGGCCCCCGATGTCCACGGGCTCCTTCGCGACCGCGCCCAGCACGAAGCACCCCGACAACGCCACGCGGGCGACCCGGTTTTTGATGCTCCTCCTCCTTGCACGGCCCCAACCCCCCCGTGCCACCCGTCCGGAACGGACCGCCTTCGATATCACGAAACGGTTGCAGGGGGCAATCTCAGTCCGACAGCGGCCCGGTCCGCGTTGGGATGGCGGCACGGTGGCGTAAGGTGCGTACGCGCCGCCCATGTCATCCGGAAAGCCATCAATCAGGCAACATCTGCTTCCCCTCCGGCCTGAGCCTGACCGGTGTCTCCCTCGCGTACCCGGGAGCGTGAGGGGCGAGGGGGCGAGGGGCGGTCCGCTCGGGTTCAAGGCTGTCACGGGTGGCTGTCCCCGGCCACCCCTTCACGCGGCTGGGACACACAAATAGACCGCGTCGCCCATCGGGTTCACTACGGGGAAACAGCGCGAGCCCGACGGACAGTCCTCGTCGCGCATGCAGGGCGTGGGCGGACACGCGCCCGCGAAACAGGAAGAGTCGTCCAAGACCGCGCATTCGAACACGTCCTTGGGCGCCCCGTCCTTGTTGCAGACGCACGTCTCCCTGGAATAGGCCTCCCCGCAGCAGGTCACCTGGCCCGAGTGACACGTAAAGACCCCCTTGCACCTCCTGCCTGCGGACGCTACGCCGTCCTCCGGACACGACGTGAGGGCCGGTTCCTCGGGTTCCTCGGGTGTGGGGAAGAGGTACTCCTCGAGCAACAGCCCGGACAGCGCCGCCTCGACAAACGGCTTGTCCTCCGGGTGATCGGCGAGGTAGGGCAGGACGATCCGGTCCAGGATCCGCCGGGCCAGGAGTCGTACAGGGACCCATCGGGGGCCAGCATACCCCATGTAGCCGCCCGGAGAGCCGGGGAAGTCCTCGCCCACCAGGTAGATCACGTCCACCTGGTCGCCTTCGGTCCGGTAGAGCAGGCGCTCCGCGCCCGTCAGCGTGGACTTCGCGGGGTCCGCGCCCATGCCTTTCAGCGTCGCCCACAGCCCGTTTTCCGCGAGACCCTCGATCGCGTCCGCCCCGAACAGGATGAACTCGGCGCCTGGTTCGAGGCCCGACGGCATGTCCAGCCCGCTGATCAGGACCAGGAGTTCGCCGGTCTCGGGGTGGTGGTACTCGCAGGTCCCTGCGTGGGGCATCTCCCCCTGGATGCGCAGGCATTCTTCCGCGCTCTTCGTCCCGGGCGGACAATACTGGAGGTCGCCCGGGCAGTACCCACCGATGTCCCACAACTGATAGTCGGTTCGAGACGGTTTGCCGAGCCAGACCTCGACGATTTCGACGCGATAATGGCGCCGTTCCCGCCAGACCCCGAACTGGACGAGGCCACCCCCGACCGGGTATCCGCTCGGATCGGCATCAGAAATCGCGACGGGCCCCTCGAGCACTCGCACCTTGGCGATCCAGTGATAGATATCCGGTGCGATGCAGGTCACGATGGACCAGCAGGGATTCTCTGGGGCCGACACGGACCGGGGCGCTTCTCCCTTCTGCGCGGCGACCACACTCGCCACCACGCCCTCAAGCCCCTGGAAAGACGGGTAGGGCATGTTTCCGTCGGAAACACTCACTTGGATTGGATAGTTGACGTCCCCTGTCCCGTCGCTCATGGTCGTCGCAGCCGAATCCTGGGCTCCTGTTTCACGGCCGTCGGCGCTGCCTGCAGGGCTCTCGGACGACTCTCCGCGACATGCGAACAGCACCGCCAGGACACAGAACTGGGTGATGAAACGCCCAATCATGGGGCACCTCTTCTCCTGGAGCGATCCATACCACACAGACACACATCCAGACCCCGCGCTTTCATACACCGTGGAGACGCCCACGGGTGCGCTCCTCTGGAGGCATGTTACGGAATCACGTCCGGTGCCTTCCATCCGCTCGTCCACTAAGGGATGGACAGGTCGGAATCCTCCACGGTGCGGTGGCCTGAGGCCGCCTTCTGCGCGCCTGGAGGGCCACGCTCGAGCGCGGCGGCCCCGGGGCCCCTCGGGATGGAACCGGGAAGCGACCGGCCCTGCCCCGGCCTCACAGGCACACGGACGCCTGCACCGAGGGCTGGTTGAAGCGAGGGACCGAGTCCGTGCAGGTGTAGCCTGCCACGCAGTCGTCCTGGCGCAGGCACCTGGCCCGGCACTCGCCGCCACCCTCCTCGGCAGCCACGCAGAAGGTCGTGGCCTCGCCCTGGCGGTCGGGGCAGTACTTCGAGCACGGCACCGTGCAGAACCCGGGGCGGTTCTCGTGGGCCCCGTCCAGTTCGCAACGCCCGGCGGTCAGGCCCGCGCAGTCCAGGTCGCTGAAGCAGGCGGACCCGATCCAGCCCCGAGACCCCGGCAGGCACACGTCCGCCCGCGTCGCGGGGTCGTGGAAGCGCGGCACCTCCGGGACCATGGTGAAGCCCGGGTAGCGGCGGCAGCGGTCGTTCAGGGACTCGGCCTTGACCACGCAGAGGCCCTTCGCGTCGTCCTCGGGGTCCGCCACGCAGAACGAGGTCGGATACCCGTAGCGGTCGAGCGCGCAGTACTTCGTGCACGGCGCGGTGCAGAATCCATGGAGCGCGTACGGATTGAACCGGCAGGTCCCTCCGTCGTAGGCGCAGTCCTCGTCCCTCGTGCATTCCGACATCAGGAAGCGGGGTTCGACGTCCACGGCGCTCCCGTCTGGCCGGCGCTCCACGGCGCGCTGGACGCGCACCGGGACCCTGCGGCCCTTCAGGCGCGCCGTCAGTTCCAAGACGTCCGCGGCCTCCATGCGGATGCAGCCGTGCGAGACATATCCCCGCTTGAGCCTCCCGCCGGAGGGCAGTGTGTACGAGTCAATGGGCCCGTGAATGGCGTACCCGAGCGACGGCGCGCCTTCCAGGCGCAGGAAGGGCAGGCCTGCGAAGACCGGGACCTTCTTGCCCGTGTCCGGGTCCTTCCACCAGAAGCGGCACTCGTACGCGAAGGCCCAGGGCTGGGGCTTCTTGGGGTCCGGGACCTCGCGGGCCAGGCCCTTGTCCAGTCGCAACCAGAACACGCCGCCCATCGCCTCGTCCGACACGGGGGTCAGGCTGGCCCCGTTCTTGATCGCGCCCGGGCCGATGGGGAAGACCTTCTCGAAGCCGGTGGCGCGGTCGTGCAGGCGCAGGGTAAGACCATCCAGGGACACCACGACCTCGGGGTCCTGGAGCACGGGGTAGTCCGGGAGGGGCTTGCAGGTGAGGGCCGCGCCCCAGCCGCCGTCCTGCTTGAGGTCGTCAATCTCGCCGATGGCGAGTTCCTCTCCGGGCTCGAAGGCGGCCTCGTCCCCGTCCCCGCCGCCGCAGCCCAGGGCCATGGCCAGACCCACTGCCTGGGCCAACCCGCGCACTCTGAAACCGCGTCGTTTCATCCCGCATGTCCTCCCGTGGTGGCCACGCACCGCAGACCTTGGGGTGGAATCTTGTTTGATCCTCGAAGGTTCGTCAAACAAAATCGCACGTCCCGGCGAGCATGGCGCGGATTACGGCCTCCACGCCCTCGGCCAGGGCGCGCAGGTGGTAGCCGCCCTCCAGCACGACGACCATGCGGCCCCGGCAGTGGCGGGACGCAATCCCGGCCAGGGAAGCGCCGATGGCCGCGTATCCCTCGGTGGTCAGGTTTTGGTGGGCCAAGGGGTCGTCGCGGTGGGCGTCGAAGCCCGCGGACACGAGGAGAAGGTCCGGCCGGAAGTCCGCGGCAATGGCCGGGAGGTCGTGCGCGAACGCGTCGAGCCACGCGGACTCCGGGGCCCCGGGCGGGAAGGGAAAGTTGCGCGTGAAGCCCTGGCCGGGTCCCGAGCCGACCTCCTCCTCGCGGCCCGTGCCCGGGTAGTGGGGGAACTGGTGCAGGCTGACATAGAAAACGGTGGGGTCCTCGTAGAAGAGGGCCTGGGTGCCGTTGCCGTGGTGGACATCGAAGTCAACGATGAGGATGCGCTCGATGCCGTGGGCGCGCTGGGCGTGTCGCGCCGCGATGGCCACGTTGTTGAACAGGCAGAAGCCCATGGCCCGGTCTCGCAGGGCGTGGTGCCCGGGCGGGCGGAGCAGGCAGAAGGCGTTGCCCGCCTGTCCTGCGAGCACCGCGTCCACCGCGGCGATCGCCCCGCCCGCCGCGAGCAGGGCGACCTCGTATGATGCCGGGACTACGTAAGTGTCCGGATCCAGATAGCCGGCGCCCGACTCGCACGCGCGCCGGACCGCATCGAGGTAGACCGGGTCGTGGATGGCGCAGACCTGCTCGGGCGTCGCGGGCCCGAACGGGAGGTGCGCGAGACGCTCCCACAGCCCGACGGCGCGCAGGTGCTCCACGATGGCCGCCAGTCGCCCGGGGTGCTCAGGGTGGAAGTCCGGGGAGCGGTGCTCGAGGAACCGCTCGCTGAAAACGAGTCCGGTGGTACCCATCAGAGGACTCCGCTGGAACGCAAGGCGATCATGCCACGATTGCGCGCGCACAAAGGTGGGGGCTTCTGGCGCAGGGCGAGACATCCAGAACCCGCGCCGGAGGCAGTGCGCGGCGGAGGAGCATCGTGTGGTCGCACGTCCGAGCGATCCGAAGTCATTATCCCGGCGAACAGCCCACCCGCGCGCGGCACGTGGGCCCGCGAGACCGTCGGCGCCTTCTTGATGGCTGACGCGACCCAGGCGCTACGCGCGCTCTGATTGGCCATGGGCTTGGACGCGGGCAGCCTGGACGACGCCAAAGGCCCATCCAGGGGTCCCGGCGGCGTGGACGTGCACGTAGGTTGCGAGCACGTTGCGCCAAGAGAGTCCGTCGCGGCCTGGGAACGCGCCGCTGCCCCGTGTCATGGCGAACACGGTCTGGATGGGGTCGTGCGCCGAGATAGTTGAGTAGTGAAATTCATGCCCACGCAGGCGCGTGCCCTCCGGAAAGAACGGGTTGGGCCGATCCACCGTGACTTCGGCGTAGCCATGGCCCTGAGGAGTAGGCCGGACCTCCACGTCTATGGGGAGAACCCCGGCCATGGGCCATGTGCGTCCGTCCCACGAGAGGGTCCGCGACAGGTAGATCAACCCACCGCACTCGGCGTAGATGGGAAGACCTGCGTCCGATGCGGCCCGGATGGCCTCGCGCATGGCGGCGTTCGCCGCGAGGCGGTCCGCGTGGGTCTCGGGAAAACCACCCCCCAGAACAAGCGCGTCCATGGGAGGCAGGGAGGAGTCGGTCAGTGGCGAGAAAAAGACAAGGTCCGCGCCAGCCTCGCGGAGGGCCTCGAGATTGTCCGGATAGTAGAAGGAGAACGCGGCGTCGCGGGCGACACCGACGCGGACCCTCGGGCCGGCTCGGGGCGCCGGAGACGCCGGGGGAATCTCGCGCGCCAGGGAGGGCAGGGAGGCCTCCCTCTGCGCCAGAGACAGGATCGCAGCGATGTCCAGGGCGGAGGCGACTTCGTCTAGTCGCGCCTCCAGGCGCGAGAAGTCCGGGGTCTCGTGGAGCGGGACGAGGCCAAGGTGGCGCTCGGGGAGGAGGTCGGGATCGCGCAAGGCAGGGACAGCACCCAGCACGGGCACGCCGGTGCGTTCCTGCACGGCCTCACGGACCACGCGCTCGTGGCGCGCGCCAGCCACGTGGTTCAGGATCACGCCCGCGATCCGGACCGACGGGTCCAAAGCGGCCATTCCGGCTACGACGGCTGCGGCGGTCGCGGTCACCTTGCGCACTGGCAGGACCAGGAGGACCGGCACACCCAAAAGACGCGCGAGGGCGGCGGATGAGTGGGTGCCTTTCGCGTCGAGGCCATCGTACAGGCCGCGGTTGCCCTCGATGACCGCGAGGCCGTCCGATGGGGCGTGGCGCCAGAATGAGCGCAGGCAGGCGTCCTCGCCCATCAGCCACGTGTCGAGGTTGCGGCACTCGCGCCCCGAGGCCCACGCAAGCCACGCCGCGTCAATGTAATCCGGTCCCTTCTTGAAGGGTTGCACCACGAGCCCGTCGCGGACAAGGGCCCGGACGAGCGCGAGCGTCACAAGGGTCTTGCCCGAGTCCCCGGCAGTGCCGGCAACAAGGACAGACCCGCGGCTCGAAGGTTTCGGGCTCATCGCGGTTGACAGTGTACCGCGGCAGAGTGCGCAGGTGTGTCGGCGAAACAATGGCTGGCCATTTTCAACAGCGGACCACGGTGGCGGAACGCATCGCCCATTTCTTGCGATAGATCGCCTGACAGGCCCGAGGCAATCCCGCTGGGCCGCGCGCACCGGCCGGGGTTGCCTCCCCGTTGGGCGGGGGGAGGGCGCGTCGGCTGGTGGCCGGGCGCGGCGGGAGTGGCCTGCCTTCGGCTGGACTGCGGCTGGGAGGCCCCTTGGGGGGCCGGGGGGAGGCGGGTGGGGGAAGAATGCGCGCTGCGCCTGACCCGGTCCGACGCTCCCCCCCAGGCCAACTCAGACGCACCCCGTGGGCTTCGGCAGACCTGCCACCTTGCAGGCCCCCTTGGCTGGCCCGCTCGGGAACAACTCGTAAATCTGCTTGAGCGGGAACCCAGTCTCCTTGCAGAGTTTCCGGATCATGGGCGCGATGCCGAACTTCAAGTAGTAATCGCGCAAGTAGTTGACGAGCTTCCAGTGGTCTTCGGTCATCTCCTCGACCCCTTCCGTTTTGGCGAGGTCACGGGCCACCGCCTCGTCCCACGCGCTCGGGTCCTGAATGAACCCGTCCTCGTCAATCTCAATCTGCTTCCCACCCAACGTCACAACGGCCATCGGTGATCACCTCCGTGCCAAGGCCTGGTCCCACGGGCGTGTCGTCCTCCCCACGGAGGCAGCCGCCCACAGAATCCCTGATAGACTCCAGTCATCCAGAGGTCAACCTTCTTGCCGCCAAAACCATGAAACAGATCAGGACCCGGATGGAACCCCGTTTGCCGTCATCCAGCCTACGCCTCCCCGTCCGTCCACCAAAACGAACCAGAACCGCACCGGGCCGCCCACGTCTGGCGCTGTCCAGCGCGTCAATAGGCGGGCCTCCTCCCCGCTCGGCGCTGTCTCGAACAGGTTGCCAGGTTGGTCGCTGCGGGTCGCGTCCTCGAACGAACCGGCGTCCGCATAGAAGGCCACGGTCATGAACTCCTCGAGTTTCTCCACGCCCCCAGGCGGCATCAACGATGGAAGTACGTACTCTTCCTTCGCGCCCTCCGCGGGTACGACCTCCACCTGGACGGTCTCTCCCGGGACATACGGGATCGCCCCCGGCTGCGCCCAAGCCCCCCCGTTCAGCCGCACCTCCCCAATCCGAGGGTTCTGATTGCGGGTGCGCCCAGCCGGGTTCTCCGGCGAGAACACCACTGACTTCAGGGCATACAGGGGCCGCTCGCCTCCTCGCACCACGACCTCGAGCCACACCGCGATCCCTGAGTGGACCGCCGTTCCCCAGGTGGGGTCCCTGGCCCGCTGCTCCTCCACAGACTTCCACGGGACCGTCACGCGGAAGGTCGTCTCGCCGTCGGCGCATGGTCCCGCAGTCAGCACCTGCGCCCCCTCGACCCCCTCGCACGTCCTGGAGTCCCCCAAGAGGCATGTCCGCACCTCACACTGAAGCGCGCGTCCTCCCCCGCCCGGGTCCGCCAACAGCACCGTCAGGTCCACAACCCACTCGTTGCCCGCGCCGTCCACGACCAAGAACTCGGGCGGCTCCGCCCGGACCCCGAGCACGCGCAAATCCTTGACCAGGCTCGGGTCATCGAACCCCGGGCTGCACGCGAGGAGCCCCACCAAGACCCACGCCACACACCGCGTCATTGTTCAGAACACCCCCTTCACCCCCAGCGTCGGGAGGATCGGCAGCCCCCTCACGCCGTAGGACTCCTGATAACGGTAATCCCATGTCGTGAACTCGACGTTCTCAGCGTTATATATATTCTGAATGTCAAGATACACAGAAAGCATCCACCGCTCGAAGGCCCAGGTCTTCTCGACGCGGAAATCCAGCTGATGGAACAAGGGCCTGCGTTCTGACCGCCGCTCTCCCATCAAGGGCAGGTACTCGCCCGTGTCCGCCATGAACGTCCCCCCTCGAACTGGGGTGACGGGGTTTCCGGATACTAGCCGAAAGCGTGCGCCTACCTCCCATCCTCGTCCTGGCCGGACGCTTCCGAGCGCGGTCAGGATGTGGGTCTGGTCGAAGCGGCCCGGAGCCAGGGGACGGCCCTCGCGCGAGACCTCCTCCGTGCGTGACAGGGTGTAGGCGACCCAGCCGTAAAACCGCTCGGTGACGTCGTGCTTGAGCAACACCTCCATCCCATACGACCGACCCCATCCTACGTTTGCGTAGTAGAACGGTCGAAACCCGCCTCCCCCAGTCACTTCGCCCTCGCGGGTTGGTACGGCCTGGTCGTGGCGTCGTATGTAGAACCCCTGCACGTCGAGGAGCGCGTGCTCCAGGAAGCGCCACTCCACTCCCACCGAGTACTGCTGGGCCCACTCGAGCCCGAGGTCCGGGTTGCCGTAGTCAGGGTCCAGAAACACATCCGCGGGCAGTTGATGAAAGAGGCCCGCTCCGCCCTTCAGGGTCACGCCCCGGCCCACGTCCGCCCGCACGGTCGCTCGTGGGTCCACGGACCAGCGCGTCCGCCCCAGATAAAAATAGGAATCGAAGCGAAGCCCAGGGATGACCTTCAACCACGGGGCTGGCTCCCAGACCGCCTCCAGGTACGTCCCGAGGCCGTACCCAGAGATCGTGCGCGAGATGGCTTCTTTCGCGCCGCTCGTCTCGACCCCGGTTGGCCCGCCAAGAAACGGCTGGCGCACGTCCTCTCCGGGGAGAACGTAGTTTCTTCGCGGCGGCAGGTAGGCCGTGTAGCGGTAGCGCACCCAGCCGAAGTCGAGGCCTGGCCGCAACTCCAGTCGCGGGTGGACCCGCCACGACACTTCGTCCCTCACCCCCGCGTTCCACGTCGCGATGTCCAGGTTGCTCTCCTCGACCTCGAACCCCCCGAGGTCGTACCCCAGGTAGGGCGCCAGGGTGTTTGTGACGGATGCGCCCGCGTGCCACTCGTGGCGCGCGGTCACCCGGTGGAATCCCGTACGCGTCGCCAGGCGGAAGCGGTCGCGGTCCCGCTCGCTCGATGTCGCCACGTCGAGCGAGTCGTGCGACCCAAACGCGAACACGCTGACGCGGTCGTCACCGCGCAGCCGCGCGTCCAGCCGCGCCTGATAGTCGTAGTACACTGGGACCACGGTCGTCCCGGACTTCCCCGAGGCGCGCAGAATCAGCGGGATGACCACGTCGTAATACGACCGCCGCAGGCCGACCTTCAGCCCGACATCCTCGCCCAGCGGGGCCTCGAGATAGCCGCTCGCGAAGAAGAGGTTCAAATCCGCGACCCCGTGCCAGACCTGCGGGACCTCCCGCGAGGTCTGGACCTCCACGATCCCCCCCGTGGCCCGGCCGTACCGCACCCCGAAGTTGCCCGGGTAGAAGTCAATCCGCTCCAAAAACTCCGGATGCAGGACGGACGGCCCCCCGAAGAAGTGGTACAGGATGGGGATCTGGACCCCGTCCAGATAGACGCCCGAGTCCTCCGGGTACGACCCGCGCACCAGCAAGAGCCCCAGCACGTAAGGCGATCGGGCCACGCCCGGAAGGTTCTGCACCACGCGCGCTGGGTCTCCGAAGGTCCCTGGCACCGAGGTCAGTTCTCTCTGGGAGACCGTGTACCGGGCCACGACCTCGCGCTCCCGCTCTGCCCGGACGATGGTGACGTAGGGCGATTCTTCCAAGGGTCTCAGGCGGAACTCCACCTCGGTGACGTGTCCCTCGCGGACCTCGAACTCGGCGTCAAGAGGGCGGTAATCCGGGGCGCGCACCTGCACCGTGTACTTGCCCGGCGGGATTCCCGTGGCCTCGAAGCCCCCGCGGGCGTCTGTGGTCACCTCGCCCTCCAACCCGGCCACCGACAGCGCGGCCCCTGGCACGGGCAGGCCGGTCCCGAACTCCAGCACGCGGCCCCGCAGCACGACCTCATCCTGGGTGGACGGACCCGGCTCCTCTGGCATCGCGGGTTTCCGTTCGATGCGGAAGTGATAGACGTACTCGATGCGGACCGGGGCTGGCCTCCCGTCCACCTCGGCCGGCTCGAACTCGAAGGCCCGTATCGCGGCCTCTGCGGCCTCATCGAACCCTTGCCCCGCTCCCTGGACCACCCGCGCCGAAATGACCCGTCCATCCTCGCCCACATCCACCTCGAGGACCACGTCCGCCTCAACCCCTGCCGCGAGCGCCTCGGGCGGGTACTCGGCCTGCACGAAGCGGCGGACAGAGGGGGGCTTGGTCAACACAGGCTCCTGCCCTGGCCTCGCGTAGCGCACGCCCTCCTGGGCCACCGCAGGCACGGCGAGGGGCGCCATGGCCGCCCCCACGGTCGCCAGGAGGATGGCGAACGTCGCCCCACAAGGCACCGTCGCCTTTCTTTCTAGAAAATCAAGTTCTATCAACGATATCCGCCCTATCAATCCAGAACGAAAATATACGTATACGGTATTTTCACAGACACAGGTTTGCCGTTGATCCGACCGGGCCGGAAGCGCAGACCCCTCGCGGCCCGGGCCGCCGCCTCGTCCAGCAGAGGGTGCAGCGACCGCAAGACCTTCACGCGGGAGACGCGGCCCGCCTCGTCCACCACGATCTCTAGGACGACCTTGCCCTGGACCCCGAGGCGCCTGGCCTCCTCGGGGTACTCGGCCACGGAATCGGCCATGAGCCTCGGCATCTCCTGGACACTCGCGAGGGGCGCAGTCGCGTCCGCCCCGTTGTCACTCCCACCCGGCGCGGTCATACGCGGCCTTGGGGGCGCGGATGGTGGGGCGGCGAGCGTCTCCCCAAGGGGGACTGGGACCCCCGTGCCAGGCGCAGCCTGAACCGTGTTCTCCAGGCGGATGCCGAACGACCGCGGTGGGCCAGGCGTAGGCGGAGGGACCTCGGTCGCAGGAGAAGGTCTCGCGGCCTCGGCCGCTCTCGCGTCCGCCCTCGGAGGGCGGCGGCGAATCGGGGGTTGCACGGGGGCTGCCGAGACAGGTGGGGGGGCCGCCACAGGCTCGAAAGAGGGCGCAATGGGCGGAGGCGGCTCGGGAAGGCTCGCCTTCTCGGGTGTGCTGCGCTCCACGACCCGCAAAGGCACGGGAGGTTCGCGCCTCGTCACTGGGGGCTTGACGCCAAAGACCAGGACCAGCAGTCCGGCATGACCGCAGAGCGACAGGACCAACGCGGTCCGCAAGCCATGGCCCCTCCGGCCCAACGGTCCCCCCTCCGCGACGACCCGCCGTCAGACCGAGCCAGACGCCTGCGAATCCCTCCGTCCCGCGTCGGCGGCCCCGCTCGCGGGCATGAAGGCGATGAGCGTGTCCGCGGCCGCCTGGGCCCGAGCGATCGCGCGGGTGGTCCGCCGCACGAAGTAGTTGTAGGCGATGACCGCGGGGATCGCGACGAAGAGCCCTGCCGCGGTCGCAACCAGGGCCTCGGAAATCCCGGCCATGACGGTCGCGGCCCCACCGCGCGTATCGAGCGAGAGGTCGTGAAAGGCCCGGATGATCCCGAGGACCGTGCCGAACAGCCCGATGAACGGGGCATTGTTCCCGAGCGTCCCCAGGATGGACAGCCTGCGCTCCAGGCGCTGGCGCTCCGTGGTCAGGGCCGCGTGGACCATCCTCTCGGCAGCCTCGCGGTCCTTACGAGCGCCGTCCAGGCCGGCCCGCAGGACCTCGGCCTCGCTTCCCGGCCAGGTCCCCAAGACCTCGGCGAGTGCCTTGAGGTCCCCGGTCCTCAGAAGCGGCTCGACCCGCGCCTGGAGGCGCTCCCAGGCCGCTGCATTGCCACGGAAGTACCAAAAGCGCTCGATCATGACCGCGACCGAAACGACCGACAACAAAAGCAACAGCCACAGCACCCACTCGCTCCCGAGCAGGGCGACCTGCATCAGGCGTTCGACGAGCATGGCAAGAGCACCTCCTTCCAGGGACCCCCGTACCGGCGGGCGACCCGGCGGGATGGTAGGTCCTCGCAAAGATGGGATCAAGGCGCAGACCGGGTGCAGCGACCAGAAACCCGAGGGCCGGTGTCACTTCCGACACGCCAGAAGTGACAGGACGGAAACCTAGGCCATGGCATTTCAAGGATTTTCGAGGAAAATCGCCGAAGGTCTTGTGGCATGTTTGGTGCTAGATGCCGGGGACGCGAGTCGGGTTGGAAATCCCGGGCAAGTTGTCTAGACTCGCCGCCGGTGTCGTGAGGTGAGGGGCTGATGCAGCGAGTCGCATGGGTCGTGGTCGCCGCGACGGTCACCTGGGGGTGCTCCGAGTACCGGGGCGGCGAGGCCGGGCCGGACGCTGGCGACTCTCGCTATTGCCTGTACTGCCACGGCGGGTCCGGGGACGCGGCCGGGCCGTTCCGCGATACGAAGGGACACGACGCGGCCTCGTATCGCGGGGTGGGGGCGCACCAGGTCCACGTGACAGATGCGCCCATCGCGTCTGCCATCGCGTGCGAGACGTGCCATGTCGTCCCACATCGTGCGGAGGACGACGGGCACATGGACAGCGCGCCTCCCGCGGAGGTGGTGTTTTCCGGGCTGGCCCGGGCAGGAGGGGCGCAGCCAGTGCTCGTGGCCGCGGGGGACCCTGGAGGGCCTCACGACGACTTCGCCTCGCTCCGGTGCGACAACGTCTATTGCCACGGCGCGACCCTGTCGGGGGGACGCGCCAGGTCCCCTTTGTGGAATGTCCCCCCCGAAGTCCTCGCGGCCTTTGCGTCCTGCGACGCCTGTCACGGTTTTCCTCCCCCGCTGCCTCACCCCACCTCTAGGCAGTGCTCCGACTGCCACGGAGCGGTGGTCTCGCCTGACGGCACCATCTCGGACCGGAGCCGGCATGTCAACGGGACGCTGGACTTGTCCGCGAAGATCACGTGTCACTCCTGCCACGGCTCGCAGGCATCTCCAGCCCCGCCCCCGGACCTCTCGGGCCGTACAAGCGCGGCGGACCGCGGAGTCGGGGCGCACCAGGCCCACCTGGCCGCGCAGCACGGCCTGGCCTCGCCCCTGGCGTGCGAGGAGTGCCACGGGGTCCCAGCCACGGTCGCAGCACCAGGCCATCTGGACGACTCTCCGGGCGCAGAGGTCGCGATGGCCGGTCGGGCCGCGATGGGCGGTCTGGCCCCGGCCTGGGATCCTGCATCCGGCACCTGTGAGAACGTCTATTGCCACGGCGCGTCCCTGCCGGGGGGTTCCCTGACGCAACCCGCGTGGACTGATTCGAGCGGTGCTGCGCGCGCCTGCGGGGCCTGCCACGGCGCTCCGCCACCACCCCCGCATCTTGAGTCGCAGGACTGCGGGGCCTGCCACAGCCAGACCGCGGAGAAGATGAGCATCAAGGACCCCACGAGGCACATCAATGGCGTCCTCGAGGTCGAGGCTAGCGCCTGCAACTCGTGTCACGGGAACAGCGACAACCCGGCACCGCCCGTGGACACGCAGGGACGCTCGGACACCGGGCTCGTCACCGTGGGGGCGCACCAGTCGCACCTGAAGGCCCTGTCCGGGCTGCGAGGGCCCCTCGAATGCGGGGACTGCCACGTGAGGCCCGAGGCCGTGTCGGACCCCGGCCACGTGGACGGCGATGGCATCGCGGAGGTGACGTTTGGGGCCCTCGCACGGACGGGCGGCCTCGACCCGGTCTGGGACCGCGCGAGCGCGCGCTGCGCCTCGGTCTATTGCCACGGGGCCTCGCTCCAGGGCGGGTTGGTCAAGACCCCGACGTGGACGAAGGTGGACGGCTCCCAGAAGGCGTGCGGGGCGTGCCACGGGGTCCCGCCAGCCAAGGGGCGACACTCCTCGGTTTTCGAGGACCACGGCTTCATGGGGAAGAACTGCACCTATTGCCATCAAGGGGTGGCGAACGCGACTGGAACGGCGATCGTGGGGCCGGACCTGCACATCAACGGGGACCTGGACGTGGCCCTGTCAGCCGGGACCTGGGACCCTGTCACGCGGACGTGCAGTCCTGCCTGTCACGGCCCAAAGAAGTGGTGAGGCGGGTCGGACCTCGCGGGGACCGGTAGGCGGTCCGGGAGGGGGTGACGCGGATGAAGAAGCGAGGCGTGATCGCAGTGCTCGCACTCGTGACGGCGACCGCCCAGGCACAGGCCGACGGGGCATCCGATGAGCCCCCTCCGTCAGCGCCCCCTAGCCCCTCCGAGCCCACAGGCGAAGCGACCTCGACAGGCCGGATCTACGGGTCGAGCCAGACCTTCTTCCGTTGGTACGAGGTCCTGGACCCGAACGACCCAGGCGGCAAGGTCTTCCAGACACCCATCTACGAATACATCACCCTGGGCAGCGACGACGTGGGCGTGGAGGGTTTCTCGGTGCACCTGCGGGGCTTCGGTCGCGTGCACGTCGTGGACCCGGTCGCGGGCGAGGGCGACAAGTTCCAGGGCGATGTCCTGGTCGGGACCCTCACCTATCGGTGCCCCAAGGGGCGCGTCTTCGCCCGGATCGGCAGGCAGTTCCTCTTCGGCGGCGCGGGGAACGCCACCCTCCTGGACGGGGCCTTCGTGGAGATGCGGCCCGGGCTCGACCTCGCGGTCTCGGGGTACGCAGGCTACGTCCCGTTCCCGGCATTCGAGTACGACCCGGGGCGATGGGCTTTCGGCGGGCGCCTCGCGTACGACCCGTGGGACTTTGGGCGACTCGGGGTGTCGTTCGGGGGCGAGCGCGGCGAGGGCCAGTGGGCCCGGGCGCACCTCGGGGCTGACTGGGCCTTCCGCTACTTGCGGTGGCTCGACGTAAGCGGCTCGCTCCTCGTGGACCTGCTCGACCGCGGGAGCACATGGCTGGAGGCACGCTCCATCGCATCGGTCCTCCTGGACAGAGATTGGAGATTCTCTTTTGACTACGGGATGTTCAATCCGACTGGCCGCCTACCGAAGACCTCCATCTTCACGGTCTTCACGGACACGCGCTACCACGTGGTCGGGGGCGAGGTCGGGTTTTTTGGAGAGGGAATGCTCGAGGCCCGCGCCTATGGGCGGTACTACCGGTACTCCGGGGACTCGGCCGGCTACGAGGCCGGGTTGAGGCCGGTTCTGCGCCTGGGGGCCGAGCGACAGCACCTCGCCGGCGTGGAGGTCTCCCGACTGAGAGGGCCCTGGAACGCCTACACCGCGGTGCGCGTGTTCGGGCTGTACCGCCCCGTGCGCAGGCTCGACCTGACCGTGGACTTCGCGGAGTACTTGTACGACCACGACGTGTGGGGGCGCGCACGGTCCGGCGCAAGGACGAGGTACGACCGCTCGCACGTGGCGGTTCTGACCGCAGGGTACGAGGTGCTGGAAGGCGCGAGGGTCCAGGCGGACCTCTCTGTCACGGTGAACCCCGAGTTCGAGCAGCAGTGGGTCGGGCTACTGAAGTTCACGTACGATTTTTCCACCTGGACGAGGCCGGCCGGGGCGAGCGATGGGTGGGCTGGCGCGGGGCCGGGCCGCATCGCAGGAGGGACCTTCTGATGAGCAGGGTCTTCAAGGGCCGCAGGCGCTTCGTCGTGGGGACCCTCGTGGGCCTCGGGGTCGTATTCGCGTGCGCGGGCCTCACGCGGCGCGAGGACCGCATCCGGTTCTCGCACGAGACGCACGTCCAGCAGCAGGGAATCGAGTGCCTGGAGTGCCACGCAGACATCCAGGAATCCACGCGCGTGATGGTGTCCTCGCTCCCCAAGGAAGCGAAGTGCCTAGAATGTCACGACAAGCAAGAAGGCCAGTGCGGGCAGTGTCACGCGAACCCGAAGGAGCCACGCACCTGGGAGTCCACGCGGGTCGGGGGCGTCACCTTTTCGCATGTGACGCACATCGAGGTGGTCGAGGGTCGGTGCGAGGAGTGCCACTCCGATGTCCGCACTGCCCGAAGCCCAGGCGAGACGCGCACCCCCCGGATGCTCGAGGTCTGCATGAATTGCCATCGCCAGGACTTCCGCGAGATCCGGTGCCGGTCCTGCCACGAGGACCTCATCGAGAACCCGGTGCGCCCGGTGCGGCTCTTCTCGCACGACGCGGACTTCCGCAAGCGGCACGCCGAACTCGCGAAGGGGGACGAGCGGGTCTGCGCCCACTGCCATCGCCAGGACTTCTGCGCGGACTGCCACAGCCGGCTCGAGGTGTTGGTGCCGGACCTGAAGTGGAGCGAGCGGGTGGACCGCGACCTCCCGCACCGGCACGACTACCTGACGCGGCATCCCATCGAGGCCCACGCCGACCCGAGCCGGTGCTGGACGTGTCACAACCCGGCCCAATGCAACGCCTGCCACCAGGCTCGCAAGGCGGGCGGCCATCCGCCCGAATGGATGAACCCCGCCTCCCCGGCCTTCCACGGGCTCGAGGCGCGGAGGGACATCGTCGCGTGCGCGGCCTGCCACGACCAGGGGGCCGCGTCGAACTGCGTGAAGTGCCACAAGGTGGGAGGACCTGGCGGCAATCCCCACCCGCCGGGGTGGGGGTGGCGCCTGGACCGGGCGAGCCCGATGTGCCGGACCTGCCATCCGTGAGGTGGATGCGCGAATGGAATCCAGGTCCGCCCGTCGAAAGGAGTGAATCGCGGTCCGCATGGGGCGGGCTGATGCTGAAAGGAGGCGACGATGAAGAGAAAGGTAGGCACGTTGGTGGGGTTGCTCGCAGTGGCCCTGCTGGTCGGCGGGCTTGCGGGCGAGACGCTCGCAAAGAAAGAGGCGCCGAAGACAATCACCATCGAGAACAAGCAGGGCAATGTCACCTTCCCGCACGAGGCGCATCAAAAGGACATCAAGTGCGAGACCTGCCATCACACGATGTCCAAGGACAAGGAGAAGGTGGCCTGCCGGGCGTGCCACACGGACACCGCCGAGGGCAAGCGCCTTTCGGCCAAGGACGCATTCCACAAGTCTTGCAAGGGCTGCCACGAGCAAAAGGTCAAGGCCGACCCGAACTCGAAGGCACCGACCAAGTGCAAGGATTGCCACAAGAAGTGATGGCCGCCGTGGCCGGCGCCGCCTTCCGAGCGAGGGCAAACAAAGCAGGTCGGAAAACCCCTGGCAAAGCCGCCGGCACCCCGTCCGGAAACATACTGGCCAGGGCTCAGCCTTCGTCGAGGCCGTGGCCTTGGGCGGCATTTTGGTCTTGAGCGGGACCACGGGGCTGTCGGAGGCCGAGATGGAGCGCATCCGGAAGGCGGGCGCCCACGCGCCGGTTCTGTGGACCTCCCATACGAGCCTTGGGGTCCTCTCGCTGCACGTGCTGGCAGGCCGCCAGGGCGATGTGGGCCCCTGCAGCGACAGCGAGATGAGCGTACTCGCCGTGCACGGGGGCGAGGTCGCTTGCGAGCACACGCTCATGCTCCTTGGCGGGCACGACCGGCTCGAAATCACCCACCGCGCGGCCTGGCGGCGTCTGTTCGCGGAGGGGGCCTTGGCTTTGGCGAGGCGCTTCGTCGGCCGGGATCCCGGCTTTTGCGAGGTTCGCGGCGTTTTTCGGGGGACCACCCCGTGAGTTGGCACGCAATGACCCTGCCATTGTCGGCCGGACGGCCGCCGGGTGCTGGGTGTTCCGCAGGCGGTCCCATGAAGTGCGCGACCCACGGCCATGCCAAGACGGAGCGCCCTGTCACGGTGCTGTGGGCCATTCTGCTTATCGTGCTCCTCATCCTTCGTGCCCCGGGCCTGGTCTGGGACGTCCTCAACATTGATGAGAGCGATTTCTACATGTACGGGCGCCTCCTGGCTGCCGGGGGACACTCCTACGTCTCCTTCGTCGAGAAGAAGCCACCGCTCGTCTATGGTTTTTTTGCCTTGTTGATCGGGGCAGGATTCGAAGACCTCCGCTGGATTCGGGCCTGGACAGCGTTGTGGGTCTTCATCGGCAGCGTGGTCGCGTATCGGACCGCCCAGGCCGCGGGTCTGGGCCTTCGGCCCGCCTGGGCCGCCACCTTCGTGTACGCGGGTTTTTCTTCTAACTAACGGTTGGAGCCGCTTCCCGCTGGACGTGGTCCCGCGTCTTGCAGAGCATGTCCGCTCGTCGTACAAGGAGGTCGGCCGCGTGGCGGGTGCGGTCATGTACCGGGCGAGGAAGTGAGTGGTTGCAAAGTTCTCGGAGGCTTTGATGCCGAACACGGTCTTGGTGACGGGGGTGGCGGGCTTCATTGGCTCCCACGTGGCCGAGCGGCTCGTCCGTGATGGGCTCCGCGTGGTGGGCCTCGACAACTTTTGCGATTTCTACGACCCGGCGGTCAAACGCGACAACGTGGCCAACTTGCTGACCTCTGACCACTTCACCCTGGTCGAAGCAGACGTCCGGGATGCCCCCCGCGTCCACGAAACCCTGGACCGTCACCGACCCGAAGTGGTGATTCACCTCGCCGCCATGGCTGGGGTACGGCCGAGCATCGAGGCACCCGGCCTCTATACCGCCGTCAACGTGGATGGGACCGTGAACCTCCTCGAGGCCTCGGTGCGCGCAGGGGTCAAGCGCTTTCTTTTTGCGTCGAGCTCGAGCGTGTACGGGAACAATCCCAAAGTGCCCTTCGCGGAAGACGACCGCGTGGATTACCCGATCAGCCCCTATGCGGCGACGAAGAAGGCGGGGGAACTGCTCGTCCACACCTTCGCGCACCTCTATGGGGTCGAGGCGGTGTGCCTCCGATTCTTTACGGTCTTCGGACCGCGCCAGCGCCCGGACCTCGCGATTGCGAAGTTCATGAGACTGATGCGCGAAAACCAGGAAATCCCCCTCTATGGCGATGGTTCGACTAGTCGCGATTATACCTACATTGATGATGTAGTGGACGGGGTCATGGCGGCCATGACGGTCCCAGTGCGGTACGCCATTTACAACCTGGGCGGTAGCAACCCAGTGAGTCTGTCCACGCTGGTCGAAGTTCTGGCGCGGGTCACCGGACTCAAGCCACGAATCCGCTTTCTGCCTCCACAACCAGGTGACGTAGAACGGACCTTTGCGGACCTGACCCGCTCGCGCAGGGACCTTGGTTACGAACCCAAGGTAGGCCTCGAGGAAGGCATGTCCCGTCAGTGGGAGTGGTTTTGTTCGCGGGGCTCGTCGGCGTCCAGCGGGGTGACCTGATGTGCGGTATCGCGGGCTGCCTTGTCCCCGGTTCGGCAGGGCCAGAGGCGCAGGCCCTGGTCCGCACCATGATGGCCCGCCTCGCCCATCGAGGCCCGGATGCCGAAGGGCTTTTCAGCAACGGTCCTGCGGTCTTGGGTCACCGTCGGCTCTCCATCGTGGACTTGAGGCCAGAGGCATCCCAGCCGATGCTCAACGAGGACGGACGCATCGCCCTGGTCATCAACGGCGAGATTTACAACTTCAAGGACCTGCGCAGGGAACTCGAGGCCCGCGGCCACCGCTTCCGCTCTCGCTCGGATTCCGAGGTCGTGATCCATCTGTACGAGGATGTGGGGACCGAGTTCGTCACGAGGTTGCGGGGGATGTTCGCGCTCGCCTTATGGGATGCGAATCGTCAGCGCCTCGTCCTAGCCAGGGACCGTTTCGGCAAGAAGCCGCTCTTTTACCATCATGGTGCGAGCGGGCTCTGGTTCGCCTCGGAACTCCAGGCGCTCGTGGCCACGGACCTCTTTTCGAGGGAGCCTGACCTCGATGCCCTGGATGCCTACCTCGCCCTTCAATACGTGCCGGCCCCGATGTGCGCCTTTCGCGGCGTCCGCAAGCTCGAGCCAGGACACCTGGCTGTCTGTATTCCGGGCGAGGAACCGAGGCCGCGACAGTACTATGCGCTCTCTTTCGCGCCCGTCGCGAACATGACCTTCGAGCAGGCAGCGGCGGAGTTGAGGCGCCGGCTCGAGGAGGCGGTGCGTGTGCGCCTTGTCGCGGATGTACCGCTCGGTGCGTTCCTCTCCGGGGGGGTGGACTCGACCGCCGTGGTCGCCCTGATGACCCGGCTCACCTCCGAGCGGGTCCGCACCTTCACGATCGGCTTCCCAGCAATGGACGAGAGCGAGGTTCCATACGCGCGCCTTGCCGCGCACAAACTCGGGACCGACCATCGCGACATGGTCGTCCAGCCGGATATGGTTGCGGTCCTTGATGAGGTCGTTGGCCACTACGGGGAGCCTTTTGCGGACACCTCGGCGATCCCGACCTGGTATCTGAGCCGCTTCACGCGTCAGTTCGTGACCGTGGCCTTGTCGGGGGACGCAGGGGACGAGAACTTCGCCGGCTACAACCGGTATCGTTACGCGGCCATCGCACGGAGGTTGGCCTCGCTCCCCCGCCCCATCTCAGCCTTGGTCGCGCGGGCCCTCGCGCTACTCCCAGTGCCCGAGTGGCAACCGGCCAGGGAGTTCGGACAGAACCTCCTGTCGGGAGAGGTGGCTCGCTATCTCGGGCTCGTGGCGCACTTTCCCTATCCGCAACGATTGCGTCTCTATCACCCGGACCTCCGCGAGCGCTTCGCGTACGACCGCGTCGCAGAGCGCTTCGAGACTTTGCTCGCGTCGCTGACAGCCAAAGACCCCACGGGCCGCCTGATGGAACTGGATTTTCGGACTTACCTGCCCGACGACATCCTCGTCAAGGTGGACATCGCGTCCATGGCGCACGCCCTGGAGGTCCGCTGTCCGTTCCTCGACCCGGAGGTGGTCGAGTTCGTCGCCTCGCTACCGACCGATTTCAAGACCGGTCGCGGGGTGACCAAGCGCATCCTCCGCCGGGCAGTCGCGGACCTGGTGCCGCGGGAGATCCTGTTGCGTAAGAAGAAGGGGTTTTCCCTGCCAGTGGACCGCTGGGTGCGCGAGGACCTGCGCACGATGGTCCGGGATTTGTTGCTTTCGAGCCGACTCAAAGACCGAGGACTCTTCGACTACGCCGAGGTTGAGCGCCTCCTTCGAGACCACGACCGCGGAGCGCCTCTCGGTCTGCGCATCTGGAATCTTCTGATCTTGGAAATCTGGTTCAGGAAGTTCGTGGACTCACTGGGGAAACGGTTGTGAAGAGGAAGGTGCTCTACCTGATCAACTCCCTCGCCCAGGGCGGGGCAGAGAGGCAGATGGCGGAGTTGGTCCGCCGCCTCCCGCGGGACCGCTTCGAGCCCGTCCTCTGCCTCCTCGACCCCACCAACGCCTATCCTCACCTCCTCCCCCCGGACCAACCAAGGTACGTCATCGGTGGCCCAGTGGGCCCGTTGCTAGCGATGCGCCTCCTGGCGATCCTGCGACAGGAGCGCCCCGACATCGTTCACAGTTTCATGGAGTACTCCAACCTTTGGGCGAGGCTCCTGGGCCCACTCGCCGGTTCCAACCCGGTCGTGATCTCTTCGGTGAGGAGCCGGATGATGCGGCCGGACTACCGCCTCGTCGAGGCGGTGCTCTCGAGACGCTGCCACGCCGTGGTGGTCAACAGCGTGGGTACGAGGGACGAGCTCATCCGCTGGCAGAGGGTCCCGCCCCAAAAGGTACACATCGTCCGAAACATCGTGGACTTCCAAAGGTTCCGACCCCCGACACCGGGAGAGAGGGCCAACGCACGTGCGGCCCTCCGGGTCAGCGGAACGGTGTTCTTGGTCCCTGGTCGCTTGAGCATCGCCAAGCACCAAATCGGTCTTGTTCTGGCGGTGCGGTTGGCCCTCCAACAGGGCTACCTGCGGCGTGGCGAGTTTGTCGTGCTCCTCGCAGGTCGGGTGTACGATTCGTTCGTCTCTCGTGTGGTGGCCGCCGAGATTCGCGCCTTGGGCCTTGGGGAGTGCTTTCGGTACCTCGGTCCGGTCCGCGCTGTCGAGGACCTCTATGCGGCCGCAGACTGGGTCCTGCTACCTTCGCTTTACGAGGGGCTGCCCAACGCGGCCCTGGAGGCCCATGCCTGCGGCCTCCCACTCTTGATGAGTCACGCTGCAAACCTGGACGCCATTGCGGAACCGGATGGGACAGGCTACGAGTTCCCGACGGGTCGGATCGAGCCTTTGGCCCGTGCGCTCGGGCGGGCAGCCGAGACGCCCGAGGCTGTCCGAGTCAGCATGGGCATGGCCGGAAGGGAGAGGGTCCTTGCCCGTTTCGACCCGAACGCCGCGCTTCAGGACATCCTTTCCCTGTACGAGACCCTCCTCTCGGAGCAACGACGTGGCGACCGAGCCTAAGTCTGGCCCGGACCAAGACACCAAGAGGACCCTGTCCGGCACGGCGGCGAACTACCTGGCGGCCCTGTTCCAGGCGGGCATCTTCGCATTTCACGTGCTGGCTGCGAGGCTCTTCG
>FWWM01005707.1_pt1 | contig 26928 bp, 20 predicted proteins | sample 2228351 | NCBI WGS metagenome assembly FWWM01 (sample SAMEA103939774, study PRJEB20133) | metagenome | reverse complement strand
GCTTGCTCAGGCACTCCGTAGCAGCAGCCAGGGCTGGCTCAGCCACAGCGCCCGTAGAGCAAGCGTCTCGCTTGCTCAGGTACTCCGGACCAGCGGCCAGGGCCGGCTCAGCAGCCGTGCCACCCGTAGAGCAAGCGTCTCGCTTGCTCAGGCACTCCGGAGCAGCGGCCAGGGCCGGCTCAGCAGCGGCGGCAGGAAGCGGCAGCGTCTCCGTAAGCGTCGCTTCGGCAGGGTGGCTGCCACTGGCAACGGGTACAGGCTCGTTGCCTGCTGGCTGTTTGGAATCGGCAGACTCTCTAGTCGAATCCGAAACGCGTGCCACTGCCACGCGGGCGTGTTCTGCGAGCTGGACCGCGGCCCAAAGTTCGCGCAGCTCGTCGGCCAGGTCGGGGTGTTCGGCGCAGAGGGCGTGAAGATCGGCATTGCGGCCGTGTTGTAGTCCGTCAGTAAGCTCTGCCAGAATACTGGCGAGACGTTGGTCTCGCTGTGAAACTTGCTGCGGGTGTGCAGGGTTTCGGTGTGGATCGGCCATGTTCAATCGGCCGGGCGTGCCGCCTCGATGAGCAGGGCGCGCAGGCGGCGCAAGGCGCGCAAGTAGCGCATCCCGGCCGCTGCTTCGGAGAGTCCCAGTACGTGCGCCGCCTCTTGATTGCCAAGTTGTTCTAGGTGGCGCAGTGGGAGGATCTCGCGATCTTGGGGGTCGAGCGCCTCTATTGCCCGCAAGGCTTGCTGTGCGAGTTCAGCAGAGAGCGCCGCAGCAGCAGGAGTGGGCTGGGGATCGCAGAACTGAGCCAGAACATCGAGCGAAGAGCGGTCCAGCCGCTGTCCGTTGTGCGCGGGCTGTTCTCGGTCGATACTGCGCCGCGCGGCCACGCGGTGGCGGCGATGCACGTCGATCACGCGATCCTGTGCCAATTGCCGCAGCCAGAGGTGAAAGGGAAGTTGCGGATTGCGCAGGTATTCTGCCAGCCGCTGGTGGGCCTCGATCAGCACATCTTGGACGACGTCGCTCGCATCGACGCGCTGTCGCAGCCGCCGGTCGAGCCGCAATTCGACGACGCGCCGCAAGGCTGGTCGGTGTTCGCTCAGCAGCTCTTCCAGGGCAATGCGCTCACCCGCCCTGGCCCGCTGCAATAACTCAGCCGTGCGTTGAACATCTGGCCACATGGCCTTCAGTATACTCTGCCGATACCGGACGCTCTGCTCGTACTGCCTGAAGCGGCCCGAGGCCCGCGTCTGGCAACGCAGGGGCAAGGCACCGCCGCATGCTGACTCCGGGAGTAAGCCCCTTCAAAGCGAGCAACCCGGCGGCAGAAGGGGGGCGTCAGGCGGTGCGTGCCCAAAGAGTACGCACCAGTGGCGAGAGGTCTTCGTAGGCGGTTTCGTCGGGCGGCCCCGCCGCATGCCAGAGCTGACTGTCTCCCAGGCTGTCGGCTACCACCAAGATGGTGGAGGAGACGGTGCCGGCACCGGGCCGCCTCAGCACAATGGGAGGTTCGTCTCCGGCTGGGCCGAGCGAGCAGATCGTACTGGCCAGGCGGCGGAATTCGTCTGCCGTGGCGGCCGGTTGCTGTGAGTAGATCCGCCGAACCCGGGCTAGCCTCCCATCGTGCGGGTCGTTCACATCGCCGGCTGCAAGCACATGCACGCCGGGCTCAAGCGGCTGGACCACAAGCCGGTCGCCCGCAGAAATGACCCATGCCGTGTGCCTGTCTGCCACGAGGAGGTTGACCCCCGCATACGGCTCGCGTGCAAGCTCGTCGCGCGCCAGTTCGAGCGCGTCTGCTGCGCTTGGTAGTCGCGCCACGTCGCGGCACAAGAGTCCGCGAGATCGAGGCTTGGGCGGTACGCCCTGGCGCGGCCGGTTCGTGACCGCCGCTACCAAGCCGTACTCGTTGACGGCCAGCCATGTTCCGCCTGCTGCCAGGTCTGTGCCGCACACGACGCGTGGCGGCCCGGCATGAAGCTGGGGTGGAGCCGTGGGCCGGCTGTACAACTCCTCTCGGTTGGCAGCGAGCAGCAGCGGGTAGCCGTCCACCGCACGATAAACGAGCAGAATAAGGCACATGAAGCGGCTGGCAATTAATGATGATGCGGAGCTGGCTTGCAGACGATAGATGAATAGATAGGTAACGCAGCAGCGGAATCCCGCGGGAGGGCGTAGGGCGTTAGCACATGGCAGCAGTCCAGTGCGCGGTCCCCCGAACCGTCGCTCCTCTTAAATTAGCAGCGGCAGGTGGTACTAGCCACTGGCACCAACGGCGCTCGCCGGAACGCAGGCTGGCATGGCGACAGAGCGTCCAACGAGGCACAGCACACGTTGGCGGCCAACACGGCTATGAATCAGCCCGTGGTGCGGGCATGCCGTGGCTCGCATGCCGGCGTCCCAAACTCTGGCGAAATAGCGCGTCAAGCCTAGCGCACTACCTGCAACTCAGGCAGGGCCTGCTTGAGCCTGGCAAGACCCTGCGCCGTCACCTGCGTGGATCCCAGGTGAAGTTCCCGCAGCTTCCTGAGTTTGGCAAGATGTGCCAAGCCCTTGTCTGTCACCCTTGTGTAAGAAAGCGCCAGCCGTTCCAAGTTGGTCAACTTCCCGATCTCCTGCAAGCCATCGTCCGTCACATGACAGTGCTGGAGATCCAAGTTCCTCAGCATCTTCATGCCGCGAAGTGCGGACAGCTCTGCATCGCCAATCCAACAAGAGAACAGATCCAAACTCTGCAACTCGCTCAGGCCGGCCAATTTCTCGAACTGTCCCCTTGCTAGGCGAGTGCTCACAAAGCGCAGGTTCCGCAATTGTGTGAGCCGCCGCAGCGCATCCAGGCCGGCATCGGTCCACTGGATGCCACTTACGTCTAGCGTGGAGAGCTTCCGCATCCCCGCAAGATGAGTCAATCCCTCGCCCAGGATTCCGGTCGAACCAAGGTCGAGGACTTCCAACTCCTTAAGGTTCTTAAGCTGCACAAGGCCCGCGTCCGTGATGCCCCGCGAGCCTCTCAGGTAGAGAATGCGCAGCCTGCGCAGGCTGCCCACGTGCCTAAGGCCTTTGTCGGTGATGCCCGTGCCTGCAAGATCAAGCATCCAGAGGTTCTTCAGGCGCGCGATATGCTGCATGCCGCCGTCGTCGAGCTGCATGCCATGAAGGTCCAGCGTCTCAAGCCGGTACATCCGGCCGATGCTCGCTAGAGCGTGCGCCGTGATCCGATTGCGTGTCAGATCGAGCGAGCGAAGATCCTCAAGCGTAGCGAGCTGCGCTACTCCGTTGTCGGTAATCCGGTTCATCGCAAGACCCAGGATCCGCAGACGGTTCCAATCCACCAACTCCTTCACATGCGCGTCCGTTACCTCGCAGTGTTGCAGGTATAGGCCAAAGGGAACCTGCGGCTGCGGCAAGCCGGCCAGCCTGCCCTCGGGCAAAGCCTGGAAGCGAAAGCCCGGAACCGCGCCCGCGGCCGGCTGCGCCTCGCGCGTCTCCCATGAGGTAATGCCCTGCTCGTCCACGCGAATCCAGCCATATTCAGCACCGGCCTCCTCCCAAGCGTCCACAATGTCGGCCGGGATCTCTTGCAAAGGCTCGTTGGGTTCGAACGCGTGGTGCAGTCCAGCAGCATCTGCTGCCACAGCGGCGTTTGTCTGCTCCTGTCCGTCCTCGGGCTGCAAGCCTGAATTAGGCACCTTGGAGCAGCCAGAAACAGAAACTACCAACAAAGCCATAGCACCTAGTAGGACCTCGATTCGCATTGCACATCTCCAGCTCAACGCCGCCGCCAGGCCGTATGCCATACACCTAGGACCATTGCGCCCGGACGCTCTTCCCTATTGCACGCCGTTTCCTACGAACACCATATCTGCCCTGCGATGCCTGGGCGCGCCAAGTACAGACGGTTGCATAGTCGTGGCTCGGTGACGCCCGCCACAAGGAGCATGAACCACATTCTGTTCCTTGCCGCTCCACCAAGACCTTACGACAGGCGTTGCCGCCTTGCCACGAGGCATCTTTCCGGCTGTATCGCCGGAACGCCTCGGTGCATCGTGCCCTCTTCGTACCCGATACTGCCTGCTCGTCCCAGAAACTCTAGCGTTCATGTAAACTGCGTGCCGGCCGCCTTGGCCAAGCTTCTCACAGCAGCCAGGCAAACGACCAAAGCGTTCTTGGAAAATTGCCCCGAGACACGTCTTCAGCTTCATAACCGAAGCAACGGGCCTGCGGCCCCTAAATGATGCAGATACCGTTCACATGATGCCGTGCGGCACCATCCGGCATCATGCCCCAATTGCAGTTGCAAGGCGCATTCGGACAGGTGCTCGTGGTCGCGTCGAAACACCCGCACTTCTTGTAGAACCCCTGGCACCAAATATCCGGATTCTCACTGTCATCAACCTCGCAATGATGGTTGCCATCGGTGGATGGGATGCAATGTTTGAATTCCTCGTGCGTGGCGGTACCTTTGAAGGCGACGCAGCGCACACCAGAGGCACAGGTGGGGTCACTCGTAAAACCGAGCAGGCAGTTGCCGCAGTTTTGCCAGTCGGCGCAGTTCGCAAAGCTCCACTCGGCCACCACAGCGCTCCATACCGGATGCACCAGGAACGCAGCGCTGCCGGCAAGCCCAAGCAACACGATCAACCAGGTGAACGAACGGCGGCACATACGCGTTCCTTTCTTCGACGGCGTACCAGAATAACGACTGCGATGCTCGCCACGACCGCGGCAACGCCAACACTCCATAACAACCAGCGATGAATACTGCCCCGCTTGCCTTTCGCGACGTTGGGATCCTGCGGGGAACCCACACGATAACCGCGGATGCACTTTTCACCCTCAAATTCGTAGACCACGGTGCCCTCCGGAAACGTGATCGTGCGGAAGAACGATTGGGGGTGATCGGGCCGCAACGACACGACCTCCACCCTCAACGCGCGCCGCCACGCTGTGACCTGCTGTCCGAAGGTTCTTAGCGCATCCCGGTCCAACACACGCAATTCCACCTCTTTCGGGAACCAAATACCCGGCTCGACCTCGACCCAGCTCGTCACCGAACCTTGGCCTACCGGAATGGCGGTAGAACAGAGAGGATCGTAGCTCACGAAAGCTAGGGGAATGAGGTTGCGCTTTTTGGAGAGCCAAAGAAAGACTTGCTCAGAAACGGTGCCCTCGCCTGGCTGTGCGCTGGGAACGCGTATTGTGTACTCCACCTCATGGCAGCCCTCGCCGTCACGCTCGCGCTCCCCTTTGTACGCGAATTCGCACTGCCCCTCATCAGCCATCACGATGGATAACGGATCCATCCGGCCCACCATCAGAAAGAAAAGCGAGTGTGGGCGGATGGGCAAGTCGCACGGCCGGTAGCCATGCACAAGATTGCCCAACCCGCCAGTCAAACTGCGGGTCGTCTCGCCGTCGTACTCGCGAAGCTGAATGTTCGTTTGGCTGTCATTCCGTGCGAACTGCACCTGACCGCGCGAATCCACGCGGTACCACTTCCCTTGCGCGACGTAGCGGTGCCGCGAGTCTTGTGTGTGAATCAGCTTGAATGTCCCTGTGTTCCCAATATCCCTGCCGGCGATTGCCTCGTCGGGCATTCGGCCCGTTTCCATGTGGTCCGTGATCGTCACGTCGATCTCGTCATACAGCAGCTCATTCTGCCGCACCAGTTCGATCAGGCGTTCAAGGGTCATGGTTGTATCTGACGCCGCCGTCGTGGTGGTAAAGCAGAGCGCTAGCCAACCGCCTAAAGCCATACATCGCCATGCAAATTGCACACGCTTGCCGCTCATATCATCCCTCCTCAATGCGGGTGTGCCGCTGTTGGAATGCGTCCGGTTGCACGCCCTCGCTATCTGGCAGCAGTGTGAATTGCAGCCGCTCGTTCGCGCCAGCGTGCTTCAGTTCAAGCCGCAGACCCTCGCGCGGCAAACAGGTGCCAGGCGCTAGCTCGATCGCGTGTCGCCACAGGCGGCCAGACGGCCGGCGTGCGTGTCGCCAGCGCAACCCGTGGTGCCAACTCACCGGCATGAGTTGTCCCATCACCAGCCTGCGCCTGCGGCCTATGGCCACCACCTGCACGGGGCGGTACGCGCCGTTGGCCTTGCCCTTCGTAACGTACACAAAGGATGGAACGAGTTCTACGCTTGGTCCGACCTCGGCATCGAGCGGAATGCTGATGGCCGCCGGGTCGTCTGCATGGCCCAACTCCAGCACCGAGCTGTAACGCCCGTCCGAGAGGCCGCGCCGCAGACGCACCTCGAACAAGAGCGTGCCGTCTGGGCAGAGCTGGGAACGCACCTCGTAGGCCTCGCCGGCCACACGCGTGCGCACCACCGACGCTGGCATGCCGTTCCTGCCCCTGCCTCGCCGTACCTCAAGCTGCATCCGTGGCGGGTTCTCGAGCTGCTCGCGCAGCACATAGCCGAAGTTGATGTGCGTGTGAGAAACCTCCCAAGGCGCGGGCGCACGCCCCGTGGCCACGCATGTAACTTGCGGCCGCCGCGGGTCGTTGCTGCGGACGAGCACCTGGGTGCTCTTTTCAGAGTTGGGCGTGCTCGGCAGGCGTATGCCCAGAGATACCTTGCGGCTTTCACCGGGCTTGAGCCTGCCGCCCATCGGCCGCACGAAGGCGCAGCCGCACGAGGCAGAGAGCGTAAACTCCAGCGGCTCGCTGCCTTGGTTGGTCACGGTGAACGAGCCTTCAAGCTGCTCGCCGGGCTTGCCCTCGCCCAGGTCTAGCCGGGTGTGCGAGAGGGCCAAGCTCGGCCCGGACGGGCGCGGCGGAGAGATGCGGTTCTTGGGGGGGGGCAAAGAGGCTGAGCGCGTAAAGGCCGGCCGCAGCCAGGGCCGCGCCTCCGGCAGCCCACGCACCGGCAACTGCTAGGCGTACGGCGGAACTCGGCCGCCGACGTTGGCTCCCATCCAGGTTGGCCACCATGCATGGTCCCCCTCTTAAGCGCGGCCCTGCTCGCCGACAAGCCCACTCGGGCGGCACGCTGGGCCGCACCTAGGTATGATGCACGTGAGTGTAGCGATTGGCAAAGGGCTGTCAAGCAAATTCCTGGCTTGATTTTTGTAACGGGGGACCACGGGAGCCGCACTCGCCAGAGTGCGGGTGCAGGAGAAGACGGGAGCCGCACTTGCCAGAGTGCGGGTCCGACGTGCCAATCGAGCCCCTGCCTGGCCTGGGGCCACGTTCTCACAAACGCGGTCACACGGCCTTGCGTTCTGCGCATGCTACGGCTATGAGGCGGCCCGCGCGGCGAGGGTGTGCAGGTCTGCGAGCGCCGCCGCGCCGCGCGCCTGTTCCACAAGATCGAGCAGCAAATCGATTGCGCGGAACTCGGGGTCCACCACATACAGGCAGGAGGGGTGCCCCAGAAAATCGAACACCGCATGGCGCTCGATTGCCCATCCGACGCCACGCCGGAGCGCCTCGAGAAACCACTCCAGCTTCCAGCGCCCGCCCCGGAAGGCTGTAATATCGCTCACCGGGCTCATGGGCACCTCGACCAGGCCAGACTCGTAGACGAACGGCTGAGCCGCCTGTTGCGCGGCCACGATCTGCTGGTACACATCGGCCGTGGGGGGCGATCCCGGCTCCCCCAGCGGATGGGCCGGGTATTTGCTGCTTACCCAGGCGAAGCCCAGATCCATCAGCCACTGCTGCACGTCTGGCCTGTCTTCCAGGCCATTGTTGAAGCCGCCCGGAGTGCGGAACCCTTGCACATTGATCTGGCACCGCTCGCGCAGGGCGACGCTGGTCATGCGGATGTTCTCGCGAATGACCTCGGCCGCCGTCTTGCCCTCCACCAGCCAGGGGGCACGCTGAAACCGCACCTGCGCTTCGGCTGGCGTGGCCGCCTTGACGTTCACGTGGTCGTAGGTGTGGTTGCCCACCGGATGCCCCGCGGCGGCCAGCTCGATCAGCCAGTCCACGTTCTCCTGTTCCAGGACGCGACCGACGCAAAAGCAATGGATCACACCTCCGCGCTGCTGCACGCGGCGGCAGGCCTCCACGGCGTAGGCTTTAGTCTCGGCGTTGAGATTGCCCTTCTCGTAATCCCAATGGGTTACTTCCCACTGGGGGAAGTTGCGGCTCATTTCCAAGTCGAGCGTAATCGCCACCAGGGCCTTGCTGCGATCAGCGGCCAAATGAGCGCGCTCGTCGGCGTTAGGCTCCGCGCCCAGCGTTAGCAGCCGCGGCGCGGCAAGTGCGCCAACGATGCCGCACGCACCATCGCATATGCGTCGTAGCAGCCGTCTGCGCGAAAGGTTGTCGTGCGGACGCAACATCACACCCTTGATAACTACGCTTGTGGGGGAACGGCATCCATCCAACCTCTAGCTGAGGTTTTCGCAGCGGCGTTTCCGCGCGGCTTCCTCCGCGCCAAAGCGCGTTCCCACAACCGACACACGCCATGCATCGGGGACAATGGCCGGCTCACGCCAATACCTAGCGTTTAGGACGGCGCTCGACCAACACCCCGATCCGTCGGGTCGGAGGTTTGCCTGTAATTGTAATGTCGGGCGCGCGCCGCGACGAGCCGATGCGCGGTGGCGCGCAGCGAGACTCGCCTTCAGGGTTGGGCAGGTTGGTTGGCCAGCGTCGACTCGGGCTGCTCCGGCTGGAAGAACTTAGCCACGCGGGCCATGCCGTCAAAGAGGTACCGGCTGGCGGAGATGTGTCCGGCCTCGTACCACACCAGTTCAGGCTCACCCAGGGCGCGCCAGAGCGCCTCGGTGCACGAGCGGGGGATGATTTCGTCTTGAGTGGCGTTGAGCATGAGGATCTTTCGACCCCGCACGCGGTCTGCATAGGTAACTGGATCCACCTCGGCCAGCAGGCTGAAAAACGTCTCTCGTGTGCCGCCCTCGGCCAGCCACTTCTCGCGGATGTGCGTTAACCTCGGATGGTCCCAGCTTATCTGCGCAATATCGCCGCCCGCGAGCATGGGGCAGACCTTGGTGAACCTGGGTTCGGCGGCCGCGGCGAGGCTGGCGGTGATACCGCCCAGGCTGATGCCAAAGATGCCGAGCTGCGCTCCGTCGATCTCATCGCGTGCGGCCAGCCAGGCAGCAGCCCGGCGGATATCGAGCACGGCCTGGGTCATGCCGGCCACGGTTTGCCGCGGGTCATCGGAAATCATTCTCACATTGGCGTCAGCGGGGCGGCGCGGGCCGTAGTAAGGCATGATCAAAAAAAGCGCCCCCACTCCATGCTGGGCCAGGTGGCGGCTGAAGGTGCGGGCCAGCTCGAAATCTCCCCCCAAGATGTGCAGCACGACGACGCCGGGGTGCCCGCTGCCCACCCGCGGCTGAAAATACTCGCAGTGAACCGTATTGTTGCAAGGGTAGGGCGTCTCGACCGGAGACGGAAAGGTTACTTGTGAAATATACATCGACCGAGACGCGGTTGGCATGAACTGCTGCTCGTACGAGAACACGTGCGGCTTCAACCTGAAGCGTTCGGGCACGTCTTGCTCTTTCTCCGTGGGTTGGAACCGCACCTGGCCGTTCTCAGGCGGCGGCAGGGCACACAGAGAGGGCGGGAGAAAGCAGGCCAGCGCCGCAAACCAAGCCGCAGCGAGCCACGCAACACGGCTCCGTGCTGGCGCACGTCGGCAGCGGACTAACGTAGAGTGTCGCAGGTCTACTGCGCAGTATTGATCTGGCATGTGGTACATCCTCTTCGAGACCTGCTGCACATTGTAGCCGAATGTACGGCACGCAGAGAACGGCGACTATGCGGCATAGCACACCCTGCTTCCCGCAGGTCATGCAAGCAGCGCTATGCCGCGCCAGGCTCGGGCTGCGAATTGCAGCCGGGCGTGCTGCGCCCGCTAGACTAGCTGAGCGAGCCGGCCGAGCAGCGCGGGGTGTCTCTCGCCCAGCAGCGCACGTCTAGCGGCTTAGGGCTTTACCAGATCGAAGTCGCGTGGGCTGCGGGCCAAGTAGATGTGGTCAAACAGGGCATAGGCGCCGTCGATGGGGGAGAGGGCCAGGCCCGTTAGCGTGAATTCGCCGAAATCGGCGTACAGGTCGCGGGTGACCACTACGTATTCGTCGGGCAGCATGATCGACAGTCGGATGGCCGCTCCGTAGCTTTCTCCGAATGCTGGTCCGGCATCGTAGCGGAACTTGCCTGGGTTTTCCGGCGTGGGGCCCCATTGGCCATCGTGGTTGAGTTGCAGGCAGATGCGTTCCCCGCCGCGTTTTTTCCACGCGAAACGCAAATATCTGTACTCACCGGGGCCGGGATGCCGGCGGATACGCACGCCCAGGCCAGGCAGCATAGGATTGAACCGCTGGTCCGGCGATACCTTCACGGCACTTGTGCCGGAGAAGACCTCTTCTGCAGTAAGCTCCGCCATGCCACCACCCTGGTTGAGGGCGGCCAGAAATTCGGGCTGATCTTCGAACACGGCCAGGGGCGGCTCGGGGGGGGTAGGGCTTGGGCAGCCGGCGAAGTCTTCGCGCGTGCGGGCCAAGTAAACGTGGTCGATCAGCACGTACTCGCCGTCGAGAGGCGTGAAGGCCAAACCGTCGAGGGTGAAGGCGCCGAAGTCTGCAAACAGGTCTCTCTCGACGAGCACCCAATCGTCCGGCAGTTTCTCTTCGAGCCGCACGGCCTCGAGGTTCAATGGGTTGGGCTGTGGCCCAGCCTCATAACGATAGCCGGGCTGCTCTCCCCGCTGGGGTCCGAACTTGCCATTGGCGGCAAGCTGGAGGAGCACGCTCGACCCGCCGCGCTTCTTCCAGGCGAAGCGCAGATACCTGTACTCTCCATCTCCGGGCTGTTCGGCAATCCGCACACCCAGGCCAGGCAGCCGCGTGCGCAACCGCTGATCGGGAGTGACGCGCAGCGATGCCTCGCCGGAGTAGCGGTCGGTCGTCTCCAGGCTCGCTTGGCCTCCGCCCTCTGTTAAGAGGGACGCAAATTGCGCTTCGTCCTCAAACAACTTGTACAGCGGCGGCGGAGCGCCCCCTGCCACAACGGTAAGGGCCAGCGGAATCTCGTTGCTGGCGATCGCCCCGCCGGAAGGCAACGGAGATTGCCCCTGCAACCGCACGTTCGGTACCTCTCCCAGCGGAGAATTGAAGGGGAATGCCACGCGCAGCGTAAACTGGCTCTCGGTGCCCGGCACGTCGACGCTCGGTGGCGGCAGCTCCGGCGGCAGCCCCGCCAACGTTACCCGCACCGGCGCGGCGAACCCCGCCCGGCGCACAATGCGGCCGCTGACCGTACCCGGCTCGCCCATGCCAGACGGCGCCTCCACCTTGGGAGCGCCGGCCAGCTCGAGCGTGTACGGCACCGTCGGGACCAGACGCCGAGGCATCGAGTAAGCCGTGGCAGCCACCGTCGTGCCGTCCGCCGCCAGCAGCTCTGCACGCAAGGCCAGGTCGTAGGGAATGCTGCCCAGGTCGCCCGGCACAAGGATCTGCGCCTGAATCTCGCTCGCATCGGCAGGCAGCACCGTCTCGCCCTCGAGCCGCAGCGACCGTTCAAGGTCGTCGACCACCTTCTTTTGGTTGTTCTCTTGAATGGTCTTCTTGGGAACCACCTGGCTGGTTACAAGAGAGAGCCGCACGGCACCAGACACGCCCTCTCGCCGTGCCACACGCACGCGCACAGGCACCGATGCCCCCAGCGGCAGCGACTGTCCCGCCGGAGACGTATCCCAAATGACAACCAGCGGCGGCAGGGGCCCCTGTGCCAGGCCGAGTTCGCGGGAGAACCAGGCCTGGGCCCGTGCTGCCAGTGAAGACGGCGCCTGGGCCTCCCTTACCAGCGTTGCAGGCATACCTACCGACTCGCCCCGCAAGCTGGCGATCATTGCACGCGGCGCACCGTCCGCAGCCGAAATTGCCAGCAGCGCCTGCTCCGCACCCTCGGGTATCTCATCTCCCGCCAGCACCATGGTCGAGGGAAGCTGCGGCACACTCAGGCGAATCGGCCCGTTGTACCCATTGCGGCGGGCCTGTACCCGCAGCAGCGTAACCCCAGAGCGCGGCACAATAACTCGGTCCTCGCCGATGCTCAGGCTGAAATCTGGCCATCCGGCGGGCACGGCCACCAGCCGGTACACGTAATCCGGCCCGCCACGGCCTTGCAGATCGTGAACCGCTGCCACCAACTCGCTGGTTCCTCCCGGAACGGTGAACTCAAGCACTGGGTCGGTCGAGTCAGGCTGATCGTCTGCCTGAGCCAGCACCGTGCCCGCCGCGTCCATCACTTGCAAGACGCCGTCCAGCGGGGAGCCAAGACGCGCAGCCATCACGCTCAGGCGGAGCGTCTGGCCGGGCGGAACCGAAAGCGTGTAGCGGTCGGTTTGCCCCGGCGCGGATAGGCGCCCGCTGATCCCCACCGGCACCGGCAGGGGGCCGGCCACGGCCTCTTCTGAAAACTCATCCCAGTCGCTGACGCTTAGCCGCGGCCGCGTGCCGCTTGCGGCCGCACCGCTAGGCCATGGGGCGTAAGCCGGCCCCGCAGCCACTGGCGGGGCGTACTCGACAGAGGCATCTTGCGGAAGATTCGTGGCCGCATACCCCAACTTGGCAGACGTACCCGCTCGCACGCCTAACGGGTACGCCAAGTCTGCAAAAGCGAACTGCCCGATCTTGAGCCGGAACGTGCCCGGCGCCGGGCCCCGAAATGCCGCGTCATGCAATTCGACCGTGTATGTGCCATCGGCAGGAAGCGTGGCGACGAGCCGGCAATCTCCAAACAGGCCGCGCGTGGGCTGGGCCAACGCCAACTCCACGCGGCGCTCATCGTACAGGTGCACGACCGGGTTCAGCTCCACGCCCAACCTTCGGCCCTCGACTTCGACCACAAGCTGTTGGCCCCCCGTCCCTGCAAAGCGCGTGGTGAGCACGGCCGTTCCCGTAAGGTTCCCATGCAAGGCCGCCGGCAGGCTGGCCACCTGCTCCGAGAAAGGCAGCTCGGGCAACGCATCGACCCCGATCGCCAGCGGATTGGAGATCCCTTCTGGCGTGGCAAGGCGGATTTGGTAAAGCCCCGCCGGCACCTCGGCTGGAACAGCGACCTCGATCTGCACCTGGTCGGCTGTAGCGCCCTCTTTGACCGTCTGCGACGCAATGGCAAACGGCGCGACAATCTGTGGATCGGGCAATAGATTTTGGCCGCGCAGAACAACCAGCGTGCTGCCCCCGGTTTGCAAGCCGCGCGGCATGGCACTCTCTAGGGTGGGCGGGGCACCGTAAACGGCCGCGGCCTGCCACAGAAGCACCACCAATGCAATGTTCGAGGCAAGTCGCCCGGCAATACTCGATATGGCCTTGCTACTCATGATAGGCACACCTCGCAACAGACGCTCTGCCACGCGCTGGTCTGCACCCCGAATCGGGCCGGCCGCGGCGCGGCGAGGTTCGAGTTTGGGTAGGACGGGCTTCGCAGCCCTGCAAGTTCAGGTGGGGGCCGGCAAGGCCGGCCATCTGAGTTGGCCTCGCCGGCGGACGGCTTGGCTTCGGCATCTTCTGCCTAGGCAGAGGGATCCTCAGCCGCGGCAGCAGGTTCTTCCGCTGCAGGGTCGTCAGCCTCGGCATCTTCAGCCTCGGCATCTTCTGAGTCTTGGTCTTCTGAGAATGGATCCTCCTCGGCAGGCGTTTCTTCGGCCGGCATCTCTTCGCCCTCCGGGGCCGGGTCTTCCTCGGCAGGTTCCTCTTCAGCCGGCATCTCCTCGGCAGACGCATCCTCGGCCGGCATCTCCTCGGCCTTCGGCTCATCGTTGATCCCGGGGGCCGGATTCTCGTCGTCCGCCGGCGCATCCTGTTCTTCAGTCACCGGCTGGAGAGTGATATCGGGCTCTACGCGGCGGATCCGCTCATAGCGCTCGTAGCGAATGCGTTCGCGCTGCCGAAAGGCGGCCACCCGAGCATCGGCCCGATATCGCTCGAGCAGCGCGCGGGCACGTCCCTGGCACCGCTCCAATGCCTTGCTCACGTTGTAGAACCGGGTCGTGTCTGCCATCTCCAGTTCCGCGCCGCGGGCAAAGTCTAACTTGGCCTCCGGCTCCCGGCCTAGCTTGAGGTAGCTCAGCCCGCGAAAGTAATAGCAGCGAGGGTCTTTCGTACCGGCGTCTATGACCGTGGTTAGGTACTCATGTGCCTCGGCATACCGCCCGTCAAAGTACGAGTGCACTCCCTTGCCGTAGATGGTAGACAGTATGTCGTTCTGGGCATGGGCGCTCGCGTGCAGGGCGGTGAGGAAGGCGGCAGCGAGGGCCACAATCCTATACATGGTTGCAGACTCCTTAGTGCATTCTCTGTGGGCCGCGCCAGGGCCACAACGGCAGCCGCCGCTGGGCTGGCGCTAGGCCAATACTAATTACGGCATCGCGGCATTGCAAGCAGCCGGAAACCGTTGGATCGACTCGGGTTGTAGCGGGCAATCGGCCGGGCCCCGTGCAGAGGAAGCGATCGTTGGCGTGCGTACAAGGGCTTGAAGCTGAATGCCGTGGGCCGGCCGCTGGGGAGTGGGGCACACAGCAGGTGGGCGCCGGTCTCGGGCACTCCCAGGCCGAGGGTGTTGCGCCCAGTGGCGGCTGGTTTCCACACGATCTGGACTGGGCACCCCCAAGCCCAGGGACGTGCCGTATTTTCGCGTAGAGCAAGCGTCCTCGCTTGCTGCGCACCCCCGAGCCCGGGGACGTGCCGCCTTGGGCCTTATGGTTTGGGGCATGGCTTCGAGGTACAGGGGCGATGGGAGCCCAGGCTGGCCTCTGCATGGCGCCGGGGCCTGGGGCTGGGAGGCTTGGGGCATGCAGCCTGGCAGATTCTGTTGGGGCGCGGGGCTAGGATTGGGGCAGTGCGCCTGGCCCGTTGACCCCCGACAAACCGGCACTTAAAGTGAAGTTCTCCGCCTGGCACGCTGCCCGCACTCGTTGGTTGGCCGGGCCAGTGCGAGATGTTCGGGTGAGGTTTTCCCCTTGCTGGCCAAGCGTGTGATTCCCTGTTTAGATGTGGACCGGGGCCGGGTGGTCAAGGGAACTCGGTTCGTCAACTTGCGAGACGCGGGCGATCCGGTCGAGGTGGCTGCACGCTACGAGGCCGAGGGCGCTGACGAGCTGGTGTTCTTAGACATTACGGCCAGCCACGAGGGGCGTGAGATCATGCTCGACGTGGTCCGCCGCACTGCCGAGGTGGTGTTCATGCCGTTGTGTGTGGGGGGCGGCATCCGCACGCTGGCCGATATTCGTGCCTTGCTGAACGCGGGGTGCGACAAGGTTTCGATCAACTCGGCTGCGGCCAAGGATCCGCAGTTTGTGCGGGAGGCGGCGCGCCGCTTTGGGAGCCAGTGCATCGTGGTGAACATCGACCCCAAGCGGGTGTGGCGCGCTGGCCGCGAGGTGTGGGAGGTGTTCATCCACGGGGGCCGCGTGGGCACCGGACTGGAGGCGGTGCCTTGGGCCCAAGAGGTAGAGCGGCTGGGTGCCGGCGAGATCGTGCTCACCAGCATGGATGCCGATGGCACGCAGAATGGCTACGATCTGGAGATTACCGCCGCCGTCAGTCAGGCGGTGAGCATTCCGGTGGTGGCAAGCGGGGGTGCCGGCTGCCCCGAGCACCTGGCCGACGCGATCTTGATCGGCAAGGCGGACGCCGCCCTGGCGGCGAGCATTTTTCATTTTGGTCAGTATACGATTCAAGAAACCAAGCAGGTGATGGCACGCCGCGGCATCCCGGTGCGGTTGGCTGCGTGAGCGCCGCGCCGGCAGCCGCCGGAAGACATGGAGTAGACATGCCGCTGGCAACGTCAAGCAACTTCGATCCTTCCAAGTACATCGTCAAGCACCAGGAGCTGGAGATCGATGCATTGTTCCGCGCCCTGGTGCGGCTCAACGGCAGCGATTTGCATCTCAAGGTCGACCGGCCTCCGTTCGTGCGGGTGAATGGCACGCTGCGGCCGCTGTCGCGCGGCCCCATCGACGACGAGGAGATGGTCCGGCTGATCTTCCCCATGATGAGCGAACGCTCGCGCCGCATCTTCGAAGAGACAGGGGGGTGCGACTTCGCACACACCGTCGACGTCGATGGGAAGCGCTGGCGGTTCCGCGTCAACTGCTTGCAGCAGATGGGCCACGTGGGCATGGTAGCCCGCAAGGTGAACCTCTGGATCCCGGACTTCGAGGGGCTGAACCTGCCTCCTGTCATGGAAGAGCTTTGCAAGTTTCCCCAGGGAATGATCCTGCTGGCCGGCGTGACGGGCTCGGGCAAGAGCACGACCATCGCCTCGATGCTCAACTGGATCAATCGCCACTACCGCCGGCACATTCTCACACTGGAGGATCCGATCGAGTTCGTATTCACCGAGGACAAGTGTCTGATCAACCAACGGGAAATCGGCCTGGACGTGGTGGACTTCAAGGTGGGCATGAAGCACGCGGTGCGTGAAGACCCGGATGTGATGCTGGTGGGCGAGATGCGCGACGAGGAGACGTTCCTCACCGCTATCCACGCGGCGGAGACGGGGCACCTGGTGTTCGGCACCATTCACGCCTCCAGCGCGCCCTCGACCATCGGCCGCATTCTGGATTTGTTTCCCCAGAACATGCACGCGGCACTGCGCAGCGCGATCGCCATGAACATGAAGGCGATTATCGCGCAGAAACTGCTCCCCTCGATCAAAGAGGGCGTAGGGCGCGTCCCCACGGTGGAGATCATGATCTTCAACGCCATCGTGAGAAAGCTCGTGCTGGAAGAGCAGGACGAGAAGCTGGCCGACGCGATCCGCATGTGCGAGAAGGAGGGCATGCAAGACTTCACCATGAGTCTCAAGAGCCTGGTCGACCGCCAGCTCATCGATCGCGCCACCGCCTTCGAGGTGGCTCCCAACGTCGACGCACTCAAGATGGCCCTCAAGGGGATCGAAGTGCGCCAGCCGGGGATCCTGTAAATGCACGGCCTGTTCTCCCGCTGCTTCCCCCGGCCCGGCGCGCTTGCAGCTCGCATCCTGCTGGTGGCGCTTGTCTGTCTGGCGGCGTACGAGGCCCATGCCCAGCCTGGCAGGCCCTGGGAGGCCCGTGTCCAAACCCCAGCGGATAAGTACAACGTCCGGTACCCAGATCAGTTCAGGTGGAACGGATTCTACTACAGCTACTGGAAGCTCCCCCTCTGGTGGCTCACATTCCTGCTCTGGGTACGGTGTTGCGACTTCGTCAATCAAGATACGCAGCGCCTCAAGCTGGCCACCGAAAAATGGAACCTGCTCATGGTGGGACCATTTTTCGGGTGCACCTTCCTCTACCTGCTCCCCCTGAACATCATCTTCCTGATCATCTATCCGCTCCAGACGCTCGGCTTTCTGGTGCCCTTCTTCATCTATGTTCACCACCGGAACCGCCTGCTGATTGATGACGATCAGGTGCTGACCCGGGCGCACATTCGCTTCTGGGCCGCGCACAAGCTGCGCCCGCTAGGAATCAAAATCCGCCCCGTGGTCGAAAAGAACCTGGGCCCTCCTATCGAACTCAAGGCCCGCGGCGCCGCAACAGAACGGGACGACAACGTCAACCTCCTCCGCGCCAGGCAGTCGCCTGGCTATCTGGTGGCTCGCGAGGTGTTGTTCGACGCCCTCGACCATCGCGCCACCGGACTGCTGCTGGATTATACCCAGCAGCAGGTCGCCGTCCGCTACGAGGTCGACGGCGTGTGGCACCAGGGCGAACCCCGGGATCGCGAGGGTGGCGACCTGGCCCTGGCCGTGATGAAGACCGTGGCCAATCTCAACGCGGCCGAACGCCGCCTGCGGCAGCAGGGCGCCTTCGGAGTGGTCCGCAAGCGCAGGGACAAAAAAGAAGAGGAGCTTACCTGCCGCATCACCAGCCAGGGCACCAAGGTGGGCGAGCGCGTGCTGATCCAGTTCGACGACGGCAAGGCCAAGCAGGGGATGCGCTTGCCGGACATGGGCATGCGAGACAAGCTCATCGACGACCTGAAGCAGGCCCTGGAGCAGAAGAACGGCCTGGTGCTGGTGAGCGCTCCGCCCGGCGGCGGCCTGAGCACGCTGTTCTACGGCGTCGGCATGGCGATGGACCGCTACATCCGCTCCTTTGCCGGCATCGAAGACGAGCAGCACCGCCAGATCCCCATCGAGAATGTGATGGTGACCACGTTCAACTCGGCGGCTGGCGAGACGGCGGCCACCGTGTTGCCCAAGCTGTTGCTCGAATATCCAGACGGCTTCGTGGTGCCCGATCTGATCGACGCCCGCACAGTGGACATCTTCGTCGATCAGGCCGTGGACGATCGGCTTGTACTCACGAGCATTCGCGCCAAGAGTGCGGCCGAGGCCATATTGAACATGCTCGCCCTGGGTGTGGAGGCGGAGCCGTTCGCGCGGGCACTCACCGCGGTGGTCAATCAGCGGCTGATTCGCAAACTGTGCGAGAAGTGCAAGGAGGCCTACGCGCCGCCGCCCAAGCTGCTGGAGCAATTGCGGCTGCCGCCAGACAAGGTGCAGGCATTCTATCGTCCCCCGCAGCCTGTGGAGGGCCAGCCTCCGCCCGAGCCGTGCACCCACTGCCGCGGGATCGGCTACCGCGGCCGCACGGGGCTGTTTGAAGTGCTGCTGGTCGACGATTATGTGCGGCAGGTGATTGTCAGCCAGCCGCGGCTGGATGTCCTGCTACAGGCCTGCCGGCAGGCCGGCATGCGCAGCTTGCAAGACGAGGGACTGATCCTCGTGGCCCGCGGCATCACCTCCTTGCCCGAACTCATCCGCGTCCTCAAGGAATAGTGAAGGATCCAAAGCATGATTTGGGGATTTATCTACCTTCTGGTCATGATAGGCGTGTGGGTTGGGGTGATCGCCTACACCTTCCGCGAGGGGCTTTGGTCCCTATTGCTCACCTCGTTCAACCTCTTTTTTGCCACCTTCATGGCATACAATTACTTCGAACCGCTGGCCAGCCTGCTCGTCTCGATGTGGCGTGGAATTTATTGGTTCGCGCCCGGGCTTTGCTACTGGGCCCTGCTCGGGACTTGCTTGGGCATTGGCCAATTGGCGACGGACGCGCTTTCCAAAGTGAAGCTCAAGTTCCATCTTCCCATCGAGATCATTGGGCGCATCGTGCTCTCGCTGTCGCTTGCCACCAACACGGTTTACATCGTGCAGTCGGGCTTTCTCGTATCCAATCTGCCACGCTTTGTTTGTACCAATGCAGGCAACGTGCCTACTTTAACGGCACTGTTTATTGTTAGCGGTTTATTGCATCAAGTCGCTGTTCCGACGTACTTCGCAGGAACCGCCCTTTCTCGCATGCCAGTCGACACTACGTCCCAGCAAATAATACATCTGGCCCCCAAATATTATGAATTTCGGTCGGCCTATGCGTTGGTCGACGGCATGATGGCTCGCTAAAAGGGGCCGCGCAGAGACGTACAGAATTCGCCCTGGGCCGCCAGCACGGCCACGGCGTGCGCAGCGGCAGCCTGAGACACGCTCGGCCCTAACGCGTCTGCCAACGACAGCACCCGGGCATCCAGCCGAAGGCGCTCCAGCAGCCGACGAGCCAAGAACTCTCCCTGGCCCGAGAGAACAATGGCTGCGGGAGGTTCCAGCAAGCGCGCGAGAACCAGGCGTGCCTGACGGGCAAGCAAGGCGAGCTGTGCGTCGGAGACGGCCTGGGCGCAAGCGCGGGCATCGTCGGCAGTGAACATGCTGCAATCGGCGCAGATGCAACGAGCCAATCGGGCGCGGGCACGCTCGACGGTTGCCGGCCGCCCATCGGCCGTGTGCCGCGAAAGACCCGCTCCAGACGCCGGCTCTTCAGCAAGGTCGCCCAGCAGCAGGTAGACGTCCAGCGTGGTCGCAAACCACTCCTGGGCTACGGGCACGCGCAGCCCGCGCCAGGGAAGAGAGCCAACCAGTCCGCACACAGGACTGCGCACCACGCCGGTGTACACCAGCTCCCCGCAGGCAAGGCGCTCGGTGTCTGTTAAGCCCCGTGGCTCCGGCCGCCCATCGCGAATCGGAACGATGTCCGCCGTCGTCGAGCCAATGTCCACCAGCAACGCCGGACCAGCCGCCGCCAGGCGCCCGGCGTAGACCGCCAGGGCGTGCCAGTTGCTGGCCGCCGCCAGCAGCGGCGACGCAATGGCCTCGTGTGGAGGGGCAAACCTGCCCGCTACAAGATACACCCACACGGGTCGCCCCTCTGCCGCCTCGCACGCAGCGCTCACGATCGCACAGACGCCCTCGGCCTTGGTCTCGTAGCAATCTGCGAGTTCGCCTGTCATGGTCAGGGCGACTGCATCGGCATGCGGGCAAGCTGCAAGCAACGCTCGCAGGGCTGCCGGCAGCCCCTGGGGCTGTTTCCACAGGGCAAATGGCAGGGAGTGAGCAAAGCCCGATCCGTCGGCCGCCTTCAGATTTGCGCCGCCGACATCTAGACCTATCACTCGCATGCCGAAGGTAGCAGCCATTTGCCGGGGATCATGCAAGCGGCGTCCCTCTCGCTTGCGCCGGCTTTATGGGGTTCGATGCACCGAGTCACGATCCACCAGCATTGTCGGGCGTGAGCCGCGGGCGAGGAGGCACCCCCGGCGGTGCGGGAATATTCGGCCCTGCGATTCTGGGCGGGGCTGGTATACCGAGCGGTGCTGGAATGTTTGGCGGGCCAACAACGCCTGGTGGGCCAACGATACCAGGTGGGCCAGCCATACCGGGAGCGCCAGCCATGCCCGGGGGCCAGCCTTGTTGGGCGGGAAGATATTGTTCCCCGGTCCTGCGATGTTCTGCGGCGCCGGGGCATGGGCAGGCGGCACGATGGGTTGCGGCCGTGCGACGTCTTGCGGGACGAGCGCATCGCGGTTCAAAGGCGGGAACTCGTTCATAAGCTGGTCGAGGGGGGCGGCAACGGGTTGCCCGGCGGCCGGAGATGCCTGGCAGAAGAACAGCGCCGCAGCCACAACTACAACCGGCAATTGGCGATCCGTGTTTCCAAAATGGCACTGGCGCCGATCGCCTCCAAACGCTCCATGATCTCGATCACCTCGTGCCGCCTCACCATCACGCGCACGGCGCACCAATCTGGATCCTCCAGGGCGCTCACGGTGGGTGAGTTGAAGCCAGGCGTAATCTGCTCGGCCTCGCGCAGCCGGGCGCGGGGAATATTGTACTCCAACAGCGAATAGCTGCGGGCGATCACCACCCCTTCCAACCGCCGCACCACCCGGTCTGCCAAGAGCGGCTCGCGCTGGGCGCCATTCTGGATGAGCACGGTCTCGTAGCGGCCGATCTCGTCCAGTACCCGCAACTGGTTGGCCGCCAACGTGCTGCCGGTCTCCACCAGGTCGACGACCGCGTCGGCCACGCCCAACGCCACCATCACTTCTACCGACCCGCGAATCGCCACCAGGTGCACAGCAGTCCCGTGCTGCTTGAGGTACTGCTGTGTGCAGTGCGGAAAACTGGTCGCCACGCGCAGGCCCGCAAGCTGCCGCGGGTGGTCGATCGTCGAGTGCTCCGGCACGCAAACCGCCAGCCGGCAATGTCCCACGCCAAGGGCAAGCCGCTCGACCACTTCCGCCGCGCTCTCTGCCACCAGATCGCTGCCTGTGATGCCCAGGTCGATCGCCCCCTCGGCACAGAGCACTGGGATGTCTTCGGTGCGCAAGAAGGCCACCTCCAGGGGAAGTTCGCGGACGCGTGCGAAGAGGCTGCGTTCCTGCCGGCGGAAGCTCAGCCCCGCCTCCTTGAGCAGCTCTGCGGCCACGTCTGCCAGGCGGCCCTTGCTGGGGATGCCGATGCGAAACGTGCTCATGGTCATGGCTGCTGTTCGCGTGCCGCCTTTTCGTCCAGCCCGGAGATGCCGAACCGCCTGGCCAGCTCGGCCTCTACATCGGCCAGCCGCACATCGCGGTGCGCCAGCATGACGAACACGTGGTAGATCAGATCGGCTGCCTCGTGGATGATGCTGCCCCGCGGATCACCTTCGGTTTCGTTCGCCGCCTCGATGAGTTCTTCGGCCTCTTCCAGGATCTTATCGGCGATCTTGCCGGTACCGCCGCGGAAGAGCTGTGTGGTATACGAGTGTTCGGGCATGCGCTCTTTGCGGTCTTCGATAACGTTCATCAAACGTGTAAAAATGGTTTCGCTGCCGTTCACGCCTGGTATTCCATCCTTGGGAGCCGCCGGCGGCCGGCCTGCACCGCCACCCGGCCCGCCGGGTCGAATTGCGAGAAACTAAACTGCCTGCGCGGCATGGTACAACATGGGTTGCCACACGTGCATCATGCGCACGCGCGGCCCTTGAATCTAGGCCGTTTTGCCGTTTTCAGCAATCGAGATGGCACGCATCTTCCAACCCTTGGACGGCTGGTTTGTAACCGGAGCAACGGCCTGCGGGAAGACGGCTGTGGGTTGTGCGCTGGCCGAGCAGCTTGGGGGGGAGGTGATTTCTGTCGATTCGATGGCCGTCTATCGGGGGCTGGACCTCGGCACTGCCAAACCCACCCCCGCGGAGCAGGCCCGCGTACCCCACCACTTGCTGGACCTTCTGCCGCCGAGCGAGGAGTTCAGCCTGGCGAATTATCTGGCAGCGGCTCACGCGGCCGCGGCTGAAATCCGCGGTCGGGGGCGCGAACCGGTGTTTGTCGGCGGTACGCATCTCTACCTCAAGGCCCTATTGCGAGGCTGTTACACGGGACCGCCGGCCGACTGGGAGTTCCGCCGCCAAATCGCAGCGCAGGCCGCAGCGGCTGGCCCGGGCTGGCTGCACGCACAACTGGTGCAGGTCGACCCCATCGCGGCCGCCCGGCTGCACCCCGGCGACACACGGCGTTTGATCCGGGCCTTGGAGGTCTTTCGGCTCACGGGCACGCCGCTGAGCGCGTGGCAACAGCAGTTCGACCGGGCACGCCCCGCCCGGGCCTGCCGCGTGTTCTGGCTCGATTGGCCGCGGCCGCTGCTCGATAAGCGTATCGAGGCCCGGGTCGATGCCATGTTCCGCGCCGGCCTGGTCGAAGAGGTGCGCAGCCTGCTCGACTCTGGCACGCATTTTGGCCGCACGGCGCGCCAAGCCTTGGGCTACCGCGAGGTGCTGGAGCATCTGCAAGGCATGCGCGATCTGGCCGCGACGATCGATCTGGTCAAGACGCGCACGCGGCAGTTTGCCAAGCGGCAGCTCACCTGGCTGCGCAGCTTGAGCGAATGCCGCCGCATCGATTTGGCCGAGCCGTTTCACGCCGACAGGGTGGCCGCACAGTTGATCGCTATGGTCCGCCAGCCGGCGTAGCCCCCCTCGCATCCGCGCGAATAACAGGCCAAGCGCGCGCTTGCAAACTGGCCCCGCACAGCCCAATGCTCGCGCGCAAGGCAAGGCTCCCACATGAGAATGCCTGCCGCTCGCCTGGACACGTCGGGCGCACGCCTCGGGCCAGGACTCCAAAGCGGCCGCGATGCGGCGATGCATTCCTCGCCATGGCGGATCCACTACCGCGGCTGATTCCTCGCCATGGCGGATTTGCCGCCGTGCCAACTCCCTCACCCGGCTGGATCGCTCACCGCCCCAGACTGCCGTGCCGGTCGAGGCAGCCGGCCCGTGCGGCCGAACGCCTGTACCTGCCGGATGGCCTGCCGCATGCATGCACGGTCGACCTCGTGCACGTCGATCGGCCGTCCCACGCCGGCGAGCATGGTGAGCGTGAGCCGCCCGCCCAGGTGCTGGCGGAACTCCTCCAGTCCCTCGAAGAGCGGCTTTGTGTCTTCGAGCGCCGGCTCGCGCAGAGAGAAGCCAAGTTCGGTCAAGACGGAAAGCACCCGAACCGCATCTGCCATCGGCAGCCCGTGCACCTGGGCCGAGTAGATGCTGTCTATGGCCACGCCCAGCGCCACGGCCTCCCCATGACGCAGGCGGAATTGAGTGAGAGCTTCCAACTTGTGGGCCGACCAATGGCCGAAGTCGAGCGGCCGGGCCTCCAGCATCTCGAAGGGATCCCCGCCCCTGGTGATGTGCTCCAAATGCAGCCGCGCGCTGGCTTGGATGGCCGCCAACGCCGCATCGATGTCTCGCGCGGCGATGCGCCCCGCCGTCCGGCACAGCTCGTCGAAAAACGCGGGACTCTTCAACAGCGATACCTTCACCGCCTCTGCAAAGCCACAGCGGAAATCTCGGTCCGAGAGCGTTTGCAGCAAGGCCGCGTCGTTGATCACCGCCCACGGTACGGCGAATGTGCCAATCCAGTTCTTTTTGCCGAACAGGTTCACGCTGTTCTTCACGCCGATGCCCGAGTCTGCCTGGGCCAGCGTCGTCGTCGGCAGCCTCACCAGCCGGATCCCCCTATGCGCAATGGCCGCGGCAAAGCCCACAGCGTCCAGCACCGCACCGCCTCCAATGGCCACCACGTAGCTGCGCCGATCCAAATCTGCCGCGTGGAACACCTTGAGCATGCGCTCCAAAATATGCACGTCGTTCTTGCACGCCTCGCCGCCAGGGACCGCTTGTACCTTGCCGGCAAGCTGAAGGCGGCCTTCCCCCCCGCGTGCCAGCTCCCTGAGCCGTGCAGGCAAGTCTGGCCGGGCCGAGAGCAGGCATTCGTCCAACCAGAACTGCACCCGCGCCGGGCGGTCCTCTGAGGGTTCCAGCACTTCCCAGAGCACGTGGGCATCGGCCCCCAGCACATCTCTCGTGAAACGGACCCGGTGCACAAACGGCACGGCAAACGGTACGTCCAGAGAGGTGGTCCAGTCAGCGTGGCGCATGGGGCAGGATGGTACGTGAGGGCAGGATTACCTGTATTATGCCCGCCCGAACCGCTACGGCCAATGGGCAGCCCACGAACTTCAGCGACGGACTGCGTCTTATCAGGTTCCACCACGATCAGATGGCGGTAGAATCTCTGGCGACATCGGAGGACGCCCAATGACCCGAACCAAGGCACGTAGCCGCACGGCAACAGCTTACGCAGCGCACAAGGACCAGGATGGTGGAAGGGAGCTGCCTGCTCGCGCGGCAGCGCGTTTGCGTACCGCCAGAAGCCACGCGCTTACGCGGCGTCTGCTCGCGTGCGCTGCCGCCTTCTGCCTGGCGATCGGCACGCCATCCTCGGCATCTCATCCACTGCCCGCTCGTGCGCGCGACGCGGCACGGCCCAATGTGCTGATCATCTTGGCCGACGACTTGGGCATCAACGACCTGGGATGTTACGGCCGCCGCGAACATCGCACGCCCCGGCTCGACGCGCTGGCCGCCGCCGGGCTGCGGTTCACGAACGCCTACGCCGCCGCGCCGCTCTGCTCGCCCACGCGCGCGGCGCTCTTGACCGGCAAGGCGCCGGCGCGGCTGCACATCACCACGTATCTGCCCGGCCGGCCCGACGCCCCCTCGCAGATGCTCTTGCATCCGGCGATCAACCAGCAACTTCCCCTGGCAGAGGTGACGCTGGCCGAACGCTTCAAGGCCGCCGGCTATGCCACGGCCTGCATCGGCAAGTGGCACCTGGGGGGGGAGGGGTTCGGGCCTGCCGAACAAGGCTTCGACTTCGTGCATGCCGGCAGGGCCAACACCAGGCCCGGGCCGGATGAAGGAGGCAAGGGAGAGTTTGACCTCACGGCGCAGGCAGCGGCCTTCGTCCAGCGGCATCGAGATCGCCCGTTCTTTCTGTACTTGGCACACAATACGCCGCACATACCCCTTGCTGCGCGCGATGACCTCGTGGCACGCAACGGCGAGGCGTTCAATCCCGTCTACGCGGCGATGATGGAATCGCTGGACCAAGCGGTGGGCCTGCTGCTCGATGCGCTGGACCAAGCGGGCGTGGCTGAGCAGACGCTGGTAATATTCACGTCAGACAACGGCGGGCTGCACGTGCTGGAGTCTCCCGATTCTCCCGCTACCCACAATACGCCCTACCGTGCGGGCAAAGGGTTTGTATACGAAGGGGGCGTGCGCGTACCGCTCATCGTCCGCTGGCCTGCGGCGATTGCAGGCCGCCGCGTGGTCCACGATCCCGTGATCAGCACCGACGTGGTACCCACGCTCGTCGAGCTGTGCGGCCTGGAAGCGCCCGACGTGTGCGATGGTACCAGCCTTGCCAGCTTGCTGGTGCGCGGAGACGCACTCGCCCCGCGTGCGCTCTTCTGGCACCAGCCTCATTACAGCAACCAGGGCGGCCGGCCGGCCGGCGCCGTGCGCGAAGGGGCGTGGAAGCTGATCGAGCACTACGAAGACGGCCGCGTCGAGCTTTATAACCTCGAACGCGACCCGGGCGAAACCGCTGACCTGTCTGCTGCCGAAGCCGAAAGGGCCGAGCACCTGCGCGGCCTACTGCACACATGGCTGGATGCCGTTGGTGCGCAGCGCAACCGACCCAACCCGGACTTCGATGCCGAACTGCATCGGCTGCTTTATGTGGAGACCGACGTGTCTTGCTTGCAGCCGGCAGATAAAGCGGACGACATTCGCCGCCGCCTTGCCGCCTGGCGCCAGGCCATGAATCAGGCGGCAAGGAGGTAAGACTGCCCATCTTGCCCTACAACGCCCGTGCTTGAGCAACCATCCCCCCTCCTACTAGTAAGGAAGGCGCAAAGCCCGCGCGCCTCGCAATCCCCGGCCAAGTCCTATTCACCTTCGAGGCTCTGGCAAGGCTGTTTTTTTTGGACACTAGACACTTGGGTTGCGAGACGCAAACAGACAATTGCAGCGGGAGAGGTGGTTCCGTCGTTGGCCGTTCGAACTGCTTGACGCTGCGCGTCAAAGGTGTGCCACTGCTTGAATGCGGCCGCGCGTGAGCGTGCGGGAACAGAATCGATGCACCCCGGCCGCATTCAAGCAGTGCCGTCCGAAGCTGAGACGTCCTTGGCGGATCGCACTGCTTGCCGCTGCGCGTCAAAGGTGTGCCACTGCTTGAAGGCGGCCGCAGTTGAGCCTGCGGGAACAGAATCGATGCACCACGGCCGCATTCAAGCAGTGCCG
>FWWM01005704.1_pt1 | contig 26937 bp, 19 predicted proteins | sample 2228351 | NCBI WGS metagenome assembly FWWM01 (sample SAMEA103939774, study PRJEB20133) | metagenome | reverse complement strand
GCGTGCCGGGCGGGCGCATCGAGGTGGCGTATCCCGCCCCTGCGGGCCGGGTTAGGCACGCCTGACCCCTACGAGACGGAAGCCGCCCCGCGCCCTGTCGATACGGCACGGCACCCGTGCGCAGGGCCGAGCTCTGGACGTGGCGACCCGGCTTTGCGTAGGGGCGAGGCGTGCCTCGCCCAGGCCGCGCCGCAGGCGCGGGTGGACCACCACGATGGCGCGGTCACCTCGACGCGCGCGTCGGGTTGGTGCACGAGACTTTGCGCGAGGCCAAGGCATCGACGTGGTCCCCCGGCCCTTCGGGCCGGGCGGGTCAGGCACGCCTGACCCCTACAGGACGGGGTTGTGCCCCGCCACGCAAGGCAGGTGTGGTCCCTGGGCGCCGCACCGGGTCGACCGGGTTGGCACGACCTGTGTAGGGACGCGGCACGTCGCGCCCGGTCCGCGCCGAAAGGTGCGGGGGAGCACCGCGGCCGTACGGTAGGAGCGACAGGTGCACCGACCGGGTGTACCGTCTGACGCGCGCCGAGCCCGGTGTGTAGGGGCGAGGCGTGCCTCGCCCAGGCCGCCCCGGAGGGGCGGTCATCCGGGCCACCGTGACGGATGAGCCCTGTTCACCGGCCCGTCGACCACCGCCACGGCATCGTGCGCGTGGCGCGTGCGTCGGTGTGGCCATGTCTGGCCCTATGGGTCGGCGGGCCAGACAGGCGGGACCGGGCGGGTCGGGCGTGGCGGACCCGTACACGACGAGGTTCCCCTGTCCCTGGCCGTGACGGCGCGTGGCCTCGTGCCCGTCGGGGTAGAGTGTCATCGTGTAGGGGCGAGGCGTGCCTCGCCCAGGCCGCGCCGCAGGCGCAGGGGACCGCGCTGACGGGTTGACCTGGCCGACCGAAGGGAGATGCGGCACACGGACGGGCGACGTGGCAGTCCCGTCGACGTGGTTCCCCGGCCCTGTCGGGCCGGCCCGGGTCAGGCACGCCTGACCCCTACACGACGCGGTCGCCCCGTTGCGCGCTTGCGGTGGCGCGGCGTGCCGGTGCCTGGCCGGATCGACCGGGAGCACACAACCTCTGTCAAGGCGCGGCGTGCTGCGCCTGGGCCGCGCCGGGAGGCACGGGGGACCACCGTGACGAACTGGCCTCATGGACGGGTGCATGGGCCAGGCGCACGGCGTCGGGCGCGTCGCCGGTGCATCGATGTGGCGCATGCCCGGCGCTGCGGGCCGCGGGTCAGGCACGCCTGACCGCTACAACACGGGGCCTGCCCCTTGCCGTGGCTGGCATGGTGCGGAGCACGGCTGCCTGACGGCATGCGGCTCCACATTCTGTGCAGGGGCGAGGCACGCCTCGCCCGGGGTCGCGCCGCACGGGGCGGGATGACCACCGAGACGCGCGGACGACCTCGACACGCGTGTCGAGCGGCTGCATGACGCTGTGAGACGCCCGGCCCTCCAGGCCGGTCGGGTCAGGCAGGCCCAACCCCGCGGGTCACGCACGCGTGACCCCTACGCGGGACGCGCGTGGGCTGCACGTCGAGGTGGCCGTGCGGTACCTCAGTGTGGCAGCAGGCGTGGAGGCGGTGCCCGTCGTGCCGTCGGGGCGCGGCGCGCCTCGCCCGGACCGCGCCGAAAGGGGCGGTCAGACAGGCCACCGCGGCGGCTATTCCACATCGACCCATTCGTCGACCCGGTCCACGGTACCGTGTGCGTGCTCGACGCGTCCACCTGGGCGCATGCCCGTTCCTACGGGCCGGTCGGGTCAGGCACGCCTGACCCACACGGGTCGCACGGGTCAGACACGCCTGACCCCTACGAGACGAGGTCGCCCCGCTCGTGGTTGCGATGGTACGGCGCCCGCGCACCTAGCCGTGAGCGACGCGGTGCCGAGACATTCTGTAGGGGCGAGGCGTGCCTCGCCCAGGCCGCCCCGGAGGGGCGGTCATCCGGGCCACCGTAACGGGTGGCCTACGTTCACGGGTTAGTCGACCACCGGTAGAGCCTGATCGGCGTCGCATGTGTAGCAGCGTGGCGCTGACCGGTCCTGCGAGCCGGTGTGTCAGGAACGGTTGACCCGCCGGCGTCACGCACGCGTCACCCCCAGACGCATGCGTGTAGGTTGCAAGTCCACGTGATCGTGTCGGTCGTCAGCGCGGTGCCAGTCGTGCACCTGGAAACCAGTGATTCCGTAGCAGCGTGGCATGGCGTGCCCACCAATCGATGTGGTGGCGAGGCGTATCGCGCCCGGGCCGTGCCGCAAGGCGCGGAAAACCACCACGATCGGTCGTCGACTGCGACAGTGCAGGAAACCGGATACGCGGGAGGGCGACCATGGCATGCAAGGACCCGCCGCGCATCCCCGGCCGTCCTGGGCCGACGAGTCAGGCACGCCTGACCCGTGCGGGTCGGGTACGCGTGACCCGTACGGGACGGGGGTTGGCCCCTACCCGGGTTGCGGCGGCGCGGTGTCCGGATGCCTGCCGGGTCGGCCAGGTGAACCCACCCTGTGTCGGGGCGCGGCACGCCGCGCCCCGACCGTGCCGCCAGGTGCGGGGGTGACCTCATGACTCGTCCAGGATCGTCGGTCGTCCGAAGAGAAAACCCTGCAGATAGTCGACACCGAGTGCCCCCGCGGCTGCGGCGTCCTCGGCGTCTTCGATCCCTTCGGCGATGGTCGCCGCACCGATACTGTGGGCGAGTTCGGTGACCTTGGCGACGATCGCGCGTTTGACCTCGTCCCGGGCGATACCCTGCACGATGTCGCGGTCGATCTTGACGAAGTCGGGTCGCAGGTCTCCCAACCAGAGGAGACTCGAATATCCCGATCCGATGTCGTCCAGAGCGACGCGGAAACCGTGCTCGCGGTAGACGCGGAGGACGTCCCGCACGTGCCGCAGGTTGGTCAGCGACTCGGTCTCGATCACCTCGAACACGATACGGCTGGGATCGACCGCCAACCGCCGGGCTGCTTCCCAGGTCTGGCGGAGACACGTCGCGGGATCGTAGATCGCCGACGGGGTGAAGTTGATGAAGACGAGGCCGTGCAACTCGTGCTGGGTCAACCGCTCCAGCGCCACCAGACGTGCCTGGACGTCCAAGGTCACGAGCCGACCGAGCACACGTGCCGCACCGAGCAGCTGTGCTGCCGGGACGATACTGCCGTCCGCGAGTCGCGCCCGCAACAAGGCTTCGTATCCGACGATCTCCCCGTCGCTGGCACGGACGATCGGCTGGAAGGCACAGGTCAACCGTCGCTGCGCCAAGACCTCTTCGAGCCAGCGCTGGTCGCGTGCTGCTAAGAGCTGGCGCAAGGGACGGATGAGCGGGATCTCCTCGATGGACGGGCTCTGGTCGGTCCCGATGAGCGCGCGCGTCGCATCCAGTTCTTCCTCGGTCAGCTGCGCGGCGACGTTCCCCCAAAAGCGCTCGGCCCCGGTCGGCGAGTCGAGGAGGACGACGAGGCACGAGCGCTCGCCTCGGAGTTCGGTCCTCAGCCCGACGGAGGTCGCGAGTTGTTGCAGCTTGGCTGTCGTGTGGAGCATCGGTGGCCAGAGCAAGAGCCGGTCGCCCTCCAACCCGTTAGGCTGCTCGGGTAACGGGCGTCTGCAGACGCAGTCACTCATCTGCGCATCACCCCTTCATGCGTCCTGCGAGCACCGAAACGCTGCATCCCTCAAGATGTTTCGACATACTGGGTCATCTTCGTTAGTGGTCGGTCACCCAGTGTGCGGGCCCAGTACCGCGGACGTCGCTCCCCACCCGGTCGGGCCGCCCTCGTCGACCGCTCGGCCCGTGAGCCATCGGCAGATGCGGAGGCGGTGGCTGCCGGGAGGCACGGTCGGTGCGCGGCGTGCCGTCAGCGAGCCGCAGTAGGATTGGGCTGTGCTGTCGCGATTCGCGGGAGGGTAACCATGCAAAGGTGGGACGATCCGTACGGCCCGGTCCGCGCTCCGGAGTTTCCGGACGACCTCGCTTGGTTCAACGTGCAGCGACCGCTGCGTCTCGCCGACTTGGCAGGACGACTCGTCATCCTCGACTTCTGGACCTACTGCTGAATCAACTGCCTGCACGTCCTGCCCGCGTTGCGGGCGGTCGAAGAGCGTTACCCCGCGCAAGTCGTGGTCATCGGCGTGCACTCACCGAAGTTTCCCAACGAGCGCAGTGCGGTCAACGTCCGGCAGGCTCTCCTGCGCGAAGGGATCGCGCACCCGGTCGCGCACGACCCGGAGTTCCGTCTCTGGCGGACGTACGCCGTGCGTGCCTGGCCGACGCTCGTCTTCGTGGGGCCAGATGCACGTATCCTCGGCGTCCACGAGGGGGAGATCCCGGCCGAGAGCCTCGTGCGTGCGGTCGGCCGCCTGATCGAGCGTGTCGGTGTGACAGCAGGGACACCACCCGCCTGGCTCGCTCCCGAGCGAACTCCGGCTACGCCGCTCGCCTTTCCCGGCAAGTTGGCTGTGGATCCGGAGCAGGATCGCCTCGTCGTCAGCGACACGGCTCACCACCGCCTCGTCCTCGCTCGCCTGGATGGAACGGTGACGACCGTCGTCGGGGACGGCGCGCCCGGCCTGCGCGATGGCCCGCTGCACGTCGCGCGCTTCTGTGAGCCGCAGGGGATCGTCGTCGCCGGAACGGTGTGCTATGTGGCCGACCGCGGAAACCACGCTGTGCGCCGGATCGATCTGGCCCGCGGCGTCGTCGAGACGATCGCGGGCACCGGACGGCTCGGGCACGGCTACCTCCAGGCCGGACCCGCGCGGCAGGTCGACTTGCGCTCGCCGTGGGCGCTCTGGCTTCACGGTAGCCTCCTCTTCATCGCGATGGCGGGCAGTCACCAGATCTGGGTGCTCGACTTGACGAGCGGTGTCCTGCAGCCGTACGCCGGGTCGGGCATGGAAGGGATCCAGGGAGGTCCCCTGGAGCGGGCCTGGTTCGCGCAGCCCTCCGGGTTGACCAGCGATGAGCAGAGGCTGTACGTCGCCTGCCCGGAGGCCAGCGCCGTGCGGACCGTCGACCTTCCCGGGACGCCGCACGCCAAAGTCGGCAGGCTCGTCGGCACCGGCCTCTTCGACTTCGGGGACCGCGACGGAACCGGTGACGAGGTGCTCCTCCAGCACCCACTCGATGTGGCGTGGGCTGGAAGCGAGCTCGTTGTCGCCGATACCTACAACCACAAGCTCAAGCGGCTCGATCCCGTCACGCGCCGCTGCACGACGTGGGTCGGCGGCGGGCAGCCGGGCCACGAGGACGGTCCGGCGGAGACAGCGCGGTTCTGGGAGCCGGGTGGTCTCGCCGTCACCGCTGACCGCATCTACGTCGCCGATACGAATAACCACGCCGTCCGGGTCGTGGAACGCTCCACCGGTACGGTGTGGACGCTCGAACTGCGTGGGCTGACTGCGCCGACTGCCTGACAGGAGGAGCCGATGACGGCCGGTGCCGTGACGATCGCGTTCATCGGCGACGTCATGCTCGGGCGACTGGTCAACCAAGTGCTCCGCAGAGCTCCACCAGCGTACGTGTGGGGAGACGTCCTGCCGGTACTGGCGCGCGCCGATGCCCGCATCGCGAACCTCGAGTGTGTCATCGCCGACCGCGGTGAACCGTGGCCGGGTAAACGGTTCGTCTTCCGGAGCGACCGCAAGAACGTCGCTGTCCTCCTCGCGGCGGGCATCACCGCGGTGTCGCTCGCCAATAACCACGTCCTGGACTTCGGCGACGAAGCGCTCAGCGAGATGCTCGCTACGCTGGAGGAGGCGGGTATCGCCTACGCAGGCGCTGGCCGCAACGCAGCCGAGGCACGGCGCCCGGCGACCGTCCAGGTCGCCGGCTCGCGGTGCGCCCTCCTCGCGGCGACCGACAACGAGCCGGACTGGGAGGCAGGAGCGCAGACACCAGGCGTCTTTTACGTCCCGTGTGACGCGGCCGACCCCCGTTTCCGCGAGCTCCTCGCGCTCGTCGAGCGCGCTGCGGCGACGCACGACCTCGTCGTCGTCTCCTACCACTGGGGACCCAACTGGGGAGAACGACCGCTGCCAGAGCACGTCCGCGCCGGACACGCGCTCGTCGAGGCCGGTGCGACGGTGGTCTACGGTCATAGCGCGCATGTCACGCGCGGGATCGAGTTCTACCGGCAGGGCACGATCCTCTACAGCTGCGGTGACTTCGTCGACGATTACGCGGTCGACGAAGTCGAGCGCAACGACGAATCGTTCGTTTTCCTCGTCCGGTTCGCTGGACGCTCCGTCGAGGCTGTGGAACTAGTGCCCACGGTGATCGCCGACTTCCAGGCTCGACGGCCCGATCCCGTGCGGGCCGCACGCCAGTGCGAGCGGATGCGACGCCTCTGCACCGAACTCGGCACGGCTGTCGAGTCCACTCCCAGCGGTCTCCTCCTGTCTCCCGCCTCACTGTAGGGTAGCGCAGCCTCCTCTCCTCCGCCGTTCCCCTCGGCGAGAGCGGGCGCGGCTTGCCGGAACCGGAGGAGTCGCGGTATCCTCTCTCCAGATACCCCTGAGGGGTATATGGAGGGATCGATGGACGAGCGGACAGTCGAAAACGAGTGCGAGCGGCGCGTCGACTCGTATCGTGCCGACAAAGAACGCATCCTTGCGCGCCTGCGACGGATGGAGGGGCAGGTGCGCGGCATCATCCGTATGGTGGAGGAGGACCGCTACTGCGTCGATATCCTCACGCAGCTCTCTTCGGTGATCGCGGCGGCACGCAGCGTCGGTCTGGTGCTCTTGGAAGATCACATCCGGGGCTGTGTCCTCACTGCCGAGGACAAAGAGGCCGCGATCCAGGAGCTGACGGAGGCGATCGAGCGCTTCACGCGCAGTGTCGGCTGAGCGACCGGGGGAACCGATGAGCGGAACAGAACGCGCGCCACAGGCCGCCGGCACCGAGACGGCGGTTCGGCTGGCCATCGAAGGGATGACCTGTGCTTCCTGCGTCCGACGCGTGGAGCGGGCGTTGTCGGCCGTACCGGGTGTGGCCGAGGCGGCCGTGAACTTGGCGACCGAGGAGGCGCGGGTAGTCCTGGCACGCCCGGACGTCGCGGTCGCGGAGCTGGTCGCTGCCGTGGAACGTGCGGGATACCGGGCTCGTCCGCTCCAGACGGAGACGTTGGCTGGTCAGGAAGTCGAGGCAACGGTCGAGCTCGCGATCGAGGGGATGACGTGCGCCTCGTGTGTCCGGCGTGTGGAGCGCGTCCTGCAACGGGTGCCGGGAGTCCGCGAGGCGACGGTGAACCTAGCGGCCGAGCGGGCCGTGGTGCGCTACGATCCGCGGGTCGCGAGTATCGACGCGCTGCTCCGCGCTGTCGACGGAGCCGGCTATCGGGCGCGGGTCGTTCCGGTGACCGTCGGTGGCGCGGCGGAGGAATCAGACGAGCTGGAGCGTCGGCGCGCCCAGCAACTGGCCCGGCTACGGCGCGACGTCGCCCTGGCCTGGGTGTTCGCCCTGCCGGTGGTCGTGCTGAACATGTCCCTGCCCGCTTCCTGGTGGGCGGGGGTGCTCCTCTTCGCCTTGACGTTGCCGGTGTGGGGCTGGTTCGGCCGGCACTTCCACCTCGTCGCCCTCCGCAACCTGCGGCATCGCCAGTTCACGATGGACACGCTGGTCAGTCTAGGCACGAGCGCGGCCTTTCTCTCCTCGATGGGCAGCACGGTCCAGGCGCTGTCCATGCAGCACGGCCACGCGGTGCACTACTACTACGATGTCGCAGCGGTCGTCATCGCGGCCATTCTGCTCGGTCGCTATCTGGAATATCGAGCGCGTGGACAGACCTCCTCGGCCGTGCGACGGTTGCTCGGGCTGCAGCCGAGGACGGCCCGAGTCCGTCGCGGCGGGATCGAGCAGGAGATCCCGGTGCACGAGGTGCTGCCAGGCGACCTCGTCGTCGTGCGACCGGGCGAGCGGATTCCGGTGGACGGCGTGGTCGTCGAAGGGTTTTCGGCCGTCGACGAGAGCATGCTGACCGGGGAGAGCCTCCCCGTCGAGAAGGCGCCTGGCGACCGCGTCTGGGGCGGTACGCTCAACACCACGGGCTCGTTCGTCCTGCAAGCGACCGCGGTCGGGCAAGCGACGGTCTTGGCGCACATCGTCCGTCTCGTCCAGCAAGCGCAAGGCTCCAAGGCTCCGATCCAGTCGCTGGTCGATCGCGTCGCGAGCGTCTTCGTGCAGGCCGTCATCGTGGTCGCCCTGGTGACCGTCGCTGGGTGGTGGGTAGCGACCGGCGACCCGCTGCGTGGACTCCTGCCGGCTGTCGCTGTCCTCGTGATCGCGTGCCCGTGCGCGATGGGGCTGGCGACGCCGACCGCAGTGATGGTCGGCACTGGGCGCGGAGCTGAGCTCGGGGTCTTGGTCAAGCGCGCCGAGGTCTTCGAACGCATGGAACGCCTGACGACCGTGGTCTTCGACAAGACCGGCACCCTCACGGTCGGCCGGCCGGGGGTGACCGACGTCGTCCCCTTCTCCAGCTGGGAGCGTGGAGACCTCCTGCGCCTGGCCGCCGCAGCCGAGTCGCGCAGCGAGCACCCGCTGGCGCGCGCGATCGTCGAGGCTGCAGGAGGGGGCGAGGCGCTGCCGCCCGTCGAGCGCTTCGAGGCCGTCCCCGGGCGGGGCGTAGCGGCAGTGGTCGCTGGGCGCTCGGTCGTCGTCGGGACCAGTCGCTTGCTGAGCGAGCGCGGTCTTGCACTCGAGGACGTGCGTCAGTGCGCCGAAGCGCTGGAAGCGGAGGGACAGACGGTCGTCTTCGTTGCCGTCGATGGTTCGGTGGTGGGGCTGATCGCGCTCGCCGACCGGCCGCGGCCCGAGGCGCGGGCAGTCGTGCGGGCGTTACGGGCGCGCGGCCTGCGGGTCGTCCTCCTCACCGGCGACAACGCGCGGACGGCGCAGGCTGTCGCGCAGGCTGTCGGGATCGACGACGTGCGTGCCGAGGTACTACCGGATCAGAAGGCGTCGGTCGTGCGTGCCTTGCAGGAGGAGGGACAGGTCGTCGCCATGGTGGGCGATGGCATCAACGACGCACCGGCGCTCGCCCAGGCGGATGTCGGCGTCGCGATCGGCAGCGGGGTGGACGTCGCGCTCGAGGCTGGCGACGTGGTGCTGGTGCGCCCGGATCTGCGCGGGGTGCTCGCGGCGTTCGAACTGGCACGACGGACCTTGGCGACGATCCGCTGGAACCTGTTTTGGGCCTTCGCCTACAACACCGTGCTCATCCCAGTGGCTGCCCTCGGGTTCTTGAATCCGATGCTGGCTGGGCTCGCCATGGCGATGAGCTCGGTGTTCGTCGTGACGAACTCGCTGCGCTTGCGTCGTTTCCAACCTTCGGTTCAGACCGGCGGCGACGATGCCGTGGCGCCGGTGGGTGAGCGCCCGCAGCCAGTGCGTGTCTAGCCACGGCACACTCCGAGGCTCAGCTGGTTTCCGCACGGACCGGTAATGCGAGTCCGTTGGCAGCCAGAAATGTCGCCGGGTCGGTAAAAGCGTTGAAGAAGAGCGGCGTACCGGAGAAGGAGAGCGGCGAGACCGGGCCGACCGTCATGAACGAGTAGACGCGGCTCTCGGGGTCGAAGCTCGAGTGCGGGTCGCGGAACTGGCGGTACAGGGCGAGTGCGTGTGGGTCACCGCCGGCGAAACTCTCCAACGCGCGGTATTCCTGCCCCAGCCCGAGGCCGTAGCCGAAGAAGGCGATCCGGAGCTGAGAGACGATCTCCGGTTCCAGGCTCGCGAGCGTCTGACTGATGACGAGCCAGCCCACCCCGTACTTGCGCGTCGTCCGAACGGCGTCCTTGAGCAGGGTGCGGATCTGGGCACGCGGTGAGTCCGGTTCGAGGAAGCCGGAAGGGGCTAGCCGGTGCGCCTCATCGATCAAGATGAGCGTGTTGAGATTCTCCGATTGCTGGTAGGCTTGTTCGGCCGCCGCGCGGATTCCCTCGAGGAGCCGGCGGATGACGATTTCCTGAATCGTTTCGTCCCAGAGCACCGGCTGCCCTCCGGGAGAACTCGTTTCCGCTCCCGAGAGGTCGAGCGCGATGATCAGGCGGTCCTGGGGCCGGAAGAGACCGCTGAGCACGCGGTCGATCGTCCTCGCTCGCGGATTGGCGCGTTCGTGGAAGAGCAGCGTCAAGGGAAGCCACGAGGACCGGTACAGCTCCTCACGCTCAGCCTGTTGCAGCATCCAGCGGAAGCGAGCCCGCGAAGAATCGGTCCGATAGAAGATGCGTTGCACGCGTTCGTCGCTGAGGATCGCCCACACGTGCTCGAAGGTACGCCACTCGTGTAGCTGCCGGAGATCGTGACCGGTTCGCGTCAACTGTTGGGCGATCTCGCGGGCTGCGAGTCGACGATTCTCTACCGCGCCGAACGACAGCTTGTCGAAGAACTCCGAGTTGACGAGCAGCTCCTCGAACAGCTCCCAGCGGTCGAGGACGAGGTCACGGACCGACATCACGACGACGGTGCGGCCGAGCACTCGCTCGAGGACAGGACGCAGCGGCAGCGCGAAGGTGCCTGGCGCCGGGTCGCCGCGCAGGTCCTTGCTGAATTCGCCCTGCGGGTCGATGATCAGGATCGCCATTTCGCGGTGCCGCGCGTAGGCGAGCAACAGCATCTTGGCCAGCACCGACTTCCCTGAGCCGGTCTTGCCGAAGATACCGATGTGGTAAGCCTCGCCGGCTCCCCCAGGGCCCATGCCGAAGTGCTTGAACCACAGCGGGAGCTTCGGCCCTGCACCGAAGACATGGCCGAGAACGAAGAGCTGCGCTCGCGCGGGAGCGAGCAGCCGTTCGAGGACCGTGTCGGTAACGGCGTAAAGCGGTGTGCCGGTGGGCGGCACCGTGCCGAGGACTGCTGGACGGAAACCAGCCTCGTCGACCGCGAAGACGGCGCTGATCTGCAGCATTCCTTGGTGAGTGTCTTGTCGCTCGCTCACCGCGTCGATGCGGCCCCGCTGGCGGACGAGGCTGCGGATCGTCGGGTCTTCGTGCCACACGTTGCGGAGCAGGACTTCGGTGATCTGCCCGAGCGCGTAGTGGCGGACGCCGTCCTGCCAGAAGGGCAGGAGGACGAGTTCGCCGACCAGTTTGCGGCGCGTCGCAGTCTCCAGGAGCTCCAGCGTGATGCTCCCGGTCGAGGAGGGGGAACCGACCACGCCGATCGGTTCCAGTCCGTCAGCGACATCAGCCACGAGCGTACTCATGGCGCACGGTAGCTCTCGCTCCGGTAGCTCTCCAGCATCAGAAAGACGTCCTCGAAGACAGGGTACTCGCGCGCAGCAGCTTCGCGCACAGTGTGGCGCAGTGCGCGCGTCGCTCGCCGCAGCTGGCGGACCATCCGATCGGCGAGAAAGAGCGGGAACGGTTCGGTGAGCGCTCCGGTCGCACTCTGGAAGCGGACCGCTGCTAAGACGCGCGCGAGCCGCTCTGGATCCGTGGCGATCGTCTCGTGGAGTTCCAGACGGAGAGCAGGTAGCCAGCGGTGCGGTCGGTAGTAGACCACGCGGACACGCGCCAATGCCGCGAGGATACGTGAGACGAGTGGAGTGATCTCGTCGTGGACTTCCGTCGGTAGCTGGGCGAGGCTGAACCCGTGGGGGCGGCGCGTCGCGAGCGGCACCGGACGGGTGAATTCTCCTGTCTCGAGCAGTCCGGTCAGGAGCGCGCGGTCATCGAGTGGGTCGTCGGCTAGGAGGAGGCTCGCGATTTCTCGTCGCGACGTGTATTTCGGTACACCGAGCCAGCACTGCCGGCCATCTTGGGCATCCATGATCTGGGCGAGTGCAGCCAACCACCGTGGAAGGTGCATGAGGAAGAAACGACTACTCGCGGTCGGTTCAGCGAGTTGCGCGATCGCTCGTATCGCCTGATCGACAGCGATGAGCGGCGTGGCGAGTGAGCCGTCGAGCAGGACCACGTCGTGTGGGGCACGGGCCGCCAGCTCCACTTCGAGCGCCGCCATCACAGCTCGAGCGAGGACATCGTTGGCATCGGCGTGTGGCTCGAGCTGGACCCATGCCGCGTGCCGAGGTTCCGGCCAGTACCGCACCTCGGAGGGCGGCGTCAGTCCCTCCACGGCGAGCGCACCAGCTACCAGGAGGTCGTGTGCCAGGAGCCGCTCAACCGCGACCGAGCCGTCGACGCCGCAGCTCGTCGGTACCGCGACCGGTGGGAGACGATCGGGGTCACCGAGCAGGTCGAGCGCACGCAACCGTTCGCGGAGCGACGCGCGCCGCGCGTGCCCGGCGGACAGCTGGGTGACCACCGTCTGGCTGAGTGCTGGCGCTTTGGCGAGTAACTCCTCGACCAGCGCTGCCGGGAGGTCGAGGAACGGCCTATACCGGTCGCGCACCGTCATGACGCTATCCCGTCGTTGTCTGTGTCAGAGTCTCCGGTGGATCGGACGCTTGCTCTGGGCGAGTTCGGCGATCAAGCGCGCTGCCTGGCGTCGGCCGTCGGCTGCCTGGATGCGCTGGCTCGCCGCGCGCAATCGTGCTTTACGCTCCTCGTTCGTCAAGAGGTCCTCGAGCGCTCGGAAGAAGTCGTCATCGGTGAACCGATAGGGGTCGAAGCGAAAGCCGAAGCCGCATTCTTGGACACGCTGGGCGTTGTCGTGCTGGTCCCAGAAGAGCGGCAGCACCAGCATCGGTTTGCCGAAGTGCATGCACTCGGTCGTCGTATTGTTGCCACCGTGCGTGATGACCGCGTCGACCAGCGGGAGGATCGACGGTTGCGGCAGGTATTCGTCACCCCAGACGTTGTCCGGGAGGGGGAGCTTGCCTTTCTGTGGCCCGAGGCTCACGATGGCGCGGTAACCGGTGCGTCCGAGGAGGTCGACCAGCCGGCCCATCAGTTCGGGTTCGGCCGAGCCTAAGCTGCCGAGACTCACGTACAGGAGCGGCCCCCCGCCGCGCAACTGCGCGGGAAGCTCGAACGGTGGCTCGGTGTCGCGCACCGACGAGTCGAGCCGGTGCCAGGTGGGAGCCAGCGGACGGGACCGGGGGTAGTCGAGCTCGGCCGGGTAGAGGTACAGGTTGAGGTACGGGCTTTCCCAGATGAACGCGCGCTCCGGGAGCGGCGGCGCACCGTTCTGGCGGCAGAAGGTGTCCAGCTTCTCGTGCAGCGGCCCGACAGCGCGCCAGTACTCGGCGCGCCAGACGTCCCAGAGCGAGCGATCGGTTGTGGGGAGGCCGCTCAGCGCCGGCGGCAATTCCGGGTCGGGAATCTCGAGCGGGTTGCAGGAGACGATCCGCACCCAGGGTACCCCGGCGGTGACGACGGCGGGAAAGGCCACCACGTTGTCTTCGACGATGACGTCCGGTCGGAGTTCGGCGAAGATCTCGCGCAGTCGCGGTTCCACGTAGAGCGCGCCGTCGATCAGCGACTCCCAGATGGGAGCGATGAGGGTGTGGATCTGTTCGAAGGTCGTCTCCCGGAAGTGCGGTGCCGTGTTCGCGATGAAGTCCTTCCAGAACTGCCCCGGCTCCTCGGGTTGCTCGGGCGGTGGGGTCAAGCGCATCAACCGTTCCTCGAACCCCTTCGCCTCGAGCGTGCCAGCGAACGATTCTTCCACCACGAAGACGACGCGGAGGCCGAGCTCTTGCAGCGCGCGACCGATGCCGATGCAGTTGTTCGTCGGCCCGTACGCGCCCTCGGGGAAGAAGACGACGGTTGGCTGATCCACGGGCATTCTCCTCTCTCCTCATGAGCGGAATCGTTCGGATGTCTCCATCATAGCGTCCTCGACGCAGCTGTCCAGGGACGCCAGGTCCTATGGTGAGGCTGTGTGGACGGGGCAGCCGACCCGGCAGGGCGGCGACGGGTGGCTCGCCTTCCCTGTGCCAGTTGGCACGACGTGCGAAGTGGCTTTTCCCCGCTACGACGCAGTGCGCCGTGCAGGATTGTGGACACAGGGGAACATCTTGCCAGCAGCCTCGCTCGTGCGTACACTGGGGCTAGCACCACGAGATGTAGGGCGCAGATGGAGTAGTAACCACAATATCTCGTGGTGTCGCCAGGGGACGGGTGTCGGGAAGTCCGGTGCGAATCCGGCGCTGCCCCGCAGCGGTGAGCGGGGACGAACGCTGCTCCGGGTCTCTCCGGGAAAGCCACTGGCGACGAGGTCGCTGGGAAGGCGCAGCAAGTAGGACGATCCGCGAGCCCGAAGACCGGCCCGTTCCGGCACAGTCGGTCCTGTACCTCGCGGGTGGGTGCGGACCGGAGCGGACAATGACTGCGTGCAGCGCAGTCCTCTGCTGGTGCTCGATCCCCGGGGGAGCACTGGGTCGTCGCGCTTCGCTCTGCACCTGACCGCGGGCTATCCGATCGGAGGGTGAGGCGATGACGACCGTAGTCCCCGAGACGCTCTCGCTCCAGCGCCACAGTGTCGACCCACTGGCGGGCCTCGAAGCGCGGATCCTGGCGACGCTGCAGGAGTTGCCCGATCGACCAGAAGCCGAGCGCGAAGCGGCAGCGCTGCTCCGCGAGAAGATCGCGCGGGAGGCGGACGAAGGCGATCCGCTTCCCTACCCGGAGCACTTCCTGCGCTTCGTCGCGCGCGGAATCGACTGCGGGGCGCTCGATCCGCAGCTAGCCGAGTTCGATCTGCCACGTCTCGCGCGGGCGCTCGACCCAGCTCGCGACCGTCTGCTCGGGTACGCTGCCGTCACGACGCTGGCGGATCGGTACCTCGTGCGGCATCCAGAGACGCGGCGACTCCTCGAGCGGCCGCAGACCCTGTTCATGCGCGTCGCGATGGGTCTTGCGCTCGCTGAGCCACCGGAGACGCGCACGAGCTGGGCGCTGCGCTGGTACGACCTGATGAGCAGCCTGCGCTATCTCCCGAGTACCCCCACCTTGTTCAATGCAGGCACGCCGCACCACCAGCTGGCTTCCTGCTACTTGGCGGAGGTGGAGGACAGCCTGGAGAGCATCTTGGGCTCCGCCCACGAGTTCGGCATGCTCGCCAAGTACGCCGGTGGTATCGGTGCCGCGGTGAGCCGCATTCGCGCGGTCGGTGCGCCGGTGCGGGGGATCAACGGGACCAGCGGGGGGCTGATCCCCTTCCTCCACTTGTACGACGCCTTGATCGCCTCCATCAGTCAGGGCGGTCGTCGGCGCGGCACGATGTGCGTCTACCTCGAACCCTGGCACCTCGAGGTCGAAGCCTTCCTCGACCTCCGTCGCAACGCCGGTGACCCGTATCGGCGCACTCACCAGCTCAACACCGCTCTCTGGATTCCCGACGAATTCTTCCGGCGCGTCGAGGCCGATGAACTCTGGTACCTGTTCGATCCGGCGGTGGCGCCCGAGTTGCCCGATCTCTTCGGCGCAGCCTTCAGCGAGCGCTACCGCACGCTCTGTGCGCAGGCGGAGGCCGGACTGCTGCCGCGCCGCGCGTGGCGTCGCGTTCCGGCGCGGGAACTCTGGCTGGCGATCCTGGCGAGTCTCATGGAGACTGGCCATCCCTGGATCACGTTCAAGGACACCGGCAACCTGCGTTCGCAGCTGCGTGGCGTCGGCATCATCCACTCCAGTAACCTGTGCACCGAGATCTTCCTCCCCACCTCCCGCGACGAGATCGCGGTGTGCAACTTGGGGAGCGTCAACTTGGCCCGCCATTGCTCGTCCGACGGGCGACTCGACTGGGCATCGCTGGCGAGGACGGTCCACCTGGCCCTCCGGGCGCTCGACAACGTGATCGACGTCAACCTCTATCCCTCCGAACGGGCCGAGCGCTCCAATCGGCGCAACCGCCCGGTCGGGCTCGGCCTGATGGGGTTCGCCGAGCTGCTCGCGCGGGCGGGAATCTCCTATGCCGAACCGCGCGCTGCTGACCTCGCCGATCGCATCGCGGAGTTTCTGAGCTACCACGCGATCGCTGCCAGCTGCGAGCTGGCCGAGGAGCGCGGCCCCTTCCCGACCTTCGCGCGCTCGCGGTGGGCCGAGGGGATCCTCCCGATCGATACGCTGGACGAGCTCGCTCGGGAACGGGGGCTCCCGGTCGATGTCGACCGGTCGCGCCGACTCGACTGGGAGGGGCTGCGAGCGCGTGTCCGGCGCGGCGTGCGCAACGGAGCCGTGATGGCGATCGCGCCGACTGCGACGATCGCGTTGCTGGCGGGAACGACGCCGAGCTTGGATCCCTACTACGCGAACGTGTTCAGCCGCCAGACGCTGTCCGGCAAGTTCCTAGAAGTCAATCCGGTGCTGGTGGAGGAGTTGCGCGCGCGGGGGTTGTGGGACGCGCTCTTGCCGGAGCTCATCGCCGCGCGGGGCGACCTGCGCGCGGTGCCCGGGTGCCCGCCGGAACTCGTGGAGCGGTTCCCGACCGCCTACCAGGTGCCGCCGGAAGCATACGTCGAGGTCGCGGCGCGGGTGCAGAAGTGGGTCGACATGGGCGTGAGCCGCAACCTGTACCACGCGGCGGACCGGCCCGGGCAGCTCAGCGCCGTCTACCTCACCGCCTGGCGGAAGGGGCTCAAGAGCACCTACTACTGCTTCGTGCGCCCGCGCATGGAGGTGGAGCAGGCGACGGTCGCCGTGAACAAGGCGCGGCGTCGGCCGCAGTGGGTGCAGCTCGTGGAGCAGGAAGTGCTGGCCCAGGAACGCGTCGCCTGCGGGTTGGACGGGAGTTGCGAGAGTTGCCAGTGACGCGTGAGCGCAAAAGACGCGGAAGGGAAGGGGGTACGAGAGCATGGCGCGACGATTGCTCGGTGGCGATCCGCTGGCAGCGGTGGAGTTGTTCCCGCTCAGTCACCCGTGGGCCTACGCGCACGTCCAGCAAGCGAAGCACAATACCTGGTTCCCGGAAGAAGTGCCCTTGCACGACGATGTGCGCGACTGGTACGAGCGGCTGACGGACGAGGAGCGACGCGCCGTCGAAATGTTCCTCGGCTTCTTCAACCCGATGGAGTCATTGGTCACGACCAACCTGCTGTTGAGTCTCTACCGCGTGGTGACGGCGCCCGAAGCGCGACTGTACCTCGCTCGCCAGGCGTGGGAAGAAGCGAACCACGTCATGGCCTTCGAGTACGTGATCAAGACGCTGCCGGTCGACCGCGAACGCGTCTTCGGGCTGCACCTGGAGCACCCGGCCGTGGCTGCCAAGGAGGCGTTCCAGCGGCGCCTGACCGAGGCCTGGCTCGCCGAACCGGAGATCGATTCGGTAGAGGGGTTGCAGCGGCTGGTCCGGAACCTCGTCGGGTACTTCGTCGTCCTCGAGGGGATCTTCTTCTACTCCGGCTTCGCGCTGGCCCTCGCGTTCCGCCAGCGTAACCTCTTGCGCGGGCTCTGCAGTATCGTCGACTGGGTGCTCAAGGACGAGTCGCTGCACCTCTCGTTCGGGATCCACCTCATCACGACGATTCTCGACGAGCACCCCGACCTGATGACGCCGGCGTTCGGCGCGGAACTCCGCCATCTGATCCTGCAGGCGGTGGAGCTCGAAGAGGCGTATAACCGCGCCGTCCTCCCCGAACCCCTGATCGGGCTGGATGCGGAGGCGCTCAACGGCTACGTGCGCTACATCGCCGATCGGCGCCTGGAGGAGTTGGGCCTGCCGGTCGCCTACGGCAACCCCAATCCCCTGCGCTGGATGGCGACGCAGATCGACGTGCCGGAGATCGTCAACTTCTTCGAGGCGCGCAACGTCCACTACGAGGTCGGGCGCGAGCGTGCCTGACGGTGTCCTACGCGCCAGTAGGCGAAGAGCGAGCGGGGAGCACGGGCAGTGCTCCCCGCTCGTCCTGGACGCCGCTCCGCTCGATCACCCTTTCCAGTTCGGCTTGGGCACGAGCGGTTCGGCAGCGGCGCGCTCGCGCGGCATGACGGCGACGTACTCCAGTTTGCCGTCGGGTTGGCGCTGCCACTGGCCGATCAGCCAGTTGCCGAGGAACGCGTTCCCGGTGAGCTTGACGGGACCCATGATGGTGTCGAAGGTGCCGTTCTTGATCTCTTCGGCCACTGCCTGCCGGTCGACCTTGCCCACGCGCTCCAGCGCCTGCTGGATGACTTGGCCGACGACGTAGTAGACGTGCCCACCCCAGCGGTCGGCCTCCTCGCCGGTGAACTCGCGATAGCGATTGTAGAAGTCAACGATCTGCTGGTTGCGGACGTCGATCCCGCCCAGTCCCATCACTCCTTCGGCGTCCTCGCCGTAGGTGCCGAGGAAGAAGTAGTAGTTGGGACCGTTGGCCAGGAAGAGGACGGGCGGGTTGTAACCGAGCACCTTCATCGGCGGGACATAGAGCATCGTGTCGTTCGGGTAGGTGATGCCGATGACCGCGTCGGGGTTGAGCCGCTGGATCTCGGTGACGATCGACTGCATGTCGCTGACTTCCATGGGGTAACCCTGGTCGTACACGATCTCGAAACCAGCGGCTTGCAGGGCTGGCCGCAGCGGCTTGACGAAGTCGAGGGCGAACTCGGCATCGACGTACGGCATGGCGACGCGCTTGCCGATCTTCCCCTGCTGGTTCAGGTACGTGAGGAGCCCGACGATGCCGTCCTGGGCATACTGCTCGGGGCGACCGAGGAAGCTGACGAAGTACGGGAAACGCCGAGCGTCCTCTTCCGTCACCCACGTAGCTACGGCCGGCTGTGGGTAGCCATTCTGGTGGTAGATCGGCGCGACAGCGTGGTTGATCCCCGTGGAGTAGGGAGGGATCAAGAGGTCGACCTTTTCCTGGGTGATCAAGCGTTGCGTCTGGCGGATGCACTCCTCCGGGTTGCTCTGGTCGTCAGCCCAGATGATCTCGACCATGTAGCGGCCGTCGCTCAGTTGGATGCCGCCCGCCTCGTTGACGTCCTTCTGCCACAGCTTGTAGCAGTTGACGATGGTCGCTTGTGCACCGGCGGCGAAGACGCCCGAGAGGGAAACGGCACAGCCGAAGCGCAAGGTCTTGGTCGGTTGCGTAGCGGCTACTGTCGGTGACGCGGCCTGCGCTGGTGTCGGTGCCGGTTGCTGACCGGCTGGGGCGGGGGTTGGCGTCGGCTGAGGAGCTGGCGTTGGAGTCGCGCCGCCGCCACAGGCGGCGAGCAATCCGGTCGCTCCGAGGGCTACAGCTGTGGCGAGGAACCGCCGTCGGTTGAGAGCCATGTCACTCCTCCTCCCGTGTCGTCACTACGCAGTTCGTCCACCTTCTTCTGTGCCGTATCGGCGATGTTACGCCTCCTTTCAAACGGTAGGCGGCAGAGCGCACTTTGTTCAGGTCTCGTTTCGGCTCAATCGAGTTGTGTGTGAAGCGTCCGCTGTGCACAGTTTAACACAGAACTGTCGTCGGTACAAGAGTGCAGCGAGCCCCCAGTCGTCGTCGCGCGGTCCCGGCGAGGAGGTCTCCGCGGCGGGGACGTGGTCTCATGCTTCGGGCCGGCTGCTCGCCCCCGACCCTTCGAGCGCAGCGTCCAAGATCGGCTGCTCATGCTCGCGGGAGGTGGCGCGCGTCTCGCGGCGAGCGCGAGACCTCGTCGACGGCGGATCAGGCGCGCGTGTGGTGCACAGGGAAGTGGGGCGGCGTCGCGGGCGATCGCCCGGCCGCGGAACGACGAGCGGGGGAAGGCGGCACGGTCCTAGGTGCTGCCTTCCCCCTCCGAGCGACCTGCGTCAGCTCTTCCACTGCGGCTTGGGAGCGATCGGTTCGACTCGGGAACGCTCGCGCGGCATGATGCCGAGGAATTCGAGCGTCCCGTCCGGCAGGCGTTGCCACTGGCCGACCAACCAGTTGCCGAGGAACGCGTTCCCCGTCAGCGTGATCGGCCCGACTACCGTATCGAAGGTTCCGTTCTTGATCTCCTCGGCGACCGCACGGCGGTCGACCTTGCCGACGCGCTCCAGCGCCTGCTGGTAGATCTCGCCGACGGCGTAGTAGAGCGGACCACCCCAGCGGTCGATCTCGTCGTTGAACCGTTCCTGATACCGGCGCATATGGGTGAGCAGCTTCTGGTTGGAGGGGTCGATACCGCCCATGCTGAAGATGCCCTCGATGTCGTCGCCGTAGGCGTTCTTGAAGAAGGAAAACTGCGTGCCGACTCCCGCGTAGAAGACCTTCGGATTGAAGCCGAGGACCTTCATGGCCGGGATGAAGAGCATCGTATCGGCCGGGTAGCTCAGCGCGATGACCGCATCGGGATCCCGCTGCATGATGTCCGACATGACCGGCTGCATGTCACCGATTTCCATCGGGTAACCCTGGTCGTAGACGATCTCGAAGCCAGCGGCCTGCAGGGCTGGGCGGAGCGGTGTGACGAAGAGCAAGCCGAACTCTGCATCCACGTACGGAATGGCGACACGCCGACCGATCTTGCCCTGGTCAGCCAGATACTTGAGCAGTCCGACGATCCCTTCTTCGGCGTACTGCTCCGGTCGGCCCAAGTAGCTGACATAGTACGGGAAGCGGCGGGCGTCCTCTTCCGTGACCCAGGTCGCGACCGCCGGCTGCGGGTAGCCGTTCTGGTGGAGCAAGGGTGCGACGGCATGGTTCAGGCCGGTCCCGTACGGTGCGAAGAAGAAATCTACCTTCTCCTGTGTAATCAAGCGCTGGACTTGGCGAATGCATTCCTCGGGGTTCGACTGGTCGTCGGCCAGGAGCAGCTCGACTTCGTAGACGCCGTCCTGGAGGCGAATACCGCCGGCCGCGTTGACGTCGTCCACCCACATCTTGGCGCTGTTGACCGGGCCGACGGCGCCGGCAGCGAGCGGTCCGCTGAGTGCGACGGCATAGCCGAAGCGGAGCTTCTTCTTCGGAAGCGTTTCCACGACGGTCGGAGTCGCTGCCGGGCTCGGTGGCGTCGGTGTGGCTGCTGGTGCTTGGCCAGCTGTGGCCGGTGTCGGCGTCGGTTGGGGAGCCGGTGTCGGACTGGTTTCACCGCGACAGGACGCCAGGAGTGCGGATGCGCTGAGTGTGGCCGCCGCCACGAGGAACCGCCGCCGCGATACGCGCATGACTTTCTCCTCCTCCCTTCGGTTCCGTTCTCTACCGGGCTCCGTCCTCGATCTTCCCTGTCCCAGCTGGCGACGTCATGCTATGAGGAATGCGTAACCTACTGGTGCTTGACCGATCGGCAGCGCCCGCAGTGTACGACCAGCTGGTATCATGGTTGTGTTACTTTAAGACGATACCGTCCCGAGTATAGAAGCGAAACCTCACTGGATGCAAGTGCAGCGTTCGGATATTCCGAACGCTGCGTCGATGGCTGGCTCGTTTCCGCGGAGCGGTCGTTTCCCGAGGGGGCAGGCAGCCGTCACGTCTCTCCGAGGTAGGCTGCCCGCACGAGTGGGTCCTCGCGGAGTTCTGCCGCGCTGCCGGCGTGCACCAGTTCGCCGTTGCTCAGCACCGCCCCACGCCGTGCCACGTTCAGGCTCAGGTGGGCGTTCTGCTCGACCAGGAGGATACCGATCCCCTCGGCCGCGATCTGTGGGAGCACGCGCAACAGTTGCTTCGCCAGAACAGGTGCCAGGCCGAGCGTCGGTTCGTCGAGCAGGAGATAGCGCGGCGCGGCGAGGAGTGCGCGTGCGACCGCGACCATCCGTTGTTCCCCACCGCTCATCGTGCCGACGCGCTGGTTCCACCGTTCGCGCAGTCGTGGGAAGAGGGTGAGCGCGAAATCGAGCAGTTCGCGCTCGCGCGGACGTGCCCTGTGTGGGAATGCACCCAAGACGAGGTTTTCGCGCACCGTGAGGTCGGTGAACGTCCCTCCGCGCTCCGGAACGAGCACTAGGCCTTGTTCGACGATCTGGTGGGTCAGGTTGCGGCGGATCAAGCTCGTGAGATCCAGCCCGTCGAGCGAGACATGGCCACCTTGAGGTCGCACCATGCCCATGATCGCCCGGAGCAGGGTCGATTTGCCAGCGCCATTGGCGCCCAAGACCACCACGATTTCGCCAGGCGCGACGTGCACGGAGACGTTGCGGATCGCCACGTGGAGACCATACGCGACGGTCAACTCGCGGATCTCAAGCATCGTCGTCTTCCCCGAGATAGACACGGACGACTTCCGGATCGACCAGCACCTCGTCGGGCCGGCCTTCCGCGATCTTCTGCCCGAAGCTCATGACGACGCAGCGATCGCAGAGTCGGCGAACCGCCTGCATGAGATGCTCGATCAGCACGATCGTGGTGCCGCGCCCGCGCAGCGATTCGATCAGTTCCATGCCGATGAGCATCTCCGAGGGATTGAGTCCCGCCAACCACTCGTCGAGGAGGAGCAGTTTCGGGCGGAGAGCGAGCGCGCGGGCCAGCTCGAGCCGTTTCTGGTCGATGAAGTTGAGCTGGCCCGCTGGCAGGTGAAGCAGTGCACCCATGCCGAGTTCGTGCAGGAGATCGCGGGCGATCCCGCGGGCTTCCTCCAAGGAGCTGGCGTGGCCGCCGAACAACGCCGCCGGCACCACGTGGTCCAGGCAGCTGAGGCCCGGGTAGATGCGGACGAGCTGGAAGGTGCGGGCGATTCCCAGCCGAGCGATCTCCTCCGGTGCTCTGCCGGTGATGCGCTTGCCGAGAAAGACGACGTCTCCGCGATCCGGCTGGTACACACCGGAAACCAGGTTGAGCACAGTCGTCTTGCCGGATCCGTTCGGGCCGATGATGCCGAACACCTCACCTTCGCGGATGGTGAACGAAAGGTCGTCCACGGCGACGATCCCACCGAACGCTTTACGCAACCCTCGTACCTCGAGGAGGACAGCACCGTTTGGTGTCGGCTGCGCTACGGTGCCGTTCGTCCCGTCGAGGCTCGGGCTCGGCTGTTGGACGCTCGTCGCTGCGCCTACCGGGACGGTGAGCGAGGAGGCAACAGGCTCGGGCCTCGGTTGCGGAGCGCGGAGGCGCTCGAGTCGCGGGAGCAGACCCAGGATGCCGTGCGGCAGGACGAAGACGATCGCGAGGAAGAGGAGCCCCAGGATCAACGTGTAGCTAGTGGGGAAGCGCGCGTTCAATTGGTCGAAGAGGATCACGAGAGGGATCGCACCGGCGAGCGGTCCCCAGAAGCGTTGCATGCCACCCAAGAGGGCGATGACTGCCGGCATGAACGAGAGGGTCGGGTTGAAGGCGATGTTCGGATCCAGATAGGTCCAACGCGGGGCGACGATGGCGCCGACGACCGACATGACGGCCGAGGTCACGGCTAGCGTGGCCACCTTGACGGCTGTCGTACGTACCCCGCTGTGGCGGGCAGCCAGCTCGTCTTCGCCGATCATGGCCAACGCCAGCCCGTAACGCGACCGCTCGAGCAGCCACCCACCGAGGAGAATCAAGCCGAGCAGGACGGTGAGCTCCCAATAGATCTGGCGGGCCGTGATGTCGGTGATGATGTACACGCCGACCGATCCGGTCACGCTGCGTTGATACCAGGTCATGAGTTGCCGGATCAGCTCGGCGAGCCCGAACGTGAAGATCGCGAAGTACATCCCTTGAATGCGGAGCGTGGTCAGCCCGACCAGGGTCGCCAGGAGCGCTCCGATGAGCGCAGCGAGCGGATAGAGAAGGAGCATCGGCACCTTCTCGTAGAGGAGCCCCACCGTGTAGGCACCGACGCCGAAGAACGCGGCTGTCGCCAGGGAGATGTACTTGGTCGGTCCGGCGAAGAGTCCCCAGGCCGTCGCGAGTACAGCGTACATGAGGATGGAGACGCCGAGCGCGATGTAGAAGTCGTTCCCTGCGAGGGGAACGAGCGCTGCCAGGACGAGCAGGAGCGGCAGGATCGCGTAGCGTACCCTCGATAGCTTCACTGGAGAGCCCTCCCGAAAATCCCCGTACGCATCGTGAGCACGGCGAGGATGAAGAGCGCGTAGACCGCGGCGAGCGTCAACCCCGGACTGACGAAACGGGCGACGAGCGACTCGGTGATCCCGAGGATGAGCCCTGCGACGAGTGCTCCCACTGCATTGCCGACACCACCCATGATGACGACGACCAACGCCTTCAACGTGAAGGCGACCCCCATGGGGACGTTGAAGGTCTGGAACATGCTGATGAGGACACCTCCGGCAGCGCAGATGATGCCGCCGAACGCGAAGGTGAAACCGGCCCAGCGGCGTACGTCGATACCGGCGAGCGGTGCACCGTCCGGGTCGACCGCGATGGCGCGGATCGCGGTACCGATGCGCGTGCGGACCAGCAACAGGTAGGCGAGCGCACCGAACGACAAGGCGAGGACGAAGGCGAGCAAGCGGTTCGCCGGTACGACGCTGCCGAGGAGCTGCACGGGGACCAAGAGGTACGAGTAGCTGAAGAGTTTGCCTCCGAAGATGGCGAGCATCGCCCCGGAGACGACGAAGGAGAGACCGAAGGCGAGCAAGATGCTCGACGCTTCGATCGCTCGCCACGAGCCGTGTCGCCGCTCGAGTTGGACGAACAGTCCATGGTAGACGAGGAGGTGGACGAGGAAGCTCAGCGGCGCCAGCAAGGCAAGGGAGACCAGCGGGCTGATCTGGTACCGCTGGTAGAGCAGCGTGGCAAAAATGGCAGCTGCGATCAGAAAATCACCGTAAGCGAGGTTGAGGATACGGGCGACGCCGTACTGCAGCGTCAAGCCGAGCGCGAGCAGTGCATAGACGCCGCCGTAGATCAGGCCGGTTACGAGCGCATCGAGTAATGAGGCCATCGCTCCTCCATCGTTTTCGGCTCCCAATCGCGCTTACCGGTTCCGTGCAGGTCAAACTGTGGTGGAAGTTTAGTATTCAATGAGATTCTAAACGGACTACCGGCAGTGCGCAAGGGTGAAGCGCGGTACCTTGCATCAGACTTTCTTATCGTGTCGATGAGCTCGCGCTCGGTTACTCCCGATTCCTTGAATGGCGTTTCCTGACCGAAGCACCCAAGGCAACTCGGCGCTGCTTCTTCGAACCTGCTACTGGAAGGGACGCCCCGAGCTACCCTCTTGTCGGCGTCCCCGTACGGAAGCACCACTCGGCCGTCGCTGTGTACTTCGAAGGCTCCCCCGTGTGGGGCACTGCGGCACGTGGGTAACGGGCGAGCGTCAGAGCGGCCGACGGACGAAGCGGTCGCTCCGGACGTGAAACGTCTCAGAGCAGCGAGGTCGATGCTGATACGTTCGACCCCATCGGCGGCCACACTGAGAGATCGAAGGGGAAGTCGGAGCCGGGGACGAGACGCTCAGCGCCGACGACCGCGCACAGGTACTCCAGCGTCTCGCGCCGCCACACGACGGTGTCGTACCAGAACCGCCGGAGATACTCGTGTGGTGGCGCGGCCAGCTGACGTCGCACGGCTTCCCACACCTCGTATCCCTTCTCCAGTCGACCCACCTGGTACGGCAGGTACCCCCCTCCATGGGCCAGCAGCACGCGCACACGCGGAGAGCGGTCCAGCACACCCCCGAAGATGAGGTCGACCGCTGCGACCGTGGTCTCCCACGGTACCCCGACCAGGTTGGGGAGCTGCGGCCGGGCCAGGCGCGCGTCGCGACTGAGGAGCGGGTGGAGGAAGACGATCGCTTCCCGCTCGTCGGCCGCGCGCCAGAAGGGCTCGAACGAGGGGTCGCTCAGGAGCCGTTCCCCGACGCCCGGGCCGACGATCGCGCCCCGCATGCCCTGGTCCATCGCCCAGGCGAGTTCGGCTGCGGCGACCTCCGGCGTGGCCAAGGGAACGGTGGCCAGGAGTTCGATCCGTTCCGGGGCTGCCCGACGCCAGCCCAGGAGCGCTTCGTTGTAGGCGCGTGCCGCCTCTGCCGCCAGTGCCGGGTCGGCCTCGTAGAAGAACAGCTGGGGGACGGGTGAGAGGAGTACCCGAGTGATCCCGGCCTCCTCGAGCTGCCGGAGAAAGAGTTCACGGTCGAAGAAGACGCGCTTGAGCTCGAACGGCCACCGCCCGCCGACGACGAGGAACGGCTCCTTCCCCGGATCGCGCTGCTCGAAGCGGGCGTCGGCTCGCTCGGCGTTCGCTCGCAGCCACTCCAGCATCCCTTCCGGTATCGCGTGTATGTGGCAGTCGATCATGCGGCTGACGCTCCTTTCCACTGACACCGCGCTCTGCCTGTACCGCTCCCTCCAGCATAGGCCGGCAGCGTGTCCCCCGCGACGCCCCGTTCAGCTATCGCGGATCGTTGTGGTCGGTGCCTGGCACCGTGCACTGCTCGACGTCGTGAGAGGGTTCCAATAGCGAGTAGGGAGGCTCCAGCTCGGCCACTCGGCCTCGTTTCCTGCTCCGCCCGCGCGGCCGTTCGACCGCCGCCACCTCGATCAGCACCGAAAGTCCGCAGCGGCGTCCAGGTGATCGACGCCTGCGCGGGGATCGTCAGTACCGCTCCCTGGGTACCATCCGCTCGGAGAATGCGCACGGGAACAGGAAGCGGTATTCGGTGTCTCCACAGTGACCGCCCCGTACCACGGCCCCGTTCCACGTACGCGTCCCCGTTGGGCAGCCACGGGAAGAAGACGCGATACGTACCGACTTCCTCGTACGACGCCCCCGCCTCACCGCCCGCGGGTCACGCCGTGACGCGCACGCCGACGCGAGTGCACTCAGGAGACGGATCGACCGCTGTCCCGTACCGTTCGAGGTCACCCTCCCGGTACGCTGAGCCCCCGCGCCTGGTGGCGCGGCCCGGGCGCGGCACGCCGCGCCCCTACAGGACAACACAGCCCGTGGCCGCACCCTAGCCACCACGTCTACGCACACGGCGACCACCTGCACGTCCCAGCGGCGCACGTCCTGCGTAGGGGTCACGCGTGCGTGACCCGCCCGGGTCCAGGTACACGGTCTCGTTCACCCGGTCGACGCCCCATCGATGTGGCCGATTCGTCCAGGTGATCCCCCGCGCCTTACAGCGCGGCCCGGGCGAGGCACGCCGCGTCCCTACACAGGTTGGGCACACCTGGTCGACCCGGTTAGGGGCCCGCGCCCCGTGCCACCGCAACCGAGGCAAGGGGCAGCCGCGTGCTGTAGGGGGCACGCGTGCGGGACCGGGCCGGGGTAGGCGTGGCTGACG